>Ga0209062_1001348_pt1 | contig 45145 bp, 40 predicted proteins | sample Coa_R2_2_FD_187158 | JGI IMG/M metagenome (GOLD analysis project Ga0209062, IMG submission 187158) | Surface soil microbial communities from Centralia Pennsylvania, which are recovering from an underground coalmine fire - Coalmine... | ecosystem: Environmental > Terrestrial > Soil > Unclassified...
GCCCGTGCGCGGCATCCGCTGGAGCGATTTGGGGAAACCCGAGCGCGTCATCGAAACTCTGGCCGAAGCGGGAATTCGCCCGCGATGGGTGGAACGGTTCGGAGGACTAAGCAACAACGCCCGGACGGCATGAGGCGGCCGCTAGCCGTACTTTTCTTCGATCGCTTTTACCTTCGCCAGCCGCCTCAGGTGGCGTTCTTCGTTGGTGAATGCCGCGCTGAGGAAAACTTTGGTGAGATCGCGCGCCAGTTCCGGGCCGATCACCCGCGATCCCAGCACCAGCACATTAATGGCGTCATGCTCGACGCCCTGATGAGCTGAGTAGCAATCGTGGCACAATCCGGCGCGCACGCCTTTCATCTTGTTGACCGCGACGGAGGCGCCCACGCCGCTGCCGCAAATCAGAATGCCGCGATCGGCGGCGGCCTCGCGAATCGCCCGGCCGACCTTCTCGGCGAAATCGGGATAGTCCACCGCGGCGGTGCTGTTGGTGCCGGCGTCGACCGCTTCATGACCCAGCTCCCGCACGTATTCGAGCAGCTTCTGTTTGAGCTCGTATCCCGCATGATCCGCGCCGAGGACGATTCGCATGACCTTTAGTTTGCCAAAGAAGTTACAGTTGAGGAATGCGCCCGCTTGAAGGCATTCGCGTCCTCGATTTCTCGCACGCTCTGGCGGGTCCCTACTGCACCATGCTGATGTCGCAGTACGGCGCCGAAGTGTACAAAATCGAATCGCCGGAGGGCGGCGACGTGGGCCGAACCTGGGGACCTCCGTTCACCGGCTCCGACGCGTCGTTTTTTTGGGGCGTGAATCCGGGCAAGCGCAGTCTGGCGATCGATCTCAAGAAATCCGAAGGCGTGGCGCTATGCCTCGATCTGATCGAGCGCGCCGACGTGCTGATCGAAAACATGCGCGCCGGCACGCTGGAGCGCCTGGGATTGGGATATGAAGCCGCGCGGGCGCGCAATCGGCGGCTGATTTATTGCTCCATCAGCGGCTACGGCCAGAACGGACCGTCGCGCGAGGAATCGGCGATGGATCTGATCGTTCAAGCCTCCAGCGGATTAATCAGCATTACCGGCGTCGAGGGCGGCGAGCGCGTGCGCTGCGGGCATTCGGTGGCCGACATTACGTCGGGAATGTTCGCGCTTATCGGGATTTTAATGGCGATCGAAGCGCGCCATCGCAGCGGAATAGGGCAATTTGTGGACGTTTCGATGCTCGATTCGATGATTTCCGCGATGGTTTCAAATTTCGCTTATTTCACTGGAAACGGCGTGGTCCCTTCGGCCATGGGAACGCGTTTCGGAGCGATCGTGCCTTATCGCGGATTCTCCACCGCGGATCGGGATCTGGTGATCGCCGTCGCCAGCGCGAAGTTATGGCCGGAATTTTGCAATGCGATCGACCGGCCGGAGCTGGCCGAAGATCCGCGCTTCGCGACCAATGCGCTGCGCGTCGAAAATCGCGATGAACTGGAGCCGCTGCTGGCGGAAATTTTCCGTTTGCAACCCTGCGCGTATTGGATCGAAAAACTGCGCGCCCGTGGGATTCCCTGCACGCCGGTCCGAACGTTTGATGAAGTCGCCGCCGATCCGCAGGCTGCCGCGCGCGGGATGTTCCCGGTGATCGACGGGTTTCGCCTCACCGGACCGCCGGTGAAATTTTCGGAAACTCCGGGATGCGCCACCCGCCGCGCGCCCCGCCTGGGCGAGCATACTTGCGAGGCGCTTCAGGAGTTATTGGATCTGGACGGCGCGGCGCTCGAGAAATTAATCCTCGAAGGCGTTATTTACGACGCAAGCCGATGAGAACACAATCGGAAACGAAACGGGCCTTGCCAGGCATCTTTCGTTCAGCTTTAGGGCGCGGGAGATTAACTGCGCTTTACATTCACAACCTTTCATGATGGTACCGTGTTGTGAGGAACAGGACGTCTTTACGACCATGAGGATCCGAACGAGGATTTTTACATTGATGACGATGACCGGGCTCATGCTGCTGGCTCAGGCGCCGCCGCCCCCGGATGGGCAGCAGGCGCCGGCCAGCGATCCGCCGGGACGCGCCGCGCGGTTGGGGATGATTGAAGGCACCGTCTCCTTCGAGCCGGCGGGCGTCGAGGATTGGGCCGCGGCGGCGCCCAACCGGCCGCTGACCACCGGCGATCGTCTGTGGGTGGACAACGGCTCGCGTGCGGAAGTGCATCTTGGCTCGGCCGCGTTTCGCCTGAACGCGAAAACGAATTTTTCGTTCATTAATCTGGACGACCACGTCGCGCAGGTACAGCTTTCCACCGGCACGATGAACGTCCGCGTGCGGCATCTGGCCGACGATGAAACGCTGGAGATCGACACGCCGCAGGCCGCGTTGACGATTCTTCGTCCGGGTGAGTATCGCGTCGATGTAAGCGAGCAGGGCGACGCCTCGATCGTCACGGTGCGGCAGGGGTCGATGGAGGCCACCTCGGGACAGGCCGTGACCATCAACCCGCGCGAGCAGGTGCGCATCATGGGCGGAGGAAATGACGGCGAGCCGGCCACTTTCGATCGCCGTCCCGCTCCGGTGCCCGACGGCTTCGATAATTTCTGCATGGATCGCGACCGCCGCGAGGACATGTCGATCTCGGCGCGCTATGTTTCGCACGATATTCCTGGTTATTACGATCTGGACGGCGCTGGTGATTGGCGTCCCGCGCCGGGATATGGAACCCTCTGGTTCCCGCGCGTCGCCGTCGGATGGGCTCCGTACCGCTACGGACATTGGGCATGGATCGCGCCTTGGGGATGGACGTGGGTGGACGACGCGCCGTGGGGTTATGCTCCGTTCCATTATGGGCGATGGGTTTTCGTCGGGGGTGCGTGGGGGTGGGTGCCCGGACCGCTGCCGGGTCCCGGCGTGGTGGTCGCGCGGCCGGTTTACGCGCCGGCGCTGGTCGCCTGGGTTGGAGGCGCCGGATTCGGCGTATCGGTCGGGATCGGCGCGGGTCCGGCGGTTGGCTGGTTTGCGTTGGGCCCGCGCGAAGTGTTCGTGCCGCCCTACGCCTATAGCCCCGCCTACATCGAGCGCGTGAACGTGACCAACACGGTGATCGTGAATCGCGGCATTTTCGTGAACGTCAACGCCGGTTTTGGGAGCTTTACGTATGTGAATCGCACGGTTCCAGGAGCGGTGGTTGCGGTTCCGGGCGGCGTAATGGTGGCCGGACGCCCGGTGGGAGCGGCGGCGGTGATCGTGCGGCCGGAGGTGGTGGAGCGCGTTCAGGTGACGCGAGTCGTCGCCGTGGTTCCCGAGCGCGCCGCCGTATTTGGAGGACGCGCCGTTGTCGCCGCCGCGCCGCCCGCCGTGGTTGTGAATCGGACCGTGGTGACGCGAATGGCTCCGCCGCCCCCGCCGGTCGCCTTCGAACATCAGCGCGCCGCGATAGCCGCCAATCCGAATCAGCCGTTCAACCATGCGGCGGTGCGAGCTTCGGCTCCGGCGCCCGCACGGCCGGCCTATTATCGTCCGGCGGGCGGTCCGGCTCCCCGGCCCGGTCCCGCCGCGCGGCCGGAAATGAATCGGCCAGAAATGAATCGGCCAGAAATGAATCGGCCGGAGAACCGCCCGGGATTCAATGCTTCGCGGCCGGAAGCGCGCCCGGAACCGCGTCCGGCCCAGCCGCGGCCCAATGTTGAAGCGCGTCCAAACCCGGAGCCGCGTCCCAACGTCGAGCCCCGTCCAAATGGACGCGGCGGGGAGCCTCGCGTCAATCCGGAAGGCCGCCGCCCGCAAGGGGAACGCGAGCAGCGCGGCAAGGAAACGCGAAAGGAAAAAGAAAAACAGTAGATCGCCGCGGGGCGCGCCGCGTTCAGGATTTGGCTTCCTCACCGAGGACGCCGCGCACCAGCGGGCCGAGCGCCATGAACTCGTCCAGGCGCGACGGCTTGCGAAAATAGAGCGTCGCGCCCAGCTTCGCGGTTTGCGCCCGGTCTTTGGGCGAGTCCGACGACGTCACGATGATCACCGGAACGTCACGGCAGCGGCGGCTGCGCCGCATGTGCTCCAGGATCTGATCGCCGCTGCGCTTTGGCAGATTCAAATCGAGCAGGACCACATTCGGGCAAAGAAAATTCGAATCCCGGTCCAGCCGGTCGATGAAATCGACGGCTTTCTCTCCATCATCGAGGACGGTCAATTCGCCGGAGATCCCAGCCTGGCGCAACGCTTCGCGAACCAGAAAAACATCCGGTTCGGCATCTTCGATCAACAGGATTCTAGGGTCCATGCCGGTCTGCTGCATGACAGTATTTTGCGCGTTACATCCTGCAATTTAGCATATGGGCGACGCGCGGTCTCCTTTATTCACCCTAAATTCGCCGAAGGTTCGGCTTAATTTTTTAAAGAAATTGATGTGGAATGGACAAGCGATAGCAATTCGCCATCCATCGGCCATTTTCAGATCAGGTTGCAAATCATGCCGTTTAGAGCGAAACGCCGCCTCGGAATCGGACTCTAACTTGGCGAACAGCATGAGGAGCAGAATGGCTGGAGACCGGGGACTGGTATTTGTGATAATCGGGCTGATCTGCGTGAGCACATTGGCTGTTCTGAATCATGGACGTATCGGTCCGCGATCTTCCATCCACTCCGCGGTGGTTGTTTCCGAAAATGTGCTGTCGCGGGGAGGCACGGTCGCCGGGGAAAGTTACATGCTTCGGATGCGCGATTCTGTTTCGGGCGAGGATGTCGTAAGCGGAACGTATCCCGAGCTCAGCGGATCCGCCGCGGAGCACTTGCCGCGCATCCGGCAGCGCCTCCGCCTGGCGGAGGAGTCAGGCCTCACTCCGCCGCTCCACTAGATTCGGCGTTTCGTTCTGCTCCGAACCGCTCTCTTGTTCAGTCATGAAGACGCGCCGCACGAAGCCCGCAAATTTGGGATTGTCGTGCAGCGGACGGAATCGAGCATCGAGCTGAAGATAGACGACCCACGCTTCACGATCACGCACCGCGTCCTGAATGGCCGCGAGCGCTTCCGGATGATCGCCGAGTCCGGTGTGGGCCACAGCGAGGGTGTAATTGGGGATCCACTCGCCTTGCTCGCGGCGCGCCTCGACGCCCTTCAGAATTTCGCGCCCGCGATCCGCCTGACCCGCAATGCCATAGAGATAAACCAGCGCCGCGGCCAACCGCGCATCGCGCGGCGCTTCCGAATAAGCACGTTGCAGAATCGCCAGCGCCTCATCCTTCCGCCCCAACTGAACCAGCGCGCAGGCGCGGGTCCATTCGGTGAATGCCGCCATTGGACGTCCGGCCCAGCGGCGCTCCTCGCGATTCAGCACTTCTTCGTATCGTCCGGAAAGGTACAGCGCCAGCGCGCAGCCTTCGTCGAGGAACGGGGCCGGCGCGAGCTCGCGCGCCTTCATGAGCTCCTCATGCGCCTCCGCCGTCTTGCCGAGCGGCAGCAGCGATCCGAGCGCATGCCACAAGTGACCGCCGCCTGAATACCAATCGCGCTCGATCGCCTTTTGGAAATGCGATTCTGCCTCGCGCCAGCGCCATTCGTAAAAAGCGGCGAACAACCCGAGCCCGAGATGCGCCTCCGCCGACATCTCATCCAGATGCAGCGCCGCCTCCGACTGCGTACGCACCTGCGGCCACACTTCGCGCGGGCGCCGCAAGCCCAAAAATCCCTGGATCGCGCGTACCATCGCCAAGCCCTCGTGCGCGGCCGGCCACGACGGATCGGCCTCGATCGCTTCCTCGAAATGGTGCGCGGCTTCGGCCAGGGTCTGCTCGCTTAGCCGCGTCAGCAGAAATTTTCCCTGAGAGGAAGCGTTGCGCGCCCGCAGCTTCTTTTCCATTTCCGTCTGAAGCTGCTCGCGGCGCTGGAAACGCGGCACGTATTTTCCTTTGGGGAACTCGATCACCAGCGGATCGTCACTGCCTCCGTCGTTGTAGTATTCCTTCAGCTTCACTCGCAGACGGCTGGCCAGCACGCGCACCAGCGAGTCGCGGCGCGGATCGTAGGAATCGGGCTTTTTCAGCACTTCGGTGCCGATGACGTATTCCTTCAAAGTATCGGCGTGACCTTGCAAAGTTTGTTGCACGGTGAAGCGAAGCAGGCTTCTCAGCCGTTTCGACCGGGCGAACTTTTCGCTGCTCAAAATCCGCTCCACCTGGTTTTGAACTGCCTCCGGTGACAGCTCGTTGAAAATTTCTTCGTCCTCGTGACGTTTCATTTGAGCCCCCTTAGGGAGCTTCGGCGTCCCAGCTTCGGGACGCGCAGCGAAGCTCTACAAGCCTTCACCTTTTTAGATGCCATAGCGCAACGGGTACTTTCATGAGTAACGTTCTGCGGCGCAGCGAACGTGGAAGTTTTCGCCGCGAATGGGCATATTCTGCACCGAAACGTAAAAGTTACACCGCATTGCGGGGAATTAACGTCACGCATCTTCCCCTGGCCCAATCAATTAAGAGTCCTTCAGGAAAGGGGCTCGTTTCTATTCAGTGGCCTTAGGAATGCAAACTTGACGGTGTTCTAATCCGAACTCGAAAGTGAATTACTAAACGAATGATGACCAGAGAGCAATATGGGGAAGCTTACCAACGCGGTTTTGATCTGACTGTGCGTCTGCTGCTGTCGCGCGGGGCTCCGCGTGATCGGGCGCGGGAAGTCGCGCAGGCGGCCTGGGCGCGAGGGTGGGAAAGACTGTCACAACTTCGCAATGAAAGCCTGGTAGTAACCTGGGTGAATACCATCGCGCTGAACGTTTATCGCAGCGTGCTGCGCAGCGAGCCCGCCTATCAGGCGCTGCCCGAGCTCTCCACGAAAGCGGGCGTCAACCTGGCGGCGATCGATGTGGCGCGCATCCTGAAAATCTGCCGCCCCTGCGACCGGGTGCTGCTCGAACAGCAAATGCGCGGCGTCACCGCGGAAGAAATCGCGCGTAAGCAAGGCGTCACCGAAACGGCGATTCGCATTCGCCTGCTGCGGGCCCGGCGCGCGGCGCGATCGCGCGTGGAAAAACGCGCGGCGCGCATCCAGGAAGGCCACAAAGCCGTGCTCGCCAAGTGCGACGCGGCGGCGTAACGCCCCGTAAGTTTCGGACGAGCGCGGAATTTTCTGCACTCCGTCCCGGGAGAAAATTGCCGGACCGGGCGCGGCGCGCGGGCGCGCGCGATTGGCAGCGCTGAACTAAATCGGCTGGCAATTGGCTTGCCATGAAAATGTGGAATCTCATGTGAAAGGCTAACCGATGCTCGGCTGGATGATTCTGTTTGCGGTAATCGCTTTAGTGAGCCTGCTGCGGGTGATCGCCGGTCACCCGGCGGACGCATCGGCGCGTATCGCGACTGTGGTTTTCGCCGCGCTTTTCCTCGCGGCTGTTCTAACGCGCGCCGCGCGCGGGCGAGCCTGGTAGTGCCCGGCAGCGCGCAATGAAGAACGGCGAAGTCCAACAAATCATCCTTGGATTTTTCCCTCCGGGAACGGCTGCCCCTTCCGACCTTCTGGCCTCGGATCGGCGCGCGGAAGTTTTCCTGATTCATGGCGGCGATCAGAACGCGCCCGGTTTCGCCGCGCCTTACGCCGGGCTCCGCCTGCCGCGCGAGTCGTTGCTGGTGGCGCGCTGCCGCACCGGGGACACCGCGGATCTGGTTCAGAAACTTCGCGCTGCCCGCACGCCGTCGATTTTCGTTCTGCGGGAGGAGCCCTCGCCTGCTCCGGCTACGCGGCCGGCCCAGGGCGCGGCGCTGCTGCGCGAAAAAGAAGAGATTTTTCTGCGCGCGCAGCAAGATCTCGAAGATGCGCAGCGCCTGGATCACGCGCTCACCTCCGCCGCCGAATGGCTGCTCGATAATGCTTATCTTGTTCTGACCAACCTCGCCGAGATGCGGCGCAATTTGCCGGGCGATTTTTCCGAGTTCATTGATGAAAAGGGCAAGCGCCGCCCGGTTCTGCTGCTGGCGCGCGAGCTGGCGGCCCGCTCCGATTTCAGCGTGAACGCCGCCGCCATTTCCGCGTTCCTCTCCGATCGCGACGTCGCCGGCAAATTGGCGATGCGCGATCTGTGGATGTTCCCGTTCCTGCTGCGCCTGGCGCTGATCGAAGCGCTCACCGACATCGCCCGGCGCGTCAACCGCTCACAGCAGATGCGGGAGGCGGCCTATCTCTGGTCGAATCGTCTGGCGGCCAGCGCGCGCCTGGGACCGGAGCCGTTCGGCCGCATGCTGGCCCGAATGGAATCGGAGCCGTACGCGCTCGATCCCCACTTCCTCGTCTCGCTGGCCGAGCAGCTTCAGGACGAGGAGCTCGCGCTCGCACCGGCGCAGCGCTGGATGGAGTCGCGCCTTGAATATCCGCTCAGCTCGATAGTTCAATCCGAGCATACGCGCGAAGCAGCCGAGCGTATCTCCACCGCCAATGCGTTCGGGAGCCTGCGCATGCTGGCGCGGCTGGACTTCTCCGAAATTTTCGAATCGGTGAGCGTGGTCGAAGCCGAACTGTGCAAGGATCCGGCGGGAATTTACTCCAAAAGCGACGCCGCCACGCGCGACGATTGCCGCCGCGTGGTGGAAAAAATCGCGCAATGCGGCGCCTTGAGCGAGATGGAAGTCGCCCGGCGCGCCCTCGAGTTGGCCGCGCGCAAGGAACGCGGCGTCATGCATTTTCTGCTGTCGTCGGGGATCGCCGATCTGGAGCGGGCGGCCGGCGCGCGCGCTCCGCTCGAAACGCGGATCGTACGCGGCTTGCGCCATCACGCGACGCCCTTTTATCTGGGCGCGCAGGTGGTGCTGATTGCGTGTTTCACCGCGCTCACCCTGATGATCGCCTGGGACGCCGGCGTGCGCGGCGGCGCGGCGCTGGGCATTCTTGGCGCGCTTGCCTTATTTCCGCTCAGCGAATTATCGATCCAGATCGTCAACGCGCTGGTGATCTCGCTTCTTCGCCCCGGCCGGCTGCCGAAACTGGATTTTCGCAAGCGCATTCCGGATGAGGACGCGACGCTGGTCATCGTGCCGATGATGCTCGCCAGCGTGGAGGTCGCGCGGAACGAGGTGGAAAAGCTCGAAATTCGCTTCCTGGCCAATCAGGATAAGAATCTCACCTTCGGTCTTTTCGCCGATTTCCTCGATTCGCCGCAAGCTTCGGCTCCCAACGATGCGGAGCTGCTGGCCGCGGTGCGCCAAGGCGTCGAGGATCTCAACCGGCGCTATCCAGGCGAGCGCTTCGTGCTCTTCCATCGCTCGCGCGAATGGTCGGTTTCCGAACAGCGCTGGATCGGCCGGGAACGCAAGCGCGGCAAGCTGGACGACCTGAATTCCTACCTGCTCACCGGCAAACCGGAGGAGATTCTGATTGCCGGACACATCGCGCGTCCGATTCGCTACGTCCTCACGCTGGATTCCGATACCGCGCTCCCGCCGGGCGCGGCGCGGCGGCTGGTTGAAACCGCGGCACATCCGCTCAACCGCGTCGAGCTGGACCCGAAAACCCGCGTGCGCCGCTCCGGCTACACGATTATCCAGCCGCGCGTCAGCGTATCGCTGCCGGACGCGACCGCCACGCGATTTACCCGCATTTTCGCCGACAGCAGCGGCACCGATCCGTATTGCAAAGCCGTTTCTGACGCGCAGCAGGATCTGTTCGGGGAAGCGATTTTTCATGGGAAAGCCATCTACGACGTCAGCGCCTTCAGCTCCGCGCTCGGCGGCCGCTTTCCGGCGGAAACGCTGCTCAGCCACGATCTCATCGAAGGCGCGTATTGCGGCGCCGCGCTCGCCAACGATATCGAGCTGTTCGAAAACGTCCCGCACAACTATTCGAGCTTCAGCCGCCGCGAGCATCGCTGGATTCGCGGGGATTGGCAGATCGCGCGCTGGATTCTTCCCCGCGTCCCCACCCCCCATGGGAGCGAGCCGAATCCTCTCAGCCTGCTCAACCGCTGGCGCATTTTTGATAATCTCCGGCGCAGCCTGGTCCCGGTCGCGTCGCTGCTGCTGCTGCTGCTCGGCTGGCTGATCTCCGCCGCGCCGGGCGTGTGGAGCCTGGTGGTCGCGCTCGCGGTCGCGATTCCCGCGCTTGCTCCGCTGCTGGAACGATGGGCGCGGCGCATTGAGGGATCGGTGCACGGCTGGCAGGGCGCGGGCGATCAATTCATTCGCGCGGGGGTGCGCGTCGCATTTCTGCCGCACAGCGCCTGGATTGCCTGCGACGCGATCGCGCGCGCGCTGTTCCGCTCCCATATCAGCCGGCGCAATCTTCTGGAATGGGAGACGGCGGCAAGCGCCGGAGCGAATGCGCATCGCCATTTGAACACGACCCTGCGGCAGATGCTCATGGTCTGCTTCTGCTCGGTGGCGCTGCTGATGATCGTCGCGGTCACCGGAGCCTTTTTTCCTGCATTCGCGTTCCTCGCTCTTTGGGCCACGTCGCCGATCCTGATGCTATGGCTCAACGAGCCCGGTTTTCCCAGCCGCCGCGTGGAAGCCGCCGACGCGGTACGCCTTCGCCGCCTGGCTCGCCGCACCTGGCGCTTCTTTGACGATCTGGTGACCGCGGAAAACAACTGGCTGCCTCCGGACAATTCGCAACTGGCGCTGCGCGTCGAAGTGGCGCGGCGCACCTCGCCGACCAACATCGGGATGTGGCTCGCCTCCGCGCTGGCCGCGCGCGATTTCGGCTATCTCACCGCCGACGAGCTGTGGCGCCGCGCCGCCAAAACGCTTGAAACCATGCAGCGCATGGAGCGCTACGAAGGTCATCTGCTCAACTGGTATAACATTGCCACGCTGGAGCCGTTGAATCCGCGCTATGTCTCGACCGTCGATAGCGGCAATCTGATCGCGAGCCTGTGGGTGCTGCGCCGCGGCTGCCAGGACGCGATCTCCGCGCCGATCCTGAGCGAAACGTGCCTGCGCGGCCTGTCCGATACGCTGGCCATGGTGCGCGACGCCTGCGGGCGCGACGCCGCGACGAGCGAGCCGCTGCGGCAGCTTCGCCGCCTTTTTTATTCGCCGGCCGACAGCCACGCGATCCTGGCGCGATTGCGCCTGGCCGCCGCTCCGCTCGCGCGATTAACGCGCCGCGGAAGCGACGAGCGTTCGTATTGGATCTCCGCGCTCGAATCGGATTTGAAGGCCTGGACGCAGATCGCCGATCGTTACCTGCGCTGGATGGAAACCCTCGCCGATCCAGCCGAGGAAGCGCTGGGCGAGGAGCTGGCCAAGTGGCGACGGCGCGCGCTGCATGCCGCCCCTTCGCTCCGCTCGCTTGCCGCCTCCGTTCCGCCGGCGCTGGAGGCGATCCTTGCCCGCCGCGGATCGCCGGATCTGGCGCCGGAGCTGGCCTGCTGGCTCGATCAGCTCGCCGCCGAGTTCGCCGAAGCGCAACGCAACGCCGCCGGGATGGTGAAGAATTTCGAATCGCTCGCCGACTTGGCTGAAGCGAACGCCGCCGCGATGCACATGGGCTTCCTCTACGACAAGCCGCGGCGACTGTTTGCCGTCGGTTATGCGGTCGGCGGACCGCTCGAATTCACCAGCCACTACGATCTGCTGGCCAGCGAATGCCGTCTGGCGAGCCTGGTCGCGATCGCCAAAGGCGACGTGCCGGTCGAACACTGGTTCGCGCTCGGCCGCACGCGCTCGCCCGCCGATGACGGACCGGCGCTGTTGTCCTGGTCGGGCACCATGTTCGAATACCTGATGCCGGTCCTGTTCGTGCGCTCCTTCCCCGGATCGCTTCTCGACCGCGCCTGCCAGCAGGCGGTCGAAAAGCAAATCGAGTACGGACGCGCGGAAAATCTGCCGTGGGGCATTTCCGAATCGGCGTTCAGCTCGCTCGATATCCATCAGGTTTATCAGTATCGCGCCTTCGGCGTGCCGGCGCTGGCGCTCAAGCGTGAAACCGAGCCGTGCCAGGTAGTGGCGCCCTACGCCACCATGCTGGCGCTCATGATCGATCCGCCCAGCGCCATCGACAATCTGCGGCGCCTTGAATCGCTGGGGCTCGGCGGCCCCATGGGGCTCTACGAAGCCATCGATTTTTCCCGCGAAAAATCGCCCGAGGGGGATCGCGGCGTAATCGTTTACACCTACATGGCTCATCATCAGGGCATGAGCCTGATCGCGCTCGACAACGTTCTGCATGGCGACGCGATGGAGTGCCGCTTCCATGCGGAGCCGCGGGTGCGCGCCTTCGAATCTTTGCTGTTCGAGCGCGTGCCCATCGCCCGACAGCCCGACGAGCACGTCCAGATCCGGCACGCTCCGCCGCGTCCACGACGCGTTGAGGAGCCGCCGCTGTGGCAGGAGCCCGCGTTTCTGGCGCGCACGCATCTGAACGGAAACGGCCACTACTGGATCGCCTCCACCAACTCCGGCGCGGGGTTCAGCCGCTGGAACGATTTCGACATCACCCGCTGGCGCTCCGACGCAACGCTGCAATCCTGGGGCACGTTTATTTACGTGCGCGATTTAAAATCGCAGACGGTCTGGGCCACCAGCGAACAGCCCCTGGGAGGCGATCTCGGCTCTGCTTCCGTGACCCTCGCCACCGATCGGATTCAGGCGGTCCGCCGCGTCTCTTCGATCGAGACCATCACTCACGTCACCGTCGCGCCCGAGGACGATGTGGAAATCCGCCGCATCGTGGTCACCAACCGCTCCCTTCGCTCGCGCCAGATCGAGTTCACCAGCTACGCGGAGCTCGCTCTCGCGCCGCATCGCGCCGACGCCGCGCATCCCGCGTTCTCAAAACTGTTCATCGAAACCGAATCGCCGGCCGAAGGAGTGCTCATCGCGCACCGGCGCCTGCGTTCACCCGGCGATCCGCCCGTCTGGGCCGCGCACGTATTGACCGGCGCAAGCGGCATTCAGTTTGAAACCGATCGCGCCCGTTTTTTGGGACGGGGCAACACGCCCGCCAATCCACGCGCGCTCACCGGCGAACTTTCCGGAACCGCCGGCGCGGTGCTCGATCCGGTCTTCAGCCTGCGTTGCCGAGTGACGCTTGAGCCGCGCGAGCGCCGCGAGATCGTGTTTCTCACCATCGCCGCGGCATCGCGCGAGGCTCTCCTGCAACTGATCGAAAAGTACCGCCGGCCCGACGCCGCCGCGCGCGCCTTCGAGATGGCCTGGACGCGAGCCCAACTGGAGCTGCGCTATCTCGGCGTTCGCCCCGGCGCGGCGAACCGCTATCACGAGCTCGCCGGCCGCCTTCTTTATCCGACGCCGGCTCTTCGCGCCTCGGCCGGCCGCATCGCGCGCAACCGCCTCGGCCAATCGGCGCTGTGGGCCTACGGCATTTCCGGCGATCTGCCGATTCTCACCGTCACCGCCTCCGATGCGCGCGGCGTGGCGCTGGTTCGCGAGCTGCTTCTGGCGCACAACTACTGGCGCCTGATCGGATTTAAGGCCGATCTGGTCATCCTGAATCAGGAGGAGCCGAGCTACGACGCTCCGCTCCGCGAACAGCTCCTGCGCCAGATCGAAGCGCACTCGCGCGAATCGATCGATAAGCCCGGCGGCGTCTTTCTGCGCGATTGGAACGCGATGCCGGAGGAACACCGCAATCTGATTCTCGCTTCCTCCGCCGCCGTGCTGCACGGCAATCGCGGCGCGCTTCATCAGCAGCTCGTTACGCCCGGAGAAATCGAGCCGCCTCCTCCCTTCACGCCCTCCGGCGCGGCCGTGGAACAACCGTCCCCTCCGCTGCCGTTCCTGGAGCTGCCCTATTTCAACGGCATCGGCGGATTCACCAAAGACGGGCGCGAATACTGCGTCTATCTCGGCCGCGAATCGGAGCGCACGCCCGCTCCCTGGGTCAACGTCATGGCCAACGCGAATTTCGGAGCGATGGTCAGTGAAAGCGGGCTTGGCTGCGCCTGGGCTGGCAATAGCCAGACGAACCGTCTCACGCCCTGGCATAACGATCCGGTCAGCGATCCGCAATCGGAAATTATTTATTTGCGCGACGACGAGACCGGCGCGCTGTGGAGCCCCACCGCGCTGCCGATCCGCGAAAACGACGCGTATCGCGCGCGCCATGGCCAGGGCTACACCATTTTCGAGCACAACAGCCATTCCATCGGCCAGACGCTGGCCGTCTTCGTGCCGCCATCCGATCCGGTGAAAATCTATCGCCTCGCGCTGCGCAACGATTCCTCCCGCGCGCGCCGCCTGACCGTCACCTATTTCGCCGAGTGGCTGCTCGGCTCGGTGCGCGAAGATCAGCAGCTGCACATCGCCACTTCCTTCGATGACGTCTCCGGCGCGGTCCTCGCCGTCCAGACCTGGAGCGGCGCGGCCGGCCACGTCGCTTTCGCCGCCGCGAATCCGCGCGCGGCCTCCTGGTCGGCCGATCGCGCCGCGTTTCTCGGTTCCAAAGGATCAGTCGCCAGGCCGGCGGCGTTGCAGCGGCTGCATCTCGATGGGCGCGTGGGCCCGGCCCTCGATCCCGCCGCCGCCCTTCAGCTTGGCGTCGCTTTGGAGCCCGGTGAAACAAAAGAAATCACATTTGTTTTAGGACAGGCGGAGACCGTGGAAGCCGCCCGCGGCGTGATCGAGCGCGCCTTCGCCGCCGGACTCGATCCGGTTCGCGAACAATGGGACGCGCTCTGCGGCACGCTTCAGGTCCACACGCCGATTCTCTCCGTCAATCTGCTGCTGAACCGCTGGCTGCTTTATCAGGCCCTGAGCTGTCGCTTCTGGGGACGCACGGCGCTATATCAATCGAGCGGAGCTTTCGGTTTTCGCGACCAGCTTCAGGATTCGCTCGCCTTCCTCTACGCCGCACCGCATCTGACTCGCGAACATATTCTCGCCTGCGCCGCGCGCCAGTTCCGTGAAGGCGACGTGCAGCACTGGTGGCATCCCGATACCGGTCTCGGAGTGCGCACGCGCTGCTCCGACGATCTGGTCTGGCTGCCTTACGCCACCGCGCACTACATCAACATCACCGGCGATCAATCGATCCTCGATGAACAAATCCCGTTCCTCGACGCTCCGCTTCTTGAGCCGGGCGAGCAGGAAAAAATGTTTGCCGCGAATTCCTCCAGCGAATCCGCGCCGCTTTGGGAACATTGCCGCCGCGCGCTCGATCACGCCTTCAAACTCGGCCCCCATGGCCTGCCTCTGATCGGCAGCGGCGATTGGAACGACGGGCTGAATCATGTCGGCGTCGAAGGGCGCGGCGAATCCGTGTGGCTCGCCTGGTTTCTCGCCGCGACCCTTCAAGCCTGCGCGTCGATCCTGGAAAATCGCGCCGCCGATCTGGCTCGCCAGTGGCGAGCCCGGGCCGCCGATCTCGCCTCCGCCGTCGAACGCGTTTGCTGGGACGGCGACTGGTATCTGCGCGGCTTCTTCGATGACGGTACCCCGCTCGGATCCCACGTCAACGCGGAGATGCGCATCGATTCGATCGCTCAATCCTGGGCGGTGCTGTGCGGTCTCGCCGATCCCGAACACGCGCGTGCCGCCATGGAATCGGCCGGCCGGCTGCTGGTCAACGATCGCGATGGCCTGGTGATGCTCTTCACTCCGCCGTTCGATCATTCCACGCCTCATCCCGGCTACATCATGGGCTACCCGCCCGGCGTTCGCGAAAACGGCGGCCAGTACACGCACGGATCTCTTTGGATGGCGATGGCTCACGCCCGACTCGGTGACGGGGATCGCGCCGTTCATCTGCTCCAACTGATGAACCCGGTCGAGCACAGCCGCGATCCCGAAGCCGCCGCTCGCTACGCCGCCGAACCGTACGTCTCCGCCGCCGACGTCTATTCGTCGCCCGATAAATCCGGCCGCGCCGGCTGGACCTGGTACACCGGCTCCGCCGCCTGGATGTATCGCATCTGGATCGAGGAAGTGCTCGGCTTTCATCTTCGCGGCGACCGTCTTACCATCGCTCCCGCGATTCCCGCCGATTGGCCCGGCTTCTCGCTGGTCTTTCGTTTTCGCTCGGCTACTTATCAAATCGAAGTTCGCCGCGCGCCCGGCGCTTCCGAGCCGGCCGCGATTCGGCTTTTGGACGACGGCAAAACGCACTCGATCGTCGTTCACCTGCCGCTGCATCAAACCGAAACTTCCGCGGAGCCCGCCCTCGCCGTGGCGCGCCATACCGGCTAACATGGCGGCGCCGTCTCAGATCAGCTTCGAACAGCGCATCGACGCGCTCAAAAACCTCCCCAAGGTTATGCGGCTGGTGTGGCACTCCGCGCCGCTGGTGGTCAGTTCCAGCCTGTTGTATCGCTTGGCCGCCGCTTTAACTCCCCTGGGCGTGCTCGCCGTTTCCAAGCGCATCATCGATCTGGTGGTCGACACCATTCGCACCCACAACCCGCCGCCTTCGCACCAGATCTGGATTCTGCTGGCGCTCGAATTTATCTTCGCCGCCGGGGGCCTGGTGCTCGGCCGCGCCATCGATTATTGCGACGCGCGCCTGGCGGACGAATTCGGGCGCGACGTCAGCGTTCGCCTGATGAAGCATGCCGCCAGCCTCGATCTCCCCCTGTTTGAAGACCCCGTTTTTCACGACAAGCTGGAGCGCGCCCGCATCCAGGCCATCGATCGCATCAGCCTGCTGAACGCCATGGGAACGCTGTTCCAGCGGGCCATCGCGCTCGCCTCGCTCGCCGCCGGCGTCATTTACTACGATCCCTGGATTTTCGTTCTGCTTCTGTTTTGCGTGCTGCCGGCGTTTCTGGGCGAAACCCACTTCGCCCTGGTCGGCTACTCGCTCGCGCACCGTATGACGCCCATTCGCCGCGAACTCGATTACCTCCGCGTGCTCGGCACCAGCCGGGAAAGCGCCAAGGAGGTGAAAATGTTCGGCCTGGCCGATTATCTGCGGGACCGTTACGCCACGCTTTCAAAATCTCTCATCTCGGAAAATAACAAAGTCACGCGCCGCCGTCTGGCCTGGGGCGCGGCCTTTGCCATCGTCGGCTCGCTCGGCTATTACGGCGGTTATACCTTCCTGGTGTGGCAGGCGCTTGAATCGAAAATTACCGTCGGCACTCTCACCTTCGTCGCCGGCGCGCTCGCCGGAGTCAACACCGAGCTGCAATCCCTGTTTTCGCTGTTCTCCAGCATCTCGGAACAGGCGCTATTTCTGACCGACCTGATCGACTTTTTCGCGGTGCGCCCGAAAATCCGTTCCAAACCGAATGCCATCCCCGCCCCGCGGCCCATCCGCGACGGCATCGAATTTCGCGATGTCTCCTTCCGCTATCCGGGCTCGGAAAAAATGGTGCTGAACCGCGTCAACTTTCGCATCGAGCCCCGGCAGCGGATCGCCCTTGTCGGCGAAAATGGCGAAGGCAAGACAACGTTCGTCAAGCTGATCGCGCGCCTCTACGATCCGACCGAAGGCGCGATCCTGCTCGATGGCGTTGACCTGCGGGATTATCGAGTCGAGGATCTGCGCAAGGAAATCGGCATCATCTTTCAGGATTTTTTCCGCTACGACATGGCCGTGCGCGACAACATCGCCACCGGCCGCGTCGAATTGATTCAGGATGACGCCGCCATCTGGGAAGCCGCGCGGCGCAGCGGGGTCGCCACCATGGTCGAGCGTTTGCCCGGCGGCCTGGAGCAGATGCTCGGCCGGAGATTTGAAGGCGGCGTCGATCTTTCCGGTGGCCAATGGCAGCGCATGGCCCTGGCCCGCGCCTATCTGCGCGACGCCCAAGTCCTCATTCTCGATGAGCCCACCGCCGCGCTTGATGCCGTCGCCGAAGCCGAGGTTTTCGCCAACTTCGCTGAGCTCACCCGCGAGCGGATCGCCATTCTCATCTCCCACCGCTTTTCGACCGTCCGCCTCGCCGACCGGATCGTCGTACTCGCCGATGGCCGCATCATTGAAGACGGCAGCCACGATCAACTGATCGCTAGTGGCGGCCGCTATGCCCGCCTGTTCGAAATCCAAGCCGCCAACTACCGTTAGCGCGGCGAGCTGATGAATATAGGCGGGCGCGGCTCGGCTGGGCCGCGTCCGCCGGGAAATCCTCACCGCAGCGCGTGAACGTTCACCGACCGCTCCGCTACCTGCGTCAGGATCTGGTCCGCGTTTTTCTCCTCCTGGAGCGTCGATTCGAGCAGCCGCGCCGCCTCGCTATGCCCCAGCGCTTGCGCCAGCGACCGGGCCGTTCCATATCCGGCCATCTCGTAATGCTCCACCCGCTGCGCCGCCGCGATGATCGCCGCGTCGCGAACCTCCGGGCTGCCCTTGGCGCCGACCATGTCTTCTCCTTCGCGGATCAATCCTTTCATCGCTTCGCAGGTTTCCCGCTCCGGCGCTTTGTTCAGGCTGCGGAAAATCGTATCCAGGCGATCCACCTGGTTCCGGGTCTCGGCGAGATGCTGGTCCAGCGCGCGTTTTAAATCCGGATCCTGCGCGGCTTCGATCATCTTAGGCAGAGCGCGAATAATGCGGTGCTCCGCGTCGTAAAGATCCTCAATCTGTTCCAGAAAAAGATCTTCAAGAGAGTTGAATTCGGGACTGAATAAGGCCATGGCTTTATCTCCTCCTCAGATACGACTCCACCCGCCGCGCCCCGTTTCACCTCTATCCGGAAGTCTTACACTCGAATCAGATGCGCCGGTTTCTGCTGTTCGCCGCAATGGTCGCCGTTTGTTCCTGCCATCGCCAGACAAAGCCGGCGCCCAAACCCGTGACGCTGGTTTGGCACTCCGTCGGCTCCTGGTCCGGCCGCGGCAACGCCCAAACCGAATCCTTTGAGATCGGCTACGAACCCTGTCGCGTGCGCTGGGAGGCTCGCAACGAGAGCGAGCCCGGCGCGGGCGAGCTTGTTGTAACGCTGCACAGCGCCGTCAGTGGACGCGACCTGGCGCTGGTCGTCGATCACCGCGGCGCGGGCAAGGACGTCAGCTACGTGCACGTCGACCCACACTATTCCTATATGACCATCGAATCGAAAAATGTCGACTGGTCGCTGACCGTGGAGGAAGGCGATTCGTTTTCTCCCGAAAAATAGCGCGATACATCGATCTGTCCGGATATGGCAGATTACTTAGCTTGGACCGTCTTCCCTACCGCGCCACCGCCCAGGCGTCCGCCTACGAACGGATCGCGAAGCTGCCGGTGACGATTCTTCTCGACAACGTTCGAAGTCTTTATAACGTCGGCTCGTTTTTCCGCACCGCCGATGGCGCTGGCGTCGAACAGATTCTCCTTTGCGGCATCACCGGCCGGCCGCCGAAGAAGGCCATCGCCAAAACAGCGCTGGGCGCCGAAGAATCCGTCGCCTGGTGTCACTCCTGGGATGCCGCTCCGCTCGTGGCCGGACTGCGCGCGCGAAATTATGAGATCGCCGCCATCGAAACCACCCCAACCGCGATCGACCTGTTCGACTGGCGGCCGAATTTTCCGGTCTGCGTGCTGTTCGGTCACGAGGTCGAAGGTCTCAACCCAGAGTTATCCGCGCTCGCCGATACGCACGTTCGCATCCCCATGCTGGGCGTGAAGCACTCGCTGAATGTCGCCACCGCGGGCGGCATCGTGATCTACGAGCTGCTGCGGAAGTACCGGAGAATTCAGGAATCGGCGCCCGGAATCGGCGGCTTCTAATTTCTTGCCGGCGGTTCCGGCAAACGTGCGACGATAGGGCTATGACGCGATTTTGCCTGCTCCCGGCCTTCGCGCTGGCGCTCGCCGCGCAGGACCGCACCATGTTTCCGCCGGTTCGCGGAACCCAGCAAATGATCGGCGCCGGAAACAGCATGGAGGTCGAGGCCGGATACCGCATGCTGGAGCAGGGCGGCAACGCCGTGGATGCCGGCGTCGCCGCAACCCTGGCCGCCACCGTCACCGAGCAGGACCACATCGGCCTCGGCGGCGAAGCCCCCATCCTGATCAAGATGAAGGGCAAGCCCGTGGTCGCCATCAGCGGCATCGGCCTCGCTCCCGCCAAAGCGACCCCCGATTTTTATCAGCATCGCAAACCGGAGCCCTGGGAAGATCCCAAGCACTTCGCGCCCATCCCCTCCGCCGGACCACTCGCGGCGATCACGCCCGGCACCCTCGATGGCCTTCTGGTGGCGCTCGAAAAATACGGCACGATGAGCTTCGCGCAGGTCGCCCAACCCGCCATCGAGCGCGCCGAAGCCTTCCCCGCGCCCGAAATTTACACGCAGATCCTCGGCCAGAACGCGAGCATCGTCGCGCTGTGGCCGTCGTCAAAAAATTTCTTCCTGCCCACAGGAGCCGTTCCCAAACCCGGCGAAATCGTCCACATGCCGGATCTGGCGCGCACGCTGCGCCAGATGGCCGCGGTCGAAAAGCACGCGCGCGGCGATCGCGCCGCCAAAATTCGCGCCATCCACGATTTCTTCTATAAAGGCGATCTGGCGAAACGCATCGTCGCGGGCGATCAGGCCGCCGGCGGAATTTTTTCCGAATCGGACCTGGCGAACTTCCACGCTGAAATCGATCAGCCGCGCAGCACTACTTATCGCGGCTATACCATCTATAAGCCCGGATTCTGGACGCAGGGTCCGGTAATGATCGAGGCCCTCAATATTCTCGAAGGCTTCGACCTGAAAGCCATGGGCCACAACAGCCCGCGCTATCTGCACACGGTTCTTGAAGCCGTGAAGCTTGCCTTCGCCGACCGCGACCGCTACTACGGAGATCCGAAATTCAGCAAAATCCCGGAAGAAACGCTGTTGTCGAAATCCTACGCGGCCCGGCGGCGGGAGCTGATCGATCCGGATCACGCTTCGCTCGAAAGCCGTCCAGGCAATCTCGGCGCCTCTGCACCGGCTACCGGCGAGCACGGTCCGAGCGGCGGAAAAGATACCACCTGCGTCGATGTCGTGGATAAATTCGGCAACGCCTTTTCGGAGACGCCGAGCGGCGCCTGGCTCCCGTCGGTGATCGCCGGCGACACCGGCATCCCCCTTTCGGTGCGCATGGAGTCGTTCGTGATGACGCCGGGCCACGCCAATCAGCTCGCACCCGGAAAACGCCCTCGCGTGACGCTCAGCCCGACTCTGGTCACCAAGGACGATCAACTTTATATCGCCATGTCGACGCCCGGCGGCGATAATCAGGATCAGGCGATGTTGCAAGTGCTCCTGAACATGCTCGATTTCGGAATGACCCCGCAGCAGGCCGCCGAAGCCCCGCGCTTCCAGACCGACGCGTTTTACGCCAGCTTCGGTTTTCACGAATTTTTGCCCGGACAAGTGAGCCTGGAAGGACGGATTCCGCTTGAGACCGCAAAGAAACTTCAGGCGATGGGCCATAAAGTCCAGCTCGGCGGCGACTGGAGCAATCTCTCCTCGCCGGTGGTGATTCTGGTCAAGGACGGCGTCCTTAACGGCGCCGCCGACCCGCGCCGCGGCCGCTTCATTTTCGGACGATAGCGATTTTGATTCGTCCGTTAAAATAAAGGCAGATGGGACGTTTTTGTCTTCTTCTCGCCGCCGCCTTGGCGCTGCCGGCGGAAACCCCTGATACCTCGCGAATCCTCAAAAACATCGAGGATCACTATAATCACATCCAGACTCTTCAAGTCGCCTTCACCGAACGCTACACCGGCCAGGGCCGCACCACGAATGAAAAAGGCGAATTATTCCTCCGCAAGCCGGGGAAAATGCGCTGGCAATATTCCGTCCCAGCCGGAGAGCTTTATATTTCCGACGGCAAATATCTCTACGGCTATCATCCGCGCGACAACCGGGCCGAAAGATCCTCGATGAAAGAAATGGACGACATGCGCGGGCCGCTCGCCTTCCTGCTCGGCCGCCTCAATTTCGCGGACGATTTCAAGGAATTTCACACCATGCCCGATCGCGGCAGCCCCGACGTCTTCATCACTGCGATCCCCAAGTCCGGCAAGCTGCCGTACAGCGAAGTGCAGTTCCTGGTCTCGCCGGATTCGGTGATTCACTGGCTGCTTGTAAAGGAGCAGGATGGATCCAGCCTCGAATTCACCTTTCAAGGCGAAAAGAAAAATCCTCCGATCCCGGATTCGATGTTCAAATTCACGCCTCCGCCGGGAACCGAATACGTCGATTCGGCAAAACCATGACCTCCCGCTTCCCCTGCGTGCGTCATCCTTTTGCGAAATACAAAGATGCGGCGCGCTCCAGTTCTGATTTGGTCATGATCGGGCCGCGGCCTTCGTAGCGGCCGATGGAGAGCAGAATGGTGCAAATATCGGCCGGATAACAGGCGCGCAGCTCGGTTCGGCCTTCGCGCAGGCACAGCTTACGGAGATATTCGGCGCTGTCGGGCTCGGCTTGAATATTGCGGGCCTGCACGACTCGCGCAAAGATCGCATCGAAGCTCGCCGCGTCCACCGCCTCGACGTAAATCTTGTTGTGGATGCGCCGCAGGAACGCTTCGTCGGCCAGATCCGCGGGCTCCAGGTTGGTTGAAAAAACCACCATCAGCTCGAACGGAATCTGGAATTTCACGCCGTAGCGCAGCGTCAGATAATCCACGCGCCGGTCGAGCGGAACGATCCAGCGGTTCAGCAAATCGCGGGGCGACATCAACTGGCGGCCGAAGTCGTCGATGATCAGGATGCCGTTGTTGGCCTTCATCTGCAAGGGCGCGGCGTAGATGCCCGATGCTTCGTCCAGACGCAGCTCCAGCATGCTCGGAATCAATTCGCCGCCGACGACGATGCAGGGCCGTTTGCATGTGACCCAGCGCGGATCGAGATCCGGCTCCTCGTTTTCGAAAATCTGGTGCACCACAGGGTCATACAAGCTGATCACCTGATTATCGACTTCAACGGCGTAGGGAATCAGCACGGCATCCTGATACACGCGCAGCATCCGTTCGGCCAGACTGGTTTTGCCGTTACCCGTCGGGCCATACACGAAGATGGAGTTTTGGGAAATGATGGCCGGGCCGAGCTGATCCAGCATGCGGTCCGTCACCACCAGATCCGCAAACGCCTGCCGCAGCGTCTTGCGGTCCACGTGTACTTTCGCCGCCTGCGCTTTCGTCGCCGCGTGATACTCTTTGAGGGACACAGGGCACGCGCCGGCGTATTGGGAAACCTGGAATCGCTCGCCTGCGAGCTGTTTTCCGCTCATCGATAAGGTGAAATTGTAATCGTTGCCGTTCATCCCCTTGACTTCGACGAGCTGTTGGGAGCGCATGTGACGAAATACGGCGTCGATGATCGGGATGGAAAGGCGAAGCGAACGGCTCAGGCCGGCGAGGGTGCAGTGCCCTTCGATCAGCATTCGCCTGAGCATCAGGTCCAGCACGAGCGATTCGGAAATCCCTAAATCATTGAACGTCTGCGGAATCGCCGGATTGAACGGGGCCCGCACGGGCGCAAAGGTAGCCATTCGAAACCTCCCCGTGGGAATATCGTCAGGCCTGCGGCAAAACGTTATGCACGGCTTGCCGGAAGTCGGCGTCATCATTCATGGTGAAATTTTTCTGCATGTTCCTGCTGTGCGCGGTTGCCGCGGCGGGGGCCGATTTCGCGTCGCGGCTCTATCAGCAGGGGCTCAGGGCGGAGCGCGCCGGCGATTACATGCACGCCTACCTGCTCTATGCGCGCGCCGCGGCGCTCGATCCGAAAAATGCGCTGTACGTGGGAAAGAAAACGGCAATGCGCGGCATCGCCATGACCACCTCGCGCGAGGAGCTCGGTCCCGATCCGGCGGAGAAAGAAGCGACGGCTTCGCAAACGGTGGACCTCAGCGCGGCGGATCTGATCGAGGCGCGCGAGGCTTTGCCGCCGCCGCGTCTGATCGGCTCCTCCGGAAAAAAGACGTTCGATTTAAAGGGCGATGCGCGGGAGATTTTCGAAAAGGTGGCCGCGGCGTATGGATTGCAGCTCATCTTCGATCCGGATTATCAGTCCCCGCCTCCGATCACCTTTCGCCTGCAAGACGCCACGTACGAAGATGCGCTGCGTGCGCTCGAAACGCAGGCGAACTCGTTTCTGGTTCCGGTAAATGAAAAGCTCGCGCTGGTGCTGCGCGACACTCCGCAGAACAGAACTCAGCGTTCTCCCGCAATGGCGGTTGCGATTCCGATTCCGGAGCGAATGTCGGTGCAGGACGCGCAGGAGCTGGTCACGGCCGTGCAGCAGACCTTCGATATTCGACGCGCGCAGACCGATCCGCTGCGCCGCCTGGTTTACCTGCGGGATCAGGCGTCCAAGGTGGTTGCCGCGAGGCAGCTGTTTTATATGCTTTCGCGGATACGCCCGCAGGTGGAAATCGAGGTCGAGCTGATCTCGGTGAACAGGAATTCCTCGCTGGAATACGGCATTTCGCTTCCCAATCAAATTTCAGTGATCAATTTTGTGGGGCCGATGGCTCTTCCGGCGGCGGCCAATGCAGTGGCTCGCCTTACGGGAACGTCGACGCCGTTCGGGTTGGGGATCGCCTCGGCCACGGTTTTCGCGACACTCGAGCGCTCCTCCGCGACGACGCTGCTGCAATCACAGATGGTTTCGCTTGACGGGCAGGCGGCGACGCTGCACGTCGGCTCGCGCTATCCGATCGCGGCCAACCAGTACCTGGGCGCCACGGGAGCGGGCGCGGGCCAGATCTACACGCCTCCGGTGCAGGTGAATTTCGTCGATCTGGGGCTGGAACTGAAGATCACGCCGTCGGTGAACGAGGGCGGCGATATCACCCTGGACGTGGACGCGTCGTTCAAGGAGCTGGCGGGCGCGGCGGTGGACGGCATTCCGGTGATCGCCAACACGCAGTACACCGGCAAGGTGCGGTTGCAGTCCGGCGAATGGGCGGTGCTGGCGGGCCTGGTGCAAAAGGATGAATCGACGACCCGCACCGGCATTCCGGGGCTGGCGGACGTGCCCGTAATCGGGAAGATTTTCAGCCACAACACGATCCTCAAGGATTCAAGCGACGTGCTGTTAGTGATGAAACCGCGCATGACGACGCTGGCGCCCTGGGACCAGGTGTCGGAACCACTGTGGGTAGGGACCGAGAGCCGTCCGTTGACGCTGTTTCCGCAGAAGTGAAAACGGCCCGCCGATCGCGCGCCACCCGTAAGCGATGCGCGGCTGAAGATCGGAGGGCTCGAAAGAAGCGCCGCTTAGCTTTCGAGCGTTTCGTTGATAATGCCCTCGGCGATCCGATCCGGAGAGAGGTTGTAGCCGCCGGCTCGATAGGCGGCTTGCAGTTGATCGAGCTTCCGCGGATCGGCGGCGAGTTGCGAAGCGAGACTCGACAATTCGACGCGATCGCCATCGGCGGACCGCGCGGCGCCGGAGCGCGGCGCCTGGCTCTGACCGGCCGCGGCGGCGGGGCCGAGGGACGGCAAATGGAGCGAATTATTGCTGATTTGCATGCTTTTCGAGTCCTTTTACGATCATTTTGGCCATTCCTAGGCCGCCGTTGTTGGCGAGCACTTGCGCGAACTGCTGATCGGCGACGTCGAGCATGGTTTGCTTGGTGTTGCCGCCTTCATCGTCTTCCTCGGCTGCTGACTCGCGGGCCGAGCGCAGCATTTCTCCAATCAACAGCGCCTCGAACTGCCTGGCCGCGGCTTCAGTGGTGCGCGGTTTGGGTTGAGCGGGCGCCGGAAGCGCCGCGGAATTGAGCAGTGCCGGGCTGGTCATCAGATCACCTCGATTTCGGCGTTGAGCGCGCCCGCCGAGCGGAGATTTTCGAGAATCGCGATAATGTCGCGCGGCGTCGAGCCGATGGCGATCAGCGCTTTGAACAATTCTTCAATGGTCGCGCCTTTATCGAGCACGACGTTCCTGGCCTTCTCTTCTTTTGCTTTGACATCCACCTGCGGAACGACGGTGGTTTTTCCGGAAGAAAGCGGCGCCGGTTGAGATACGTCAAATGTGGTGCGGACTTCGACGGTGAGCGCGCCGTGCATGATCGCGACCGGCGCGATCAGGATGTCCTTACCCGCGACGATAGTGCCGGTTCGTTCGTTAATGACGATTTTCGCGGGGCGATCGGCGTCGAGCGAGAGATTTTCAAGCTCGGCGACAAACGCCACGGGTCCGGCGGGATAAAGGCCGGGAACGTCGACCGCAATCACGCCGGGCGTTTCGGCGTGCGCGACCGGACCGGCGAAATGCTGATTCAGCAGATCGACGATTCGGGAAGCGGTGCCGTAATCGGCCTGGTGGAGCTGCAATTTGAAATGATTCCCGGGCGCGACCGACGGCGGTGCGCGTTCCACGATGGCGCCGCCGGGGGTGCGGCCTACGGTGGGATGATTGACGGAGTCGCTGTTGCCAAGGCGGCCGGCGATGAAAGCTCCGGTGACCACGGGACCTTGCGCGACGGCGTAGGTCTGGCCGTCAGCGGCTTTCAGCGGAGTGAGAAGAAGCAGGCCGCCTTGCAAGCTTTTCGCGTCGCCGATGGCGGCCACGGTGACGTCGATTCGCGTGCCGGGTTGCGCGAAGGCCGGGAGATTGGCGGATACCATCACGGCGGCGGTGTTGCGCACCTGCATTTGCGTGGGGTCGACCGTAACCCCCATGCGCTTTAACAGATTCGCCAGCGACTGCGTGGAAAAAAGAGTGGTTTGCGAATCGCCGGTGCGGGCAAGGCCGACGACCAGTCCGTAGCCGAGGAGTTGGTTATCGCGCTCGCCTTCAAGAGACACGAGCTCCTTCAGCCGGGCGACTTCGCCTTGCGCCGCCGCGGCGAGCAGAACCAGCATCATCGAAAGCCTTCCGGAAATGGTGCGCATCTTAGAAAGGAAGAAGGCCGAGTAACAGGCGGTAAAGGAAATGCGGCCGGCGGATGGCGTCGCCGACGACGCCTTTGCCGTTCACCTTCACTTGCAAATCCGCCACCTGGTTGGAGGTGACGACGTTGTTCGTGGTCAGATCGGCCGGGCGGACCATGCCGTGGATCGTAATCGTTTGTTTTTCGGAGTTGACGGCAATCTCGCGCGTGGCTTCGATCACCAGATTGCCGTTGGGAAGAACATCGACCACGCGCGCGGAAATATTGGTTTGCAAGGTCATGTTGCGCGAAGTGGAGCCGGTTCCGGCGAGTTCCTGATCGCCGGAGATGTTGAGAGGATTGGCAATGCGGGCGCCGGCTTTAAGAACTCCGTAAGCGGCGTTGATATTGCTCACGGCCGAGCTTTTGCGCGAAGAGTTGGTGGCGCCGCTGGCGACGGCGGCGAGGCTTTCCGAGACGACAATGGTGACGATATCATCGACGACGCCGGCGCGCACATCGCGGACGGAATCGGCCAGGCGGCCGCTTGCGATAAACAGCGAGCCCGGCGAAGCGGCGTTCTGCGCGCACAAAGATGCGGTGACAAAAAAGATAGAAAAATATTTCATTTGGTGATCGAGGCTTTGTCTTTTCCTTCGACGCGAGCCTGGAAGTAGCGCCCGTTTTCGGGATTTTTCAACAGAATCAGTTCGCCGGCGCGGCCGGCGGTTTGCGAGATCGCTTCAAACGAGAGATGTGCGGCGCCGCTTGAGACGTCGACCCTGACGGTATCGCCGCGCTCAATCTGACGGGCGGCGATGAGCATGTTGGCGAAGATCGGCTCTCCGGGCTTCACGGCGCGGAGCACGGTTCGTCCGGCGGCATCGTTGATCGACGAGATTGGCGCGGCGCCGAAGGGAAATCGCGGGCCGCTGACCTGCCTGAGCTGCGAAACATCGATCGGTTTGCCCGGCGCCAGCGGCGCGGCGGCTTCGATCCAGGTTTGCTCGGTCGTGATCCGGACCCGCGCCCAGATCGGCATGCTCTGGTTTTCGCCGAAGTTCACGCGGCCGCGCCAGAGGCCGGCGGGAGAAAGACCGGCGCGGCTGAAATCGATCGCGCCGCGAGGAATCGCCACCCGGCTGAAGTCGAGAATTTCGATTTTCGCGTTATCGAGCGAGAGCGCAGCGCGCAAAAAGGGAAAAAGTTTTTGGGGTGTCAGAGGATCGGTGGCGCGGACGAAACAGATTTCGGAAAGCGGCGCGGCAAGCTCGATTCCGGCTTGGCGCGCCACGCGAAGCAGTTCGCCGGAATGAAAAATTCGCTGCGCGCCGGGAAGCGGAGCGGGTCCCAGGATCGCGGCCGGATCGATCGCGGCGAAGATCGGGTTCGCGGCGGCGAGATCTTTGCCGGCGATGCGGTCGCCATCGATGGTCTGGCAGGCGAGAACGGCGGTTGCCGCGGCGGCCATGAGGCTTATGAGCCGAAGCCCGCGCCATGATCCGGAAAAATGCTTCCGCCGTCTCATTGCGTGATGTTGTTGACCTGTTGGTACATCTCGTCGGCGGCTTTCACCACCTTCGACGCCGATTCATAGGCGCGCTGGCTGGTGATCATGTTGATGAATTCTTCGACCACGCTCACATTCGACGATTCGAGATACCCTTGCTGCAAAGTACCGAGCCCGTCGGTGCCGCCCGGCGCGCCGACGATCGCATCGCCGCTCGCGTCGGTCGGCTCGAACAGGCCGTTGCCGACGCTGTTCAAGCCGCCGGGATTGGCGAAATTCGCCAACTGGATCTGTCCCGCGGTTTGCGATGCGGTCTGGCCCGGTTGCGTGTAGCTGACGGTGCCGTCGGCGGCGATGGTGATCGATTGCGCTTGCGCCGGAATCGTGATCTGCGGCGAAAGCAGATTGCCGTTGGCGTCAACGACGTTGCCGTTTTTATCGAGCTGAAAATCCCCGGCGCGGGTGTAGGCGATCTGGCCGCTGGGCAACTGGATCTGGAAAAATCCCTTGCCCTGGATCACCAGGTCCAGGGGGTTGTCGGTTTGGGTGAAGCTGCCCTGGGTGAAAACGATCGAATTGGCCGAAGGGCGCGTGCCAAGGCCGAGCTGCAAGCCGCTGGGAACGATGGTCTGCGACCCGGCGGAGTTGCCGGGCTGCAAATAGCTTTGATAGAGCAGGTCCTGGAACTGGGTGCGGCGCGCCTTGAATCCGGTGGTGCTGGCGTTGGCGAGATTATTGGCGATGTTATCGATCGCCATTTGCTGGGCGGTCATTCCGCTGCCGGCGCTGTAGAGAGCTTTGATCATTTCGTTCCTTTCAACTGACTTTGGCGACCTCGTCGATCGCGCGTTTGGTCATATCGGTGTCGAGCGTGATGGCTCGCTGCAACATTTCGAACTGGCGCATGATGCCGACCAGCTTCACCGCCGATTCGGACACGGGCACGTTCGATTGCTCGATCTGTCCTTGTAAAATTTCGGTTCCGGCCGCGGCCGGAATTGCAGACGATTTGTCCGTCAGGGAAAAATTGGTGCTGCCCATTTTGGCGAGGGCTTGCGCATCGGGCGCATCGATTTCGATTTGGCCCAGCTCCTGGCCGCCCTGGCTGACGACGCCGGTTTTGGAGATTTCAACCGGCTGCGCCGGATCGACATTGATCGGATTGCCGTTGTTCCGGACATCGCGCAGCGTATAGCCGCCGGCGTTGGCAAGCTGATTATTCCTGGAAATTTGAAAATTGCCGGCGCGCGTATAGACGATGCCATTGGGACCATTCAGCGCGAACATGCCCTGGCCGTTCAGGGCAAGGTCAAGAGGATTACCCGTCTGTATCAAGGTGCCCTGCGAATAGTCCGTCCACTGGCGCTCGATGACAGGAAGTTGAGATTGGTATAAACCGTAAAATTCCCGATCCGATTTGAAACCAGCCGTTGCGGAGTTCGCGATGTTATTCGCCAGCATATCGAGCGACTCCATTCGCGCCTTCATCCCGCTGGCGGCTGTAATAAGAAGTGGATCCATCCGAGCAATCCCGCCCGGCGATGATGCAATCAAGGCTCCGTTCGCTAAGAGTGAGGAAAAAAAGGTCGATGAGAATTTCAGGGGCGGCCAGGATCCAAAACGGGATTGGTTTTGAAGTCCCATTTTGAATCACGTATCGTGTTGGGATCGCGGGTCATGTCTAAGTAGCTGAAAACTCGCGGCGGCGATTGGGCGCTGAACTGCATTTCATTGCGGCGTGAACGCTCTCGCGATGGCCGCCAGCAATTCATGGAATGCGTTGCTGGCCCTGAGTGTCGCTCCGAGGACGGCGGAGGCGAACGCGGGATTCACCAATCTTCTTACAGATGTCGCGCTGCCCGAGCCTGGCGCAGAGACCGTGCCGGGATTGAGACCGGCGCCGCCCGATTCGCGGAAAATCGCCGAGGCGCTGATCCGTTCGATGATCTCGACGGGGGTGAGCGCGCGCCGGCAGCCGGCAACATCTATACAGGAAGCCGCGAGCGTCGCGATTTCGATTCCAATTACGTATGATGCGGCGCCGAATCATCCGGCCGTGCTCGCCGCGCCGGACAGCGTGGCTGCGGAAGATGCCCAGGATCGAGAACAGGCGAACGTAAGTCCGGGTGTGGAGACAAAGCTTCCGGAAGGGAGCGGGTCGACGCAGATGCCGCCGGGCGAAGCGAAAAAGGCGCCGCCACTTTCTGGCGAAGTGAAGAAAGCCGCCGCGCAAGAAGACGCACCGGCGCGGCTGGGTATGTTTGCGAATCGGGCAACCGGATCGAGCAGCACCGGCCAAGAGCCGGCGCTGTCTATTCCGCTGGCGAAACAAGAATCAGGGCCTGCGCGGGATCGCAATCCGGAGCAAGCACAGCCAACGCCGCCGGCTTCCGCCCATTTCGTCTTCACAAATCGAACGATGGAGAACAGCAGCGCGGGCCAAAAGGCTGGGCCAGTCGAAAGGCAGGCGACGCTTTCTTCTCCTTCGACGAAAGAATCAGCGCCGGTTGCGCCTGCGCCGGATCGCGTTACGAACGAATCGGAACCAGCGCCGCCGGCTTCCGCCCATTTCGTCTTCACGAATCGAACGATGGAGAACAGCAGCGCGGGCCAAAAGGCTGGGCCAGTTGAAAGGCAGGCGACGCTTTCTTCTCCTTCGACGAAAGAATCAGCGCCGGTTGCGCCTGCGCCAGATCGCGTTACGAACGAATCGGAACCAACGCCGCCGGCTTCCGCCCATTTCGTCTTCACAAATCGAATGATGGAGAACAGCAGCGCGGGCCAGGAGGCGGCGCTGTCTATTCCGCTGACGAAAGAAGAATCAGCACCGGTTGGGCCTGCGCCGGATCGCGTTACGAACGAATCGGAACCAGCGCCGCCTTTGGTCCAGTTCGTTGGCGCGGGCGTGTCCGTCAATCGAGCGAAGGCAAAGAGCAACACCGGAGAAAAGGCAGTGCCGGATTGCAAAGGTAAGGAAGCGGCCAAGAGCATCGCTGGCCATGAGGCTTCGCCGACTCGGAGGCAGGCGGCGAATCGCGAGCTTCCGGCCGAAACACGCAATGACGCCAAGCCTGGCCATCCTCAGACGATGATGGTCCGGGCGCTTCCCGCAACCGCGGTGATGGTGAACACGCAACCGCCGAGTTGTGCTGGTTCGGATAACATAAACGGCGGTGCCACTCGCATTGCGCCGGAATCGGCGGGTGGTGAGGGATCGGCGCAGAATGCATGTAGTGTTATTGATGGGACCGATTTACCCGCCGCGCCGCCGCCAGAGGCGCGCGTAGAGGCGATGCCAATCCCGGCGCCGCGCGTGAGCGCACCTCCGGCCGCCGACGCGCCGATCGCGTTCACCGCCCGATTAACCTTATCTCCACCCGATGTTTCTCCTGCACTACCCTCTACTCCTAAAGCGGCGGCGGAGCAATCCGCCGCCCCATCTTCAAAGGATGGCGCGGGCGAAAAGATGGAAGCGATAAAGAAAATCGCCGTGAGCGCCGGAAAGCCGCGCGAAGGAAATGCCCACGAAGATCCGCCGCCGGCCGATTCTGAGGCCGCGGAGATTGTCCGAAGCGCGCCGGAGCCGGCAGCCGCGATCGAGCGCCAGGTTTCGGCCAACAGGGCCGCGGAAACAAACGATGCCGCCGCGCCGGCGCCGCGAATGGCAGAAGTTCCGATGGTCCCGCCGGCGCTCGCGCCTTCGGCTCCGGCGCAGCAAATCGCCGTGCGAGTCTCGCCCAAGGATGGCGCTTCGGTCGATTTGCACGTGGCCGAGCGCGGCGGAGAAATTCATGTTTCGGTCCGGACGCCGGACGAGGCGCTGCAAACCTCGCTTCGCCAGGACTTGGAAACGCTTGCGAACTCGCTGGAACGCGCGGGGTATCGGGCCGAAACGTTCACCCCGCGCGAGATTGCGGTCGCGGCGCCGCGGGAAGGCGCGATGCAGCCGTCGAATTCGCGCGGGAACGATTCGGATGCGCCGGCGGGCGGACGCGGCGGATCGGGCAATTCGTCAAATCCGCGGCAGCAGCAGCAATCGCGCGGTCAGAATGCAAAAAATTGGCTGGAAGAACTGGAGAATTCGAAATGAGCACCTCACCGATCAATTTCAGCGGCAATACGAGCGCCGCGGGCAATCCCGCAAGCACACAGCCGAATGGCGTAAGCACGCTGGCGAATGAAAATGTTTTTCTGCAACTGCTGGTGGCGCAGTTGAAGTATCAGGATCCGACGCAGCCCGCCGATGGAACGCAGTTCGTTACGCAGCTCGCCGAGTTCACCAACGTTTCGAACACCACGGAAATGACCAGCGATCTGGATTCGATGAACAAGAATCTTTCGACCCTCACGGCGGATTTAACTCCGCCGCCGGCCACCACCGGCGCAAATTCCAATTCCTAGAACGGAGCAATCATGTCTACATCTTTTTCCACCGCACTTTCCGGCCTGAACGCCTATAGCACGGCGATTTCTGTCGTCGGCAACAATCTGGCGAATCTGGACACGACGGGATTCAAGACGGTGAACGTTGAATTTCAGGACCTGGTGACGCAATCGATCGGCGCGGATTTGGGCGCGACGCAGGTCGGCTTCGGCGTGGGCACACCGATCACGCTAACCAATTACGGGCAGGGCGCGCTCGAATCTACCGGCGGAGCTTTGGACGCGGCGATTCAGGGCGACGGATTTTTTATCGTCAGCGCGAAAGGCACCGGCAATACCGAATACACGCGCGGCGGCAGCTTTTCCGTGAACACCCAGGGGTTCCTGACGACGGCCTCGGGCGATCTGGTGCAGGGCTGGAGCATGAACAACGGAGTGGTGGATACGAATCGGGCTCCGGGAAATATCAGCGTGCCGGTGGGGCAACTGGCGCCGCCGGTGGCGACGACGTCGATGTCGGCGAGCTTGAACCTGAACTCGGCCGCGGCCGCGGGAACCTCGTTTTCGACCTCGATCCAGGTTTACGATTCGCTGGGTACGGCGCACACCGTGACGATAACGTTCACGCAATCGGGCACGCCGAATCAGTGGAATTACTCGGTGAGCGTTCCGAACTCGGATCTGGCGAATCCGCCCTACACTCCGGTCACCGGCACACTGACGTTTGACAGCAACGGCAACCTGACCAGCCCGGCGGCGACCGATGCGCCGATTCAGGTGCCGATCACGGGCTTGGCCGACGGCGCTTCGGACATGAACATTACCTGGAGCCTGTACAACGGAACGACGCCGGATATTACGCAGTACGCGCAATCCTCGGCGGCTTCGGCGCAGTCCCAGAACGGGCAGGCGGCGGCGAATCTGGTGAGCATCGGCTTGGCAAACGGCGGCCAGGTGCTGGCGCAGTATTCCGATGGCCAGCAAGTGGTGGTGGGGCAGATGGCGATGGCGCAGATCGAGAATCCGGATTCGCTGGTTGCGGCGGGAAACAGCAACTATCAGGCCAGCGCGTTGACGGCCTTGCCCGCGATCGGGCTGCCGGGAACGGGCGGGCGCGGCACGGTGGTCGGCGGATCGGTGGAGGCGTCCAACGTCAATATCGCGACGGAGTTTACTGACTTGATCGTCTATCAGCAAGGTTATGAAGCGAACGCGCATGTCGTAACCACTGAAAATCAGTTGAGCCAGACGACGATCAATCTGACGCAGGGAGCATAGCGATCCGTGGCCGCCCTCGAAGAGCTGGGACACCTCGCCGACATCCCCATGGATGTGAATGTCGAGCTGGATCGCACCACGATGAAGGTGAGGGAAATTTTATCGCTCGCCAAGGGCAGCATCATTCGCATGACGCGCTCCGCCGGAGAAAACATGGACATCGTGATCGGCGGGGCGCGGTTGGGTTCGGGGGAGATCGTGATCATAGAAGACACGGTCGGGGTCCGGATTACGGACTTTCAGGAGGACAATTAGCGGATGGAAACGGCTCGCGAGGTCCTCTCGGTGCTGGCGGTTTTCGCCCTGCTGGGCGCGGCCTTATGGACGCTGCGAAGCGGAGGATGGGTGAAACTTCGCGCGATGCGCGCATCGGGATGCCGGCGCCTGGAATCGATCGAGCGCTTGCCGCTGACGCCGAATCATGCGCTGCACCTGGTGCGTATCGGTGATCAGGAAATGGTGGTCGCGACTCATCCGCAAGGCTGCGCGCTGCTGATCGAGAACCACAACGGAGAAGCGCGGTGAAAACGATAATCGCGATGGCGGCGCTTGCCGCGAGGCCGGGACTGGCGGCGGCATCGGACTCGCTGCTCGGCGTGACGCTGGTGCAGGATAAGACGGGACACGCCTTGAGCGTACCCATGCAGATTCTGCTGTTGTTCACGGCGATGACGCTGTTGCCGGCCATCCTGATGGCGCTAACGCCGTTTCTGCGGATCACCATCGTGCTACATTTTCTGCGACAGGCGCTGGGGACGCAAACCGCACCCTCCAATCCGGTGCTGGTGGCGCTGGCGTTGTTTCTGGCGCTGATCATCGTGCAGCCGGTCGCGGTGCAAGTTTATCACCAGGGATGGGAGCCGCTGGAAAACGGACAGGTCAGCGCGTCGCAGGCCTGGGATCAGGCATCCGGACCGATTAAAACATTTCTGCTGAAATTCGCGCGTGAAAAAGACATTCAGCTCTTTATCGAGCTGGGACACTCGCCCGCGCCGGCCAAGCCGTCCGATGTTCCGATCAGCGCGCTTGCGCCAGCTTACGTGCTGAGTGAGTTGAAGGCGGCGTTTCAGATCGGAGCGGTGCTGTTCCTGCCGTTTCTGATCATCGATCTTGTGGTCGCCTCGGTAACGCTATCGCTTGGGATGGTGCAGTTGCCGCCGGCTATGATCTCGGCGCCGTTCAAAATTTTGTTATTCGTGCTGGTGGACGGATGGAATCTGGTAGTGGGCTCACTGGTGAGGAGTTTCTATTAAATGACAATAGCGGGTGTTGTCGATTTGATGCGCGGCGCGCTGCTGACCACGTTCTGGCTCAGCCTGCCGATTCTAGCGGCCGGGTTCGTAATCGGGATCGTGATGAGCCTGATTCAGATTCTCACCTCGATTCAGGATTCGGGCTTCAACGCAGTGCCGCGGCTCACGGCCTTTCTGGCGGCCTTCGTTCTGTCGATGCCGTGGATGCTGGGCAAGCTGATCTCCTATACGGAGGTTTTGTTCGGCGACCTGGGAAAATTCGCGCGCTGAAATGACGCTCGGACTGCCGCTGGCGGCGATGATCGCGTTCCTGCTGGTGCTGGCTCGCGTGGCGGGCGTGATTGCCTTCCTGCCGATTCCGGGTTTTCGCGCCGCGCCGATGCCGGTTCGTGCCGCTCTGGCGATGGCGATCGCGTTTTGCTTATTCCCCGTTTGGCCGCGGCTCGCCGATGCGCTGCCGTCATTCGGCGCGCTGGCGGCCGCCGCGTGCTCCGAAGCCGGGCTCGGTCTGATCATCGGACTCGCCGTGGCGTTCCTCATTGAAGGATTTCAGATGGCGGCGCAGGTGCTCGGCGTGCAGGCGGGATATGGATTCGCCTCTACCATCGACCCGTCGAGCCAGGCGGATTCGGGCGTGCTGCAAGTACTGATGGGACTGGTTTCCGGTTTGCTGTTTTTCGCGACCGGGATTCATCGCGAAATCATCCGCGTTCTCGGCGCGAGCTTTGAAAAATTCCCCGCGGGCTCATGGGCTCCGGCGATATCGAGCATGGATGGAATTGCGCGACTGGGCGGCGGGATGTTCACGCTCGGGCTGCGATTGGCCATGCCGGTGATGGCGATGCTGTTTCTGCTGGAGCTGGCGCTGGCGCTGCTTGGCAGGATCGCGCAGCAGTTGAATCTGCTGTCCCTTTCGTTTCCGGTGAAGATGCTGGCCGCGCTGGCGATGCTGGTGGCCTTGGGCCCCGTGATGGCGGAGCTGTTCGAGGGCGCCTCGGGCGCAACGATGTCGGCCATCTGGGACATGCTTCGTGGCTGAGCAGCGCACCGAGCAGCCGACCAAACGGCGCGTCGACCGGGCGCGCCGCGAAGGCAATTTTGCGGTCAGCCGCGAGTTCATTTCCGCGGTTCATTTCGCGGGATTCGTCACGCTGGCGGTTTGCTTCAGCGGAATATTCGTGATGCGCCTGGCGCGGATCATGCGCATCCTGCTGGCGCGCGCCTTCGATGCCGAACTCACCGCGCCTCGGGTGGTCGCGCTTTTCCGCGACGTCGTACTGCCATCGCTTGAGCCCGCGCTGGCTGCCGCGGCGGGATTAGTGGTGCTGGCGATCTTGGCCCAGCTCGCCACCACGCGCATGGGAATTTCTATTTCCAACCTCGCGCCGAATTTCAAACGCCTCAACTTTCTAAAAAATATTTCCAATCTGCCCGCGCGCAATCTTCCGTCGTTTTTACAGGCGCTCGCGCTGCTGCCGCTGGTAGCGCTGCTGGTCTATTACGAGGCGACGGAAAATCTGGGCGCGTTGCTCGATCTCTCCTGGATGGGACCGCAAGTGGCCGCGGCGCGCATAGGCGCCGTGGTCGAGACCCTGCTGTGGCGCGCCTCGGGATTGTTCCTCGTCGCCGGATTTATTGAACTGATCTGGCAGCGGCGGCGCTACACGAACCAGCTCCGCATGACCAAGCAGGAGCTTCGCGACGAGGCCAAGGAAACCGACGGGAATCCGCAAACGAAGATGCGCGTGCGGCGCATCCAGCGCGACCTGTTCCGCCGCCAGATGATGAAGGAGATTCCGAAGGCCACCGCGGTGATCGTCAACCCGACGCATTTCGCCGTGGCGATACGCTATCTCGCCAACGCGCCCGGCGCGCCGAAGGTAATCGCCAAGGGAAAAAACTATCTGGCCCTTCGAATCCGCCAGCGCGCCATTGAGCACCAGATCCCGATCATCGAAAATCCGCCGCTGGCGCAGGCTCTGTATAAATCCGTCGAGGTGGGACAGGAGATCCCGGGTCATCTTTATCGCGCCGTCGCGGAAATCCTGGCCTATATCTATCGATTGATGGGCGGGCACTTACCGGGCCAGTGACAGCCTCCGTTTAAACGTTACAAGTCCTGCAACGGGCGCCACCGAAGCCGCGTCGAATAAGCAGGAGGACGGACACGGATGAAAATACTACAACGGAAATTGTTAGTGTTAGCGGCGCTGGCCGTGGCCGCGGCGCCGATGTTTGCGAAATCGCCCAAAAACCCGCCGAGCTTGGCGGATAAGGTCATGCATGAGTTGAATATGCTGCCGTACTACACCGTTTTCGATGACGTTTCATTCCGTGTGGACGGCAGCACGGTTACGCTCTTCGGCGATGTCACCCAGCCGTGGCTGAAAACGGACGCCGAAAATGCCGTGAAACAGGTTGAAGGCGTAACGCGCGTGAACAATGAGATCAACGTTCTGCCGCTTTCCCCGATGGATCATCAGATCCGTCTGGCGGAGTATCGTGCAATTTACGGCTACCCCGCCTTACAGCGCTACGGTGTGGGAAATTACCGGCCCATCCGCATCATTGTCAATAACGGCCACGTCAAGCTGGTCGGGACGGTTTCAAGCGAGATGGACAAACAACTGGCCTATACTCGCGCAAATAGTGTTCCGAACGTGTTCTCGGTTGAAAACGATCTACAGGTGCAGAAGTAAGGCATCGGATCGCCTGGACGCAGTCACACCCTTCTCGCGGTTACCAGGAGATCCGGCGGCGGCCCGCGTCCCTCCGGCACGGGCCGCTGTTTTTTGGGGGAACCTGTTATTCTGGGGTCGGAAGGAGTTCGGCCATGGGTTGCGGGTGCGGTGGCGGGGGAATGACCCCGCCCAAAGTGGAGGAGACGAAGTCGGGTCGGAAGGTTTTCTGCGTGAAGTTTCAGCGCGAGATGCCGGGCCTGGACGAAGTGCCGTTTGACAATCACCCCCTCGGCCAGCGCATTTACGAAAACGTATCCAAAGAAGCGTGGAAGCTGTGGCTCGAACAGATGAAGATGATCATGAACGAGTACCGGCTGAATCTGGGCACCCAGGAGGCGCAGGAATTTTTACTCAAGCAGATGGAAGATTACTTCTTCGGCGAAGGAGCGGCGTTCCCCCCGGGTTATGTTCCGCCTCGGGCCAAGAACTGAAATTTCCGCCGTTTTTTTACTTGCACCGGCGCTTCTGCCGGCTGCTGCTTTCACCACGAAGCTCCAGAAACAGACGATCCTTGCCTGGGATCGATACATCGCGCATTTCGAGCACTCTGATCTGGAGAGCGAGCCCTTGCAGCCGGGAGGGGAGGAACCGGTTTTGACGGACCTGAATCCGGATGGCCGCGGAATCGATGGAGAGGTTCCCGGTGGATACATCCACCATTGGCGGGGCGTGGTGCGGCTCTCCGCTACGCGCCTGGATCGCATCGTAGCGGTGCTTGAAGACTACGCCGATTGGCGCGAGATTTATTCTCCCGATGTAAAGCTCGCCTCGGCCATCCCGACGGCGGTGGAGGGCGGGCGTGGATACGATCTGCGGCTGGTGAGCGAACAGATCGACGGACTTCTGCACTTTGCCTTCGACGCGCATTTTCATGTGCGCTTCCGCCGCCTGGGAGATTGGACGCTGATCGATTCGCGTTCCTACGATATCCGCGAAAGCAACAGCGGCCACGCGCCATTCACGGATCTGCTGCCAGAGGGCAACGATCATGGCATCGCCTGGCGCATCCACACGTATTGGAGGCTGCGCGAAATCGATGGGGCGGCCTACGCGGAGTGCCAGGTGATCACGCTGTCGCGCAAGCCGCTCTTCGGCACCACCGGGCATATCAAAGGGCGGGCGCGCGAATCGCTCCGGGCCACGATGGTTCACACCCGAAATCGCGCGATGGCGCTCGAGCAGCGATAATAAGACAAACAGGCCGTCCGCAAAACCGGAAAACTCCGTGATCAGCTATCCCGACTCCGTGCGCTTCCTTTACGCGCTCGGCAATGAAATTAAAACGGCGAAGCTTGGCTTGGATCGGATTCGTGCCGTTCTTGACGCGCTGGAGAATCCGCAGCGTGCCTTCCGGGTCGTGCATGTCGCCGGGACAAACGGCAAGGGATCGACCTGCGCGATGATCGAAGCCGGGCTGCGCGCGGCCGGAATTCGGACCGGACTTTTTACCTCACCGCATCTGATCGAGCCAACCGAACGCATCCAGATCGACGGCGCGCCCGTTTCCACCGGCCAGTTCCAGCGTGCTTTCAATGTTGTCCACGAAACGGCGTGCCGGCTGAATCTCGACTGCCATCCGACGTACTTCGAGACGGTCACCGCGATGGGCTTCTGGCTGTTTCGCGAGCTGGGGGTGGAAACGGCGGTTGTTGAAGTGGGGCTCGGCGGCAGGTTGGATGCGACCAATGTGGTCGATCCGGCGCTGGCCGTGATTACGCCGATCGATTTCGATCACGAAGCTTACCTCGGCCACACGCTGGAGGCGATCGCGGGAGAAAAGGCGGGGATTTTGAAGCGCGGCGCGCCGGCGATTTTTGCGCGCCAGCGTCCGGAGGCCGCGGCAGTGCTGGAGCGGCGCGCGGGCGAATTGGGAATCGCGGTGAAGCGCGCCGAAGAATTCGTGGTGCGCGATCTTCAGATCGATGCGCGCGGTTCCAGCTTTTCGGGGATTCGCGTTCCGCTCGCGGGCGAGCATCAGGTCGAAAATGCGATTCTTGCGGCGTTGGCCCTGGAGTCGCTGGAAGTACCGGCGGCGGGCATCGCGGAAACACGCTGGCCCGGCCGGTTGGAGCACGTCTCGCCGAATCCCGACATCATTCTCGATGGCGCGCATAATCCCGCCGGCGCTCGCGCTTTGGCGCAATACCTCCAGCGTTTTTATCGGGATCGCAAGCTGTGGCTGATTTTCGGAGCGATGCGCGATAAAGCGGTGGAGGAGATCGCCGGAATTTTATTTCCATTGGCGGGCGAGCTGATTTTTACCGCGCCGCGCTATTCGCGCGCGCTGCGCCCGGAAGCTCTTCGCGAGATCGCCGGACGCGGGCAGCCCGCCGATTCCATCGAAGAAGCGCTGCGGCTGGCCGCCGCCGGGCCCGACGATGGGATTGTCATTACCGGATCACTATTCTTAATCGGTGAAGCGCGAGCTTACCTCGCCGGCCGCAAGCAACCCGCCGTTTACTGATCTTTAATCGATGCAATCGTAGGCGACGAGTGTCAGAAACTCCGGGAAATCCGCGCTGGTCATCATTTGCGTCAAGATCCCGCGCGCCCGCGCGCTGCCGGGTTGCGCGGCCACAGCCTGGCGAACGAAATCCGCCGTGACCTTGCGGCCACCGTTCATCTTCGCGCCGTGCTTCACCCATTGCCAGACCTGCGCGCGGCAGATCTCGGCGGTGGCGGCATCCTCCATCAGATTGTAGATCGGCACGCAGCCGATGCCCTTGAGCCAGGCGTCCAGATACTGCACGCCGACGTCGATATTCCACTTGAGGCCGTCTTCGGTGATGTCGCCATCGGGAACCGTCAACAGATCCTTGGCCGTGACGCGAACCTCTTCCCGTTTGCGCGAAATCTGGTTCGGAGCTTTCATGTGCGCATCAAAAATCTCTTTCGCGACCGGAACCAGGCCCGGATGCGCCACCCAGGTGCCGTCGTGTCCGGCGCGCACCTCGCGCAGTTTGTCCTGGCGAACTTTTTCGAGGGCCTGCTCATTCGCCGCCCGATCGTTTTTAATCGGCACCTGCGCCGCCATCCCACCCATGGCGTGAATGCCGCGGCGATGGCAGGTCTGAATCAGCAGATCGACATACGATTTGAGGAAGTGCCGGTCCATGGTGACCTGCGCGCGATTGGGCAGCACAAAATCAGGAAAATTGCGGAATTTCTTGATGAAGCTGAAAATATAATCCCAGCGGCCGCAGTTCAAACCGGCGGAATGATCGCGCAGCTCGTATAAAATTTCGTCCATCTCAAACGCCGCCAGGATGGTTTCGATCAGCACGGTGGCGCGAATCGTTCCGCGAGGGATGCCCAAGGCATCCTGCGCCGCGTTGAAAACGTCGTTCCAAAGGCGAGCTTCGAGATGGCTCTCCATTTTCGGCAAATAAAAATACGGACCGCTGCCGCGGCTCATCAACTCCCTCGCGTTGTGGAAGAAATACAGGCCGAAATCGAAAATCGAGCCGGAAACCGGCCGCCCGCCTTGCCGCACGTGCTTTTCGTTGAGATGCCATCCGCGCGGGCGCACCAGCAGCGTCGCGGTTTGTTCATTCAGCCGGTACTGCTTCCCCTCCGGGCTTTGAAACTCGATCGTCCGGCGGATCGCATCGCGGAGATTGATCTGGCCGTCGATATTGTTGCTCCAGGTCGGCGAGTTGGCGTCCTCGAAATCGGCCATGAAAACATTCGCGCCGGAATTCAGCGCGTTGATCACCATCTTGCGATCGACCGGTCCGGTGATTTCGACGCGGCGGTCCTGCAAATCCTTCGGAATTGGCGCGACGCTCCACTCTTTTTCGCGGATCGACGCGGTGGCGGAGAGAAAATCGGGAAAGCGGCCGGCATCGATTTCGTGCTGGCGGACGCGGCGACGCTCCAGCAGCTCCTGGCGGCGAGGCTCGAATTCCGCGCACAGCTTCGCGACGAAATTCAGCGCGTCCCTGGAAAGAATTTCGCTTTGCGCGCCGCTCAGCGCGGCGGTAAGTTCAAGAGCCGGGGCGGACTGCGCGTATGGCGACATATTAGCTCCCGATGGCCTTAGCGGATGAGGGAACCGCCGCCGGGGCCGCTTCTTTCACCGGCAACGGCATACGTCGCAGGATCACGGCAAGAACCGAGGAGATCAACGCCAGCACCGCGCAGGCGTAAAAGCCGTAATCCCACGATCCGGTTTTTTCAAACAGCTTCGCCGCCAGGCCGCCGCCCATGATCGAAGCCACGCCCTTGGCGGCATAAATGAAAGCGTAATTCGAGCTGGCGTTTTTCGCGCCAAAAAAATCCGCCGACGCCGAGGGCATCAGCGAATAAACTTCGCCCCAGGTGAAGAACACCAGCGCGATGGTGACGATGAACAGCAGCGGCGAGGCGTGGCCGATGGTCGCGACGCTGAGCAGAACGCCGGCGTGCAGCAAAAAGGCAATGATCATCGTCCGCTCCCGGCCGATCGAGTCCGACACCCAGCCCCAGAATAAGCGCCCGCCGCCGTTGGTCAGCGGATTGAGCGTCGCCACCAGCGTCAGCACCGCGCTGAATTTCAGCGTCCGCGCCATGGGACCAACCTGCGCCGTCACCATCAGTCCGCCGATTCCCATCATCAGCGCCATCGCGAATAGCATCCAGAAGTGCGGCGTCCCCAGCATCTCCAGGGAGTTGAAGTTTTCGGTGTGCGCGCGCACCGTGGAACGGGAGGCCGGAAGCGCGGCGGCGCGCGGCGGGTTTTGCAAAAATTGCGCCGCGACGATAATCAGCAGGCCCTGCACAATGCCGGTGTCCAAAAACGCGGCGCGATAATCCTGTTTGTGCAGAATGTTGGCGATGACCGGCACGAACAGCGCCGAGCCGGAGCCGAAACCGGCGGCGATCAGCCCGGCGGCCAGCCCGCGGCGGTCCGGGAACCATTTCAATCCGATGCCGGTGCAGCCGCAGTACACCAGCGCGGCGCCAAAACCGGCGATGGAATAAAAAACATAAAGCTGTTCGAGCGTGGCGGCCCGCCCCAGCCAAGCCCAGCCGGCGCCGCACAGCAGTCCCGCGAAGGAAAGAAACACGCGCGGGCCGACGCGATCGATCAGCCACCCCGAGCAAGGCATCATCCACGTTTCGAACGCGATAAACAGCGTGAATCCCCATTGGATATCGGACAGCTTCCAATGCGTGGCCGCGCGCAGCGGTTCGACAAACAGGGTCCACCCATATTGCAGATTCGCGATCATGATCATGGCCACGACCGCGAAGGCGAGCCTCCACCAGCGATTCACTTTTTAGCCTGCCTTTCTTGAGATTTGATCCAGCAAACGTGTGGACGCGTACACGGTTCTTGTATACGGCATGGGGACCTCCATCCGTTCGCCGAGCTCCAACACCGCGCCGGCGATGGCTTCGATCTCCATCGGGCGCCCGGCCTCAAGGTCCTGAAGCATGGACGTCTTATGCGCGCCTACTTTTTCCGCGCCGGCGATCCGCTGCTCGATCGAAACCGGCAGCTCCAGGCCTAATTTCGCAGCGAGGGCTTCCACTTCGCTCATGATTCCCCGAATCACGAGATTCACTTCCGGATCGCGAATCATTTCAACCAGCGTGGCCCGCGTCAGCGCGCTCAGCGGATTGAAGGCGACGTTGCCCATAATCTTGACCCAGATTTCGTGGCGGATTCGCGCCGTGACCGGCGCGCGCAAGCCGGATTTGATCAGCGCCTCGGCGACGCGGCGGGCGCGGTCCGTGCGCGAGCCATCCGGTTCCCCCAGCGAGATGCGATTGCCTTCGTTATGCCGGATCACGCCGGGTTCGACGAGGTCGGTCGAAAAATAGACGATCGATGCCAGCACGTTTTGGCGCGGGATGGATGCCGCAATCACCCCGCCCGGGTCGACTCGCTCCAGATGCATCTCCGGAAAATACCACCAGGGTACGCCGTTCTGCGTGCCGACCACAATCGTATCCGGCCGAATCAGTGGCTTTAGCCGCGGCGCCAGAGCGGTTAATCCGTGAGCTTTCACGCCGAGGAGAATCACGTCCTGCTCGCCCGCGTCGTCGAGATCGCCGATGACCCGCGGATGAACCACGAAATCGCCATCCACGCTCAGAACGCGGAGACCGCGCTCCCGCATCGCCTCCAGGTGCGCGCCGCGGGCGAAAAGCGTTACGTCAGCCCCGGCCAGCGCCATTCGCGCGCCGATGTATCCGCCAATTGCGCCCGCGCCTGCGATCAAAAATCGCATGCTTGCGACCTCGCCGGCTCAGGGATGCGGCTTCCGCTCATCCTTCCGCTCCCGCGAGGGCTTTGGCGACCGCGCCGCGCTGGATTTTCCCCGTCGCGGTGCGGGGAATCGTTTCGACGATATAAAGTTTCTTCGGTCGTTTGAAATCGGCGAGGCGCTCCTTGCAATAAGCCAGGATCGCGGCTTCCGGATGCGGCTCCCGCAGCACCACCGCCGCGGCCACTTCTTCTCCCCAGGTCGCGTGCGGAACGCCAAAGGCGACCGCTTCGGCGACGGCGGGATGGGTCAGCAGCACTTCGTCGATTTCCCGCGGCGCGATCTTTTCGCCACCGCGGTTGATCAGCTCCTTGATGCGGCCGGTGAGCGTCAGATAACCTTCGCCATCGAGGAATCCCTGGTCGCCGGTGCGGAACCAGCCGTTGGTGAAAGATTTGGCGTTGGCTTCGGGATTGTTCTCGTAGCCATCGACGACGTTGGGACCCTGGATGACCACTTCGCCGCGCTCGCCCGCGGCAAGATGATTGCCCTGCGCATCCATGATGCTGATTTTGACGCCGGTCCCCGGACCCACCGATCCGGGCTTGCGCGCCCCCGGCGGCCGCGGATTCGAGCACATCTGATGCGAGGCTTCCGTCATTCCATACGCTTCAAGCACCGGCGCGCCGAACACCGCCTCCATTTTCGCCATCATCTCCGGCGGCAGCGCCGCGCTGCAGGAACGGATGAAGCGCAATCCCTCGCATCCGGCGGGACGCTCCTCGCCGGCGCGCGAAAGCAGCAGCGAATGAATCGTCGGCACGGCCGAATACCACGTCACGCGGCAATCGCGGACGGTTCGCCAGAACGAAAGCGGATTGAACTTCGACGGCACAACCACCGTTCCACCGGAGGTGAGAGTCGAAATCGTGGATGCGACCAGCCCGTGGACGTGAAACAGCGGCATCGCGCACAGAGCAACATCGTCCGGCGCAAGCGAGTAGTGATGCACAATGTTCCGCGCCGAAGCAGCCAGGTTGCGATGGCGGATGGGAACGCGCTTGGGCCGTCCCGTGCTGCCGCTGGTGTGCAGGATCAGCGCCACGCCGTCGTCGGAAGGAGCGGGTGATTTTC
>Ga0209062_1001350_pt1 | contig 45119 bp, 44 predicted proteins | sample Coa_R2_2_FD_187158 | JGI IMG/M metagenome (GOLD analysis project Ga0209062, IMG submission 187158) | Surface soil microbial communities from Centralia Pennsylvania, which are recovering from an underground coalmine fire - Coalmine... | ecosystem: Environmental > Terrestrial > Soil > Unclassified...
CCGCTCCTCGCGGCAATTCTGGCTCTCGTCGCCCTCTATCGCCTGCCCGATTTCCTGAGCGGGGTGATGGCCAATCCGCTCTATATCGGCCTCGGCTTCTCCAAGAGCCAGATCGCGACCATGTCGGAAGTCTACGGCATATGGGTCGGCATTGCCGGCGCTTTCGCCGGCGGTTTCGCAATCACACGCATCGGGCTGATGCCGGCGCTGCTCGGCGGCGGAATTGCGGCCGCAGCCTCGCACCTCTGCCTCGCGCTCTTGGCAGCCACCGGCAAGAGCCTGCCGCTCCTGGCGCTCTCGGTGAGCGTCGAGAATTTCGCCGGCAATTTCGCCGGGGCCGCGCTCATCGCCTATATGTCTTCGCTCACTTCGCCGGCCTTCGCCGCAAGCCAGTACGCGCTTTTGAGCTCGCTTTTCGCGCTGCTCGGCAAGTTTCTCGGCGGCCTCTCGGGATTCGCGGTGAAACAGATCGGCTTTGCGGGATTCTTCGCCTCGACTTCGCTCATCGGCCTGCCGGTTGCGGCGCTCTGTCTGTTTTTGTGGGCGAGGCAGAATGAGGCGCGACGGGCCGCGGTAGTGACGGAATGAAATGTGGACCCGGGAAGACTCCGCCTCGCCGCCCTGGTGTTGAAGTGCATGATCGAAGACAGATAGCCCAAATGCCGCATGTCTTGCGTCGCGAACTCCTCTTTGTTTTAGGTCTCGCTCTCGCAGCCTGCTCGACCGAGCCAGCGCCCACTCCGGCTCCGCCTCCTGCGCCCCCGACCAATATGAGCGCACGCGAACGCGCCGCGAGCGAGGTCCATGTCGATCCCTCTGCCGCGGCGGATGCGATTTCGCACTATCGCGAGGAGCACGGCCTTTCCGCCGTCACTCCCGATCCGGTCTTGCAGAAACTGGCGCAGGCGCAGGCCGACGCCATGGCGTTGCATAATGTCCTCAGCCACACGATTGCCGGCACGCTGACGCAGCGCTTCGATGCGGCCGATCTTGCCGATGCGACAGCCGTCGAAAATGTTTCGGCCGGATATTTCTCTTTGCCCGCGGCACTCGCCGGCTGGCAGAATTCGCCGCCGCACAATGCCAATCTGCTCTCTCCTAAGATGCGCCGCCTCGGCATCGCGACCGCCTATGCGCCGGGCACCCGCTATCTCGTGTTCTGGGCGCTCGATATGAGCGATTGAGGCGTTTCGCGCTTCTGCGCGAACTCAAGCACGGCGATTGGGACGCGAAATGGTTAATCGCGCGGCCGGTCGGGGCCAGCGCACGCTTCCCGGCACGCGGCTTAAGCCGTGGAACCTACCCCGATAGAGGGCGTTTCGTTCGGGCTTTGTTGGGCTGCCGCTGCTATCGGCTTGAACCTTTGACGCATTCCTTTGCCCAGGACTTACGCCCTCCAGCACCTCTACCTCACCCCGGGCCGCTGGATCTGATCACGCTGCTCAAGACATTGCGGTCCAATGCGCTCGAATGCTGGACGAGAGCGCATTTCGAAGAGCCGATCGTCTCTGGCGGATTCCCTTTCGTGCCCGTTGTCGTGGTCAGCGATCCGACGGCCATTCGGCAAATTCTGATCGAGGATCAGTCTACCTACCAAAAGGGCAGGCTCGAGCAACGTGTACTGTCCTCGCGCCTGCGCAACGGGCTTGTCTCAGTGGACGGCGAGCAGTGGCAGCGCCTCCGGCGTATCTTGGCGCCGATGTTCGCGCGCAAGGCGATCGCCGGATTTGCGCCTCAGATGGAGAGCGCGATCGGCGCGCTCGTCGAGCGCTGGAGGGCTCTGCCGGCCGGCAGCATTGTCGAGATCAAGGCGGAAATGTTGGACCTGGCGCTCGACGTCTTGTTGCGCTGCATCTTCGCCCATGGGATAGGAGATGCTGAAGCGGTCCGCACGGCGACGAGCCGGTTTTATTTGACCTGCGGCACGCTCGATCCCTTCGACATTATTGGCCTGCCCGATTTTGTGCCGCGGCTGACGCGGCTGCGCGAACGCCCGATCATGCGCGCCTTCGACGAGGGGCTGAACCAAGCGATTGCGGAGAGGCGGCGCAATCTCGCAGCCTCTCCAGGCGTTCCGCGCGACATGCTCGAAGCCATGCTTGCCGCCAAGGATCCGGAGACCGGGGCGTCCATGAGCGAGCCTGAAGTGAAGGATAATGTCATGACCTTCATCTTCGGCGGCCAGGAGACGACATCGAGTGCGCTGACCTGGGCCATATATTTGCTTTCGCAGTCGCCCGAATGGCGCGGGGCCGTGCTCCAGGAGGCAATCGACTTCGCGGACGCGAGTAGTGCAGAGGCAGCCGAAGGGCTGGTCAAGACGCGCGCCGTCGTCGAAGAGGCGTTGCGCGTCTATCCGCCGATCATCGCAATCACGCGGACCGCAAGACGAAGCACGAAAATCGCGGGACACGCCGTAAAGCGCGGCACGCTCGTCGTCGTTTCGCCCTACGTGCTTCATCGCCACAAGTCGCTTTGGCGCGATCCGGAGATCTTCGATCCCACCCGTTTCCTGCCCGCCCAGCGCGACAGGATCGCGCGTTACTCCTATCTGCCTTTCGGGCTCGGTCCACGGCTGTGCGTTGGTTCGACCCTTGCCGTGCAGGAGGCGACGCTTGCGCTGGCGAGCCTCACCAGACATTTCGAGTTCGAATTGGCGCCGAATGAAACCGTCTGGCCCGTTCAAAAGAACTTCACGCTCCGACCGCGCGGCGGACTTCACATGAAGATCGGGCCGCGGTGAAAGTACGTGTCTACCGGCATCCGGCTCTTGCCTAGCCCGCGCTGCACCGCCGCACAATCGCTCGAACCGTCGCAAGGGTCGAGGATGAGGCGCCGCCCGGCGCCCCGTTGGAACCGAAGGTACAAAGGTGCGTTCCCCAAGGTAAAGAAGTGAATTGCGCTTTCTCGGCGCATAGGGAACCGAAGCCGGCTTCAGGAAATGACCCCGGGGGGTGGCCTGTCACCCGCGACGGAGTCACCGATGGACAGACACGCCGTCTATAACGCGGCAGCCGATTTGATCGATCGCAATCTAGCTGCCGGGCGCGAGGCCAAACTGGCCTTTATCGACGATAATGGCGGCTACAGCTATGCTGCATTGGCCGATCGAGTTGCGCGATTTTCGCGTGCTCTGCGCGACCTTGGGCTGCGGCAGGAAGAGCGGATCCTCCTTTGTCTGGAAGACGGCATTGACTTCCCGACGGCGTTTCTGGCGGCAATAAAAGCCGGCATGGTTCCGGTCGTGGTCAGCACCATGCTGACGGCCGATGAACTGGCCTACATGCTCGCGGACAGCCGCGCACGTGCCGTCGTGACTTCGGCACCTCTCGCCGACACGATCAAGGCCGCTGCCGCCAGGCAGCCGATCGCACCTTTGCTGATCGCCGCGGGCGGCGCCGTCTCGGACATGGCGGACATGGGTGAGTTGATTTCCGCATCCGAACCCGATTCAGAGGTTGCCATCACTCACCCTTACGAACCCTGCTTCTGGCAATATTCCTCCGGAACGACGGGTCGACCGAAGGGAACGGTCCATGCGCACGCAAGCGTGCGCGCCATCGCGGACAATTACGCAATTCCCGTCCTCGGAATAAACGAAAGCGATTACGTCTTCTCCGGAGCAAAATTGTTCTTCGGATACGGACTGGGCAACGCGCTGATCTTTCCGCTCGCGGTAGGTGCGACAAGCATCCTGACCTCCGAGCGCCCGGTCCCGCCCGTGGTGTTTCGCGTCTTCCGCACGTTGCAGCCGACCATTTTCTTTGGCGTCCCCAGTCTTTACAGCGCGCTGCTCGCGGCCAACGACTTTCCCGATCGCGACGAATTGAGCGCGCGCCGCTATGTCTCCGCGGCAGAGCCCCTGCCGGAGAGAATCGCCCGCCAATGGTTCGAGCGCACCGGCGTCGAGATTCTCGACGGGCTCGGTTGCACCGAAATGCTGCACATCTTCCTGAGCAACCGTCCCGGCGACATTCGCTACGGCACGACCGGCAAGCCTGTCCCCGGCTATTCGCTCAAGATCGCCGATGACGAAGGATATCCGGTGGAGCGCGGCGCTATTGGGGAACTCTGGGTGAGCGGCCCTTCGAGCGCTCTCTTCTATTGGAACGACAGAGAGAACAACCGGCAGCGCTTCATGGGTAGATGGACGCGCACGAACGACAAATATTACGAGGACCAAGACGGCTATTTCGTCTACTGCGGCCGCAGCGACGACATGCTCAAGGTCCATGGCATGTATGTCTCGCCCGCCGAAGTCGAAGCCGTATTGATCGAACATGATGCGGTGCTTGAAGCGGCCGTCGTCGGAATGACGGGCGAGGACGGGCTGCAGGCCCCGAAGGCGTTCGTCGTCGCAAAGCCGGGTGTGCGCGCCGATGCCGACCTGGCCGAGGCCCTCATCGCGCATGCCGAAAGGCGCTTGCCTCGATTCAAATGGCCGCGCTGGATCGTTTTCCTCGACGAGTTGCCTAAGACCTCGAGCGGAAAGATCCAACGTTTCAAATTACGCGAGCGAACCAAGGATCGCTCTCGGGACATGCTCGTGGAGATATGATCATCAAAGGTCGCAAGCGCACGTCCGATCGTCGTTCACGTGGCGGCTTCCTTCAGACGGCGGATCTTCGCCGGACGAGGCGCGGAGTGCGGGCATGACCGACATCGGCTCGAAACACTCGACGACAAAGCGGATCAACTTGCCGCTCTATAATTTGCGCGGCGTCAGTATTCTCTTCGTGCTGGCTTTCCACTCGCTGCTCGCTTACGTCGCCTTTCTGCCGAAGGGACCTTATATCCTCGACCGTGCCCCATATTTGTGGCGCGCTTTCCCGATCGTGGACAAGGCGCGATGGTTCGGCTTCGACCTTTTTTGCGCTTGGCTCAACATCTACCTGATGACGTTCTTTTTCTTTCTCTCCGGTTTTTTCGTATGGAGCAGTTTGCGACGAAAGGGGCGCTACCGGTTCCTCCTTGATCGCTTCATACGGCTCGCGGTCCCCTTCGCGCTGGCGGTCGGCGTGTTGATGCCCTTGGCGAATTATCCGACTTATCTGCAGACGGCTTCGACCCCAGACTTTGCCGTTTACTGGCACGAATGGCTGTCCCTGCCCTTCTGGCCGTGCGGTCCGATGTGGTTCATCTGGCTCTTGCTCGCCTTCGACATTCTCGTAGTCGCGGTGGACATCATCGTGCCCAAATGGGACCAATGGCTCATTCGCCTCTCCTCGACGGCGCAAACAAAGCCGATCCGCTATCTCGCCGGCTTCATTCTCGCTTCCGCTCTCGCCTATGTGCCGATGGCACTCGCATTTACGCCATCGAAATGGATTTCATTCGGGCCGCTGTCGTTCGAACCGTCTCATCTTCTCCATTACATCGTCTATTTCTTCGCCGGAATCGGTATCGGCGCTTATGGGATCGATCGTGGGCTTTTTGCACCTGACGGTTGGCTCTTGCGCAACTGCACTTTGCTGGTCCTAGCAGCGGTATCTTTGTGGTTGCTTTGGATGGGAGCCAATGCGCCGATGGCGCTTCATCCGGGCCTCTCATCGCCCGTCTTGGAAATCGTCGCATCCTTCGTCTTCGTGCTCGCCTGCGCGAGCAATTGCTTGGCCCTGCTTGCCGTCGGCTTCAAATATGCGCGCCGGCCGCTTCCCGTCCTCGACGGACTCAGCGAGAATGCCTACAATATCTATCTCGTCCATTACCCGTTCGTCATCTGGCTGCAGTTCCTGCTGCTGACCGTGAGCTTGCCGGCGGTCGTCAAAGGCCCGATCGTGTTCGCCGGAACATTGCTTCTGAGCTGGTGGGCCGTCGTTGGCTTGCGGCACGCAGCCGGGATGATATTGCCCATGCGGAGCCCGACCGCGTCGCGCAGTTTCGAAGGAGATCCCTCGCACTCGGATCGACGCGCGTTTTAGGGCGGTGCGAGGCGGCAGCGCCGGCGATCACGCGGCGAGGCTTGCATGATTGATATTCCCGATTGGGTCCTCGCCGACGCCCGGCGCTTCTATGCACGCTATCTGACCAGGCTGCCGCGGCTCGACTTCAACAATAAATGGCAGGTCGTTCTCGGAAAACTCGTTCAATTCCCATTTCGGCTTTACTCGATCCCGCTCTGGAGGAGCGGCCTGAAAGCGAGCTACCTCTCCGAGATTTCGGCTGGGAGACGGATCCGTATGCGGATCATCGCCCCACCCGGGAAACCCAAAGGTCTCGTTGTCGATATCCACGGAGGCGGCTGGACTGCGGGCGCGCCTATCTTCGACGACGGTTTGACCGCGCCGATGGCGGCGGACGGCTATGTCGTGGCGAGTCTCGACTACGGACTCGCGCCACGAACCCCTTTCACCGAAATCATCGAAGAATGCGCAGCCGCGCTTGGGTGGATCTTGTCAGCGGGTGTCCGCCGCTTCGAGGTTGCGAATGTCTTTCTGCATGGCGAATCCGCCGGCGCCCACCTCTCCTTGATGTCGGCAATCAGGTGTCGCTCGATGAGTGGCTTCCGATTTCTGAAAGGCTTGGTCTTGTTTAGCGGCTGTTATGACCTCTCCGGCACGCCTTCGGTCCGGTCCGCCTCCCGCGATACGCTCGTTCTCTACGGACCGAGCCTCGCCCCTTTTCTCGAGCAGATAACCGGCGGGCTAGGCGAAGAAGCGCGGCGCGATCCCGCTCTCTCGCCGCTCTACGCGGATCTTCACGGCTTGCCGCCTGTCTTGCTCATTACCGGCGCACAAGATCCTCTGCACGACGACAGCATTTTGCTTGCCGAGAAACTGCGCGAGCAGGGTGTCTCGGTCGACCTGTTCGAAGTCCCCGATGCGCCCCACGGCTTCAACCTTTTGCCGATCAGGCTCGCCGATTTTGTAAATGGCTGGGCAAGGCAGTGGATGAACGCAAAGACGGGGACGCTTGCGTGATGCCGCCGAGCGCGAATGCAAGATGTACCTGAGATTCAACGCAGAATTCTCGCTTTTTGCGGATTTGGTTTCCGCCTCCCGTTTCTTAGAGGGAACGCAAGCGAAGCCCCGCACGTTCAAGTCGAGCACAGGACTTCGCCGAGGCCTTTCACCCGCGAGCCGGATATGCCGCTTGTGTTGACCCTTGCATCGCGGAACCTGTTCCAGGATCGGCTCCGTTTTGCAGCCACCTTGACCGGCATCGTGTTTTCCGTCGTACTCGTGATGGTGCAGCTCGGTCTCTATGCCGGGTTCGGGCGAATGGTTACGACCATGATCGACCACGCCTCTGCCGACCTCTGGGTCGTCGCCAAAGGCACGACGAGCTTTGAGGATCTTTCCCTGCTCGACGCGAACCTGGAGAAACGCCTCACGGCAATCAGGGACGTGGCTTCGGTCGATCCGGTGGTCATCGGCTTTTCAAATTGGCGACTGCCCGGCGGAGCCATGACGCCGGTCTTCGTGGTCGCTTCCGACTTTCGGCAGAACGATCTTTTGCCCTGGAACATCGTCGCCGGAAAAGTCGACGACTTGAAACAGCGCGGCACAATTGCAGCCGACAAGACTTATTTTCAACGCCTCGGCGTCTCGGGCCTCGGCGCAAGCGTCGAAATTCGCGGCTATCCTGCGAAGATCGTGGCGGTCACCGAAGGCATCCGGTCGTTTACCACGACGCCTTACATATTTGCGGACCTTGCCAGCGCCCGAGCCTATACCGGCCTGCCGCCAGCCAGCGTCAGTCACTTCATCGTCCGATTGAAGCCGGGCGCGGATCGTGACCGCCTGAAACAGGACATCCAATCGGCGATTTCGGGCGTCGAAGTCCTTACGCCGCAGGAGTTCGCGAACCGAAGCCGATCGTTTTGGCTCTTCGGCACAGGTGCGGGAGCCGCCTTGTTTGCCGGCGCGCTTCTCGGCGTCATCGTGGGGACGATCATTGTCGCCCAGACGCTTTATTCAAGCACGAAAGATCATCTCTACGAGTTTGCCACTCTTCGCGCGATCGGATGCGCCAAGAGCTACATTTATCGCGTAATCCTCTACCAGGCGGTCCTCAACGCCGTTATCGGCTATACGATCGCCGCAGCGGTCGGCCTCATCGTCGTCGCGCTCACCGCGACGAGCGCGTTGCCGATCGTTATTTCGAAGAACTTGATCGGCGGCATTTTCTTGCTCACCCTGGTCATGTGCGTCGTTTCGGCACTTGCGGCAATTGGCCGGACAATCCGCATGGACCCGGTCATGGTTCTATCGCGATGAGCGAAGCTCTCGTTACAGCTACAGGCGTGACGAGCGTCCTCGGCACCGGAGCGGCGCAAGTGCGAGCGTTGAACAATGTCTCGCTCTCGCTCAATGGCGGCGAACTGGTCGTGCTGATGGGGCCGTCAGGGAGCGGAAAGACGACGCTCCTCTCAGTCCTCGGCTGCATGCTCACGCCGACCGAGGGAAACGTTCATATATGCGGGTTATCGACGGCGGGCGCCGATGCCGAAGAGCTCGCCGCGATCCGCCGCCGTTTTATCGGATTCGTCTTCCAATCCTACCACCTGTTTCCGACGTTGACGGCAGCCGAAAATATCCAGCTCGCTCTCGATGTTCGAAAGCAACGGGGCCGCAAGGCGAGGGCCAGAACGGCCGAAGTGCTCAAGACCGTCGGTCTCAATCACAAAGCAAGGGCATTTCCGCGCGAGCTCAGCGGCGGCGAACAGCAACGGGTTGCGATCGCCCGTGCCATTGTCGCAGAGCCTGCGATCATCCTCGCTGACGAACCCACAGCGGCCTTGGACGGCACCAACGGGCAAGCCGTCATGAAAATTCTGGCTTCAGTAGCGAGGGTACCGCATCGGGCCGTGCTGGTGGTAACGCACGACACGCGATTGACCAACTTCGCCGACAGGGTTCTTTACATCGAGGATGGCCGAATCACAGGCGAAGAGCGGCCCAGATCAAAAATTGGCCTCGAAGAACTTCCGGCAAATCCCTTGAGAGCCTGATCACGCGATCGATATCGAGTAGCTCAAAGGAGCCTCCCTCGCCGCGAATCCTAACCTATTCGACGGCGAGATCCCGTATGTCGGACGCGATCACTGAACCGTCTGGACCGGAAAACGCGACTCGCACGGGAACATCGCCCTTAAACCAAATGTCGCGCGTCATATCACCGGTGATTTTGTAATGATGGGCGCGAAGGCTCGCACCGTGAATTTCAATGGTTTCTTCGCCAAGATCCCTCACCTTGACGGAAAGAACTGTGCCTTTCCCAGGATCGAACAGCTTGGTCGCGGTGAGAAAGCTCTTGTTCCACATCGTTGCCGGAATGATCGGCTCAGGCAGAGTGCTGCGCCTCCCGTCGACCGTCATAACGACGGAATGATCGGCAGCCGTCGCCGATAAATCGTATTTCTTCCCGTTGTCGTCGGTAGATGACTGGAAGGAGACAAAATGGCCCTTTTTCCACGTCTCGGTGGCTTTAGCCTCGAGGTGATAGGCCACGAAGAACATGACGACGACCGATATTTCGTTGTTTATTTTCACGGTCGTCGTATCGCCGCGTTTTTCTATGTCGATGATATCGGTGCCTATTTTCGTGCCGTTTCGGGTAATGTCGAAAATCCGCTGGGTCGCGGCCGGCAATCGATCTTCCGCCAGCGCAGGGGCGACGGCAAAGGCGGTCAGGCCGATAAGGTGAATGAAGGGTCTAAACATCGCCAGCTCTTTAACGCCGGCGTGTGGCGATCGTTCGCCGCGGCGACTGCAAACGGACTTCCGTCACCCTCGATATGTCGCGCCGCCGAAGGCTGCAAACGGCTGCGCGGCAGTTCGTTCGGCGCAGGTTCCCCAAAGCTGCCGCTGGCCGTTTGGCGAATGTCGGCAAGCTTTTGATAGAACAATCAATATTGCTCGCAGCTTGGCGCAGCGATGTTCGCGTTTGCCAAGGCGGGAATCGCGGAGCGTGAGGGTCCGCGGCACCGCCCATTTCGTGCGGCGTCTTCGAAGCCGGTGCGCCGCCTGCGGCTTTATGCTTTTTCTCCCGCCAAACAACTCGCATTAGACTCATCTGATTCGCGATAACCAATGGATACGAATCAATCATATGCCTGATGGGTCCAGTACCGCGCATCTCTTCCGTCCGAAGCTGGCGACCGTGCTGGACGAAGGATACCGCCTGCCCGATTTCCACAAGGATGCCCTGGCGGCATTGACGGTGGCAATCGTTGCCTTGCCGCTCTCGATGGCGATTGCGATCGCGTCGGGGGTTTCGCCGGAGCGTGGTCTTTACACGTCGATCGTCGGCGGCTGCGTGGTTTCGGTGTTGGGGGGCAGCCGCGTGCAAATCGGCGGGCCTGCGGGCGCATTCATCGTCCTCGTCGCGGCGACCGTCGGGAAATTCGGGTTCGAAGGACTTCTCATCACGGTGATGCTTTCCGGCCTCATGCTGGTCGCCTTGGGCGCGCTGCGGCTCGGCGCCCTGATACGGCACATACCCCACGCGGTTACGGTTGGCTTTACAGCCGGCATCGCGATCACGATTTTCGCAAGCCAAATCAAGGATCTTGCCGGCATACATCTCAATGGGATGGAACCGGGAGCACTCATTCCCAAGATCGCGGCGCTGGGCGCCGCCTTGCCATCGATGAGCCTAACCGCGCTGGCCGTCGGTTGTGGATCGGCGGCCCTCGTGTTTTTCTTGAAATGGTTGCGGCCCACGTGGCCCGGCATGCTGATCGCCGTGGCGATTGCATCGCTGATCGCCGCAATTTGCCGTCTGCCGATAGAGACGATCGGCAGCCGCTTTGGCGAATTGCCTCATGGCTTGCCGGTCCCGCATTTGCCGCAGATGTCCCCCGACAAGTTGCTGCAGCTTCTGCCGTCCGCGCTTTCCTTCACGCTGCTCGGCGGCATCGAGAGCCTGCTTTCGGCAAAAGTCGCGGACGGGATGACGGGCCGGAAGCATCGTTCGAACATGGAGCTCATCGCGCAAGGCGCTGCCAATGTCGCGTCGGCGGCGTTCGGCGGCATCAGCGTGACGGGCACGATCGCGCGCACCGCGACCAATATTCGTGCCGGCGCACGCAGTCCCCTCTCCGGCATCCTGCATTCGGTGTTCTTATTGATATTCATGCTGGTCGCCGCGCCACTGGCGAGCTTCATCCCGCTTTCGGCGCTCGCCGGTCTTCTTGCCGTCGTGTGTTGGAGCATGGTCGAGAAGAAGGAATTTGCGCGCCTCCTGAGCGACTGGCGCAATGGCATGGTGCTTCTCGTAACCTTCGTTCTGACGCTGGTGGCGAATTTGACGGTCGGGATCATTGCCGGCTGCCTTGTCGCGGCAGTCTTCTTTCTGGCCGGGCGCGCGATTGCGGAAGAAGGCTAGGTCAGCGAACGGCCGTCTGAATTATGCCAAAGCTGCCCGCCGAGGCGGCCGTATGCGCGGCAATCTCCGCTCCCGAAAATGCGTATGGCGGACTCTAATCGGCTAGGCTGGCGCTCCCTAGGGGACTCGAACCCCTGTTTTCGCCGTGAGAGGGCGACGTCCTGGGCCGCTAGACGAAGGGAGCTGCGCCATGCGTTCTATAGCGCAAGGCGGGCGCCCGCAAGGCGCCAAAGCTAAGTGGTGACTTGATCGCGGACGTCGTGCTTGCCGCCGGCCGGATCGGCTTCCGCGAGATGCGGCTCCGCGCGAGCCTGATCCGGCTCTTCGGCCCCGTTACCATTCTCAGCGCCATTGCGGGCGAGCCGCGGTGACTCCTTGTCCGCAGCACGTTCCTCCCCCAGATTTTTCAGCCGGCGCTGCTCGGCTTCGAGGGCCTCGACGCGCTTGCGGGCGGTTTCGAGCGCGCCCTGCAGAGCCGCATATTCGGCCTGCAACCGGTCGTATTTCTCGTCGACCCCGCGTTTGGCGGCACGCGCTTTTTCGACCAGCTCGTCGCGCTGCATCCGCGATTTTTTCTCGCGCTCGCTCGCCGCTTCGAGTGCCGCCTCGTCGGCGCCGAGCTTGGCCGCGAGCGTGCGGATCTTGGCCTGATCCTCGTCGCGTTGCCGACGCAGTGCTTCGAGCTCCTGCGCGACCTGCGTCGAGCGCGCAGTCTCCACCTCGAGGCGCCTTTGCAGCGCCGCGTAATTGCTCTCTGAGAGAGCGAGATTGCGCGTGGCATTGGCGAGCGAATCGCTGAGCTTGGCTGCCTGCGCCGTTCTCTCGGTGAAGCGCTTCTCCGCTTCGAGCAGCATGCGGCTTACATCGCCCAGCCGCAGCTCGAGACCGGCCGCGCGCGCGTCCGCCGAGGCATGATTGGCGAGCCGCTCCTCGGCGAGCAGGGTCGCCGAGTCGTGCCTGCGCGCCAGCTTGACGAGCTCCTCGCGCGTGGTCTCGTAGAGCCCATGCGCATCGTAGAGCGCCTTGTTCAGGGCGCCCAATTGCGCGTAGGCACTCTCGAGCTCCGATCGGGCGCGGCCAAGGGCCAGTTCAAGGGCGCGATTTTCTTCCGCATGGCGTTCCAGTTCGCCTTTGAGCGCGCCGATCTCGGCGGCGCGCCGGCCAAGTTCGCTACGGTCGGCCGCATGCGCGCGATTGACCCGCGCCGCGCGCTGCTCGATCCGGCGCCTCTCGACCGCGAATTCGGCCCTGAGCTGGTCGCGCTCGGCAAGGATTTCCTCAGCGGAAAGAGGCACTTGCGTCTCAAGCCGGCGGCGCGTGAGGCGCAGCGCGCGCCGCCAAAAGGCCGGCGCGAACGCAAGCGCCACGAGCCCTGCGGAGAGGAACCCGAGCGCGAAAATCATGATTTGTTCGATCACGCGACTCTGCTCATGCCCTCTAATGGAGCCGGAGTTAATTTACGCCGGACTATGGCATTTAGGTGCGGCGAGATCAAAAATTCAGGATCGATTTAAACTTTGAAAGTCAAACCTCAAAACGGATTCCAGGTCGGATAGGCCGTGAACTTCAAATAGCCGAGATTGAGGCCAAGCCGCGCGCCGAGCCCCGAGCGGATGGGGACGACGACGATATTGGCGGCGGTGAGCGCCGTCATGCCGAAACCGCCGACGAAATAGGCCGACCCATCGACGCCGGCAAAGCGCCGGAACACCGCATTGACCGCGGGCAGACCATAGACGAGCATCATCGTGCGGTCACCGTCCGCCCCGGCATCGAACCCGAGCGAGGGACCTTGCCAGAAGACTTTAAGATCGCCGGCGTTGCGGGTGTACATCATGCCTTCGCCATAGCGCAGGCCCCCGACGAAAGCGCCGCTCGCCTCCTGACCGAGAATATAGCCGTTCGGTCGGCCCCAATGGCGGGTCGCGTTCTCGACGACTTCGGCGAGGCCGCGCGAAATCGTCCCGAAGAAATGATGGCCGGCGTGGATGATCTCGTCGCCGGAAAATTCGCCCGGGGGCTCGGCCGCCGCAGTCGCTTTCGCCCCGTGCGGCCAAAGAACAGCACCCCCGGCCCCGATCAAGGCCAGTTTCATCGCAATTTCACGACGGGAAAATGCGCGCATTGACGCCCCTCCGCTGGCGCGTTCCGTCCGGCGAATCTCAACGATCAGGGTTAAGGGAAGATTACGGCAAACTATGGCATTGCCGGATGCGCCGGGCGCACCCATCCAACGCTAAAGTTTGGGGGCGAAATAGGGCGCGCGAGCGGGCATCCTTGCGCATTGTTTATGTTCGCAAATGTTCCGCCAAACGCTTAAGCTCGGCATTATTCCGCCTCGAGCCGGAAGCGCGGTCCGGACCCGCTATTATGCGGTCTTTATGTCGCGCCGTTTCAACGCGCATCGAATTTTTATGCGCGTGGCACCAAATTGCGGCCATGGACCGAGATTCGAGCCATGATCGGAGGCAAAATGAGATCGATCCGGAGCGTATCCCAGGAGCCGGCGCATTCGTCGGTTCCGGAAATGCTGATAGCGGGAACCCTGGCCTTCGCCGTTCTCTTGAACGTGGCCTATCGTTTGGAGCCAGCCACAGCGAGCGAAGCTTGCGTATCGACACCTGCCAACCGCGCCCTTGTACTTTGCTCAGTGCGTCCGAATCAGGGACTGGCGCAGAGCGGCGCGAGCATCGCGGCCAAGTAAGAGTGTAGCCCGCGTTCAGGCTATGCCGTTCTCACCCTCTGCTGCGCCGGAATGGCCGCCTGATCTCCCCAGGCAAAGAACGATCCGTTCATGAACTTGGCGTCCGTCTTGCCATAACGTAATGGCCTGCCGTCGCGGTCGAGCACGATGCCGCCTGCGGCGCGCAAAATGGCATCGCCCGCCGCCGTATCCCATTCCATCGTCGCTCCGAAGCGCGGATAGACGTCCGCCGAGCCTTCGGCGATTTCGCAAAACTTGAGCGACGAGCCGATCATCCGGCGTTCCTTGACCGGCAGTTTGGCCAGGAAGGTCGAGGTCCTCGGATCGGTGTGCGACCAGCTCGTCAGGGCGACGAGCCCGTCGGCGGCGGCTTTGCGGATATGAATGCGCCGCCGCAGATCGAGCGGCGGCAATTTCGCTCCGGGCGCCACGGAAAAAACGAAAGGATTGCGGCCGGCTGTCCACATCCGCTCGAGCGCCGGCGCGTAGACGACGCCGGCCCTGGGCTCGCCATTCACGACAAGCCCGATATTGACGGTGAATTCGTCTTTCCCGGCAAGAAATTCGCGCGTGCCGTCGACCGGATCGACGAGAATGAAGGCACCGTCGAACTGGGCTTTGGTGCCGCCGCCTTCTTCGGAAATCACCGGCACGTGCGGCAGGCGCGCCGCCAGGCCCTCGAGAATGACGGATTCGCCGGCCACGTCCGCGTCGCAGACGGGACTCTTGTCGGCTTTCGCATAGGCGTGGCTGTCGGCCTTGTAGAATTGCATAACGGCCGCGCCCGCAGCTACGGCGAGTTCCGCGAAGATCTCCGCCACGGAATCATAATTCAACTCGAGGAGATCGGAATTCTGACTCGATTCTACTGGCATGGGCTGGGGGACGCGCGACACACCCTTGAATGAGGCAAATCGCGCGCCGTTTCAAGCCTCGCGAACCGGAATGATAAACCCCTCCGACCCGCGCTTTGCAAAGGATGGGGCGCTGTGTAACTTAAAATGATCAAGCCGCGTTCGTGATTCGTCTTGTCTTAATGAGCTTTCGCTTAGAGTAGCGCTCGATTCGCAGGCCGAGGCAGGCGCATCTATTGCGGTGCAGCGGTCGATCTGTCGCAGCCCGCCGAAAGCGAGGCCCGGCCCAACTCTAAAGTCCCGAAGGATGGAACATGACGGACTTCGCGCTCAGCCCTCTCGACCTCGCCGCGCTCCTTTGTTCGCGAGTCTGCCATGACGTCATCAGTCCGGTCGGCGCGATTGTGAATGGGCTGGAAGTGCTCGAAGAGGAAAAGGACGCCGAGATGCGCGGCTTCGCGATGGAGCTCGTCAAGAAGAGCGCGCGTACCGCTTCGGCGCGTCTGCAATTCTGCCGTCTCGCATTTGGCGCGGCAGGCTCGGCCGGTGCGGCAATCGATACCGGCGATGCCGAACAGGTGGCGCGCGGTCTCCTCGCCGACGATCGCACGAAACTCGATTGGAACGTGCCGCGCGTTCTGATGCCGAAAGACAAGGTCAAACTCGTCCTCAATCTTTGCCTTATTGCGGCAGCAGCGATTCCGCGCGGCGGTACGATCTCGGTAAGGGTCAGCGATCCGGAAGCTCGGCATATCGAAGTCGAGGCGAAGGGCGCCAATGCGCGGCTTGCGAGCCACGTGCCGCAGCTGCTCGCCGGCGCGCCTGAAAACAACCAAGTCGATGCCCAGGGCATTCAGGCCTTCTACACGGGCCTCGTGGCACGCGCGGCGAAACTCGCCCTAACCGTTGCGGCAAGCCCGGACATGGTGCGCATCGAGGCCTGCCCGGCGGCGGTTTTGGCCGGCGCTTCGACGTAAAGCGCTCGGCGTTCAAATCACTCGCTTTTTCGAAGCTTTTTAGCGGAACAAGCTTCAAGGCTCCTTAACGGATCGGCGGCATAGTCGCGACTGGGTCTAGCCGTGCGCTTAAGTCCCGGGCGGAGCAATGGACGAACTGCTTAACGATTTTCTGGTCGAGACGGCCGAGCACATCGAATCGGTCGGCGAGCAGCTCGTTCTCTTCGAGCGCGATCCGTCGAACACCGGCGCGATCGGCCGCATATTCCGGCTCTTTCACACGATCAAGGGAACCTGCGGCTTTCTCGGCCTGTCGCGGCTCGAGCACTTGACCCATGTCACCGAATCGCTGATCGGGCGATTGCGCGACGGCGCACCGGCCACCCCGGAAACGGTGTCGCTGATCCTGAGCGCGGTCGATCGCGTGAAATTCATCCTGGCTTGGCTCACGAATACGGGCAAAGAGCCGGATGGCGACGACAGCGCCCTCATCGAGGCGTTACAGACCAATATCAGTGCGCAGGCGAGCCCTCTTGCCCCGCCGGAAGCACCGCCGACGCCGGCTTCCTCGCCGCCGCCCTCCCCTGCCCCTCAAGATGCCGCTTCAAAACCGCCGCTGCGCGCGCACGAGCCCCCGGAGGCGTCGATCGAAATCGCTGCCGCCCCTGCCGCCGCCGGCAAGACGGGATCGTCGAATCGCCCCGAGACGATCCGGGTGGCCGTCGGCGCGCTCGAACGCATCATGATCCTCGTTTCGGAACTGGTCCTCACGCGCAACCAGCTCCTCGAAATCACCCGTCACCAGGAAGACGCGACGGTCAAGGTCCCGCTGCAGCGGCTTTCGAGTCTGACGAGCGATCTGCAGGACGCAGTGATGCGGGCGCGTATGCAGCCGGTCGGACGCTTGTTCGCGAGCCTGCCGCGGCTGGTCCGCGAGCTCTCGGTCGACCTTAAAAAGAAGCTCTGTCTCGTTACCGAAGGCGCCGATACCGAACTCGACCGCCAGCTCGTCGAGCTCATCCGCGATCCGCTGACCCATTTGCTGCGCAATTGCGCCGATCACGGCATAGAGCCGCCGGAAAAACGCATCGCAGCCGGCAAGCCGGAGGAAGGCACCATCAAGGTCAGCGCCTCGCACGAGGCCGGCTACATCACAATCGATGTCTCGGACGACGGGCGCGGCCTCGATCTCGAACGCATCCGTTACAAGGCCGTCGCCAAGGGCCTGGTGAGCGCGGCGGAAGCCAAGAATCTCTCGGACGACGAGGTCGCCCGATTCATCTTCGCGCCGGGATTTTCGACGTCTTCGAGCGTCACCAGCATTTCGGGACGCGGCATCGGCATGGACGTCGTGCGCGACAACATCGAATCGATTGGGGGTTCGGTTTCGCTCACCACCGCCGCCGGAAAAGGGACGCACTTCTCGCTCAAGATTCCGCTCACCCTGGCGATCGCCCCCGCCCTGATCGTCGAGACGCGCGGCCATCATTTCGCGCTGCCGCAGCAATCGGTCATCGAAGCGGTGCGGATCGATGCGCAAGCCGGTCATTCGCTCGAGAGCGTCCAGGGTAGCCTCGTATTGAGATTGCGCGACCAGGTTTTACCCGTCGCCGACCTCGAATCCGTCCTCGGTCTTGAAAGCGGTCGCTCGTCTGCCGAAGGCGAGCTGATCATCGTCATGCGCGTCAATTCACGCACTTTCGGGATCATCGTCGAGAATGTCGCCGACGTTCAGGAAATCGTCGTCAAGCCGCTCGGCGCTTCTCTGGCGCATCTCGACGTTTTCTCGGGCCACACGATCCTCGGCGACGGATCGGTTGTCCTCATCCTCGACCCGACGGGAATTGCGGGGCGGATCGGGTTCGAGCGCTCGAGCGATTACAGCGTCGGGCGTGCCATCGAGACCTTCGTTCCGGTCGAAGAGAGCACGCGATTCGTTCTCTTCCGCGCCGGGCCGGGCGTCTCGAAAGCCCTGCCGCTCTCGCTCGTGGCGCGGATCGAATCCGTGCCGGCATCGGCGATCAGCCGGTCGGACGGGCTGCTCGTCATGCAGCACCAAGATCAATTGATGCCGCTCGTCCCGCTGATCCCGCCGGATCACCCGCTAAAGCTGCAGGCCAACCCGGTTCTCGTCCTCGGCATCGGCGGCGAGAGCATGGGCCTTTTGATCGAGGAGATCATCGACGTCGTCGAAGCGCGGCTTGCGATCGAGATCGCCGGGGTGTCCTCGAGCGTTATCGGAACGGCGGAAATCCGCGGCGAAGTCGTCGAGATTCTCGATGCGACTTACTTCATGCGCATCGGCCGGCCGAATGCCTATTCGCGCGGCTTCGCCAACCAATTCCGCGTGCTGCTGGTCGACGACAAGCCATTCTTCCGCGACATGCTCGCCCCTCTCCTGATCGCGGCCGGCTATCGCGTGACGACGGCCGCTTCGGCCGAGGATGCACTCGCTCTCTTCGACAAGGGCGTGCGTTTCGACGCCCTCGTGACCGACACCGATATGCCGAACATGAGCGGCTATGAGCTCGCGCTGCGGTTAAAGAACGACGCGCGTCACGCCGACCTGCCGATCGTCGCGCTCGCTGCCCACGCAGCGCCGACAGTTCTGCAGGCGGCGGCCGAGAGCGGCATGTGCGGCGCGGTCGGCAAGTTCGATCGCCCCGCCTTGCTCGAGATACTTGGCCGGATTCTCGAAAGTCACCATCTCAACAAGCACGATCTCGAGTCGCGTGTCATTGGAGCGGCCGCATGAGCCTCGAGGCGGGCAGAGCCATCGAACGCGGCCAGACGGCCGCCGCCGAGATGACGGAGCGGCATTCTTTTATCGTCTTCGTCGGCGGTGAACCTTTTGGATTGCCGGTCGATTGCGTCCAGACGATCTTCCAGATCGAAGCGATTACGCCCGTGCCGCTCGGGCCGCCCGAGATCGTCGGCCTCGTCAATTTGCGCGGCAAGATCGTGACCGCCGTCAGCCTGCGCCGACGTTTGAAGATCGAAGACCGGCCGCGCACGCACGGAATGCTCGCCATAGGCATGGAGCACCGTGGAGAAAATTTTGCTCTGATTGTCGATGAAGTCGGGGACGTGATCTTCCTGGACCCGGAGGCCGAGGTCCCTTTGCCACCGCATCTCAACGAACATAGAGCAAAGCTCACCGAGGCGACCTATCGCCTCGAGCACGGAATTCTCTCTCTGCTCGACGTTGGTTCGGTTTTCGACTTCCAACGCCGCTAAGCGGGAAATTGGCGGATGTGAAAGGATGCGGATATGAAACAGGTCTTGGTGGTGGACGATTCGACCGTCATCAGAAAGGTGGCGAAGAGAATCCTCGAAAGCATGAATATCCAAACGCTCGAGGCGGAGGACGGCCGCAAGGCGCTCAGCGCGTGCTCTTTCGTGATGCCGGATGCCATCCTGCTCGACTGGAACATGCCGGTGATGGACGGCTTCGAATTTCTCCACGAGCTGCGCAAGATGCCGGGCGGGCTGAAGCCGAAAGTGGTCTTCTGCACCACCGAGAACGACGTTGCGCATATTGCGCGCGCCATTCATGCCGGCGCCGACGAATATATCATGAAACCCTTCGACAAGCAGATCCTGCAATCGAAGCTCGAAGAGATCGGGCTGATTGAATCTGCTGCTTGAAGCCTGTCCGCCGAGGCGCGCCATGAAGACCCTTTTTGCCGATCAGCCCATGGAAGCGCATTGCTTTTCGCGCGGCATGGACGCGCTGCGCGCCTCGCGCAATTTTCCGCGTGCGATTGTGATCGGCGCTTCGACCGGGGGACCGCAAGCCGTGCCCGTCGTCCTGCGGGGACTGATACCGGTCATCGAACATGTCTGCGTTTTCGTCGCCCTGCATATTCCGCCCCAATTCACCGATACGATTGCCGAAAACATCGGGAAGACCACGCATATTCCGACCCATGCCGCCCGTCACGGCGAGCAAGTCGCAAAGGGGCGCATCTATGTCTCGCCCGGCCATCTGCATCTCGGTGTCGCGCGGATTGGCGAATCGGTCGTGATTGCGCTTTCCGACGCGCCGCCGGAGAATTTCTGCAAACCGTCGGTGGATTTCTTGTTTCGCACCGCTTCTCTCGCCTACGGCGCTGACGCGATCGGCGTCGTCCTGACCGGAATGGGCAAGGACGGGCTCGCGGGCTCGCGCGCGATCGTCGATGCGGGCGGCCGGATCATCGCCCAGGATGCCGCCTCTTCCGCCGTATGGGGCATGCCCGGCTCCGTCGCCCGGGAAGGTTTGGCGCATGCCGTGCTTCCTCTCGAATCGATCGGCCCGGCGCTTTGCCTGCTGTTCGCGTCGGCCGCCGCGCGAGGCGAGCAATGACCTCCGACTTCGACGCGCTCCGTCACCTTCTCAATCGAATGTCCGGCCTGTCGCTCGATGCCGAGAAAGCCTATCTCATCGAAAGTCGCCTCACCCCGATCGTCCAGCGCACGGGTCTCAGCGATCTCAATGCACTCGTGCGGCGGCTTCTCTCCGGCTGCTATCCGGAGCTCGTGCGCGAGGCCGTCGAGGCGATGACGACCAACGAGACCTTTTTCTTCCGCGACCGAACCCCGTTCGACAATTTCCGCAAGGTCACGATTCCGCAGCTCCTCGAGGCGCGCAAGCAGGTGCGCAGCCTCAGGATATGGTGCGCCGCCTGTTCGACCGGTCAGGAGCCCTATTCGCTCGCCATGATCCTCGATGAAGAGGCGCAGAAACTGAGCGGCTGGAGGATCGATATCCTGGCGACCGATTTATCGCGCAACGTCATCGCCGCGGCGCGCGAGGGTCTCTATACACAATTCGAGATGCAGCGCGGTCTGCCGATCTCGCAGCTCCTTCGCTATTTCAGCCAGGAAGGAGACCGCTGGCGCATCAACGAACATATGCGCTCGCGCGTCAGATTCGAGGAGTTCAACCTGCTCTCGAGCTATGCCGAGCTCGGGCGATTCGATGTGATCTTCTGCCGTAACGTGCTGATCTATTTCGACGTCCCGACGAGGCAGGATATTCTCAATCGGATGGCCAAACTCCTGGCACCGGATGGCTGCCTCGTCCTCGGCGCGACCGAAACGGTGATCGGCCTCTGCGACGTTTTCGTCCCGGACGAGAAAAATCGCGGCATGAATGTTTTACGCGCCAGCCAGCCGCCGCGCCCCCCGCTCATGCTGGCCGCGGGGTAAGCGCCCGCGTCGAGCGGCGCTCAGGCAGTGATCAGTTCGTCGTCTTCGGTCGGCTCGCGCAGGACATAGCCGCGGCCCCAGACCGTTTCGATGTAATTGCGGCCGCGGCTCGCGTTGGCGAGCTTCTTGCGGAGCTTGCAGATGAAGACGTCGATGATCTTCAATTCCGGCTCGTCCATGCCGCCGTAAAGGTGATTGAGGAACATTTCCTTGGTCAGCGTCGTGCCCTTGCGCAGCGAGAGCAGCTCGAGCATCTGATATTCCTTGCCGGTCAGATGGACCCGGTTGCCGGCGACTTCGACCGTCTTCTGGTCGAGATTGACGACGAGATCGCCGGTCGTGATCACCGACTGGGCATGGCCCTTCGAGCGGCGGACAATGGCGTGAATGCGCGCGACGAGCTCGTCCTTGTGGAAAGGCTTCGTCAAATAATCGTCGGCGCCGAACCCCAGTCCCTTCACCTTGTCCTCGATACCGGCGAGGCCCGAAAGGATGAGGATGGGCGTCTTGACCTTGGCGACGCGCAGCGTGCGCAAGACCTCGTATCCGGACATGTCCGGCAGGTTGATGTCGAGGAGGATAATATCGTAATCGTAGAGCTTGCCGAGATCGATGCCTTCTTCGCCGAGATCCGTCGTATAGACGTTGAAATTCTCGGACTTCAGCATCAGCTCGATGCTCTGGGCGGTGGCGCTGTCGTCTTCAATCAGTAGCACGCGCATATCAAGCCCCCAGCCTTGCCTGGCCCTTTCGGCAAGCGAAGCGACGTTTCTCCGGTATCCGCTGCGGCGCATCTGCGCCGGGCTGCGGATGGCAAGAACATTTCCCGCCGAACCGATAGGCTAACGTTAACGATCATTGGTTAACAAAATCACTCCAGCTACCCGACCGGCCGCGGCAAAACACGATGTCCACCGACTTGCCCGCATAGGCAGCCGAGCGGGCAGATGCCGGTATCGGCTTGGCTCAGCAAGGCTTACGCGCGAATCAGACACAAGGTGAATAATACCGAAGCTCACGGTCCCCGCCAGAGTAAGGAAGCGGCAACTTTGGTCGGGCATATTCGAAACATCGCCTCAATAGGGTGCGGATGGACCTGCGTTTCGGAGTTTCGGTCATGAAGTCGCGGGAGATGCTCTTTCGCCTGAAACAATTCCAGGTCCAGGAAAAGCGCCGCAAGCTTGCGCAAATCGAGATGATGATTGGCGAATTCGCCCGCATGGCGGCCGAGCTCGACCGCGAGATCGCGCTCGAGGAACAGCGCGCCGGCATTTCCGATACGACGCATTTCGCCTATCCGACCTATGCGCGGGCGGCACGGGCGCGGCGCGACAATCTTTTGAGATCCTCAGAGGAATTGCGCGGCCAGCTCGAAGAGGCCAAGGCCGATCTCGACGGCGCGACGGATGAATTGTCAAAAATGGTGAGCCTCGATGGCCGGGAAAAAGGCGAGCCAGCGGACCGCCCGGCGATGATTGAGATGAATCTGCGTACCGCCCGCGCTTGATCGGCCGGCGCAGGTCCGAGCCGCACTTCGATCCGCAGCCGCTCGCCGGCTCTTTGCAATCGGCGCCATAGACCTTACCTCCAGCGTGACAAAGGCGCTGGTCATCAAATGCTCCAATTCCGCCCCTTAGTGAGCGCCGAGGGCTTTGCCTTGTTCCTCGCAGGCCGGCCGATCGGAAAGACATGAAGCGTTTTTTGGAATTCGTTTGGCCCGGCCTCGGCCTATTGGCGGTCGTTGTATCGGTCTGGCTTTTGCACCAACAATTTCGCGGGCAAGCGATCGGGCCGGAAGTTTGGGCCGATCTGAAGGCCATCTCGCCGCATCATTATCTGCTGGCGTTTGCGGCGACGCTCGTCGCCTATGCGGCGCTCGCCTGGTACGACCGGATCGCCCTCCTGCACCTCAACGTGAAGCATATTTCCTGGACGTTCATCGCGCTCTGCTCGTTCACGACCTATGCCCTGGCGCATAATATCGGCGCCTCGGTCCTCTCGGGCGCCATGGTCCGCTACCGAGCCTATTCGACAAAGGGGCTGACCACGGCGCAGATCGCGCTTCTCGTCGGACTTTGCTCGCTCACTTTCGGGCTCGGGGTGCTTTTGCTCGGCGGTATCGTCCTCGTCGCCGATCCGCGGCAATTGCACCGGCTCGCACCTCTATTGCCGCACTTTTTGACCGAGCCGACTACGGCGCGGCTCATTGGCGGCGTCTGCCTCGCCTTGGTCGCTCTCTATGCGGCAGGCTCCATCTTCAACTTAAAGCCGCTCACGATCGGCCGGCTGCGTGTTGAATATCCGCGACCTGGAATTGCGCTGCGCCAATTCATCGCCGCTCCGATGGAGATTCTCGGCGCCGCCGGCATCATCTATTTCGCCCTGCCGGAACAGGGCAATCCGGGTTATTTCGTCGTCCTCGGCGTGTTCATGGCCTCCTTTTCGGCGGCGCTCGTTTCCGAGGCGCCGGGCGGACTTGGCGTCTTCGAGCTGCTCTTCCTCAAAGCCATGCCCGCGATGGCGCAGCATAAGGTCCTGACGGCGCTGCTCGTCTTTCGCCTGCTCTATCTCGTCCTGCCGCTTGTTTTCGCCAGCGTCGTGGTGCTCGCCTTCGAGCGGCGCAAGCTCGAGGAGGCGCTCAATCGCCACGAGACGAAGCCGGAGCCGATGCGCGAGGGCCAGGTACGGGAGAGAGGCGAACGGGCATCTCCGGCCGACGTCGGCTAACGCCGTCGGCACGCGCCCGGGATTACATCCGATATTGCTGGAGACGGGTCGTCCTGAGCCCGGCAAGCCCATGCTGATCGATCGACATCTGCCAGGACAGAAACTCGTCCACGGTCAAAGTATACCGGCTGCAGGCCTCTTCCAGCGAGATGAGCCCGCCGCGCACGGCGGCGACGACTTCCGCCTTGCGCCGGATGACCCAGCGCTTGGTCGTGGGCGGAGGAAGATCTGCCACGGTGAGAGGGCTCCCGTCTGGCCCGATGACATATTTGGCTCTCGGGCGGTGTACTTCGGCCATAAGTTCAACTCACATACTGCGACTGACTCGTAGCTACAGAGAATAGAGAGCGTCACTTAAGAATCGGCTAAGCGTGCAAGCTCCCTTTAGCGCAAGTGCATAGGTATAAGTTAGCCGAATATTTATTGACAAGCTAAGGATTGCTTCACGAGTGTATCGAGCTGAGACGCGACATTTGAGTTTTATTAAGAAATGGGCGGCCCGAGGAGCGCCTCCGCTTCTGCCCGGCAGGCTATTCTCTCCAACCTGTTCCGTATTGCATTCGCGAAGGCCGAATGATTTAGAGGAGCGTAGCCCTCGACCCGGCCGGCTGAATGGCGGTTTCGCGGCCCTTGTTCCGCGCCTATATATCGAGCACGCGCCGCTGGGGCCGTTTGCCAGATAATCCGATTGCTCCATGACCCTGTTCCGCAACAGCCTCGACCTGCCGAAGCCTGCCGCCGAGACGCGTGTCGTCGTCGCGATGTCGGGCGGCGTCGATTCCTCGGCCGTGGCTGCGCTTCTCGTCGAACAAGGCTATGAAGTGATCGGCGTGACGCTGCAGCTTTACGATCACGGCGCGGCGGAACATCGCAAAGGCGCCTGCTGTGCCGGGCAGGATATTCATGATGCCCGGCAAGTTGCGGCAAAGCTCGGCATTCCGCACTACGTGCTCGATTATGAAGAGCGCTTCCGGGAAAAGGTGATCGACCGTTTCGCCCGCAGCTATGCCGAAGGCGAGACGCCGGTTCCCTGCATCTCCTGCAATAGCGAGATCAAGTTCGCCGATTTCTTCGACACGGTGAAGGATCTCGGCGCCGACCTTCTCGCCACCGGCCATTACGTCGCCTCCAAGCCGGACGGCGCCAACGGCCGCGCGCTCTTCCGGGCAAAGGACATAAGCCGCGACCAGAGCTATTTCCTCTTCGCCACCACGCGGGCGCAGCTCGACGTTCTGCGCTTTCCTCTGGGCGAGATGCAGAAGTCGGAAGCGCGCGCCATTGCCCGGCGCCATGGGCTCGTCGTTGCCGACAAGGCCGATAGCCAGGACATTTGTTTTGTTCCCTCGGGCAAATACAGCGATTTCATCGAGCGGATTTGGCCGGAGGCGGCTGTTGCCGGCGATATCGTCCATGTCGATGGCCGGCTGCTCGGCCGCCACACAGGCGTGATCCATTATACGATCGGTCAGCGGCGTGGGCTCGGCATCAGCCTCGACGGCGAGCCGCTTTATGTCGTGCGGCTCGATGCGGAACATGCGCAGGTCGTGGTCGGGCCGCGCGAGGCCCTCGCAACGCGCAGCGTACGGCTGCGCGCCTTCAATTGGATCGGCGAGGGTTCTCTTGCCGAACTCGGCCGGACCGGGCGCGAGGTTTTCGTTCGTGTACGCTCGTCGAAGCCGCCTGTCCCGGGATTCCTCCATATTGAAGAGGGCGAAGCTCATGTCGCTTTCGCCGATCACGAGGAGGGCGTCTCACCGGGCCAGGCCTGCGTGCTCTATGCGAGCGAAAGCGCCGAGGCGCGCGTTCTCGGCGGCGGTTTCATCGCGCAGACCGAACCTGCCGAGGATCATCGGATGCAAGCTCCGGCGCTTGCCGCCGCGGCTCGCTGAGGATCGGCATGCCGCGCGCGCTCGCCCGCAGCGAAAGCTCACCGCGAGGCGCGAGCCTCGACAATCGCATCGTCGAGCGTGCCTATGCGCGATGGGCGCCGGTCTATGATCTCGCCTTCGACGCGGCGCTACAGCCCGGACGCAAACATGCTGCTGCGGCAGCAAGCCGCCACGGCGGGCTCGTTCTCGATGTCGGTGTCGGGACCGGGCTCGAATTGCCGATGTTTGCAAAGACGACGCGCGTCGTCGGCGTCGATCTATCCGAGCCTATGTTGCGCCGCGCGGCGCGCCGGGTCGAACAAGGCTTGGATCACGTCGCGGGCTTGGGAGTGATGGACGCCTGCCATCTCGCTTTTGCCGATGCGACGTTCGATGTGATCATTGCGCCCTATGTCTTGACCTCGCTTCCGAAGCCCGAGGAGAGCCTCGACGAATGGGTCCGCGTGTTGAAGCCCGGCGGCGAAATCATCCTCGTCAATCATCTCGGCGCCGGGAGCGGGCCGATCGCCTGGGTCGAAGCGCAGCTCGCCAAGAATAGCGCGACGATCGGCTGGCGGCCGGAGTTCCCTTGGGCCGTTCTTGCCGATTGGCTGGCCGGCAAGGCGGACCTTCAACTCTCGGAGCGCCGCGCTCTGCCGCCGTTCGGTCTTTTCACGCTGATCCGCATTACGAAGCGAGCCGCGGATGGATCCGATGCTACGCGATGATCCGACCGGCGGAGGATAGCGCGAAAAACGGGCGCGCCGAGCGCCTTGACACTCTTTCGACGGGCGGCCTATACCCCGGCGCCGCGCCACATGAAGCGGCATGCGGGGCACGGCGGAGTAGCTCAGCTGGCTAGAGCAGAGGAATCATAATCCTTGTGTCGGGGGTTCGAGTCCCTCCTCCGCTACCAGCTCCAAGCAAAACTAAGGTCGTAGACTGACCGGCAAACTACGAACCGGGTAAGGGGCTGAATTGCCCTTCGGTTTGCCCCTGGCGTCGAATGTCATCGGGGACCCGCCGGTGTGCGGGGGGGGGGGGGGTTAGTCCACGTCCTCTCGTGCGGTATGCCGGTTGCTCCACTTCTTTGCGCAATAGGCGTTCGTGATCCTCGAAGATCGAAAGACAGGCCTCAAATAGCGCTAGGCTCGTTTCGGCATCGGCAGTCGGGCAGCCCGTCTTTTTAAGCTTCGCAATCAAGTCCATCTGCCGAGTCACTATTCGCCTTGCTTCGGCGACATGCCGGACAGCCATTTCGAGATCGCTTTCTCCGTCTGTCATGGAATTTCACGAGCTTGGCTTCGGAAGTATGTCCCACCTCCCCCTGGTTTGCCAGTTCGATCTTTTCGAGCAAAGACAGCAGCCCCCGCTGCGAACTTACAGTCTTTCGACGGGCTTTCCGTCCCGCGACGGGCAAAGCGCGCGATAACAGATGATAGCGCCGATTTCAGCGCATGCCGCTCTGGTAGCGCCCCGGGGTCACGCCCACGAGTTTGCGGAAGGTGTAGGTGAAGTGACTCTGGCTCGAAAAGCCGAGCATGAGACTGATTTCCACGATTGAAGCGCGTCGATCTTCGAGCAATCTCTTTGCTTCCGTTATTCGCTCCCGCATCACAAATTGATGGGGACTCAAGCCAACGGAATTCTTGAAGAGACGACAAAACCTATAAGGACTTACGTCAACTACGGCGGCGATCCTCGTGAGGCTGATGTCACTCTGGAGATGAGCGCGTATCCAATCCGCTACATCTTGGAGTTCCTGACGGGAAAGGCGCGGTCGATCATCGAAGTTTCGTGATCCGGATTGGGAATACCGACGCGCCAGATAGGCGTAAAGCGCGAGCGATGTGCTCTCGCCGAAAATCGCGCCCGAGGGACATCCCGCGTCGATTTCGGCTTTCATGATCTCCAGAAAAGACGATACGATTGAGTCTTGGATTCCGTCATGGTGCGACAATTGCGGTTCCCGCTGTTGATCGCAGCCAATGAGTTGGTTCAGGAGCGCGCCCCCGAGCTCGATGTAGACTCGGCGAGGATCGTCGCCCTTGCCCATGCAGAATCGGCGGTACTCGTAGCCGCGAGGAGAAATAAGAACGCTTCGTAGCCCCTGAGCGTATACACGTGATTTCGCCCCGATAGCATAACGTACTTTACCGGGACCACGATGAATCAAAATAGTATCGGAAGGCGTCCAGTAGCTTGCTGGAAGCGACTTGGGACAATCAACCTCTTCAATGAGAAAGCCTGCCCACCGAGAATCTGCGCAGCTAAAGTAGGGCTCCCCAACGCCCGCATTACGGACCTTGCCATCGATAACGACTTTGACTCTCTTATTCGGCAACTCTGCCTCCAAAAAGTCAGGTTACCAAGTCTCCGCGTTAATGGCGCTTCATCAGCTAATTCGGTCGGCCAAACGTAAGTGTCCGACCGACCAACTCGCTAGCCTACCTCAGCCGTCGCCTAATTCCTAGGAGCCAGCTAGCACGCGCTTGCCCATGCCTGTTTGATGGCGAGGCGCTGAGCCGAGGTCATCTGATAGGTATCGAACTTTACTGACATGCGGCACACCCGTCCGTCGAGCGCGAAATCCAGTGCGGTGGCCATAAATATGCCCTCACGCGTAAGTCCCTCCTTTGCGTAAATGCCGCCGGACTGCGATTGATATCCCCCGCCGATGAGGCTGCCCAATACTCTCGTCACGTAGGAATTTTCCCCGTCGGGAAGAAGTGCCAATACGGCACGGAGGAAAGCCGCTATGGCGTCCTTTCCCTTCAGCGTTGTGTCCGCATTGAACGTGCGATAGCCAGGGGAGTTTCTGAAAACGAGAGGATGAATGAATATGCAATCCTCAGTCATCATGTTCAGCACGGCATTGTAATCGCCCCGCGCCAACGCGCCGTGAAATTTCGAAACGAATTCCATGAGACCGTCCGAAGCGGGGTTCTTCGTCGGCTTGGTCGGCGCGCAGGGAGCCGCGAACCGCGGCCCGTTGGGATGCATCGGGGCCAGCTGTGCTGCAACGGGAACGCTGACAAAGGGACCCGTCGGGGAAAGCAAATCCACGGTCGTCGTCGGATCTCCGGCACCGGTCAGATCGACTTGCGCAAGCTGCATGCTGTCCCAATGGTCCGTATAGCGCTGGATCAGACCGCCCTGCATTTCATTTGCGGTCATCAGATCAAAGCCGCGCGCGAAGAATGTTCCGGGGACGTCCACGAATTCCGACATGACTCCGTAGCGCAGGTCTCCCGTCGCGTGAACGAATTTGGAGAATCGTCCCGGGGTCCCCACCGCCTGAAAGAGCGGTCCGAAGGTGCCGGCAATGACGGTCTGATTGTCCCCTGGAGGACCGCAATTGACCCCCAGCATGTGATCTTGAACGAGCAAGCCGGTGCTCGCCCAATGCGCCGCGAAGGCAGCGATGTCGAGGTCGTCCTTGGCCGCGTAATATGATCTAAAGAACAGCTCTACTTCCTTCTGCTGCGCCTCTCTGTTTCGCAGGTCTTCACACGCCGGATTTGGATTGCCCGTCAGCGCCTCGACCCTCGCTTCACTCAGTAGGCTCGCTCCAATAGCGGAGACCGCCCCAGCGGCAAGCAATGCTCTGCGATTGAGATCATTCGACATAATCCCTCCCTTAAATTTTATTTGCGGCCGTAGATTGGAAGAACGCCGTTGAGCGGTCTTTCAGAATGTTGCCTCTCATTTGTCAGATTCTTGCTTGTACTTGCCAAACGACTCATACGCCCCGAAGCGCAGTCTTCATGCACGGCAATCAAAGCGGCCCCGTCCGCGAAAACTTCCAGCGCGAACGCCCGCTCTGGACAGAGCGAATTTGTTTGAGCAGGAAAGAGAAGCGTGCGGCGAAGCCCGTTTCGCAGACGCCCAGGTGTGAGGAGCAGGATAATCGGCTGAAGTCCGCTCTATGGCTCGCGCGATAATTGCGTTGCCATACGCGGAAGGCGAGAAAGCGCTTGATGCCGCGATGGCCGTCCGGCTGTTCAGCGGATGAGTTTTCCGGCGCGCGGGATCGTCATGCTGTCATAGCGAGCAATGGGCTGGCCGAATTCGGAATTTCGACGTCGATTTCCAGCAGAGATACATTGTCTCCGCGATCCATTTTGACGACGACATTGTCGCGTTCGACTTTGACGTGCTTTGCGATCACGCCGAGAATCTCTTCTCTCAGGATCGACAACAGATCGTTTTGCCCGCAGAGGCTGCGCTCATGCGCAAGCAGAATTTGCAGGCGCTCGCGCGCGACGGGGGCTGACCGGCGTTGCCCGAACAATCCAAACAGACTCATGCGGCTCTCCGTCCGAAGAGTTTGTCGAAAAGGCTTTTTTTATCGCTGGGAATCGTCATCGGAACATCCTCGCCCATCAGCCGCTGCGCGGCGGCCATATAGGCGCGCGCCGCCGCGCTTGCCGGGTTGCTGAGCGTGACCGGCGTTCCGAGATTCGAGGCCCGCAGCACTTCCTGGCTCTCCGGAACGATCCCCAAGAGCGGCGTTGCCAATATTTCGAGCACGTCATCGATGCTCAGCATTTCGCCCGTCGCCGAACGGGCCGGATCGAATCGCGTGATGAGGAGGTGTTTTTCGATTCGCTCGCCGTCTTCGGCCTTTTTTGTCTTCGAATCGAGAAGCCCGATGATACGGTCGGAGTCGCGGACCGAGGAGACTTCCGGATTTGTAATGACCAAAGCCGTATCCGCGAAGCGCATGGCGAGCGTCGCGCCGCGTTCGATCCCGGCTGGACTGTCGCAAATCACCCAGTCGAACCACGAGCGCAGCTCAGTGATGACCTGCGCCACGCCCTCCTCGGTCAAGGCATCCTTGTCGCGAGTCTGCGAGGCGGGCAGCAGATGGAGATTTTCCAGCCGCTTGTCGCGGATCAGCGCCTGCGGCAGCTTGGCGAGACCTTGCGTGACATTGACGAGGTCGTAGACGACGCGGCGCTCGGCTCCCATGAGGAGATCGAGATTGCGCAAGCCGACGTCGAAATCGACGACCACCACTTTCTGGCCGCTCTGCGCGAGCGCCGCCCCGAGCGCCGCCGTTGACGTTGTCTTGCCGACACCGCCCTTGCCGGATGTGATGACTACGACTTTGGCCATCGGACTCCCCTTTGCATCGTTCAAACCAGCGTTGCAATCATCAGACTGGTGCTTTCGAGCCAGGCTTGCGCGGGCTTGCTGCGCAGCTCCGCGGCCATGTCTTCCGCGGTCTGGTAATAGCCGTTGATCGCGAGCAGCTCGGCTTCATTGCGACTGCAGAAGATGCGCGCCCGCTCATCGCCGAACGAGCCTGCCATGGCCGTGCCGCGCAACGTCCCGTAGATGTGGATCGAGCCGCCCGCGACGATTTCTGCCCCGGAAGCAACCGAGCCTAAGATCGTCACGTCGCCGGCGGGAAAATGCACGGATTGCCCGGACCGCACGGGTTCGTCGAGCAGCAGCGAGGCAGGTTCCTTTTGCGCCGGGGCTCCCGATGTCGGCGACTCGACGCCTATTGCCTTTTCGCTCGCCCAGCCGCCGCTCAGAACGGGCGGTAGTTTTTCGCTCGTCATCGCGGGGTCGACGCCGGTCAGCCCCATGATCCTGATGCCGCGTTGCGCCAATTGGTCGATCAGATGACCGATCGCGTGTTCGCTGAGCGTCACCGCCATGAGGTCGAGCACAACCGGCCGGCCGAGAAAGAAGCCGGGGGATTTCGCCGCCCATTCGCCGAGAGCAACGAGCCAATCGGCGATCGGCGGCTCGGGCGAAAGGGCAAAGGCGATGAACGAGCGGCCGCGAAAATGAAAGTTGCGCTGGCACTGATCGATCGTGGACAAGACAGCGATTCCCGACGAAAGACGGCCTGATTAACGGTTCGTAAAGTTACCAAAAGGTTAACAGGAAGATTAATAATCCGTTGTCGTGCGGCGGACTGGGTTGTCGGCGCGTGCGAAAGATCTTCCGCTGATATTGGCGTGCGATCGAACGCCCCTTGCGGCGGCGAATCGAGGATCTGTCAAAAAGTAATGGCGATGACCAAGAGATCCGGATCCGGGCAGATCGGCGGGCTGCTTTCGGGGCGGCCCGCCGATGCCTCTTAAGAATATTTATTTCTTTACAATAAAATTCTGCTTCTATAAATCGATCGTCGGCGGGCACTGGCGCTCCGAAACGGCCGGGGATCGAGCATGAGCAAAATCGGGATTCGCGTTGGAGAAGCGCTTGTGGCCGGCGGCCCGCCCGGAACCGCTGCCGAACCGGAGGTCGTCATCGGCGATCTCGACAGCCCGTTCGGATCGGCCTTCGCGAATTTGCTCGGAAATCAGGTCGCCGGGCACACGCGCGTCCTCGCCTTGCTGAACACCGACGTGATGGTCCGCCCTGCCACTTTGTGCGTGAGCAAGGTAACCGTCAAAGATGCGCGCTATACGAACATTCTCATGGGCACCGTTCAATATGCGACGGCCATGGGCGTCCTCGATGCCGTGCGCAAGGGCGACATCCCGCTCGCGATCGTCAACGACGTGGGCATTATCATCTCGATCTGGCTCAATCCGTCGGTCGTTGAAGTCGAGAAGCTCGACCACAGGAGTCTTTTCAATATTCACCGGGAAGCAACGGCGCGCGCAATTCATAAAGCCATGGCGAATGAACCGTCGATAGAATGGCTCCTAGAAAACCAGGAGAAGGTCGTTCATAAATATTTCGAGCGTGCGCTGAACGGGGAATTGTGACCGTCATTTGACCTTCATCCGGCAAGCTTATTCAGAGCGGCCTGGAGGTGGCGCATGTCGGACGAAGTTGAAACAGCCGAACTGGACAAGTTGCAAGCCGCCTATGTGGCAGCGGTCGAGCGCTGGATCGAGGCGATCAAGGCGGAGCGGGATCTTGTGGCCGTAACTCCTCATTCCGTCGCGAAAGTCGACGACTGGGAGGCCGCCCATTTCCGCGAGGACGACATCCGCGAGGAAGTGCTCGAATTGAAGAAGAACTACGAAGACGCGCTGCGCGAAAAGTTCTTCGGCTTCTGAGCCGGCTCAGTCGTCAGAGCGATATGCGATCATCTTGAATCAGACTTGTCCTATCGCTTCTGGACTGCTCCGCCGCGCTTTGCCCTCCTCGCAACGGCGCTGCCGACATATGTCACCCGTCGAGCGCTCAATGCAAAACCATGCGGCTGAACGGCGCCACATAGGCCTGCAGCGTCACGAGGATGCCCACGAGGCAGGCGAGCGCGATCGAGTGGAAAAACACGAAGCGCAGGATTTTCCCCTCGTGACCGAACCAATTGGTCGCGGTCGACGCGACAACGATCGACTGCGCGTCGATCATCTTGCCCATGACGCCGCCCGAAGAATTGGCGGCGCTCATCAAGACCGGCGAGAGATGAAGCTGTTGCGAGGTGATCTTCTGCAGATTGCCGAACAAAATGTTCGAGGCCGTGTCCGATCCGGTCAGGGCGGTCCCGAGCCAGCCGAGCAGCGTTCCGAAGAAGGGATAGAGCACGCCCGCGCCCGCAAACGCGAGGCCGAGCGTCGCATCGATGCCGGAGAGGCGCGTGAGCGTGCCGATGGCGAGCATGGCCGAAATCGTGATGAGCGAATAGGCGCAGATTCTGATCGTCTTGCCGTAAGAGACGAGGAGCTGCATTGGTGAAAAGCCCATGGCGAGCCCGGCAATGATCGCGGCAATCAACATGCCGGAGCCTGTATAAGTAAGCCAAGTGAAGGAGAAGACTGCCGCCTCCGGCGTCGGATGTGCCACGACGGGCGGCATTTTGTTGATCAGCTTGTCGAGATGCGGGACAGCGTAGCTCAGCGTCGTATAGGGATTGACCTTGGCCTTGAACCAATTCGTACCCCAGACAAGCAGGATGGCGCAAACGAGAATCCAGGGCATGAGTGCCATCGAAACTTGGGTCGGCCTCGGGTGAGCGCTCTCGTGCGCAGGAGCCACGATTGCCGCAGATTCGTCGCGCCCGCGCAGAGCCGGTGAGGTCCAAAGCACCGCCGGCTGCCAGACGCGCAGAAAGCCGATGAGACAGGCCATCGAAATGAGAGCGGCGCCGATGTCGACGATCCAGGGATTGATGAAATTCGAGATGAGGAACTGCGGGACCGCAAAGGAAATGCCGGAGACGAGGATCGCCGGCCATATGTCGATCATGCCGCGGAAGCCGGCGAAGGCCCAGATCAGCCAGAAGGGCACGAGCAGCGAGAAGAACGGCAATTGGCGTCCGACCATTGCGCCGAGCACGAGCGGATCGAGACCGGTGACGCTGGCGAGGCCTGCTATCGGCGTGCCGAGCGCGCCATAGGCGACAGGCGCGGTATTGGCGATGAGCGAAAGGCCGGAGGCGGCGAGCGGCGAGAAACCGAGCCCCATCAGGATCGCGCCGGTGACGGCGACCGGCGTGCCGAAGCCGGACGCGCCTTCGAAAAAGGCGCCGAACGAAAACGCAATGAGCAGAAGTTGGAGGCGGCGGTCTTCGGTGACGCCGCCAATCATGGCCTGCAAGGTGGCGAAGGCGCCTTTTTCGACGGTGAGCCGATAAAGAAAAATGACGTTGAGGACGATCCAGCCGATCGGAAAAAAGCCGGTGACCGCGCCGAGCAGAGTTGCGCGCAGCGACATGCCCGCCGGCATGGTGAAGAAGAAGATCGCGACGAGATTGGCGACGATCAGCGCAATAATGGCCGCGATATGCGCCCTCACCTTGTTCGATGCGATGAGGATCAACAGAGTTGCGACCGGCAGCGCGGCGGCACCCGTCGACAACAGGCTGTTGCCGAACGGGTTATAGACCTGGTTCCACACGCTATCCCCCCGAACCGCATTCTTGCAATTTGCGAGGAGCTTAGTGAAACGCGTCACTGCCGCAACAATTAATTGCCGGTGACGCTCACGTTCGTGTGTTGGATTTGATGCCGGCTGCCACGCGCGACCGCCATCGCTGGAGGACGAAATGAATGCAGGCTGGCTGTTCGCGGCAAATATGCTGGCAACGATCTCGATCGTACCTCCGGCCTTCGCGGCGCTCGCGCCCCAGTATCAGCGCATCGCGGAGCTGCGCGCGATCCTCAACGACGAGAGGATCACGGGTCTCTTCGACAGCGCTCATCCGATCGACAGGATCGAGCGGCTGAAGAGCGACCTTTATCGCCTGACCGGCGGCGCATGTCACGTCGACGTCACGATCAAGGATATGCCGCACGGGGAACCAATTGCCGGGCCCTGCGCCTTTATACTCGTGGCGGGCCCGCTCATATGCGACCAGAGCATGATCCGGAAAAGTGGGAGCCGGTTTTCCGAAGAGATCATGCCCGAATGAGCATGATCCGGAAAAGTGGGAGCCGGTTTTCCGAAGAGATCATGCCCCAATGAGCATGATCCGGAAAGTGGGACCTGGTTTTCCGAAGAGATCATGCTCTAAATAACCGCGGGTCGCGCGAAGACGTCTCGCTCCAGGGCGGTCAGGAGAGAACATGCCCGAGAAGCTAACCGTGCTTGTCGTCGGCGCATCGCGCGGCCTTGGACTGGGCCTGGCGGAAGAATGGTGTGGCCGCGATTGGAACGTGATCGCAACCGAACGCAATCCGTCAAAGGGGCTCGAAGCGTTGGCGCGGCGCTATCAGAACCTCGAAATCGAAAAACTGGACATTACCGATGCGGCAAGCGTGCGCCGGTTGCGCGAGCGGCTGGCGGAGCACCGGCTCGACATTCTTTTCGTCAATGCCGGTATCGCCAAGGCCGCGGGTGCGACGCCGGCGACCGCCATGGAAGCCGATTTTCTCGACATGATGCTCACCAATGCGCTCAGTCCCGTGCGGCTCGTCGAATTGTTCGAGGATCTCGTGCGGGCCGACGGCGTCATCGCGGTCATGACATCCGGCCTTGCAAGCATCGCCAACAATACGGGCGGCTTCTCGGAACTCTATAGCGCGAGCAAGGCTGCGCTCAACATGCTGATGAAATGTTTCGCAAGCCGCCACCCCAACGATACGCGCGCGATTCTGCTTGTCGCGCCTGGGTGGGTGCGCACCGACATGGGCGGATCGAATGCACCGCTTTCAATTGAGGAGAGCGTTCCGCTCGTGGTCGAGACGGTCGCGCGTCATCGCGGCAAGCCCGGGCTGCGCTTCGTCGACCGGCATGGCAACACCTTGCCCTGGTGAATGAGGCGAATTCCAACCTCGCTGCACCGCACGCGAACGCTCTCCCTCTCGTTTGAACTCGCGTGCGGCGCTTGTCGCACAGCATGTGCTGTCAGGCGACCTTCTGCCTCTGATGGCGGCCTTCTTCGATTTCTTCGATGATCTTCGGCACGAAGACTTTAAGATCATCGGGACTGCGGCTGGTGATAATGCCTTGGTCGGTTACCACAGGCTTGTCCACCCAGCGACCGCCCGCGTTCTCGACGTCCTTGCGCAGGGACCAGAATGACGTGACGTTGCGCCCGCGAAGGGCATCGACCTCGATCAAGAGCCAAGGCGCGTGGCAGATCGCGGCGACGACCTTGCCGCTGTCGAGGAACGCGCGAACGATCTTCAGTGCATTCTCGTCGCGGCGCAAATGATCCGGATTCATCACGCCGCCCGGCAATACGAGCGCGGCATAATTTTCAGGCTTCGCATCGGCGATCTTGAGATCGGCCGGTACGGTCTCGCCCCAGTCTTTGATGTTCCAGCCGCGGATCGGCTTGCCATCCTGGCTCGCCACCTCGACTTTCGCTCCCGCTTTGCGCAATTCGTCGCGCGGAACCGTGAGTTCAAGTTGCTCGAAGCCGGTCGTGGCGATGATCAGGATTCGTGCATCCTTGATGCTTGGCATTTTTGTCTCCAACCTTGAAGAAATCCCCCGTCGCTGCGGCGGAAACGAGCAAGAGCCGCCCGCGTTCCGGCCGCAAAAGTCCGGAACCGAAGACGGCGCCGCCCCGTTTTCTCGCGCAATCGCAAGAATCTAGATCGCGGGACGGGGGCGCGGGCTTAGCAGCAAGAGAGCGGAACATGAGCAGCCAAACGAACGACGGCAATGCGCGGATCAGGGATTACGGCGGCCCGGCCGGAGGCTGGGGCTCGGTCGAATCGCTTGCCGAAATTCTCATGCGCGAAGGCTCGCCGCTGGCCGTCGCGGCCGATCTCATCCATCAGAACAAGGCGGACGGCTTCATGTGCGTGAGCTGCGCCTGGGCAAAGCCGGCGCATCCGCATCCCTTCGAATATTGCGAGAACGGCGCCAAGGCGAGCGCCTGGGAAATGACGCATAAGAAAACCGGCCCCGACTTCTTCGCCGCCCATGCGGTGAGCGAGCTCGAGTCCTGGCCGGATCACGATCTCGAAGAACACGGGCGCCTCACCCACCCGATGCGTTGGGATGCGGCAAGCGACAAATATGTCGAGGTCGATTGGGAAGCGGCCTTCGCCGAGATCGGCCGCGAGCTCAAGGCGCTCGATCCGAATTCGGTGGTTTTCTATACGTCGGGACGCGCCTCGCTCGAAGCCTCCTACATGTATCAGCTGTTCGCCCGCATGTACGGCACCAACAATCTGCCGGACAGTTCCAACATGTGCCACGAGAGCACGTCCGTGGCGCTGCCGGACAGCATCGGCGTGCCTGTCGGCACCGTCCGGCTCGACGATTTCGACAAGACCGATTGCATTTTCTTCTTCGGTCAGAATGTCGGCACGAACAGCCCGCGCATGCTGCATCAATTGCAGGACGCGCGTATGCGCGGTGTCGAAATCATCACCTTCAATCCGCTGCGCGAACGCGGGCTCGAGCGTTTCGTCAATCCTCAAGCGCCGCTCGAAATGCTGACCAACAGGCCGACGCAGATCAGCACGCAATATCACCAGGTGAAGGCAGGCGGCGACACGGCCGCGATCTTCGGCATAGCCAAGGCGCTTATCGCGGCGGATGATCGCGTCGGCAACATTCTCGACCACGCGTTCATCGCCGAGCATACGCACGGATTCCAAGAGTTCCGCGAGGCCGCGCGCCGCTACGAGTGGGCGCAGCTCGAAGCGCGCTCCGGCCTCTCGCGCGCCGAGATGGAGGAAGCCGCGGAAGTCTATGCGCGCTCGAAGGCGGTGATCGGCATCTACGGCATGGGCCTCACGCAGCATCGCGCCGGCGTCGACAATTGCAAAATGCTCGTCAATCTTCTGCTCCTGCGCGGCAATATCGGCAGGCCCGGCGCCGGCATCTGCCCAGTGCGCGGGCATTCCAATGTGCAAGGCCAGCGCACGGTCGGGATCACTGAAAAGCCCGAGCTCGCGCCGCTCGACAAACTGAAGGAGCTCTATGGCTTCGAACCGCCGCGCGAAAAGGGCCTCAGCACAGTCGATGCCTGCGAGGGCATTATCAAAGGCGAAGTCAAGGCCTTCATCGGGCTCGGCGGCAATTTCGTGCGCGCCGTCCCGGATACGACGATCATCGAGGAAGCTTGGCGCAAGCAACGGCTGACCGTGCAGATCTCGACCAAGCTCAATCGCAGCCACCTGATCCACGGCGAAGTCTCCTTCATCCTCCCATGCCTTGGGCGCACCGAGGTCGATCGGCAGGCGACGGGGCCGCAGGCGGTTTCAACCGAGGATTCGACAGCCTACATTCACGGCTCGCGTGGGGTAAGGACGCCGGTGGCCGATACGATCCTCTCCGAGCCGAAGATCATCGCCGAAATGGCCAAGCACACTTTGGCGCCCAACCCGAAAGTCGACTGGGACGGCTGGGTCGCGGATTATGCCAAGATCCGCGATGCGATCGAGGCGACCTATCCCGAGCAATTCAAGGATTTCAACAGGCGCATGTTCGAGCCGGGCGGCTTTCCGCGCCCGCTCGCAGCGCGCGAACGCCAATGGAAAACGAAGACGGGCAAAGCCAATTTCCACGTGCCGGCGGGGCTCGACGAAGACCCGGACATGGTGAGCAATGACGACGTCTTCCTGCTCATCACCGTCCGCAGCAACGACCAGTTCAATACGACCGTCTATGGCTATGACGACCGCTTCCGCGGCATCCAGGGCACCCGCCGCGTGCTGATGATGAATGCCGCCGATATCGCCCTCCTCTCGCTCAAGGACGGCGAAATGGTCGATCTCGCCACGGTGGCAGATGACGGAGTCGAGCGGCGGCTGAATGGGTTCCGCCTGACCGCCTACGATGTACCGCGCGGGTGTTGCTGGGCCTATTATCCGGAGTGCAATCCGCTGATCCCGCTATGGCATCACGCCATCGGCAGCAAAGTGCCGGCGGCAAAATCGGTGCCGATCAAGGTCTGCCGCAGTGCGGCCACGGCAGCGGCGGCCTGAGCCGATGAGCACGAAGCCGAAGAAGTGGTCGGCGCGCGTGACGCGCGAGAGCGACGCGCTCGACCTCGAGCCGCGCGTCTTCGCATCCGATGATCCGAGAGCGGTCGCGCGATCCTTGAAACGCTCGGCCGAGCGCAGCAAGCGGCGCAAATCGAACCCCTATCGCTCGGCTATGTCGATGTTGACCTTCTATCTCAACCGTGCCGGGCGAAACCTGCCAGCAGCGCGCAAGCGCGTGCTCGAACGCGCCAAGGGCGAGCTGCGCAAAGCATTCGGCCGCGCGTGATCTTCGCTATCCGAAGGAGGATCGATCGAGCTCCGGTGCGAAGGCGAGCGTTCTTGCCTGATGCTCGATGAGGAAGGTCGCATGGTTCGCGCCGCGCGGAGGCGGAATCACGAACCAGATGATCAGGAAGGCGAGAATCACCAGGACAAGGCCCGCGATCAAAACATAGAAGATCGGCCGGCCGAAGAAGCCGGCGCGTGCCCGGCGCGGTTCGATTTCGATCGGATGCCTCCTCTCGTCTTCCGCGCGGTCTCTCGTTCGTTGATCTGCCATGGCCGGCCTCCTCTCCAAGGCCAACGTTGCCCGCAGACATGGGTTGCGGCCGCGTCGAAGCCGGGGTCTGAAGACCGGATGCTAGAGGGCCGCGGGCAGGGCCTGCCGGGCATCGAAAAATCCGGCCCAGGGGTCGCGCGTAAGATGCGTGAGGCGCTTGCTGAAATTGCCGAGCGTGAATTGGCTGGCGCTGGTCAAGCTCTCGAGTTCGTCCCAGGTCAGCGGCGTCGATATGCTCGCCCCTGCCCGCGCCCGCGTCGAATAGGCGGCAACGGCGGTTGCTCCGCGCGCATTGCGCAAATAATCGACATAGATGCGGCCGGCGCGCGCCTTTTTCGCCACCGTCGCCGTGAACCGCTGCGGGCTATCGTGCGCCATGGCTTCGGCCAGGCTGCGGCAGAGAGTTTTTGCCTTCTCCCACGTGGCGCGTGGCTCGATGGGCACGACAACATGCAGACCCTTGCCGCCGGTCGTCTTGATGAAGCTCTCGAGCTTCGCCTTGGCGAGCCGCATCCTTATCTCGCGCGCTGCCGAGACGAGGTCTGGGAAGGTGACGCCCTCGCCCGGATCGAGATCGAAGATCAACCGGTCGGGACGGTCGAGATTCGTGCTGCGCGCACCCCACGGGTGAATCTCGAGCGCCGACGATTGGACCAGCGCCATCAATCCGTCGAGTGAATCGATGCCGAGGATAGGCTCGGCTTCATGCGGGTCCTTGATCTTGAGAATATGTTCGTCCAAGCCGGCCCAGGCGTGCTTCTGGAAGAAACAGCCTTGCACAAATCCGTTCGGGCAGCGCACGAGCACGAGCGGACGCCCGACGATATGCGGCTCGATCCACCGCCAGACCATGGTGTAATAGTCGGCAAGCCCCTGTTTGGTGACGCCCACGTCGGGCCAAAGCAGGCGATCGGGATGGGTAAGCTCGACACTGGTTTTCGGATCGGACGGCGCGCGGAGCGCCTTCTCACGCACGATTTCCTTCGGGTCTTTGTCTTCGCGCAGTCCCTTGAAAGCGGCTTGCCGAAGGCTGCCGTCCGCGGTCCAGCCGCGAAATTCGACTTCCGCAACATGATCCGGCTTGATCCAAACGGCATTTCGGCGCGCTTCGGCGGGAAGCGGATCGGCAAAGGCGGGCTTTGCTATTCTCTCGCGTTCGAGATCGGTGAAGAGATCGGTAGCGAGCTTATTCGAAAATCCGCTTCCTACCCTGCCCGCGTGAATGAGCTTGCCGTTCTCGTAATAGCCGAGCACCAATGAACCGATCGCCTTGCGCGAGGTCGTCGAGGGCACATAGCCGGTAATGACGAATTCCTGGCGGTTGGCGCATTTTGCCTTCATCCAATCTGTCGTTCGCCCTTCGCGGTAAGGCGCATCGCGCCGCTTCGAGACGATGCCTTCGGCGCCCAGCCGGCACACATGCTGAAGCATGAGATCGCCGTTCTCTTCGAAATGTTCGCTGAAGCGCAGCGTCCGGTCCCCTGCCGCCGAAAACAGAGCGGCGAGAAGATCCTTGCGTTCGCTCAAAGCCACGCGCGTCAGGTTGAGGCCATCGATATAGAGAATATCGAAGCCGTAATAGACGAGGCTCTCTTTCTTGCCTTCCTTAAGAGCGTTCTGAAGCGCGGAAAAATCGGAAATTCCGTTGTCGTCCTCGACGACGATTTCGCCGTCGATCAGGCATTGATCGACCGGCAGCTTGGCGATCGCCGCGGCGATCGAAGGAAAGCGGTCGGTCCAATCGAGCCCCGTGCGGGTGCGCAAAACGGGATTGCCGCGATCGAGCACCGCCTCGACCCGATAGCCGTCGAATTTGATCTCGTGAATCCAGTCGGCGCCGGCGGGCGGCTTATCGGTGAGCGTCGGCAGCATCGGCGCAACGAATTCCGGCATTGCGGCCCGTTTGGCTCCTTTCGGTGCGGTGAAGTCGAAAGATTCGCCCTTCTTGCTCGGCTTTTTGCCTGTCTTGGCGCCCGGCCGTCCCGCAGCCTTTACGGTTTTGGCCTCTGCCGCTGCGCGCTTAGTTGCCGTGCGCTTGCCTGTGGCTTCGGGCTTTGACGCAAGCGGCGCGAGAGCCCGCGCGCGCGGGCTGCGCGAGGAGATCGTCGCGCCATGCGCCGGTTTGCCCGACGTCCATTGCCTGCTCTTTTTGTCCGTTGCAATCTCTTCGATCGAACGCCCGCTCAACACGGAATTCGGCGCTTCTTCCAAAATGTCGGGATCGCCGGGCGTGCGCGCTTCTGTATCATTGGCCTTGATGAGCAGCCAATTATCCGCCTTCTCGCCGTGGCGCGCGCGCATCCGCACGAGGTGCCATTTGCCTTTGAGCTTTTGCCCTTTAAGCTCGAAGTCGAGATGCCCCTTCGCATAGCCGGCGTGCGGATCGCCATCCGGCTCCCAGGTGCCGCGATCCCAGACGAGGACCGCGCCGGCACCATATTGGCCTTCCGGAATCGTGCCCTCGAAAGAGCCGTAATCGAGCGGATGGTCTTCGACGTGAACGGCAAGCCTTTTCTCGCCCGGCACGAGGCTCGGCCCTCGCGTGACGGCCCAGCTTTTTAGAACGCCATCGAGTTCGAGGCGAAAATCATAGTGAAGCCGGGTCGCGTCATGTTTCTGAACGACGAACGAATTGCCCTTGCGCCGAGCCTTGCTGCCGCGCGGTTCGCCGGTGACGTCGAAATCGCGTTTCTTGCGATAGGCTTCGAGGCCGCTCGCCACAGGCTCCTCAACCCGCCTTCTTTACCCGTTTCGGACGCGGCGAGCGAGCCGGCGCCTTTTTCGCGGCGGCGCGCGCGCTTTCCTTGCGCGGAGCGGCCGGCGCCTTCGCCGGCTGCCCACGCCCCGTCTCGGTTTCGACACTGCGGCGCAAGGCATCCATCAGATTGATGACGTTGCTCGGCGCCTTGGTTTCCGGCGCGGCCGGTAGCGGACGGCCGGCGCGCTTGGCGCGGATCAATTCGACCAGCGCGTCCTGATATCGATCTTCGAATTTCGACGGATCGAAACTGCCGCGCTTCGTCTCGATGATATGCTCGGCGAGCTTGAGCATTTCGGCCGGGATCTTGAGATCCGGCACGGAATCGAAATAGGCCTTGTCGTCGCGGACTTCATATTGGTAGCGCAGCGTCGTGCCGATCAGACCCTTGTGGCGCGGCTCGATCATCAAGATCCGCTCGCGCCCGTAAAGGACGACGCGGGCAAGCCCCACCATGCCGCTTTCGCGCATCGCATCGCGAATGACGACGAAAGGTTCGTCGGCGACTTTGTCATCGGGCGCCATGTAATAGCTGTTGTCGAAATAGACTTCATCGATCTCGGCGCGCGGGACGAAGCTTTCGATATCGATCGTATGCGTGCTCTCGAGCGCCTGCTCGGCGATTTCGCTCTCTTCGAAGGTGATGTAATCGCCTTTGCCGATCTCATAGCCGCGCACCCGGTCTTCGCGCTCGACGACGTCGCCGGTGACCGAATCGACATATTGTTGGCGCAGGCGATTGCCCGTTTCGCGGTTGATGAGATGGAAAGATATGCGCTCGCTCGCGCTCGCGACCGGAAAAAGCGCGATGGGGCAAGACACAAGCGAAAGCTTGAGATAGCCCTTCCAATTCGCACGCGGCGCCACTTTGCACCTCCTCTACGCAACTTCGATGCATCACTTTTTCAATGCACCGCTTCGAGGCGTCTTCGACGCACCACTTCGAGGGGTCTTCGACGCACCACTTCGAGGCGTCGCGCATCGCAACCCATTTGAAGCGCATTTGGAACACAACGCGAACATAAAACGCTCTGCGTCCGACGAGACTAATGAAGCGGCGCAGGTTCAGCAAGCGCGCTCGAGCAACGAACTTAATTAACTTCGCCTGAGCCAAGTCGTTCCGGCAATCGGGCGTGGACGCGCGGCATAAAAAAGAAGCCGGACGAGCCGGCTTCGCGATCGTTTTCGAGCGCTAATGCGAGGCAGCAGGGTTGGCGCGTTCGTGTGCGAGCTGCGTCAAGAGAAGATCGGCTTGCTTTTCTTCCGCGAGCGTTTGGCCCAGAAGATCTGCGGCTTGGCGCAGGTTCAATTCCTCGGCCCAGGCCTTCAGCGCGCCATAGCGGGCCATCTCGTAATGTTCGACCGCCTGCGCCGCTGCTATGAGGCCCGCATCGAGCGCCCGCGTCCCCTCGAATTTTTCGACGACCTCGTCCCCTTCGCGCACGAGACCTTGAATCGCATCGCAGGGAACACGGACCGGCTTCTCATGAAGGAGATCGAAGATCTGATCGAGCCGGCTCACGTGAACTTCCGTCTGGCGCCTGTGGCCCTCGAGAGCCTTCTTGAGATTGGGCGAACTTGCCGCGTCTGCCATCTTCGGCAATGCATCGAGAATGGCATGCTCGGCGAAGTTGATGTCCTTCAATCCGTGAAGGAACAGCGTATTGAGATCCTTGTCGGACATGTTTCCTCCAATCGACCGCCGCCTGATCGGCGACGGTCGCATTGAACAGAGCTCGCTCACTTATTGGGCTTCGATACGCCGCGGCGCGATTGCCCTTCACCCATCTCTTGGATGCGGTGGGAAGGCTCGCCGGAGCGGGCGTGCGGGGCAGCCAGGAACGTCTCCTTATCGGAGAGGACGCTCTCGCTGGCGCGCGGTGCGTGCCGGAACCTGTCCTTGTCCGAGAGCACACTCCGGCCTTTTTGCCCTGAGGTCCGAGTCGAACGAATGTCGCGTTCCATGTTGCACTCCATCGTAGTTCGTCAGTCATTTCAAACGCATAACGAAACTCGAGGTTCCTAATTCAGAGCGCAATTCTTGCATCCTCCCGCATAATTCTTGCCTTTCTTCGGGAAGATCTTTGATCATGCCGGCCATGCCTAAGGATCGCTTGTTTTTTATTACAACTATTCTACGGGCTCGGTCGAATTTCCCGCACGAAGACGAGCCGAATGATTCGCAGCTGCGGGCCTCTTCTCGGGGGCCTTCGCGATCCGCGTCGGCAAAGTGATCCGTCGCGCAAGCGTGGGACTTCGGTGTGAGACTTGTGCGCGACGCCGCTCTCTGCTCTGCGCGTTTCAGCGGGCCGAGCGAGCGAGGTCCTCTGAAAAATCGAAATGCAAGATCAGAATTCGGGTCGCCGGAATTTTTCGCAGTGCTGGCTTGGAAAAGTTCATGGATCAGGCGCGGATTTATTCATAGCCACGCACGCGATCTTGCTTATTTCTTTCATCGCGCCGCCCATTTGCATGCTATCCTGACAATGCAACGCGCATCGGTGCATCGATGCGCGCACGGCCCCGGATGCGTAACAGCCGAACCGATCCCTCATATGCGCGGCGAGAAATTGTGCTCGCAAGTTCGCGTTTGACAAAGGCATCGATCTCTGTCTGTTGCGATGATGTCGAAGCAGCGTCGATGCGAGCGAATCGAGCCATCGCAGGCGCGCCGACCAAGATAGGGATAGGGATGATGCGGTCCGTGAGTAAGCGTCGAGCGATCACATTATTCAGGTTCAGCGTGCCGGCGCCCAGCGTGTTGGTCAGCGTGATGCCGCACGGCGCGGTAGCCGTGACGCCGGACGCGGAGGTCTGCACATTGCTGATCTGGCTGCTGGCGGTCAAGGTGAGCGT
>Ga0209062_1001351_pt1 | contig 45064 bp, 37 predicted proteins | sample Coa_R2_2_FD_187158 | JGI IMG/M metagenome (GOLD analysis project Ga0209062, IMG submission 187158) | Surface soil microbial communities from Centralia Pennsylvania, which are recovering from an underground coalmine fire - Coalmine... | ecosystem: Environmental > Terrestrial > Soil > Unclassified...
CTCCCGCTTCACTCTGCTTCAGTATCCCGATGATCTGTTCTTCGCTGAACCTGCTGTTCTTCACCTTTTCGTTTTCCTTCCGCAACTTCGTTGCTTCGGAAAACCCAGTTTAGAGTGGCTCAGTTCTATCGGGCAAGGTCAAGTTATCGTCGTGCGAGTTGCGCGCAGCCAGCCAACATTGAACGATCTCGTTGGCGGAATAACTCCTGGAAATCGTCACGGCGAACTAGATTGGGGAAAATCGAAAGGTCGCGAGATTTGGTGAAGAAGGGTCGCGCGGCCCAGGCGGGTGATTTGATCAAAATCAACTTCGATCCCCAGTCAGGCCACGAGCAAGCTGGCTGGCGGCCGGCTTTGGTTATCTCGGAGGGTGTCTATAACGAGCGGTCGGATCTTGCTTTGATCTGTCCAATAACGAGCCAGGTGAAAGGATATCCGTTCGAGGTTCGTCTTCCTGAGGATTGCGCTTTTCGAGGTGTTGTACTAGCAGATCATGTCAAATCGGCAAATCTTAGAGCACGCGGGGCCAAGCACGTGGGGATTGCTCCAAAACAAGTGCTCGAAACGGTTCGCACCTATGTGGCGCTTCTGATCGGGCGCAAGTAGGCGGCTTTCTTATGCTGGAAAGATGATCGTTCTCATAACGGGCGCAAGTTCGGGATTCGGTGAAGCGGCGGCGCGGAAGTTCGTCGCGAATGGCGCGCAGGTGGTTGGAACCGGGCGGCGCGGCGACCGGCTCGAGGCACTCGGGAAAGAACTGGGTTCGGCGTTTCATCCTCTCATCTTCGATGTGGGAAATCGCAAACAGGTCGAGGCGAGGCTGGGGAAGTTGCCGAAAGAAGTCGCGGCGGTCGATGTGCTGGTGAACAACGCTGGCGGGGCGATCGGGCTCGACCCGGCACAGTCGGCGCATCTGGATGATTGGGACGCAATGATCGACAGCAATGTAAAAGGGCTGGTCTATTGCACGCGTCTGCTGCTGCCGGGCATGATCGAGCGCGGGCGCGGACATATCGTGAACATCGGGTCCGTGGCGGGCAACTGGCCCTATCCGGGCGGAAACGTGTACGGCGCTGCCAAGGCATTCGTGCAGCAGTTCAGCCTGAATCTGCGCTCGGATCTGCTGGGAACACCCGTGCGGGTGACCGACATCCAGCCGGGCCTCGCCGGCGGGACGGAGTTCTCTCAGGTTCGATTCAAGGGCGATGAGAAGCGTGCCGCCGCCGTTTACGAAGGCACTCAGCCGCTCACGCCCGAAGATATTGCCGAGACGATCTACTGGGTAGTGAACCAGCCAGCACATGTGAATGTGAACCGGATCGAGCTGATGCCCGTATGTCAGGCATTTGCGCCGCTTGCGGTGAAGCGTCAGGGCTGACTTGTCACGTTGCGGAATTTGTGTTGTAACGGAGCGCTATAAGGACGCACTGCATCAGCTCGCTAAATGAAGGAACCCGAGTGGGTTGCTCCCGGAGTTGTTCTCGCGATTCAGGAGATGCAACTGGCCGAACATGGCGGCTCGCTCGGGATTCGCGATTGCTGAACGGGCGCGCGATGAGTGCGAGCCAGGCGGATGTGGTGATTGCGGTGATGAATCTGGCATCGGGCGCTTGCGGCGAAGAGGACTTCGCGGCGTGGCTGGCGCAGAAGGATGTTACGAAGCGGGCGGCTTTGAAAGCCAAGCACGCGTGACGAGCGAGGCCATTTCCGGTTCACATATTTTCAGCAGCACTTCGCGTTTGAATATTTTCGGCGATAGCGGCGGTCGGCGAATTGCTTCCACGCCGTTGAGGAATGCCGTTGTCCGGAGGCATGCAGATAGCGCGCGTAGGCGGACTGGTCCGAGAGCTCGCGGATTAAGTCGCGCACGTACGTGAAAAATCGTTTCATACCTGCTCCACTTCGAGCTGTGTCGGAACGAATGGCGCTTCCGAACTGGCCACTATGCGCGTGCCGCGCAGCAGACCGTACCAGACGCGCACGGAATCCGCCACAATGATCAGAACCAGAACGAGAAAAGCGCCGCAGACCACCGCGTCCAGGCGCTCATTGAAGGCCACGCGTGCTGTTTTCGCTGCGCGATCGAGCAGAGTTGCATGGGAGAGAAAGCCGATGCGCGGGTCGGGTGAGAAAATCTTCTGCCATCCGGCGGTAAACGTGACCGCGAGCAGCCAGATGAGCGGGCCCACTGTGATCCAGGCGTACCGGAGTCGATACATTTTGATCAAAATCGTGGTCGCAACACAGAGTGCCACCGCGCTCAGCAGCTGATTCGAAATCCCGAAGAGCGGCCAAAGAGAATTGATGCCACCCAACGGATCGATCACGCCCTGATAGAGGAAATAACCCCAAGCGGCAGTGACGAGCGCGCTGGTGGCGAGCATGCCGGGAGTCCAGGAAATTCGCCCTAATGGTTTGTAAACGTGACCGAGCAGATCCTGCAGCATGAAGCGTCCGACGCGCGTGCCGGCATCGATAATCGTGAGAATAAAAAGCGCTTCGAAGAGAATGGCGAAGTGATACCAGAAGCTGAGCAGGCCGTCGCCGAAGCCGGTCTTCTGAAGTGCATTGCCAAAGATGTGCGCCATGCCGAGTGCGAGCGAGGGAGCGCCGCCGGTGCGTCCGAATAACGTTTTTTCGCCGACGCTGTGCGCCAGCTGTGCCATCTCGGCTGCGGAGACCGGGAAACCCCAGTTGGTGATGGTCGTAACGGCTGCTTGCGGCAATGCGCCGACGATGCCCGGCGGCGAATTGACCGCGAAGAATATACCCGGCTGCAGACTGGCCGCGGCTACCATCGCCATAATGGCGACGAAACCTTCGAGCAGCATCCCGCCATAACCGATGGGCCAGGCCTGCCACTCGCGCGCGATCATTTTGGGCGTTGTGCCGGAGGAGATCAGCGAATGAAAACCCGAGATGGCACCGCAGGCGATCGTGATGAAGCAGAACGGAAAAATTTTGCCGGCGAAAATGGGGCCGCTGCCATCCGTAAAGCGTGTGAGCGCAGGCAAGGCGAGCGGCGGATGCGTTCCGAGAATACCCAGCGCGAGCGCGAAGATGACGCCGAGCTTGATGAACGTGCTCAGATAATCGCGCGGAGCAAGCAGGAGCCAGACGGGCAGCGCGCTGGCGAGAAATCCGTACAGAATAATCGCGATGGTCAGCGCGATTCCGCCCCAGGTGAACCAGGGCGACCACGTTTCGGATGCGCCGACCAGCTTGCCGCCATAGATACTCGCGATGAGCAGCACAAAGCCGATGGCGGAACATTCGAGCACTTTGCCGGGACGCAGAAGCCGCAGATAAAGGCCCATGAAGATCGCGATCGGGATGGTCATAGCAATCGTGAACGTGCCCCAGGGGCTTGCCTTGAGCGCATTCACGACCACGAGTGCGACCACGGCGAGCAGGACGATCATGATCAGCAGCACAGTGATGAGCGAAACGAAACCGCCCACTTTGCCGATCTCCTCGCGCGCCATCTGGCCGAGTGTCTTGCCGTCGCGCCGCATTGAGCAAAAGAGAATGACAAAATCCTGCACCGCGCCCGCGAGCACACAGCCGAAGAGAATCCAGAGCGTACCCGGCAGATAGCCGAATTGCGCGGCAAGCGTTGGGCCGACGAGCGGACCGGGTCCGGCGATCGCGGCAAAGTGATGCCCGAAGAGGATCCATTTGTTGGTGGGCTCGAAATCGTGTCCGTCGCGCAGGCGCTCGGCGGGAGTCGCGCGGCGATCATCGAGAGCCATGACCTTGGCCGCAATGAATTTTGCGTAGAAGCGGAAGCCGACCAGAAACGTGCAGGCGGCCGCGGCAACCAGCCAGAGGCTGTTGACCGGTTCTCCGCGTGCGCTGGCAATCATGCCGATAGCGATTGCGGCGAGAACACTCACCAGCGCCCAAAGGAGCGTTGCGAAATGACGTCGCATAGATAAGAGGATTTTAGAACCGAATCGTAGCGGTCACCAACGCGGCCAGTAAAGCGAGCACGATCGCGCCGGCGCAGGCTGTGATCAGAATACGATTCAGCGGCGATTTGCCGCGCGACTGGAGCCGGATTTCGACCACGCTCGCGCGCTTACCAGACCGCAGTTTCGGGCCGGCCTTCTGTGCGCAGGAAGGCAGTTCAATCACCTGCTTCACTCGCGGCTCGACAGAACCGCCGCGTACATCGAGCGGCTGCGTCAGCCCGACCACCAGGCTGGTAGAAGTCTCGGTCACAGCGCCGATGTACTGCCGGGAGAGCCAGATTTCGGTGCCCGTTTTGGCGTTCACGACCTGTACTTCGGCGCGTTCGCCGATGCCCAGCAGCCATTCGTTGGGTTCGGAATGCGCGATAGGCGGATAAAACGCGAACCTGCGGCGTCCCACGTAGTCGAGCGGCGAAGGCACGAGCGGCGCCGGCATCCATTAAAGTGTAACGAACAAATTACGAAGAGCAAAAATGCTCGCTTGATGCACTAAACTGAAGGTTGCAATCCAAAACCGGATCGATCGTTTGTCCTCCACCACAGTCCTAGAAGCCAATTCGCTGATTGCAAGCAAAGCAGCCGCCCGGCGGTCGTTTGTGCTGATGTTCTTCTGCACCTTGATTGGTGCGGCGGCGCAGATGTTGATCAAGCAGGGCAGCGCGCAGCTTGGCACGCATGTAACGCTCGGCCAATTGCTTCAAAGCCCGGCCGTCTTCTTTCGCTTCGCGCTGGGAATGGTGACCAACGTCAAGCTGTTCTTTGGTTATAGCTGTTATGCCATCAATGTGCTGCTGATCGCGATGGCGCTCAAGGGGCGCGAGCTCTCGCGGCTCTACCCGATTATTGCGCTGACGTATGTGTGGGTGACGTTCCTGTCGCTGGCATTGCTGGGCGAGCATCTGAATTTTTTCAAAGCAATCGGCATTGCCTTCATTGTTGGGGGCGTTTCGGTGCTGGGGATGAAGAAGTAGATGCACGCCACGCACACGCCGCTCAGTTCAATTATTCTTGTCCTGGTCGGATCGTTCTTCGGATCGTTCGGGGCCGTGTTTTTGAAGCTGGGCGCGGAACATATGAAGGGGCAACTGGCTCGCCTGCTCACGAATTACTGGCTGGCCACCGGAGTTGCATTCTATCTTCTCTCGTCGGTGTTCTACATGGCCGGCGTTTCGCAGGGGCAGCTCACAGTCCTTTATCCGATGGTGTCGCTCGGCTATATCTGGGCGGTGCTTTGGGCGCGCATCTTCTTCAAAGAGCCGTTTACGATGGCGAAGATCGGCGGCCTGGCCATGATCATCTTCGGCGTTTCACTGATCAATTTCGGCAACGCCTGAGCACTCTCAGGCAATCTCGGCGCGCCACGTCTCGGCGAAACTCGTAATCGCGGGCGGCAGACGGCGCGCTACCAGCAACCTGGCGATTTCGGCGCCGCTCCAGATGAAGAACGCGATCGTGATCCAGTGACGCGGCAGCGCAAACTGGGCCGCAAACAGAAGAAACATCAGCAGCGCTTCCCACCAATCGATTTCCATGTTGAGCAGAAGCATCAGCGCTGCGAGACTCTGGGCAATCGTGAGCAGCAGCTCAGCCTGCTGTTTCGGATCGAGCGCAAATCCGGTGATTGCACCCTGGCTCATCGAGAACACGAGCGGCAGCATGGCGACGAGCAGTGTCCATTGATTGATGTTGCTGGAGGCGATGTTCATAATCGCGACGGGCGCTTTTTCCGGCTGTCGTGCGAAGTAAAAGGTTGAGGCGAGCTCCGGGAATTCGGAGATGATGGGCGCGAACCACTGGATGACGACAAAGGTCGGGATGCCGATTACAGTGGCGACGGCAATCATACTGCCGAGAAACGGTTCGGCTGTGAAATAGATGAGGCCGCCGCCAACGAGGAAGCAGGCAAAGATCGCGGCGATGCGCCTGGGACGCGCGGCTGTGACGATTGCGCGCGGAATGCCGCCGAGATCTTCGATCTCTTCTTTTTCCTGCGGCGGAAGCTTCGTCAGGAGCCATAAGTAGGCCGCATAGAAGAGAATAAGGACGCAGGCGTCGTAGGCGTGCAGGTTTGCTTTCCACCAGATGAACAGCGCGTAGAGGAGCGGCGGCGCGAGAGCGATCACCTCGACGCTGTGGTGCAGATCGAGCTCAATTTTGCGGAGCGGCGAATGCTCGTTGCGTCGATGAACCACAGCCGCAGTCAGATAAATGACGGGCCACGCGATACCGGTGAGCAAACGTAGTGCGCCGGTGAGATTCGCGAGCAGCAGATCGGTCTGGCGATGCCAGGCCAGCACGGCTTCGACTGCAAATTCGGGCAGCGTCTGCATCCACGCCAGGATCGCCAGCGCGAATCCCTGCGCTACGAAAAATTGCGCGGACTCGGCGCCCCAGGTGATCAGGATTGACGCAGCCAGGATGCAGGGCGCTGTCCAGAGCGCGGACCACGGGCTGGCGTGCGCAAGCGGCGCGGCGGCAACGAACAGAAAAATTCCGGCGAGCTGCTGCGGGCGCATGTTTGGGTCAGACGAAGCGAATCTCCGGCTCGTCTGTACCCGGGCGCGCGCATTGGACGGAGTGTTTTTGAAAGGCCTCGGATTTCTGAGGAAAATCGGTGCGATAGTGGCCGCCGCGGCTTTCTTCGCGCGCGAGTGCTGCGCGTGAGATCAGCGTTGCGACCTGATGGATGTTGCGGATTTCGAAACGCGCGCGGTCGGGTACGGCCGAGCGCTCATAGGTACGCGCCTGCAGACGTTTGTAGGCAGCTTCCAACTCCGGGCCATTGCGCAGCACACCGCAGGCATTCCAGGCGATGGCGCGCAGATCGCGTTCACTGATCGCCGGAAAGCGTGCGTTGTAGGGGCGCGGAGGAATCGCTTTGGTGCGCGGTTCGACTGTTTTCATTGCTTTGCCGGCGCGCGCTCCGTAGACTACGCCTTCGAGCAGCGAATTGCTGGCCAGCCGGTTCGCACCATGCACGCCCGTGCAGGCCACTTCGCCCGCGGCAAACAGGCGTGCGATGCTGGTGCGGCCAAAGAGATCGGTCTCGACGCCGCCCATCGCGTAATGCGCTGCCGGACGCACCGGAGCCGGCATGATTTCGAGATTCACTCCGTATTGCAGACAGGTCTCGAAGATGCGCGGATAATGCTCACGCACGAAGCCGGCGGGCAGATGCGTCAGATCGAGATAAGCACTGTCGTCGCCAGTGGCGCGGAGCTCCATCACGATCGAGCGGGAAACGACGTCGCGCGGCGCGAGTTCTTTGAGCGGATGGTAGCGCTCCATAAAGCGCTCGCCGCTTGCATTGCGCAGGTAGCCGCCTTCGCCGCGCAGCGCCTCGCTCAAAAGAAAGCGCGGTACGCCCGGGATGTAGAGCGCCGTGGGATGAAACTGCACGAATTCGATATCTTCGACCAGCGCCCCGGCGCGAAAGGCACAAGCCACGCCATCGCCGGTGGCTACGTCGGGGTTCGTGGTGTTTTCAAAGACGCGGCCAAGGCCGCCGGTAGCGAGCAGCACCGCGCGCGCCCGGATCGAAACGGTGGTCTGCGTTTTTTCATCGAAGGCAAAGACGCCGGCCACTTCGCCGTCTTCGACCAGCAGGTCTGTAACGGCCGCAAAAGCCTGGAACGAGATGCTATCGAGGGTGCGCGCTTTGTGGCGCAGTGTGCGTACGATCTCGCGGCCAGTGGAATCGCCATGCGCGTGCAGCACGCGATTGCGGCTATGGGCCCCTTCGCGTGCAAACAGGAGCTTGCTGCCTTCGCGATCGAACTCGGTTCCCCAGTCGATCAGCCGCTCAATGGCGGCCGGCGCCTCTTCGACGAGCACGCGCACGGCTTCTACGTTGCAGAGACCGTCGCCCGCCACAATTGTGTCGTGCTCGTGAAGCTCGACTTCGTCGTCATCGCTGAGCGCAGCTGCGATTCCGCCCTGCGCATACTCAGAAGACGACTCTCGCAGGGTGTCTTTGGCAACCACCAGCACGCGTCCGGCGGCTGCTGCTTCGATAGCGGCGCTTAAGCCTGCAACCCCGGCTCCCACGACGACAAAATCGGTTTGAATAGTCTGAGGCGAGGCGGCGATACCCTCATAGTACAGCAGGATGCTACAACAACAACGCAGCCAGAGCTTCGAAGTGCGAACCGCGCAGGCCGTTTATCCAAGCGTGGTTGAGCGTGCGGTGCTGGCGCGCGCCTCCGAATTTATTCCAGCCAAGACAGGCAAGCGTTTCATCGTCAGCGAACGCCACGTCTGGAAAATGCAGCAGCACAAGCTCGATCCGCGCTTAACGTCAGCGGCGCACGTTCTCTTCTTCCCCGGCGGCGAGCCGAACAAGCGCCTGGCTGCTGTGGAAGCGCTGGCGAATGAGATGCTTTCGCTCGGCGGCGACCGCACCAGTCTCGTTATCGGTTTCGGCGGCGGCATCGTGACCGATGTTGCGGGATTTCTGGCGGCGATTTTCATGCGCGGCGTGCCGGTGCTGCAGATTCCGACGACGCTGCTGGCGCAGGTGGATGCAGCAGTCGGTGGGAAAACGGGCGTGAATCTGGTGGGCGGAAAAAATCTCATCGGCAGCTTCCATCAGCCGAGCGCCGTGCTGATCGATCCCGATGTGCTCGCGACCTTGCCCGAGCGCGAGTACCGCGCCGGGCTGTTTGAAGTGGTCAAGTGCGGGATCATCCGCGATCGGGGATTATTTGAAATGCTCGAGAAGCACTCGGATGCGGTGCTTGCGAAAGAGCCCGAGATCGTGGAGACGCTGATCGCGGCGGCCGTGCGAATCAAAGCGGAAGTCGTCTCGGCTGACGAGCGCGAAGGCGATCTGCGCCGTATTTTGAATTTCGGCCATACGGTGGGGCACGCGATCGAAGCCGAAACGCATTATGAGGAGTTTTTGCACGGCGAGGCGATCGCCTGGGGCATGCGCGCGGCGATTCGTCTGGCCGGGCGGACCGGGCATCTGGATTCGCAAACAGCCGAAAGAATGGAGCGCGTCATCTCGCTTTACGGCCCGGTGCCGAGCGCTTCGCATCTGGATCCTGATCATTTATTGGCGCGTCTGGCGAGCGACAAAAAAACACTCCAGGGCAAAGTGCATTTCGTGTTGCCGGTGCGCGTGGGCGAAGTGAAAATCGTGAGCGGGATCGATCCCGAACTCGTGCGCGGCGCGATCGCGGAAGCGCTGCGGTGAAGGCCGCCACGGGCACCACTCCGCCCGGAACCGAGAACGAGCAGCAGGCGGCGGGCTGGGTGCGGCAGATGTTCACCGAGATCGCGCCGCGCTACGATCTGCTGAATCATCTGCTTTCATTCAACATCGATCGCGGCTGGCGTAGGGCGTTGCTCGGTGCTCTGGCGCCGGTCGCGGCACGAACAGAGGCGAACATTCTGGATCTTTGCTGCGGAACGGGAGATGTTCTGCTCGATCTCACACGGATCTCGAAGGCGCGTACGTTCGGAGCGGATTTTTGCCATCCGATGCTTGTGAGCGCGCAGCAAAAGGCAGCGCGCCGGCAGCAGGCGGCCAGGCTGTTTGAAGCGGATGCGATGGTTTTACCGCTGGCGGATGGAACGCTCGATGCGATTGCGATTGCTTTTGGCTTTCGCAATCTTTCCAACTACCGGGCGGGACTGGCAGAATTTGCGCGCGTGCTGAAACCGGGCGGTGTGTTGGCGATTCTCGAATTCTCGCATCCGCCGAGCGCATTCGTCCGTGCTGCTTACAGTGTGTATGCGCGCTTCTTGCTTCCGGCGATTGGAGGGATGATTTCGGGCTCGCGCGCGGCTTACTCGTATTTGCCGGAATCGATTGCGAAATTTCCGCGCGCCGCCGAGTTGAAGGAAATGATGAGAAATGCCGGCTTTGCCGAGCCGCGATTCCGTTTGCTGTCAGGCGGAATCGCGGCCCTGCATACCGGCACCCGAGGTTAGAAGAACAGCTTCAGCGAAAGCTGGACAATACGCGGGAAGTTTTGCTGGTAGAGATTGACTGTGCCAAAGCCCGTGTATGTGCCGTTGGCCTGCTTGGTGGGAGGACCATCGCCCGGGTTGTTGTCAGGGCCGGGGAACAGCACGGTGTTCGTCAGGTTAAGCGCTTCACCGCGGAACTGGAGGCGATAGCGCTCAGTGATGGCGAAGTCCTTGTGCACGGCGAAATCCAGATTCACAATGCTCGGATTACGTACCTGCGCGATCTGGTCCGGTAGATTCATCAATCCGTACTGCGGAATGCTGGCATAGCAGCCGAGCGGGTTGCCTGTGCTGTAGTTGTTGTACAGATAATTGTTCAGCTTCGAGCCGCCGTCCGGTGCATAGCCGTGACTGCATTCGTACCAATACCCGGTATCGAGGCCGGTTGGCGTGCCGGTCTGCGCCGACACGATGAAGTTCGCGCTCCATCCACCCGCCAGCGCATCGACAAATCCGTTGCTATTCGCAAGGAAGTGTCTGCCCTTGCCGAACGGCAATTGATACTCGCCATTGACCGTGAAGATCTGGGTGCGATCCTGGGGCGAAATCTCGTACTTCAGGTTCGGGTCCTGATACGGCCAGCCATTCTGATATCCGGTGGCCTGCATGGTCTTGGACCAGGTGTAGGAGGCTTCGAAATTCAGACCGGCGCTCAGGCGTTTGGTCAGCTTCACTTCGAGAGCGTTGTAATTCTGCCTGCCGAGCGGATCGTTGTATTGTCCGATCAGATTACAGTACTGCGAAAGGGGCAGAATCAAATTGATTTTTGAGATAGTCGGGCTGGAACCGCAAGTTGAGCTGGCCGGAATCCCGGGCACACCGTAGTACGGGTTCGGGACCTGCTGATTGAACGCGCTCGGATTTGCTTGTGCGGCCTGTTGCTGTGCCAGCGTAAACGTGCCGTTGTCCCATACAAACACGCGCAAGCGGTCTGTGTAGTTTCCGGCATAGCGGGCGTCGAGGACCATCTGCCCCGGGAGTTCGCGCTGGAAGCCGAACGAGAATTCCTGCGAGCGCGGGATGCGGCGGCCGGGGAAGTCGATCGAAGCCTGGTTGCCTAATGCCGTCATCAGACCGAGGGAGTTACCCGGAGGCACCTGTACTCCACTTTGGAACGGAGTGCCGCTGGCGAAGTAGTTCGTGGGAGTTACGCCGCCATTGGTGGTGTTGATGTAAGGCGTTGAGACACTGAATCCAATGTCGCTGCCGCCTTCAAGCCCGACCGCGTAGAAGATACCGTAGCCCCCGCGAATGACCGTTTTGTCGTTTACCGCGTAAGCAAAGCCAAAGCGAGGCTCGATGTTGGTCCAGTCTGTGTCATACGCGTCTTTCGGGTTGCCGTTTACGCCGGGGAAAGTGAACCCGCCGTAAACCGTTCGGAGTGAGTTGGGATCGATACCGGCCGCCTGGTAGGCTGCAGCGTTGTTGGTGATATTGGCCTGGAAAGCCGCTTCGTTTGTGATGGGATTCACGCAGGTAAAGCACATACCGCGATTCAGCCGATTGAACGCTTCGCGCAGTCCAGCCTGCAGATCGTAGCGCAGTCCGATGTTCAGGGTCAGCTTGTGGGTGACCTTCCAATCATCCTGCACGTACGCCGCCCAGAAGGGAAAGCCTTGCAGCGTGGTCGTGTTGTAATCGACGTTCCCGCTCGAAGGATCACCGAGCAGCATGTCGCCCACGATGAATCCGTCATTTACTCCCGGCAGCGTATTACGTTGCAGCGGATTGTACTGAGTGTTCTGCGTTCCGAAATTGAAGACACCATTCGGGCTGCCCACCGCGCCTGGATTGCCATATTGGAAATGAGCGATTTCGCCACCGAAGTGAATGGTGTGATTGGCAAGCGTCTTGGTCCAGTCGTTATCGAAGTACATTGTGTTGTACACGTCCACGCTGGTGTTGTTACCCACGACTTGGGGATAGTACGCGTTGGTATTAAACTCGGGCAACAACTTCAGATTGGTGGTCGGAACGTTCGGCATGTTCAGCCCGATCGATTGCGGCGTAACTGTAGACGATAAATCGCCATTCGGGAAGTTATCGGTAAACCGCGAAAAGGAAGCCTTGAAGTCCGCGAGTAGCGTGGGCGTGAAGATATGCGTCATGTCCTGGCTCGCGACCAGTACCTGGCGCATGGTGTTAATGTTGCCGTTTTCGGCCGGTGGTGGGAACCCGCTCACGTTGCGGAATTCCGTACCATGCTGGAAGGCAAACGTGCTGTACCAGCGCGTCTTGTCGCTGGTATCGTAATCGACGCGTCCCATCGGCTGCCAATAGCGATACCGGTCGGGCACGTTGGCTGTGTAGTTATTCTGCAGTGCGTTGCTGCCTGTGTTGGGTAGTGGGTAAAGATTCAGAACTGCCGCTCCGATCGGGTTGATACGATTCGCCGGAATTGTGTCGTTCGGAAAAGCGGTGCGCGCGTACGCATTCCCGGGGCAGTTGGTCAGCGTTCCTCCGGGCGCAGTGCAAACGGTCGTTGTCGGATCGTAAACCGTATAACCGGTCTGCGTGAAATTCACGCCGCTGCCGTTGGTCGGCCGCAGATAGGCGGGCGGCACGCTGGTGACCGTCGTGAACGGGATGTTTTCGACGTAACCCTCGAAGCTACCGAAGAAGAAGACCTTGTCTTTCTTAATCGGACCGCCGAATACGCCGCCGAATTGGTTCTGTTGAAGATTCTGGCGCGGGATACCGTTCAGGTTGTTCTCGAAATTATTAGCATTCAGTACGCCGTTTTCGAAGTAATCGTAAACGTCACCGTGATACTCGTTCGTTCCCGACTTGGTGACCATGTTCACCGTGCCGCCGCCGGTGCGTCCGTAGCGTGCGTCGTAAGTCGTCGTCATCACGTTGACTTCCTGCAGAGCGTCCACGTTTGGCGCGATTTCCCATGTTCCCTGGCTGCCGTGCGCCTGCATGGTCACGTTCGAGCCGTCCAGCGTGAACTGCTGATAGCCCTGGACGCCGCCGCCCAGCGTGTAGTTATTCGAAACGTCCCAGCCGCGCGTTCCGGAGTAGCCCTGGGCACCGAACTGCGTCTGCAGAAACTGCGAACCGGGTGTGGTCCCGATCAGTGTGTAAACCTGGCGTCCGTTGAGCGGCAGGTTCTCGAGTTGCTGCTGGGTGAGAACCGTGCCGCCCGAGCCATTGGCCGTTTCAATCAGCGGCGGAGCTGCGCTTACATCGACGGTCTGTGTCTCGGTACCGATTTGAAGCGCAAAATTCAGGCCGCGCGATTGGCTCGCTTGTACGACGACGTTGTTCTGTACCTGTGTTTTGAAGCCCGGCGCCGTAACAGTCACGGTATACGTGCCCGGCAGAACATATGGAATAAAGTAAGCGCCGCGATCGGTGGTCGTGGCCGAATAGGCCTGCTGAGTGGCCGTGTTGACAGCCTTTACCGATGCGTTGGCGATGGTGGCGCCGCTTGGGTCGGTTACGGTTCCGGTAATGGTCCCGCGAAATTCTTGCGCCGAAAGAATGCCTGTGAAGGCGAAAAGCAGACAGACTGCGAGCACAGCACGCAGCCGCGTGGTCTTGCTGATTGACATGTAATTAAATCCCTCGTAAATCTGCAGAGGTGCAGATCGAAATTTCCTGAAACGCTGTTACTTGGAATTTATTCCCGGAAGGAGGGCAATGTCAATTGTTGAGAAACAATTTTTTGGAAATCGGCAAATACGTCGAAGTGGAAGTAATACGAAGTATTTATCTGCTCGCAGCCGCTGCGCCGCCATCGCCGAGAGCGCGATGAATTTCGTCTCGCAGATTTAGATTACGCACGAGCCGCAGCAGGTAATTCGGATGCAAGCCCAGCAACCGCGCGGCCTGCTTGTAGTCGCCTCGCGCCTGCACATACGCGTCCACAATGGCATCGTGCTTGGCCTGACCGACGGACTGATGATACTTGGCTTTGGAGTCTTTCGGTGCGACCTCGAGCAGCGATTCCGGCAGATCCTCCGGCAGCACCCACTCGGAAACACCGAAGACCACGGCGCGCTCCATCGCGTTTTCGAGCTCGCGCACATTTCCGGGCCAGGGATACTGAACCAGAATCTCTTCGGCCTCAGGCGAGAGTCCGGCCACCTGGCGCTTGCAGCGCTCGGCTGATCGCTGCAGGAAATAGCGTGCCAGAAGCGGTATGTCGTCGCGGCGGTCGCGCAGCGGAGGGGATGCCAGATTCACCACGTTCAGCCGGTGGTACAGATCTTCGCGGAAACGTCCCTCGCGCACATCTTCGTTCAGATCGCGGTTCGTGGCTGCAATCACGCGAATATCCAGCGGATGCGCCTGCGTGCCGCCCACGCGCTCGAACTCGCGCTGCTGCAGAATGCGCAGCAGCTTGGCCTGTAAAGCCGGAGCGAGTTCGCCGACTTCATCCAGAAAAATCGTCCCGCCCTGGGCGAGCTCGAACCGCCCGCGTTTTAGCGAAACAGCTCCCGTGAAAGCGCCTTTTTCGTGCCCGAACAATTCGCTTTCGAAGAGATTCTCGCTGAGAGCCGCACAATTGACGGCCACAAACGGACGCTCGGAGCGCGGACTCTGCTGATGCAGCGCACGGGCCACCAGTTCCTTGCCGGTACCGCTTTCGCCGGTGATCAGGACGGTGGTATCGCGCGGCGCGACGCGAGCCACCATGTCGAGCAATCGTCGGATGGCCGCGCTCTTTCCGACAATGCCGGTATTGGCGCCGATCTGCTCCTCGAGCAGCGCTTTCTCGGCTTTGAGCGTTTCTACTTCCTGGCTTGCTTCGAAGCCCACTGAGGCGAGTGAAGCGATGGCCGTCAGCGTATCCAGGTGAGCTGCCAGCTCGTGCGCCGCATGGCTTGCGGTCTGGACCAGCAGCGCTCCGCCCAGCACACCGTCCAGATACAAGGGCACGCCCGCAATGCTGGCGGCATGGTCCTGAAACGCGCCTTCCTCGCAGACGCGAGCCAGCGTGCTGTAGAAGTTCGTGTTGTAGCGGGAGCAGCATTCCTCGTAACGCGCGCGCAGCTCGTCGTAGCTGCCGCCGAGCAGCAGCAGTCCTTCGCCCAGCGGAACCAGATCGCCCACCAGCCGCAGAATCTGCTCCTGCAGCAGAGCCGTTTGCGCCTGGCCATTGCTCGATGCCAGCGCGCGAAAGAGAAACACGAGCGAACAAGCAGCCAGCAATACAGGTTTGGTGTCCGCGGCGGGAGCGGCCGGAGTTTCCTCGCGCACCGCTTCACCCGAGCGAAACATCAAGACCGTGCGACCGACGCCGATCTGGTCGCGATCTTCGAGCCAGCGCTCCGCCGAGCGAATGCCGTTGACGTACGTGCCGAGCGAAGTGCGCAGATCGGTTGCCACAAAGCGATCGCCCTGACGGCGAATCGAGCAATGACGCCAGCCAATATCGGGCTCGGAAAGGACCAGGTGAGAATTCGGGGCGCGGCCGATCAGAACCTCGTTACGGCCAAGAGGCAGACGGGTACCGGCAAGCGGCCCGTTGACCACGATCAGTTCCGCGCTCATCGTCGACAATTGCCTTAGTTTAACTGAATGATGTTAGCTGGCGCTTGACAGTGTGACCAGAGTTTGCCCGTCGCCGAGGAAGCCAGCCTCGTCGGAATCGCTCTCGAGATCGAGGAAGCGCGTATCGAGCAGCCGCGAGTGTTCGACGTTGCTCATTGCGGAAAGCAGCGTCTCTTTGAGGAACGGATGATCACGCTCGATGTCGCCAAACATGTCGCGCAGGGTGCGGCGGACGGTGCCGGTCTTCTGCGAGCAGCCGCACGGGATCACCGGCGCGCCGAGCGAGGCGGCAAAGGCGCGCGTCAAGGTTTCCGGCACATAGACGAGCGGGCGAATGAGCCGGAACTCGCGTTTGCGCGACCAGGTGACCGCAGGCAGCGCGCTCAGCCGGCCGGTAAACATTGCATTGCGCAGAAAGGCTTCGCAGAAATCGTCGGCGGTATGGCCGAAGGCGATCACGTTCGCGCCGAGTTTGCGCACGACGTCGTAAACAGCGCGGCGGCGGAAACGGCTGCAGAGGTCACAGCCGTGATCCGGGTGTTCGGTGAGCAGATTGAGCGAGGGTTTATCTTCGACGTACGTCCAATCGATGCCGCGGGCGCGCAGATACTCGCCCAGCGGCTGAATGGGCGCCAGAAATTTACCCTGCTCGATGGTGAAGGCGCAGACGGTGAAGTCGATCGGCGCACGTTTCTGCAGTTTGAGGAGAGCTTCGAGCAGCGTGACGGAATCCTTGCCGCCCGACAGGCCCACGGCGACGCGATCGCCATCGCGAATCATGCGAAAGCGGCTGATCGCTTCGCCTACTTTACGCAGCAGTGTTTTTTCGAGCTCCACCTGATGTTCAGGTTAGCGGAATCGTGCCCCAGGGGCCCGGAACGCGGCTGAAACGCTCCCTCGCGTGCGCAAATCAGGGAGCGATCTGTCAAAATAGTATTGAACAACTTTCGCGAGCCGGGCGCAGTGTACCCATTTGCCGGGTTATCTTCCGTAAGCGCCAAGTCGCACTTCGAACTACTGTGACCAGAACCACCGAACCGCAGGATGGCGCGGCTCTCCGACTGCCATTTGGCCTCCTCTTTGAAGACATCTATTGCCGCGAGGGTTTACTGAAGCTCGATGAGCAGTTCCTGCGCGAACTCGGCGAATCGCATCCGGAACTGCGCGAGCAGTTGCTGGCGGCGCGCGCCAATCCTCCCGCTCCGCATATCAAGTCTGCTTCGGAACTGATTCTCGCGGTCGCTCCTTATGTAGAAGACTTCATCGGCAAACTCTTCGGCATCGAAGGCGAGTTGCGCGTTTTGCAAACACGGCACTCCGAGCTGGCGCCTCTCTATTACGTTAAGCGCCAGTTCGTGCAGCGGAAGGCGCTGACCAAACAAACTGCCGAAAGTGCCGCCCAGTTGGATGGTGTTGCTCTCGCGGCGCAGCTCGAAACGCTTTTCAACGAGCCGCTCACAGAATTCACCTTTGCCCGGCATGTCGCCAGCTGGCTCGAGCAGGAGCCGCTGCATGCGGAGCAGCTTCAGCTGGCGGCACACTACGCTGCCTGGGCTACGCTTTCGCCTGCGGGCCAGCGCAAGCATCAGCATGGCGTGCTTTTTAAAACGCCGCACAAGCTCGACATGCATCATCTCGTGCCGGTTGAGGAGGTGCATAAGGGCGATCTGGTGCAATTGCAACTTGGCCAGGAACACTGGCGCCATCGCGAAGGCTTCCAGCTAACCGATGCCGGCACCGATCTCACCGGCGCGCTCGATCAGGCGCACTACTGCATCAAGTGCCACAACCAGGCGAAAGACAGCTGCTCGACCGGACTTAAAGAGAAAAACGGCGCATTCAAATCGAGCATATTCGGTGTGCCGCTGGCGGGTTGTCCGCTCGACGAAAAGATTTCCGAGATGAACCTCGCCAAGGAGCGCGGTAATCCGATCGGCGCGCTGGCGATCGTCACCATCGATAACGCGATGGCTGCCGGTACCGGACATCGCATTTGCAACGACTGCATGAAGTCGTGTATTTTCCAGAAGCAGGATCCGGTCGATATTCCGCAGATCGAAACACGCTCGCTCAAAGACGTTCTCGAACTGCCCTGGGGCTTCGAAATTTACAGCCTGCTCACGCGCTGGAACCCGCTGAACTTCGCGCGGCCGTATCCGAAAGCGCCGACCGGTTACAAAGTGCTGGTGGTTGGGCTCGGGCCCGCTGGGTTCACGCTCTCGCATCATTTAATGAATGACGGGCACACGGTCGTTGCCGTCGATGGTTTGAAGATCGAGCCGCTGCCGGCCGATATTTCGGGCGTTACACCATACGGCGAGCGCGTCCCGTTCCGCCCTTTGCGCGATATCACGGAAATTTACGAGCGCCTCGATGAACGTGTGCTGGCCGGCTTCGGCGGTGTTGCCGAGTATGGCATTACCGTTCGCTGGAACAAGAATTTTCTCAAAGTGATCCGGCTGCTGATCGAGCGGCGGCGCGAATTTTCCATGTTCGGCGGCGTGCGTTTTGGCGGAACACTTACCGTCGAGAGTGCCTTCGAGCTCGGCTTCGATCACATTGCGCTTTGCGCGGGCGCGGGACGTCCCACCGTGATTCCGATGAAGAATGGTCTGGTGCGCGGTGTGCGGCAGGCTTCCGATTTCCTCATGGCGCTGCAGTTGACCGGCGCTGCCAAGACCGATTCGCTCGCCAATCTGCAGATCCGCATGCCGATTGCGGTGATTGGCGGCGGCCTGACTGCGATCGACACCGCCACCGAATCGCTCGCCTACTACGTCGTCCAGGTGGAGAAATTTCTGGTTCGCTACGAAGCGTTGCGCGAGGAAATTGGCGAGCGCGCCATTCAATCCGCCTGGACCAAAGAAGAAGCGGAAATCGCGCAGGAATTTCTGTCGCATGCCCGCGCCATTCGTGCCGAGCGCGCCGCGGCCGTCAAAGAAGGACGCCCGCCCAATCTGATCGCACTGCTCAATTCCTGGGGCGGTGTCACGATCGCCTACCGCCGCCGGCTCATCGACGCTCCCAGCTATACGCTCAATCACGAAGAAGTCGCTAAAGCGATGGAAGAAGGCGTTCGCTTCGCTGAATGCTTAACGCCCGAAGAAGTGCTAGTCGATGAGGCCAACACCGCCCGCGCGCTGGTGCTCGAGAAGCAGCGCTTTGATGAAGCGACCGGCAAGCTGGTCGCCACGGGCGAGCGCATCACATTACCCGCTCGTACCATTCTGGTCGCTGCCGGTACGCAGCCGAATACGGTGCTCGCGCGCGAAGACGAAGCCAATTTCAAGCTCGATGGCCGCTATTTCCGCGCCGTTGACGAAAACGGTGAACCTGTAAAGCCCGAGCGTATCGCCAAGCCCGCCGAAGTGCGCGTGCTCGTTTCGCTTCACCCCGATGGCCGCGCCATCAGCTTCTTCGGCGACCTGCATCCGTCATTCTCGGGCAACGTTGTGAAGGCCATGGCCAGTGCCAAGCAAGGCTATCCCGTCATCTCGCGTGTGCTGGCGCGCCGTCAGCCCGAGAGCCCCGCGCCAGCCGAATTGCTCGCGCGTGTGAACCAAGAATTGCGCCCCGTCGTCGAGGACGTCATTCGTCTCACGCCCAACATTCTCGAAATTGTTGTCCGCGCGCCCATCGCCGCACGCGCTTTCCAGCCGGGGCAGTTCTATCGACTGCAGAATTACGAATCGCTTGCGCCGCGCGTCGATGGCACGACGCTCGCCATGGAAGGACTCGCACTTACCGGGGCGTCAGTCAATCATGAGGAAGGACTGCTCTCGACGATCGTGCTCGAAATGGGCGGATCCTCGGATCTCTGCACTCTGCTCAAACCCGGCGATCCGGTTATCCTGATGGGTCCAACCGGCACGCCCACCGAAACGCCGGCGCAGGAAACCGTCCTCCTTGCAGGCGGCGGCCTCGGTAATGCCGTGCTCTTCTCCATCGGGCAGCAGTTACGCGCAGCCGGTTCGCGTGTGCTCTATTTCGCCGGCTACAAGAAGATCGTCGACCGCTACAAAGTGGAAGAGATTGAAGCCGCTGCGGACGTTGTCGTATGGGTCTGCGACGAAGCTCCGGGCTTTACGCCCGGGCGTGTGCAGGACAGCGCGTTTGTCGGTAATATTGTGCAGGCCATGGAAGCTTATGGCCGCGGCGAATTGGGCGATGGGGAAATCCCGCTCAGCTCGATTGATCGCCTGATCGTGATCGGCTCCGACGGTATGATGCGCGCGGTGCAGCAGGCTCGCCACAGCGTTCTGCGCCCTTATCTAAAGCCCGATCATCACGCCATCGGCAGCATCAATTCGCCGATGCAGTGCATGATGAAGGAGATCTGCGCGCAGTGCCTGCAGGTGCACAAGGATCCCAAAACAGGAGAAGAAACCGTCGTCTTCTCCTGCTTCAATCAGGATCAGCCGCTCGACCACGTCGAGTTCAGTACGCTTCGCTCGCGTCTTTCACAAAACGGAGCGCAGGAAAAGCTCACCAAACTCTGGATCGATCATTGCCTGCGCGATCTGGGGGTGCGGCCCGAGTTAGTCGCGCAATAACGGCTTATTTGCCCGCCTTCATCAGGTCTTTCGCGCCGCTCAGATGCTTGTCCAAAGTGGGAAGCGTCTGGGTGGCATAAGCCTTCACGTCCGCGTTTGTCCCGTCTTCGGACTCCTTTTTATACGCCGCGATTGCTTCCGTGTGCCCAGCGATCATTTCGTGCGCATATTTGCGATCGAATGCCGCGCCTTTCAGCTTCTCGAATGGCGCAATCATTTTTTCATGCTTCGCATCGAGGCCTTTGGGCACGGTCAGCCCGGCTTTGGTTGCAACGGCCGTGATCTGGTTGTAGTCCGCGGTGTGATCCTGGACGAGCGTCTGCGCGTAGTCCTTCACAGCCTGCGAACCAGCCTGATCGGCGGCCATCTGACCCAGGTGCGCTTCCGTCATATCCGTTTGCGCCGCCATGTCGACGAACTCCTGCGGGCTGAGTGCCGCGGCAGCAGGTTTTTTCTGCGCCAGCATCAGCGGACTCAAAACAGCAAGGCAAAGGAAACCTCTAACGATCGGTTTCATCTAGCATCTCTCCTGCCTGTTAGACGACGAAACCTCGCTTATCGCATCGGTATAAATACGGATTCGCGATACAGTCAGTACCGTATGCGAGTCTGGGCCGCATTGTTTGTAAGCATCGCGTCGCTGGCGAACGCGGCAACGCTGGTCGCCAAAGTCGAGCCGCCGAACTGGTGGCCGGATCACACCCTGAATCCCGTCCGCGTTCTGATCCGCGGCTCCGGTCTGAGCGGCGCAACCGTCCAGGCGCGGGCGGGAATCGACGCTCAGAATGTTTTCGTGAACGCAAATGGGACGTATCTGCTGGTCGATTTGCGCATCGCACCGGGTCTGATGCCGGGCGAATATCCGCTGCACATTCGCACACCCCAGGGCACCGCAGACGCTCCGTTCCGGCTGGAAAAACCACTCGCCCCGCAGGGCCGCTTTCAGGGCTTCTCGCCGGACGATGTGATCTACCTGATCATGATGGACCGGTTCGCGGATGGCGATCCGGCAAACAACGATCCGGCAATTTCGCGCGGTATGTTCGACCGTGCCGACCCGCACAGATATCACGGCGGTGATCTGCAGGGTATCATCGACCACCTGCCGTATCTCAAATCGCTCGGCATTACCGCCATTTGGATCACGCCGGTTTACGACAACGTGAATCACCTGAATGAAAAACAGGCCGTTAACGGACAGGGAATCGCCGATTATCACGGCTACGGCACGGTCGACTATTACGGCGTCGAAGAGCATTTTGGGGATCTGGCGCTTTTGCGGAAGCTGATCGATGCGGCACACGCTCTCGGGCTCAAGGTGATTCAGGATCAGGTCGCAAATCATGTCGGCCCCGAGCACCCGTGGGTCGAAGACGAGCCGAAAATCACCTGGTTCCACGGCACGCCCGGTTCGCATATCAACGAGACCTGGCAAATCTGGAGCCTGCCCAATCCGCACGCCTCCGAAAGCATCAAGCGGGATGTGGTGAATGGCTGGTTCGCGAACGTGCTACCTGACTTAAACCAGGAAGACCCGGACGTCGCCCGTTACGAGATTCAAAATGCTCTCTGGTGGCTGGGCGAGGCCGGTTTCGACGGCATCCGCCAGGACACTCTGCCCTATGTTTCACGCGCCTTCTGGCACGATTGGGCGAGCGCGCTCAAGCGCCAGTATCCGTCGGCGCGCGCAGTGGGCGAAGTGTTCGATCCGGATCCGGCTGTGCCGTCTTTCTTCCAGGGCGACATCGATAGCGTCTTCGATTTTCCTCTTTACTTCGCACTTCGCGATGTCTTCGCCCACAATGCTGCCATGGAACGTATTTCCCGAATCTTCGCCCAGGATCGCCTGTATGCGAATCCGAACATGCTGGTGACCTTTTTGGGCAACCACGACGTTGTCCGCTTCCTGAGCGAGCCGGGTGCAAACGCCCAGCAGCTCAAACTCGCCTTTACGCTGCTTTTCACCGCGCGCGGCATTCCATCCATTTACTACGGCGACGAAATCGGGATGACGGGGGGTGCCGATCCCGATAACCGCCACGATTTTCCCGGCGGCTGGTCCGGCGATTCCCACAACGCCTTCGAAGTAAGTGGCCGCACAGCGGACGAAAACCACATCTGGAATTATGTCCACCAGTTGCTTGCGTTACGCGCGGGCTTCGAACCGCTTCGCCGCGGCACGATGGCCGAACTCGCTCTCGGCCGCGATACCTGGGTTTATGCGCGCCAAGCGGGCAAGCAGGCCGCTATCGTTGCGCTCAACAATGGCAGCAGCGCAGCCGATATCGCTGTCGCGTTTTCCATGGACGGAACCTACCGCGACGCGCTCGCCAACACACCCGCTCTTGCCATCCAAAGCGGCGCCGGGACCATCCATCTCGCACCGCACTCGGCCGCCATTTACGAAAATGAGCCTTGATGAGAAAATCTGCTGTTCTCGCGCTTTCGTGTCTCCTGCTCAGCAGCTGTTCCATCCTCTACTTCAGCGCCATGGAACATCTCGGCAAGCAGAAGCGCGACATTCTGGTCCAGCGCATTCTCGCCGTCCGCAAAGATCAGCAGGCCACGCAGGAGCAGCTCAAGACCACGCTCGAAGCCTTCAAAGAAGTCACCGGTTTCCAGGGCGGCGATCTTGAGAAGGTCTATAACCGGCTCAACAAAGAGTACGAGCGCTGCCAGTCGCGAGCCGATAAGCTCAAAGGCCGTGTCGATTCGGTCGACCAGGTCGCGCAGGCCATGTTCCGGGAGTGGGACGGCGAGATCCGGTCGATGCGCAATCGCTCGCTTCGCGATCAGAGCGAAAGTCTACTGCTCACCGCGCGACAGCAGCATGCGCAGTACATGCGGAAAATGCGCCGCACGGAGGAAAATATCCAACCCGTGCTGCAGGCTTTTCACGACCAGGTGATTTTTCTGAAGCACAACCTGAACGCCCGCGCGATCAGCTCGCTCAAGAAGACCTCGGCCCAGATCGACGCGCAGGCGAGCGCGCTGATCCGCGACATCGACGCGTCCTCGCAGGAGGCCGATCGTTATATTCAGACGCTCTCGCGTGCCGACACCAAGTAGAGTCCTGAGGCTGGCGATCCGAAACGAATGGTATGGGTCCGTAGCAGCGCCGTCACAATACCAATCCCTGGGGATGCTTGCCTGACCGGGAACACTCCACTGTTCCCTTCAAATTCAACGACAGCTAACGAACGGATCGTGGTTCACTCCGGCTCGCGATTGCCCGCCAGATGCGCCAGCTTCGCGGGATTGGTGACCAGGTAAATCGCCTCGATGCGTCCATTCTTCTCGCGGAACGTCATCACCGATCGCGGCTTGCCGTTCATATACGAGATAACCCCCGGCTCGCCGTTGATCTCGGTAATGCGCGGCTCCAGACCATGTTCGACCAGCTTGCGGAATCCAATCGCTCCGCTTGCCACGTTCGCGGCTCCTCGCACCGGCTCCCGGGAAGCGAAGCCTGCGGGGCCATCGGCATAGAGCACCACATCCTGTGCCAATACCGAAACCAGCGCTTCGGCATTTCCGTTCCGGGCAGCTTCAAGGAAGGTTTCGAGCAAATGCCGGTGCTTCTCGCGCGAGCCCTCAAATCGCGGGCGCATCGACCCGACGTGTTGCCGCGCGCGCCGCAGAATCTGGCGGCAGTTCGCCTCCGATTGATTCAAAATCGAGCTGATTTCGCTGTACTCGTACTCGAATACCTCGCGCAGAAGAAAGACAGCGCGCTCCATCGGCGTGAGCCTTTCGAGCAGGACCAGAAATGCCATCGAAAGTGTTTCATCTACCCGAATCAGAGCCAGCGGATCGCCGTCCTGGCCGGTCACGACGGGTTCCGGGAGCCATTCACCGACATACTGTTCCCGCTGCACGCGCGCCGATTGCAGTTGAGTGATGCACAGCCGGGTGATGATCGTCATCAAAAAGGCACGCGGCGATCGGATTTCGTCGTCCGCTGCCTGCAGCCAGCGGAGAAAGGTCTCCTGCAGCATGTCTTCGGCATCGACCACCGTCCCCAGCATGCGATAGGCAACGGAAAAGAGCAGTCCACGATACTGCTCGAACTCCGCCAGGCGTTTCGCATCGCGTGAGGAAGCTTCCACCTCATCCGCTTGCATCGTTTCCTGTCCCGTGTGCCGGGCGAATATCCATCCGGCAGATCAATTCGCCGCGAAACGTGTAGATATGGTTTACCAGCTGATCGAGCAGCACATTCCCGGCGCTGTCGCGCACCACCTGGTGAACGCGCACAGCAACGCGATCGGCATCGATTTCGTCGATTGCCACTGGAGTGACCTGCGGGTCGATCGAAGCCCATTGTCCGTCCCAGTAAGCGCGGATCGCCTCGTATCCCAAGAGCCGAGTTCCGAGAATCGCGTTTGGCCAGTCGACATCTTCCGTCATCAAATCGAAAACCGCCCTGGCATCCCGGCGATTGAATGCCTCATATGCTTTGCTGATGCGCTCTCTTTTCGACACTTCCACCTCGCTGACGGTTCAAGTGTAGCTTCTGTCCTCGCGGAAGCGCGCCCAGCCAGCAGATCAACACGCACGCAAGAGTCGCGATCAACGAGGCCGCCGCGTTCGGTTTCGTGGTCATCAGAAACACTGCGGCCACGAGCAGGCCGACTCGCACGCTCAAAGAAACCTTCAACATCGGTGCCTGGACCTGGCGCAATGCCTCTTGGCGTCTGCCTGCTCCTTCCGCGAACGCCCTGCGCGCGCGGTTCAGCCTGCGAGCCGAAATTCCCGCCAGTGCGCCAAACGCGAGCACGATCCCGACCGCCACTTTCGGCCATGCCCGTTGCCACATCGCGAGCCGGTCCGTAAGATAGCCGCCCGAAAGAAGAAGAAAAAGCAGGCAAACGGTCGCGAGCACCCGCATTCCCGGCATACCGCCCAGCCAGGTTTGCGTGTCCACGTCCCCGTCCACACGCCGCACCTGCCAAAGTGCAATCGCTTCAAAAACGAGCGCGCCGACGATGCCCAGCGTGGCCAGCACATGCAGAAACAGGATTGCCGAATACAGTGTCATCTTCGTCCTGCAACTCAAGACCGGGGAGCCGCCGCGTCTGTGACAGCGCCACACAGGTGTGCCCGAGTATTTCTCTCTTGCGCGCGACAGAGCAGAGTTTCCGTACTATTCCGAGTAATCAAAACAGCAGAGTAGCTGCATCTCCAGAACGATACGCGCGCTCTGATGGATCGCATCCGACTTACACACATCTGCCTCGGCCTCTTCGTTGTTCTTCCCGCATTCGCACAGATTCAAAACCAGCCGGATGACGGTCAGTGGGTGATGCCGGCCAAGAACTACGCCAGCACGCGCTACAGTACACTGGCCGAGATCAACGCCAGCAACGTCAGAAACCTTCGCACCGCCTTCACCTTTTCACTCGGCACGACGCGCGGAGCCGAAGCTGCGCCGCTCGTCGTGAACAACACGATGTACATCGTGACGCCGTTTCCAAACAACCTGTACGCGCTCGATCTCACTAAACCCGGCGCACCGGTGAAATGGGTGTATGAGCCGCACACTAATGCTTCGTCCCAGGGTGTCGCCTGCTGTGACGTGGTAAATCGCGGCGCGGCGTACTACAACGGCAAAATCTACTACAACCTGCTCGATGTGGAGACGGTCGCCGTCGATGCGAACACCGGCAAGCTCATCTGGCGCACCAAGCTGGGCGATATCAACAACGGAGAATCGATTACCATGGCGCCGATCGTTGCCAAAGGTAAAGTGCTGGTGGGCAACAGCGGCGGCGAATTCGGCGTGCGGGGCTGGCTCGCCGGCCTCGATGCAGACACGGGCAAAATCGCCTGGCGTGCCTACAGCGCCGGACCCGACAAAGACGTGCTGATCGGCCCGAATTTCAAGCCCTTCTACAAAATGGATCAGGGCACGGATCTGGGCGTGAGAACCTGGCCTCCCGACGCCTGGAAAATCGGCGGCGCCTCTGCCTGGAGCTGGATTTCTTACGATCCCCAGCTCGACCTCTTCTACTACGGCACCTCGAACCCAGGCCCCTGGAATCCCGAGCAGCGTCCCGGCGACAACAAGTGGAGCTCGACGTTGTTTGCGCGCCGTCCCGATACCGGCGAAGCCATCTGGGCCTACCAGATGAACCCGCACGATTTGCATGACTACGACGGCGTCAACGAAAACGTGCTGCTCGATCTCACCGTCAACGGCCAGTCCCGCAAGCTGCTCGCCCATCCCGATCGCAACGGCTTCCTCTACCTGATGGACCGGCAGACGGGCGAGATCGTCTCGGCCGAAAAGTTTGGCTTTACCAATACCTCCGAGAGTGTCGATCTGAAAACCGGCGCGTTGCGTCTCAACACGCAAAAGCAGACCGGTTTCCACACCGTGCGCGATGCCTGCCCCGCGCCGCCCGGCGTGAAAGACTGGCAGCCTTCTTCCTATTCGCCCAAAACCGGACTGCTCTATATTCCGCACAACAATCTCTGCTACGAGTCGCAGGGGACGAATGCCAATTACATCGCGGGAACACCATACGTCGGCATGAAAGTGCGCATGTACGCCGGGCCGGGCGGCAATCGCGGTGTCTTCGGCGCATGGGATCCGGTGCACGCCAAATACGTCTGGAGCATCAACGAGATGTTTCCGGTCTGGAGCGGCGCGCTCTCTACGGCCGGCGATATTGTTTTCTACGGCACTATGGACGGCTGGTTCAAAGCAGTCGACGCGCACGACGGCAAGCCGCTCTGGCAATTCAAAGTTGGATCGGGCATCATCGGCCAGCCCGTCGCCTACAAGGGCCCCGACGGAAAAGAGTACATAGCGATTCTCTCGGGCGTCGGCGGCTGGTCGGGGGCTGTAGTTTCCGGCGGATTGAACGGAGTGGATGGCACTGGCGCGCTCGGTTTTCTGAACGCCATGTCCGATCTCGGCAAATACACCACGAAAGGCGGCATGCTCTATGTCTTCTCGCTGCCTTAGCGTGTTCCTGGCGGTGGCGTTTGCAGGCGTGATGCAGGCCCGAACGTTACGTGTGTGCGCGGCACCCGACAACCTGCCGTTTTCCAATCGAACCAGCGAAGGCTTCGATAACAAGATTGCGGAACTCCTCGCAAATGTGCTCCAGGCTTCGCTCGCCTATACCTGGATCGAAGACAGCAAAGCGGAAGCAAGCCGGAGTCTCGCCTCCGGCGCTTGCGATGTGCTCACGGGCGTGCCCTCGGCGCTTGATGACGTGGCCGCCACGGAACCGTACTACCGCTCGAGCTATGTTTTCGTCTCGCGCGGCACGCTGGGCATTACCTCGCTGCTCGATGATCGTCTGGCGCAGTTGCGAATTGGCATAAACGTCGTCGGCAATGACTACGCACCACCGGCCGCCGCGCTTGCCCGCCGCGGCATTACGCAGAACATCGTCTCATTCCCGCTCGCCGAGCCGCACAAGATTGTAGACGCTGTCGATAACGGCGAAGTCGATCTCGCGATCGTCTGGGGTCCCGTGGCTGGATACTTTGCCAAGTCAGCGCGCCACCCTGTGACGCTCACTCCTGTTTCGCCGCCTGCTTTCATGGGCATCCCGTTTACCTTCCAAATCTCGATGGCCGTGCGCAAGAACGATACCGAATTGCGAGACGAACTGAACCGCGCGCTCGCGCAGAACGGGCGCGCCATCAAAGCTGTGCTTACGGAATATGGCGTCCCTCAGATACAGTAAGAGCGCTTTCTTCGCCGCGGCGCTGCTGCTCGCCTCCTGCCAGCGCGAAAAGCACGATATCCAACCCGCGCCCACCCGTCTTGCGATCTACGGCGATGCCGCACGCCAGAGTGCATTGCGTCCGGGCGGCTCGGTTAAGCCGCAGCCGGTCGTTACCAATCCTTACAATGCGAGCGGCTACGACATCTCCGAGGGCCAGCGCCTCTACGATTGGTACAACTGCTCCGGCTGCCACTTCGCCGGAGGCGGCGGCATCGGTCCACCTCTGATCAAGAAAGAATGGATCTACGGCGGCGAACCGGCCAATCTCTTCGACACGATCGTCAAAGGACGTCCCAATGGCATGCCGAGTTGGGGCGGCCGTATTCCCGAATACCAAATCTGGCAGATTGTCGCCTACGTGCGCTCGATGAATGGCGAGCAGCCGACTTCGGCCACTCCCACCCGCCCGGACACGATCGAGACGAATCCGCAGAACCTGGTCAATCGCGTTCCCGGAGCGACCAAGTGAAGCGTCTCTGGTTCGCGCTCGCCGCTTTGGCGTATTCTGCCGCTGCTCAGCAGCAGTCCGCGCTCAATCCCGCGGGTCCGCAATCGGGCCGTATCGCCGGCCTCTGGTGGTTCTTCTTCTATCTGCTTGGCGCGATCTTCATCATCGTCATGCTCATCATGCTGCGCACGCTCATGCGCGGCCATCGTAATGCCGAGGAGAATCAGCCGCTCGAAAATCACGAACGCGCCCAGACCCGCGAAACGCGCCTGCGCAGCATCGTCACCGTTTCGAGCGTCGTTACGGTTGTTCTGCTCTTCATTCTGCTGGTCGCGAGCATCAGCATCGGCAAAGCCAACGCCGATCTCGGAGCAAGCGGCAAGCCGATGATCATCCAAGTCATTGGCAATCAGTGGTGGTGGCAATTCTCGTATCTGAACGACGATCCGTCGCAGGTGCTCACGACCGCCAACGAGATTCACATCCCCATCGGTAAGACGGTACTCATTCAGGGCCAGTCAAACGATGTGATCCACAGCTTCTGGGTGCCGAATCTGCATGGCAAGCGCGATCTCATTCCTTCCCGCGTGACCACCGAGTACATTCGCGCTGATCGTCCCGGTATTTATCGGGGGCAATGCGCCGAGTTCTGCGGACTGCAGCACGCGCATATGGCGTTCTACATCGTCGCCGAGCCCGAGGACAAATTCAAAGCCTGGATGCAGGCGCAGCTGCAGCCTGCGGTTGCGCCCGCCACACCTGCGCTCGCGCAGGGCCAGCAGAATTTTCTAAATTACGCCTGCGTCTATTGCCACCAGATTCGCGGCACAACTGCTTCCGGCACGAACGGTCCCGATCTCACGCATTTCGGCTCGCGCCGCACCATTGCGGCCGGCACGCTACCGAATACGCCCGGCAATCTCGGCGGCTGGATTGTCAATCCACAGAGCATCAAGCCCGGCAATCACATGGCGACGATCGCGGTGAAGCCCGACGATCTGCAGCCCATGATCCAGTACCTGGAGAGCTTAAAGTAAATGGCCACGCAGGACGTCTCTCCGCACATCCCGAACGAGCACGCCGAACTCAGTCTGCTCGATCGCGTCTGGCAGAACGGGCGCGGGATCTTCGGCTGGCTTTCGGTCACCACCCACCACGCCATCGGCATGCGCTACATCGTAACGGCCTTCGTGATGCTGCTGCTTGGCGGCATCGAAGCGCTGCTCGTGCGTATTCAGCTCGCGCATTCGAACAACACATTTCTCGGGCCCGATCGCTACAACGAAATCTTCACGACTCATGGCACCACCATGATGTTTCTCTTCGCGGTGCCCGTGATGGAAGGCATGGCGATTTATCTTGTGCCGATGATGTGCGGCACGCGCAACGTTGCGTTCCCGCGCCTCAATGCCTTCGGCTACTGGCTCTACCTGGGCGGCTGTCTGTTCCTCTACTGGGGCGTCTTCACCAACGCCGCGCCTGATATGGGATGGTTCGCTTATCCGCCGCTCTCGGGCCCGCAATTCACGCCCGGCAAGCGTACCGATATCTGGGCGCAGATGATCACCTTCACCGAAGTCTCCGCCTTATGCGTAGCCACGGAACTCATCGCGACCATCTTCAAAATGCGGGCGCCACGCATGTCGCTCAATCGCATCCCGCTTTTTGTCTGGTCCATTCTCGTTCAGTCGTTCATGACGATCTTCGCCATGCCGGCTATCGTGATCGCGAGCTCCTATCTGCTCTCCGATCGCACCGTCGCGACGCATTTCGTCAATCCGGCCGAAGGCGGCGACCCGATTCTCTATCAGCATGTCTTCTGGTTCTTTGGGCATCCCGAGGTCTACATCATTTTTATTCCGGCGCTCGGGTTCGTCTCGGCCATCGTCACTGCCCACAGCCGTCGCGCCATTGTCGGCTATCCCGCCATGGTGCTTTCGCTCATCGCCAACGGCTTTATCGCCTTTGGCCTGTGGGTCCATCACATGTTCGCCACCGGGCTGCCACAGATCGGCGAAGCCTACTTTACCGCCTCGAGCATGATGATCGCTGTCACGAGCGGTATCCAGATCTTCTGCTGGCTCGCCACGCTCTGGAGCGGTAAAGTGCGCCTCACTACCGCGCTGCACTTCGTCTATGGATTCCTGGTCATCTTTGTGCTTGGCGGATTGACGGGCGTAGTTCTCGCCTCGGTCCCGCTCGATCTGCAGGTCCACGACACCTTTTTCGTCGTGGCGCATTTTCATTACGTGCTGATCGGCGGCGCGCTCTTCCCACTCTTCGGCGCGCTTTACCACTGGTATCCGAAGATGACCGGCCGAATGATGAGCGAGCGGCTGGGCAAAATCAACTTCTGGTTTCTGTTCATCGGCTTCAATCTGACCTTCTTCCCGATGCACATTCTCGGCCTGCACGGCATGCCACGCCGCGTCTACACCTACGGCCCCGAGATGGGCTGGGACAACCTGAATCTGCTCGCCACCATTGGGGCCTTTATCATCGCCATCGGCGGCATTCTGTTTCTGGTGAACGTTTTCTGGAGCCGTCGGCACGGGCGCATCGCGGGAAACAATCCGTGGGAAGCCGATTCGCTCGAGTGGGCCGCTGCTTCCCCGCCCAAGAATTACAATTTCGAATTTCTCCCGGTCGCGACCAGCCGGTATCCGCTGTGGGTCGCGCCCGAAAGTGAGCCCGCGTCTCTCAGCAAGGCGAAGACTCAACCGGATCGCGCCGTCGTCACCGGCCTGCGCAACGACCGCCGCGAAGTGCTCGTCACCACGCTGATGGATGCCGAGCCGCATCATCGCTACGTTCTGCCCGGCTCGAGCATCTGGCCGTTCATCACCGCGATCTGCGTCTCGATCGGGTTCATCGGCTCCGTTTTCAATCCCTGGTACATCATCTCGGGATCGATCATCTCGGGGCTGGCACTGCTTGGCTGGTTCTGGCCGCGCAAACTATTGGAGCTGGAGCCCTGAACATGGAACTCGCTCCCAAAACTCTCGACGTCAGCCATCTCGAACCGTTCGATATTTCCAGCCAGGCTCCGCTGTGGTGGGGACAGGTGCTCATCGCCTGCATCGAAGGCACGATGTTCTGCCTGCTCATCGCGGCATTCCTGTACACGCGGCTGCGCGTAGACGTGTGGCCTCTGCCCGGCGATCAGTTTCCGCACCTTACGCTGCCCACGCTCGCGCTCATTCCGCTCATCCTGAGCGCTGTCGGTTCCTTTATCGCCAGCGAGGGTGCCAAAAGGAACGACCGTTCGCGCATGATCTTCGGCCTCACGCTCAATCTCGTGCTCGCCGCCATCTTCTTCGCCATGCGCATCGTCGAATGGCATTCGCTCAATTTCAACTGGAAGGCCGATATTCAGGGTTCCTACGTGTGGGCCTTCCTCGGCCTGCACAGCTTCGACGTCGTTGGCGATCTTGTCTTCACGCTCGTCCTGATCTTCTGCGTTGTCTCCGGCCGCTACGGAGAAAAGCAGCGCCTCGGCGTGCACGTTGATTCGGTGGTCTGGTATTTCCTGGTCGCGATCTGGATTCCGATTTACCTTGCCATCTACTGGGGCCCGAAACTTCTCGAATCGCAATGAGCGCGCAAAGCACGACCCGCAATCTGATTCTCTGGATCACGCTCCTTGCCGGCCCGGTGCTCTGGCTCATCAGTTTCCAGGCGAAATTCGCCTGGGCGCCCATCACCTGCTCGACGCAAAGTAAATTCGCGATCCTGCTCTTCTCGGCGCTGGCATTCGCCTTGAGTGCCATCGCGGGACTTCTCGCCTGGCGCACCTGGCGCTCGGTCGGCTCCGAAGTACCCGGCCAATCCGCCAATCCAATCGATCGGACGCGCTTCATGGCGCTGGGCGCCGTTGCTTTGTCAGCTGGCTTCTGCATCGTCATCGTGGCGCAGGCGATTCCCGATCTGATCCTCGAGGCATGCCAGTGAAGCAGCGCTCACTTGCGTTCATTCTTGTTCTACCGGCACTCGCGTTCGGGCATGCCGGCGAGCCGCTCGCTCCGCACGATCTCTGGTCTGCCTGGGAATTCGATCCCGGTGTCGTGCTCCCGGTAGCGCTCTCTGCCATTCTCTATGCGAGAGGCGCGCGCCGGCACACCGGACTCACGCTTCTGCAGCGCACCTGCTTCTGGACTGGCTGGCTTTCGCTCGTGCTCGCGCTGATTTCGCCGATTCACCCCATGGGAGAAGCGCTCTTCTCGGCGCACATGCTGCAGCACGAAATTCTGATGCTGATCTCGGCGCCGCTGCTCGTGCTCTCGCGCCCGCTCGTCACGTTTCTCTGGGCGCTTCCGATCGAGTGGCGCAAAGCTCTCGGGCGCTGGTCGAAAACGAAGCCAATTGCGCGCACCTGGAACGCCGTTACCGACCCGCTCACCGCCTGGCTGATCCACGCGGTTGCGATATGGGTCTGGCACGTGCCCTATCTCTTCCAACTCACTCTGCGCAGCGATCTCGCCCACAGCGGACAGCATTTGAGCTTTTTCCTTTCGGCATTGCTCTTCTGGTGGGCCGTCTTTTACGGCCATGGACGCAGAGCCTACGGCGCGGCCTTTCTTTACGTCTTCACCACTGCCATTCACACCGGAGCACTCGGCGCGCTGCTCACCTTCGCTCCTCACGTCTGGTATCCCGCCTACCGCACGACCACTCAAGCCTGGGGGCTCACACCTTTGCAGGACCAGCAGCTCGGCGGCTTGATCATGTGGGTGCCGGCCAGCCTCGTCTATCTCGCTGCTGGTCTGGCGCTGTTCGCCGCCTGGCTCAAGGAAAGCGATCTGCGTCTCGAAAGGACCCAGCTCGATGCGCGCTAGCCTCTCGATTCTGCTCGCGGCTTTTCTTGTCTCCTGCGCGAATCCGCAGCACACCGCATCCGTCACGACCGGCGGCAACGCACAGCGCGGTAAAGCAGCCATCGCGCGTTACGGCTGCGGTTCCTGCCATCAGATCCCCGGCATTTCCGGCGCCGTGGGACTCGCCGGGCCGCCGCTCTCCGGTATCGCCAGCCGCTTCTACGTGGCCGGTGTTATGCCGAATACACCCGAAAATATGATTCGCTGGATCGAGCACCCCAAAGAAGTGGATGAAAAAACGCTCATGCCAGATCTGGGTGTCACTCCGGAAGACGCAACCGATATTGCCGGCTATCTTTATACGTTGAAATAGGCGAAAACCACTACACACGTTCGTCTGGCGCAACTCCTGGCCCCTGGCGTGCATCTCAAAACTGCGCGAGAAACGCAGATTTCGTGCTATTCTCTCGTTACAGCATTTAGGGGTGAACGTCTTGTTGAACGGGCGAATGGCCTGTTTAGGCCTTCTGTTGTGCATCTTCGGCGGAGTGCTCCCGGCCTCCGAGCCGAACCTGAAGAAAGCAGAAGAGCTCTACCAGCACACCAGCTACGAAGCTTCCATCGCTTTGCTCGATCGCAACAGCGGCGATCCCGCAGTCCACTTTCTGCTGGGCCGCGATTACTTCATGTCGGGCGATTTCAAACGTGCGACCGACCACCTGGAAAAGGCCACCGAACTCAGCCCGTCCGACAGCGAATACATGGACTGGCTTGGCCGCGCCTATGGTAAGCGCGCCGAGACCGCCAATCCGCTTTCGGCCCCCGCCTGGGCCTCCAAAGCCCGGCAGGCTTTTGAAAAATCGGTAGCGCTGGATGCGCACAATCGCGACGCGCTCGACGATCTCTTCGACTACTATCTGGAAGCCCCCGGTTTCCTCGGAGGCGGTTACGATAAAGCCGCTCAAGTTGCCGATAAGCTCGCCGCCATCGATCCGCCGCAGGGGTTGCACGATCGCTCCCGGCTCGATGAAAAACGCAAGCAGATGAACAGCGCCGAGCAGCATCTGCGCGAAGCCGTTGCCGCAGCGCCGCATAGCGTGGGCCATCTGATCGCGCTCGCGAAGTTTCTCGCCAAGCAGGGCCGCACTGCCGAAAGCGACGCGGTGCTCGCCAAGGCTCAGCAGGTCTCTCCCAATAATCCGCGCATCTGGCTTGCGCAGGCCGATATTCTCGTGAAGCAGCGCCGGAATCTGGACGAGGCGCGCAAGCTGCTCAATCGTTATCTCCAGTCGCCCATCACGGCCGACGATCCGCCGCGTGAAGAAGCCGTGCGTCTGCTCAAAGAAGCCGGCGGCGCCTGAGGACCGCGCATACTGGTTGCATAGTCACCCGTCGAGTGATGAATCCGTTCGCTCGCCGGCGCCGTCCCGCGCGATGAACCTAGCCGAAGCCGTCAGTTTTAGTTTCCAGGCGCTCAAAGCCAATCGCCTTCGCACCTTCCTCACCGCTCTCGGCCTGATCATCGGCAACGCCTCTGTCATCCTCGTCGTCACCATCTCGCTAGCCGGCAAGAATCTCATTCTTGATCAGATTCGCGGCATCGGCTCCAATCTCGTCTACGCCAGCGCCGAAGTGGGCAGCCAGAACGCCTCGCAGGTTCAGGGCGATTACATCAAGCTGGCCGACGTCCAGGCGATCCGCGATACGTTAGCGGGCCGCGTAGTCGCCGCCACCTCCGTCATGACCACCCACGACGACATCGTCGTAAACGGCAAGGTTCGCCAGGTGACCATCGATGGCGTGGACGAATATTACGCTCAGGTGCGCCATCTCGTGATCCTCGCGGGCCGCTCCTTCGATGCGAGCGACATTACCCTGCGCGAGCACGTCGCGATGCTGACCGACAAACTCGCCGTCCGCATGTTCGGCAGTCAGGAAGCAGCCATCGGGCAAACCATCAAGCTGTTCAAGCTGCAGTTCACAGTTATCGGCACCTTCCGCGAAAAGACCAGCACCATGGAAGTGGGCGAAATTGCCGACGAGACGATCCTCATCCCCGTCAGCGTCATCCGCTACTTCATCCCGTACGAGCGCGTCGACCCAACGTACATCGAAGTGCGCGACGCCGCCGATGTTCCCGCCGTACGCGAGCAGGTCAATCAGATACTTGAGAGCCGCCATCGTGCGGGCGCCAAGTATCAGGTCCATGATCTTACCGCCATCCTCGACACCGCCAACCAGATCGCCAACGTGCTCACCATCGTGCTGATCATCGTCTCCGCGATCGCGCTCATTATCTCGGGCATCGGCATCATGAACATCATGCTGGTCACTGTGACCGAGCGCACGCGCGAAATCGGACTCCGCATGGCGGTAGGCGCCTCGCGTAAAGAGGTGCTGCTTCAGTTTCTGGTCGAAGCCGTGCTGATCAGCCTCATCGGCGGTACCATCGGCATCATCATCGGCCTGGCCGTTCCGATCACGGTCACGATTCTCATCAAGCAGTTCCAGGTGCCCGCCTCGATCCACATCCCGGTCTCGCCGATCTCTGTGATCGTCGCTTTTGCCGTCTCGTTCACTGTTGGCGTCAGCTTCGGTCTGCTGCCCGCCCGCCGCGCCTCGCAGCTCAATCCCACGGAAGCTCTGCGATACGAATGATTGGCGCGCTTGGGTTAACCTGATCGAGCGCCCATTTGGGCCGGCTCGAGGAACAGACGAATGCGGCGGTAGCGAAGAACTCGTATGAGCCGATCGATGAGTGTGCGGCGAAGCGTGCGCCGGCCGCAGGTGAACATTCTCATCGCGGAGTCGCGGGGAGCCTAAGGAGACGTTCGGCGTTGCGGTGGGTGATTTTTTCGAGGTCGGCGGAATTGAGAGCGAGCCGGTCGAGGAACTGGCGTCCGGTCTGGTTGGAGCTGTAGGGGTAATCGATGGCGAAGAGGATGCGATCCGCGCCGAGGACCTGGAGGGCGAGATAGAGCGGAGGCGCGGTGAAGAGCCCGCTGGTGGTGATCCAGATATTGGTCTGGAAATAGGCGGAGGGCGGCTGGCGCAGGTTGGCGGTGACGCGTCCGAGTGCCTGATCGATGCGCGCGAGCTGGAAGGGAATCATTTCGCCCATGTGGCCGATGATGAGCTGGAGTTTGGGGAAACGGTCGAAGGTGCCGGCGGCGATGAGGCGGAGGGTGTGCAGGGCGGTTTCGGCGTGCCAGCCCCAGCCGGCGATGGAGAGCATGGTGGCGACGGAGGGTTCGAGGCCGGCGAAATAGGTGTTCATGACGGGCTCGGGCGGCGGCGCGGGATGAAGGTAGATCGGAGTCCCGAGAGATTCGGCGCGTTCGAGCAGGGAATAGAAGAACGGGTCATCGAGGAACCGGCCCTGGGCGACGCCCTGGATCATAGCGCCCTGGAAATGAAGCTGGGTGACGGCGCGCTCGAGTTCTTTGGCGGCGGCGGAGGGGTCGGCGACAGGCAGAGAGGCGAAGGCGCCGAAACGGGCGGGGTAGCGGCCGACGGTGGCGGCGAGTTCGTCATTCACGCGAGCGCAAAGCGGGATAGCGCGGGCGGGCTCGACAATTTCGGGCGAAGGCACGGTATGCGAGAGCACCTGCAGGTCGATTCCATTTTTGTCCATGTCCGCGATGCGCTCTTCGCCGATTTCGGCTAACTGGTCGGCGATCGGGCCGCGGCCCTGATCGAACCGGCGGTAGTAGTGCTCGCCCATATCGGACACAAGCGGGTTGCGGAAGTGCTCTTCGAGCGTGATGACGCGCATGGTCTCAGGCTAGCGAGCGGGAAGTGCTTTACCTGAGGCGGCGCGCCTTCGGGCCGAGTTGGTGGCGAAGCAGCTGTCTTAGCGAATGCAACTGGAACTCGTCGATTTGCTGCTTAGGAATGAGATGGAAGCTACCGCGCTGCATCAGAACAAATAGGTAATTGCTGGTTTCGAAGGCGCCTGTGACAAGAGACCAGTCCGCTCGATTTTCGCCGTTTGAGAATTTGGCGGTGACGGTCAGGTCATTGAACGTATAGGTGATTGGGTCGCGCAGGCCGGGATTCTTGAGCGACGCTCTGGTCGCGTTGTAGGGCATTGCGAGGAGAAAGAGCATGACTGCGAAGGGAGCGGTAATTGCGGCGAAAGGATTGTGCCGTAGATTAAGGAGGAGTGCAGCGGCAATCAGCAGCGGAGTGATCCAGTAGGTCCACGATCTGATTTGCTTCTCTAAGATTGCTCGAAATAAAGTGCCCCTGGAGAGTTGCACGGTGACGGTCACTTCGGTCGCGGTCGCATCCATTCGTTCGATGGTAGCCGGACAGAGTGTCCGAGGCAAGGAGCGCGGGAACGAGTTTCGGGGAAGACTAGGTTAGGCTGACTTCGAGTGGATCTGATACCGCGGGAAGTTGTGTATGGCGTATTGCGCGCGAGCCTACCGTTCTTCGCGATTGCGTGCATCACCGTGGTGGCCGGGATTGCGGCGCTGCTGCTGTGGCGTTTGCGGACGCGGGACCGGCTGCTGCTGTGGGTGGGACTCTTTTCGCTGCTCTATGGCACGCGGCTGCTAATCCAGAACGAGCTGGTGCGGGATGCCTTCGGCGCGCCAGGGATCGGATACCGGCGCTGGGAGTTTGCCATCACGTACGCGATCAATATCCCGTACGTGTTGTTTGCGCTCGAGCTGCTGGGGCAGGGCTGGAAGCGGGTGATTCGCATCTGGCTGTGGTTGTATGTGGCCCTTGCGGCGGTGGCGATTCCGGTGACGCTGTGGCTCGGGCATCCGCTGCATGTGTTCGATCAGATCAACAGCGTGCTGGTGGTGAGCGGAACGCTGCTGCTGCTCGTTCAGGTTTTGATTGAACGATCGCGCAATCCGCTGGCCTGGGCGATGTTCTGGCCTTTGGTGATCTTCGGCGCGTTCGTACTGGCGGAGAACCAGGGTCTGCGGCCCAGGGGATTCGATATCGAGCCGGTCGGTTTTCTGGTGCTGGTGGCGGGGCTGGCGGGGATTGCGGTTAAGCGAGCGCTCGAGACGGAGCGAAGGCTGCGAGATGTGGAGCAGGAACTGGCGACGGCGCGGCGGATTCAGAGTGCGATTCTGCCGGAGATGGCGCCCTCGCTTCCGAAGCTGCGGATTGCGACACGCTACGAGCCGATGACTTCGGTGGCGGGCGATTTCTACGATTTCCTGACGAACGGCGAGACGGCGGTGACGATTCTGGTGGCGGATGTCTCGGGGCACGGCGTGCCGGCGGCGCTGGTGGCTTCGATGCTGAAGGTCTGCTTCGCGGCGCAGAGCGAGCGGGCGCACGATCCGGCGGCGATTTTGAGCGGCTTGAACCGGATGCTGCGCGGGAGCCTGGGCGGCCAGTATGTGACGGCGGCGTGTGCTGCGATCGACACCGCAGCGGGCACGATCCGGTATGCCGGGGCGGGGCATCCGCCCGCGCTGCTGCTCGATAAGAAGAACAGGCGGGTAGTGGAACTGACTGAAAACGGCCTATTTCTGGGGCCGTTTCCGCAGGCGAGTTATTCCAGCATGATGGTGCCGGTTGCGAGCGGGGATGCGCTGCTGCTCTATACGGACGGGATTGTGGAGGCGCGGCTGGGGAATGGCGAGGAGTTTGGGCGGGAGCGATTGCGAATGATGCTGGAGAGCGCAGACGGCCATCCGCCGGCGCAGTTGATCGACTCGCTGTTCCGGCAGATTGCGGCGACGGAGCAGCAGGACGATCTGACGGCGGTGCTGGTACGGTTCGAGTGAGAGCGGAGTGTGGGAGACGGCACGCTTACAGGTGCTGAGAGGGATCGTGTGAACGAAAGTTTTGGGCGCGTCCGGCTGCGGTATGGGTTGTTTCTGGCGGCGGCTCTCGCGATCAACCTGATCGACGGCGCGGTGGTGCGAGCGGCGGCGGATGCAGGGCAGCGGCTGGTGCTCGGTTTGGCCAGCAGTTTCGACGTGATCGGTACGGTGGCGCTGCTGTATTACCTGCTGCTGGTGCGACCCGGAATTCGTACGAAAGCGAGCGTGCTTGGCGTGGCCCTGCTGGGTGCGATGCGGGCAAGCCTGCTGTTTCCGGCCGGCGGGCGCGGGCGGATGGTGGTGTGGGGCATCTGCCAAGCGGTGTTGCTGGGCGGGGTGATGTACCTCGTGAGGCGGATGAGAGGTGCGAACAGAGATGGCGGCGACCCGCTGGTGGGGATCGGGGCGGCCATCGAGTGCCTTGTGCCCTCTCGAGTAGCCGCTCGGGCGCTGACGGCTGAACTGGGGATCCTGTATTACGCGCTGTTTGCCTGGCGCGCGCAGCCGCATGTTCCTGACGGCACACGAGCGGTGACGAATTACCAGAAAGCCGGGCGGGCGGACCTGCTGAGTGTGCTGCCGCTGGCATGTGCAGTCGAGATCGTTCCGGTGCATGTTGTGCTCAGCCGCTGGAGTGCCGGGCTTGCCTGGGTGGCGACGGCCATCAGTTTTTACGGGATTGTCTGGCTGGCAGGACTGGCGCGCTCGTTCCGGCTGCGGCCTACATTGATCGGGGCGGATTCGATATGTATCCGTTACGGATGCGTGTTCCAGCTGCGGGTAGCGCGCGAGAAGATCGCGAGTGTACGGAGAGCGAAGGCAGGCGATGACCGGTGGGCGGCGCCAGGAAAGGCGCAGCCAACGCACGCTATCGCGTTTACGGAAGAAGTCAGGGCAGAGAGACTGTTCGGTTTCACGAAGCGAGTGAAGCGGCTGGCGCTCGCAGTGGACGATGCGGCTGTCTTCGAGGAGGCGCTAGGCGCGCATTTCGAGTAGCCGGGCGCCGGCCGGGTCCGGCTCGAGTTTGAGGACATCGAGCAATACGCGGCGGCAGGCTTCGGGCTGATCGGTGGTGAGGATGTGGCCGGCGTCGGGGATGAGGCGGAACTGGGCGCCGGGGATACGTGAGGCGAGCGCGCGACCGTTTTCGGGCGGAATGAGGCGGTCGGAAGCGCCGTGGATGACCATGGTCGGTACGTGGATCTGCGGCAGGCGGCGCCAGGAGCTCCAGACGAGAATCCCGCTCAACTGATTCCATAGCGCGAGCCAGCTGCAGGCGCAGGCGCACTGGATGCGCAGATCCTCTTCGATACGTTCGCGCGGTGTGGTTTTGGAATAGAGCATCGGCAGAAAGGCCTGTTCGCGGCTGGAAGTGCCAAGACGCGGGAAGACGGGCCGCGGCCATTTGGCGACCACGCCGCCATAGCTGGTGCAGGCGAGCAGGAGGCTCGAGACGCGCTCAGGGTATTCGAGGGCGAGTTCCTGGGCGATCATACCGCCCATGGAGGCTCCGATCACGGCAGCCGTAGGGACGCCGGCGGCATCGAGCACGGCGGCGGCATCGCGGGCCATCTGGCGGATCGAATAGGGGCCTTTGGGACAATCGCTGCGGCCCACGCCGCGATTGTCGAACAGGATGACGCGGCGGCGCTTCCGGAGCACGGGCACGACGCGGTACCACATCTCATGGGTAAAGCTGAGGCCCATGATGAGGAGCACGGGCGGACCCTGGCCGATTTCGTTCCAGTAGAGGCGGACGCCGTCGCTCATCGCGTAGGGCATGGCAATGCACCTCTATATATTGTGGTCACGACGGCCGGAAGCCCAACAAACCGTACGCCGCTACCTTTACTTCCCAATCGTCCGGGTTTACCATGGAAGCACCCCCGAGAATTACGATTAGGAAGGGTAGTTGCTCTTTGCTGAAACTGAAGCGCGTCGAAATTCAAGGGTTCAAATCCTTTTACGACCGGACCGAGATGAAGTTCCCGGGTTCGGGGATAGCCGCGGTGGTGGGACCGAACGGCTGCGGAAAGAGCAATCTGAGCGACGCGATCAGCTGGGTGCTGGGCGAGCAGTCGGCGAAGAGCCTGCGCGGGGCGCGTATGGAGGATGTAATTTTCGCCGGAACGCGCGACCGGAAGGCGCTGGGGATGGCGTCGGTGACGATGACCCTCGTGCCGGACGAACAGGCGCTCGAGGCCTCGCGGGTGGTGGTTCCCGGTGACGAGCCTCATATTAGAGAAGACGCGCCGGAAGCGGGAACGGATTCCGAAGCAGACAGCGAAACGGTAACAGTATCGGAAGCGAAACCGCAGCAACCGCGCGGGGAGATTACCATTACCCGCCGGCTCTATCGCTCGGGCGAGAGCGAGTACCTGATCAACGGCAAGCAGGCGCGGCTGCGGGATATTCAGGACTTGTTTCTGGGTACGGGACTGGGTCCGGAGAGCTACGCGATTATCGAGCAGGGGCGGATCGGGCAGATTTTGAGCAACCGTCCGCAGGACCGGCGCGCGGTGATCGAGGAAGCGGCTGGGATCACGAAGTTCAAGACGCGCAAGCGGCTGGCCGAGGCGAAGCTGGAGAGCGCAAAGCAGAACCTGTCGCGCGTTTTCGACATTTTGGAAGAAGTGACGCGGCAGGCGAACTCGCTGAAGCGGCAGGCCTCGAAGACGAAGCGCTACGGAGAGCTCAGGACGGAGGCGACGGCTTATCTACGGCAGCTGCTTACGCTGAAGTTCCGGGCACTCGAACGCGAGATGGCTAGGATCACGATCGAGCTGAATCTGGCGTCGGCGGAACTCGAGAAGATGCAGGCGGAGATTGCCGGGCAGGAGAGCGCGCAGGAGAAGGTGCTGGCCGCTTCGTATGAAAACGAGCGCGAGCTGACGGAAGCGCGCAAGCAGCTGTCGGATCTGAAGCTCGAAGCGGAGCGGGTGCGCGGGAAGCTGGAGTATCAAACCAGGCAAATCGAGCGTACGGGGCAGGCGCTCGAGACGGGCCAGCGCGAATGGGAGTCACTGGGGGCGCAGCAGGCCGAGCGGAGCACGGAACTGGATGCACAGCAGGCGGAACTGGCGCAACTGGAGCAGGTTTTTGCAGAGGCGCAGGCGGAGCTGAATGCAAAGTCGGCCGAGCGGCAGACAGCGCAGAACGCCTTGCAGGAGCGCGAGCGCTCGCTCGAAGGGCGTCGGCAGGAGGTGATGCGCTTCTACAACGAAGCGGGCGGGTTGAAGAATCGCCTCACGCAGCTCGAGGCACAGCTGGCGGGGTTCGATCGCGATGCGAACCGGGCGCGGGCGGAGGAGACGCAATCGGTGGCGGATCAGGCGCGCATTCAGCAGGCCAAGCAGCAACTTTCCGAACAGCTGGGACAGCGTCAAACAGCGCTGGTCTCGGTGGAAGAGCAGCGCCGGACGATTGAAGCCGAACTGCAGCAGGCGCGGGCGGGGGTGCAGGAAGCGCGGGGGGCTGTAGACCGTCTACAAGCGGAAGTTTCGCGGGTGAAGGCGCGCAAGGATTCGCTCGAGGAGGTGATCCAGCATCGCAGCTACACGACCGAGACGGTGAAGCGACTGTTTACGGCCGTCGAGCGGGGGCGCGCGGAAAATTTTCAGCCGGTGGGTGTGCTGGCGGATTTTCTCGAAGTGGATTCGCAACTGGAAAAGGCCACCGAAGAGTTTCTGCACGACGAGCTGGAATACGTAGTGGTGCGGAACTGGAGCGAGGGCGAGCGCGGCGTGGAACTGATGCGCGGCGATCTGAATGGGCGCGGGACGTTTCTGGTGGAGGATCCGGGGCGCGATGCCGAAGCCGCCGAGATTCCGCAGCCGCCGCTCGAGAACGGCTTGACGAAACTGCGGGATGCGCTGCGCTGGACTAATGGGCTGTCGCAACTGCCGATCGAGCAGTTGCCGCGCATTGCGAACTGCTACGTGGCGGGCGACCGAGCACTGGCCCGCGAACTGGCGACACAATTTCCGCACTGCTGGTTTCTGACCCCGGATGGTGTGAACTATCACGGTCAATCGGTGAGCGGAGGCAAGAAAACGGGTGCCGGACCGCTGGCGCTGAAGCGTGAATTACGCGAAGTGCAGAAGCTTGCCGGGGCGAAACAAAGCGAACTGGATGCGGCGCGCACGGCGCTGTCGGAAGGCGAAAAGAAAGCCGCTGCGCTCGCGAGTGAACTCGACCGGCTGCGCGCACAGCAGCAGGCCCAGGAAAAGGAATTGCTGGCGCTCGATCACGAGAGCCGCAAGCTGGCCGAAGAACTGAATCGCGTGCAGAGCCGGCTTTCGCATGCGCGGCTCGAGTTAGAGCGTGTCGGGCGGGAACGAGTGAAGGTGGAAGAGAACCTGGCTGCCGATCGCGAAAAGCTGAGCGAGCGCGAACGTCTGCGGGCGGAAGGCGAAGCGGCGCTCGAAGCGGCGCGGGAAGAGCTTTCCGGGTTGCGCAATGAACTGGGGCGGTTGACGGAAGAGCACGCGACCAAACGCGCCGAACTGGCCGGAATTGAAGAGCGGCGGCGCGCCTTGACGAACAGCCGGGCGCGGCTCGAGACGCAGATTCGCGATCTGACAAACCGGCGCGCGCATATCGAAGCCGAACAGGAGCGCATGAAGCAGGAGCGTGCGCAGCTGGAAGCAAGCAATGCTGAGCTGGCGGGGAAATCGGCGGAGCTGGAAGCGGCTACGGGCGACGTGACCGCGAGGGTGGAACAGCTGGCCGTGCGCGAAGCCGAATTACGGTCGCAGTTGGCGGCGGCGGATGAAGATCTCAAGCGGCTGCGGGCGTTGGCGCAGCTGGAACAGGAGAAGCGCTCGGAGCGGCAGGTGGCACTCGCGCGCGCGGAGAGCGAACTGAAGCATCTGGAGCAGACCTGTGCGGAAGAGCTCTCGACGACGCTTGCGCAACTGGCCGAAGCCGCTGGAGAAGAGGAGCCGGTGGTTGTGCTGGAGGAATTGGAGGCGAGCTACGCCGAAGTGCGGCGCAAGATTGAAGCGCTCGGGCCGGTGAATCCGACGGCGCTCGAAGAATTCGAGGAGGCGCAGCAGCGCCAGGAATTTCTGGCGGCCCAGCGGCAGGATCTGCTCGATTCAATTCGCGATACGGAGCGCGCAATCCAGGAGATCGACGCGGAATCGCGCAAACGCTTCGGGGAAGCGTTTCATGCCATTAACGCGAACTTCAAGCAGATGTTCCAGGTGCTCTTTGGCGGCGGCACGGGCGAGATGCGGCTGACGGACGAAGAGAATCTGGCCGAGTCGGGGATCGATATCGTGGCGTCGCCGCCGGGCAAGCGGCTGCAGAGCGTGCTGCTGCTGTCGGGCGGGGAGAAATCGCTGACGGCGATGGCGCTGCTGATGTCGATTTTCCAGTACACGCCGAGCCCGTTCTGCATTCTGGACGAAGTGGATGCGCCGCTGGACGAGCCGAACATCGAGCGGCTGACGCGGCTGCTGCAGAACATGTCGGAGGACACGCAGTTCATCGTGATCACGCATGCCAAGCGCACGATGGAAGCGGCGCAGTCGCTCTACGGGGTCACGATGCAGGAGCCGGGCGTGTCGAAGCTGGTTTCGGTGCGGTTTAAGCCGCCGGCGGAAAAGGCGCAGGAGCGGGAGCTGGTGGCGGCGAGCGCGTAAGGGCGGTTGCTGTTGGACTCTGTTGCTTGCGCGCAGCTGTTTCTGAGAACGGTCTCCGCAGTTGCAAGAAAATGCGACATACTGAAGCGATGGCGATCTCCAGTTCGGTGATTGTTCGCGACGCGGACATCCTGGGCGGTGAGCCGGTGTTTGCAGGGACACGCGTTCCCTTTCAGGCGCTACTCGACTATCTGGAAGCGGGCGACACACTCGACAGATTTCTTGATCACTTTCCTTCCGTCACTCGCGACATGGCAATAGCTGCGCTGGAGAACGCCAAGGAGTCGTCGCTCGACCGGATTGCATGAAGGTTGTGCTGGACGAATGCGTTCCGAGACTCTTCTGCAACCAGCTGGTGGGCCACGAATGTCAGACCGTGGTTCGTGCCGGATTCAAAAGTAAGAAGAATGGTGAATTGCTGAAGCTGGCAGCCGCGGCTGGTTTCGAGGTTCTTCTGATGGTGGACAGGAGCATTCGAGACTGTAACGAAAACTGTGTAAGAGGGCGGAGCCAGGTCACAGTCAGAGCGAGTCGACGGAAGCGAGTTGGAGTCGCTCGCCGAACATCTGCATCAGCTGATTCATTACTATATTCCATCCGTGG
>Ga0209062_1001356_pt1 | contig 44833 bp, 41 predicted proteins | sample Coa_R2_2_FD_187158 | JGI IMG/M metagenome (GOLD analysis project Ga0209062, IMG submission 187158) | Surface soil microbial communities from Centralia Pennsylvania, which are recovering from an underground coalmine fire - Coalmine... | ecosystem: Environmental > Terrestrial > Soil > Unclassified...
GGATTGCCCACTCCGAAGACGATCTTGGATCGCTGCTCGCACAGCCGGCAGCGGCGGCAGTCAGGACCGATGTCTTGCTGAATCTTTTCCAAAGTGTCGCCGGAGGGGGCGAGGGGAAGGAGGGTTTCCTGGACATCGGGCGGCGGAGGCAGGTGTGGGCCGCTGGCCGGAGGCGGCGGCTCGGTGACAGGCGCCCAGTATAAGTCGGAAACGCCCAGGTCGCGGTAAAACTCTAAAGTCTGGCGAAGCTGGCCGCGAGTCATGCGGAGATGTGCAGAGCAAGCCGGAGTTTCAACATTTCGTCAAGGATGCGGTGCGCAATCTCAGTCTTGGCGGCACGGCGCACTGGGATTGTCTCGCCGATGCGCAGGACGAGCACAACTTCGTTGTCGTCCGATTCGAAACCCACGCCCTCCTGCGAAACCAGGTTGGCCACCACCATGTCGCAATTTTTAGATTGAAGCTTCCGCCGCGCTTCCTCCACCAGATTTTCGGTTTCCGCGGCGAAGCCGACCAAGAGCCGGTCGCCTTTCACTCGACCCACTTCGGCCAAAATGTCGGGAGTGGGATCAAGTTCCAGCGAAAGCCTCGCGGCGGTCTTTTTAACTTTTTGCTTCGGAACATCGGTGCGATGATAGTCGGCAACGGCTGCCGCTTTGACGATGATGGTCGCCTCGCCCAGGCGGTCCATCACCGCCTTTCGCATCTCGATCGCGGTCTTCACATGAACTACTTCGGCGCCGCGAGGCTCGGCAAGGTGCACAGGACCGGAGACGAGCACCACGCGCGCGCCGCGGGCGAGGGCGGCTTCAGCCAGAGCATATCCCATCTTTCCGCTGGAGCGGTTCGAGATGTAGCGGACGGCGTCGAGTGGTTCCTGGGTTGGGCCGGCCGTGATCAGCACAATTTCGCCTTCCAGATCGCGTTTGGCGGCGGGTTTCGTTCGCAGTTGCGAAACCGCTTCGGCGATCCGGCTCGGCTCAGCCAATCTGCCCGGTCCGACCATACCGCAAGCCAGGAAGCCTTCGTCCGGCTCCACGATAAAGTGGCCGCGCCCGCGAAGCAAGCGCAGATTCTCCTGCGTTGCGGGGTGGCTCCACATGTTGGAGTTCATCGCGGGGGCTATCAAAACGGGACCGCGAAAGGCTAAGTAAACCGTAGTCAGAAAATCACTGGCAAGGCCGCAGGCAAGCTTTGCAAGCAAGTCGGCCGTCGCAGGGGCAATCACCAGAATGCCGTTATCTTGCGCGACCTGGATGTGTTCGATGGCGCTAGAGAGGGTGGCATCGCTGGACTGCGGTGCGCCGGCGGGGCCAAAAAGATCCGTGACCACTTTACGGCCCGTGAGAGCGGCGAACGTTAAGGGACGCACAAACTCCTGCGCGGCGGCCGTCATGATAACCTGAACGCCAAACCCGCGTTCGATCAACTCGCGCGCCAGTTCCGCGGCCTTGTAGGCGGCGATTCCGCCTCCCACGCCAAGAGCTACGTTCATGTCGCCCCCATTGGACCGGCGGCGAGTTAATCTTGCTGCTGCGCGGTCATATCCAGATTGCGGGCCGCTGAAATATCCTCGTACTGCACTAAGCCTCGGCGCACTTCTTCCATCGCCGCCACGGTCGGCTTCTTGGACGTCGTAGGAAGATAGCTGCGGGCGCCGTTCTGCAATTGCCGCGCACGCTTTGCGGCCACAATAATAAAGCGGTAAGCGCTGGCTTCCGGATCGTCCGGAATCACGCTCTGCGCGGTCTGCTTGAAATTCGAATCAGCCATGTGTTAATGAGTCTCCAAACAGGAGCCAGGAAGGTCTATTAATATTATCGCGGATTTCAGTGCCGGATGTCGAGCACGCGGCAGCGCCACAGCGCCACGCGATACTGTAGTTCGCGCAATGGGGATGTCTACATCGGCATTCGGATACTTCTCATGAAGCGGGCTGTAGGCGTGCGGGTTCATCGGTGCAAGGAAACCGATAGAGCAAGCACCAGAGGGGCGGGCCGAAAGCCGATGGACATCAGACGATTATCAGGTGTCGGATGCAGCGAAAACGATGGTTGGTGAGGGGTGCGTGCCAGCGACGGCAAATACCGTTTCGCGCCTGTAAAAATATATGAAGGATGAGTACAGAACGTCAGCTCACTCGCGTTCTCGTGGTTGACGACGAAGAATCGCAGCGCACAGCGCTGGCGGGGATGATCGGTTTATGGGGATATGAAGTCGAGACTGCGGCCGATGGCCGTGAGGCATTGGAAAAGCTGGAGATCTTTCCCGCGCACGTCTTGGTCACTGATTTGCTCATGCCGCGCATGGACGGCTCGGAATTGCTCAAGCGGCTAAACGAAAAAGGCGCCGCCATCCCCGCCATTGTGCAAACCGCTTTCGGCAATCTGGAAACGGCGGTCTCCACGATTCACGATTTAGGAGCCTTTTGGTTTCTAGAAAAGCCCGTGCAATCGGCCGCCCTGCGTCTTTTATTGGAGCGCGCGGCGCATCATGGAAGACTGACCGAACACACCGAGCGGCTGGAGCGTCAACTCAGCAACCGCGGCTTGTTGAACGAAATGGTGGGAACGTCGCGGAAAATGCAAGAAGTCTTTGCTCTCATCCAGCAGGTGGCGCCAAGCCGCGCCGCGGTGCTCATCACCGGTGAAAGCGGCACAGGCAAGGAACTGGCGGCCCGCGCGATTCATATGTTGAGCCCCCGGCGCACGGCGCCGTTTGTGGCCATCAACTGCGCCGCCATGCCGGACACGCTGATGGAGAGCGAGCTATTCGGTCACGAGAAGGGAGCTTTCACCGGCGCCGTCGAGCGCCGCGCCGGATGCTTCGAGCTGGCTCAGAACGGGACGGTGCTATTGGATGAAATCGGCGACATGCCCGTGGGCACGCAAGCCAAGCTGCTGCGCGTGCTCGAAGATGGGCGCGTCCGGCGCCTGGGAGGCAAGACCGAGACCCAACTCGACGTTCGCGTGATCGCGGCCACGAATTCCCCCCTCGATTCGGCCATTAAAGAAGGCAAATTCCGGGAGGATCTGTTTTACCGGCTGAACGTATTCCCGATTCCGCTTCCGCCCTTGCGAGAGCGCAAGGACGATCTGCCGGCTCTCATTACCTCGCTCATTGAGGATCTGAATCGGAAACATTCCACCAAGGTGACCGAGGTTTCAGATTCCGTAATGGAGCGCTTTATGGCGCACTCCTGGCCGGGCAACGTCCGGGAGCTGCGGAACGTTTTGGAGCGCGCGGCGATTCTAGCGGGGGAAGGCAGCATAGAGACGGCGCATCTGCCCCCGGGATTCGGAGGAACGCCCGCTCCCGTACCTCCCGTTTCGGGAGGCGATCTGCGGATTCCGGTCGGTTACACCATCGAGCAAGCCGAGCGCGCCCTCATTGAATTAACGCTCGAGCACACGAAAAACAACAAGACGAGAGCCGCCGAGATTCTCGGCATTAGCCAGAAGACGCTATTCAACAAGCTAAAGGAATACGGAGCGCAGGGAGCGAGCGCGGACTGAACCTCCATGTCGTTGCGGATCCGTTTGGTTCTGCTGAGCGTGACGCTGGTGGCCCTGGTGGCGTTGACGCTTTCCGCTCTTCATTTCGAAAGTTTGGTGGACTCCACCTCCGCCGCGGTTCTGGAGCGCAGCGAAACCGCCAACGAACAGATCACATCCTTTCTGCTCGATCGCATCCAGAAGGGAGTCAAAGATTACCCCGCGCCCAAGACGGATGCGGAAACACAAGCGCTGGTCTATCAAATCATCTCGAACGATCCGGATCTCCCCACGATGCTGGTGCAAACTCTGGCGCATTCCAAATACATTCTGGAGATCAACGTCGCCAGCGCTTCCGGACAAATTTTGGCGTCGTCCCTCCCCACCAAGGTAGGTACAGCCATGACGCCGTTCCGGAGCTTCGACGGATGGAGGACCAAGCCCGAGGCGTCGCGGTTGATGGATTTTATAACCAGCCGTCCGGATTACCAGGTGGTGAGTAAGGCGAGCAGGGCCGGGCAGAACGACCCGATCTTCCAGGTGCAGGTGGTGACCTCCAATGCGCTGCTCCGCCAGAGCCTGTCGGATCAACTCGGCCGGCTGGCCTTGGTTTCCGGCGTCTCGCTTCTGGTGACGCTGCTTATTACCGTGCTCGCCGCCAACTACGTGCTGCGGCCTGTGAAGAGAATCGAAGAGACCATTGACCGCATCGCGCAGGGGACTTATCGCGCCGAGCAAGGCGGCCGTGGCTTAGCTAAGGAATTCGCCATCGTAGAGAGTAAGCTGAATCTATTGGGCCAGCAGTTCCGCGGGGCCCGCGAAGATGCCAACGAGCTTCGCCATAATGTCGACACGCTGCTTGAAAAAATGGCCTCCCAACTGGATGTGGCTTCGCGCCTGGCCGCCATCAGCAAACTCACCAGCGGCGTGGCGCATGAAATCAAAAATCCTCTCAACGCCATCGCGCTCCGTCTCGATCTTCTGCGTTCCAAGCTGGGCGGATCGGAGGAGGAACTCTTGCGTGAAATTGACGTCTTATCGAAAGAGGTTCTGCGGCTCGACCGGGTGGTGAAAACGTTTTTGGATTTTTCCAAACCCGTGGAGGTGCATTTCGAGGACGCAGACCTTTCGGCGCTGGCCAAGGAGATCGTCGATCTGATGGCGCCGCAGGCCAAAGCGGCGAGGATCATGATGCGATTGGAGACTCCGCCGCAGCCGGCCTGTTTCCGCGCCGATACGGATATGCTCAAGCAAGCCATTCTCAATTTGATTTCCAACGCCATGGAAGCGATGAAGAACGGCGGCGACTTGCGGCTGAAGGTCGACCGGCGCGACGGAGCCGTCTCCCTGGAGATTGCCGATTCTGGCCCGGGAATTCCCGAGGAGTTGCGCGACAAAGTCTTCCAGCTTTACTTCACTACCAAAACGAAAGGCTCTGGCATCGGTCTTGCGCTGACGTACCGCGCCGTACAATTGCATAATGGAACTATCGCGTTCACGAGCGAGGAAGGCCGGGGCACGACGTTCCGCCTTCAGTTTCCGGCGGTGGTTGGGCATGCCTAAATTCCGAGTTGCGTTCAAGCTTTCCAGTGGGCTGCTCGCGGGCGTCTTCGTGTTCTCGAGTTTAGCCACGACCGGATGCTTGTTTTCCCCCGCCAAGCCCGCGCCGCGCGCATTCCGTCCTCCGCCCGTTCAAGTTCAGCCGGTGGCGACAGCCAGCGCTGTAATTGAGGAATCGGGACCCGAACTGGAACTGGTGGCTCCGCAGAATCCGGCGAGCGGCGCCCCACTGCGGATGCCGGAATTTCCTCCGCCTCCTAAGCCCCCCGCGCCGCCGCCCGTCAGGGTCGCGTTGCCGCGCGCCTCTCAACCGGAGCCGCCTCTCGCCCCGCCGCCAAAGATCACCCAACTGCTTAGCGCGGATGAACGCAAAGACTTGAGCCGGTCTTACGGAGTATCGCTCAGCATGCTGGCGAGGGATTTGGAGGCGCTGAGCAAAAAGCGGCTTTCCGCCGATCAGACCAGCCAAATCGAGCGGATTCTCGTATTCAAGGAGCAGGCCCAGGAATTGTTTGAGCACGACGATTTGGTGACTGCCGAACAACTGGCGCGGCGCGCCTTTAACCTGGCGGAAGATCTGGTTTCCCGAACCAGGTGAAACTCGCGCGATTCGCTGCAAGCGGTTAAGCTCTTGCGCGCAAAACGAAGGCGATTAGAGGGGTAAGCGTGCTTCTAAAAGGGAAAGGGCAGGCGCGCGAGGAAGACCGTGTGACCGTAGTCGCCCTACAAGGCGTGCAGATTTCCTTGCAGGAAATCTCCCTCTGCGCCTGCCCAAAGGCCGCCGGGTCGGAGGGGCCGGCGACCTAGCCTGACTGCCGCCGCCTATTCCGGCAACGGCAAAACCCGAATCAAATCGCCCCAGCGGAAGCCAACCTCCGCGAGGCGCGGCTTATTGTCCAATTCCACCTCCCACTCCAGCGCTGGCCTGCCCACCCGCGCCCGCTTCTGGAATATACAAGCGAATCTCCACCCGACGGTTCTGCTTGCGGCCGTCACGGGTTTTGTCATCCGCGACCGGCATCGCGTATCCTGAACCCAAAGTCGATATGGATCGCACGGGAATCATATGCTCGTTGGCCAAATACCGCGCCACGGATTCGGCCCGCGCTTGGCTCAGTGCATCATTAAAGCTGGCCGGCCCAGTCTTGTCCGTGAAGCCCTGCACTTCAATCATATAACGCTGGTAGCTGGCGGCTTTGGAGGCGAAGTCGTCCAACTGAGCTTTTGCCTCCTTGGACAACTTCGACTGTCCGACAGGGAACAAGACCGTCGTGGAGGAGGAAAGATTCCATTTGTTCATGGCCACCATGGTCTTTTCGACTCGGTCCACGCCTTGGGCGGCTTGGTCGGCGGAGCGCTGAGCGTTAGAGGCCGCTTGATTGGCCTGCTGCGCCGCTTGATTGGCCTGCTGCGCGGACTGGCCGGCCGCCGTCGCCTTGGAGTCGACGTCGCTCAGCCGCTCCTTCGTCCGCGACAGATCCGTTCCGACATCGTCGATCTCTTTCTTTTGATCCGCAAGCTCCTTCGTGTGATCGGCAAGCTGCTTGTCCTGCTCGGCGTTCTTGCTTTCCGTCGCGCTTACGCGGGACTCCACCGGAGCCACCGTCTTGGCGACATATTTGTGGGTGGCGATGCAGCCATTCGCAACCAGCATTGCCCCCAGAGCACCCACCGTCATCATTATGTGTTTCATTTCGACCTCCCTAACCTCATTTGTTTTGCTTCTGCACCTTTAGAGCGCCTGCACTTTTCTGATTGCCTGCACCATTAACTGCGAAAACTCACACGGGCATTTATCGGCGCCGTAAGGGGACTCCTCAGAGTAAATCCAACCACCGACTCGGCCGGCAACGATACTTCCTTCTTGCCGGTGAGCACAGCTCCCGCCGTGCCTGCTACCGCCCCGGAGGCCGCTCCCGCCACAAAGCCCACTGGTCCAGCGACCAGTCCTCCGACCAAGCCGCCTGTTCCGGACCCGCCTCCAATCCACGCCCAGTTGCGCTTGCGGTGGGAGCCGCTAACGCGAGTCAGAGGACTGGTCGATAGCGCGACTTCGCGGCCGGACACCCGGCACGTGTCTAATGTTACTGACAGCACGGCGCGGCCTTTAAGCCGGCCCGAGGGATGCGCCGTCAGAACGTGCCCGCTCACCACCGCTCCTTTGGGGACAACCACGGCCCCCTCTCTGACTAGAGGAGCTTCCAAGACCCCGGTAAAGCGGTCGCCGGGACGGCTATATTTCGTGCTTAATTCCTGGTCGATCCTGACCCTTAGCACGGAGCCCGCGGGAACCGCTATCGCGACAGGCCGCACGGGCGCCTCGGCCTTGGCCTTCCCATTTGCCTGAATCGGGCTCGCTGACGTCGCCGGAACCGGATCGGATTTCGTTCCGCTCGAGGCCGCAACCGATGCGCTCTGACATCCTTCCAGACCGGCTCCGATGCAGATTGCCAGTAGAATCTTCCCGGAGCGGGCCGGAAATACTTTCCGATTCCTCGCCTCAACCCCTTGATTCTTTTGGCCCGCTAATTTCACGTGCGGATATGGAGCACTTCACCGGCCATTTCCGGTGCGTATCCTGAACCGGCTGAAATTGCTCAGCGGGAGACGGTTGTTTTGCTCAATCGCTCGAAGTCCGCCAGGAGCTGCCGCGTAATTTTGTCTGCCACGTCGGCGCTGGCGCCCCGAAATTTCGCGCCATTGCTTTCCTGGGTGGTGGACCACAGCACATCGCCGTCTTTATTCACCAGCCGGACCGTGGCTAGGGCCTCGTGCTTCCGTTCCTTTATATCGATGGATTCGTGCTCTCCCGCCCCCGCGCTTAACGAGTGGCTGTTCGCAGAGGCTCCGATTGCGCCTGGGCGTCCATCGCGCGTCCCGGCGCTTGCCCCGCCGAAGCGCGAGCCGGCGCTCACGCCGCCCCTGATATCGACGCTGTCGGAGGAGTCGAAAACGTCCGTGTAGATCAGGTCTTCGGCAGCGCCCCTCAGAGTCGCATCCGCGCGATCGGCGTTTTCGGTGAGAATGAACAACTTGGAATTCTGAAGGCTTGTAATGATCAGGTCGCGCATCTGCGCGGCCGTCTCGCCGCCGGTCAGCCGGTCCACATAGACGCGCTTTACCGCGAGCATCTGCGCGGCGAGATTCTCCATTTCCCGAATCGGAGCGGCAACCAGCCGCGGTGGGTTTTGCTGCGCTTGCATGCCTACACAAAACAGCAGCAGCGCGCCCGCCGCTGAAACGATTCCTTTCGTCATCCTTTCCCCGCTTTCCGCGCCTCCGGGTCCTGATATTGGATCTTCAGCCCGGTGCGCGCCTCCAGACTCACCAGAGTCGCTCGAATATCGGCCTTATCCACCCGAAATACCAACGCTTGCTGCTTTCCGTCATCAGCCATGTAACCAACGGTCAAGAAGTGTTTTCGCTGCTTGCTGAGAAGAAGCAGAGGAGAAACCATTACAGCCAAGGCCAATCGACGATCCACCTGCTGGCCGTATTCGATCAGATTTATCTGGCCATATTCTACTCGGAGCTGTACTTTTTTAGAATAAAAAGCGAAGTATTGATCGTCATCCACCTGAATCAAGCCGAAAGTTCCCGGCCGCATCGTCTCTCCCGCGGTTCCCCCGATGTATTCGACCTTGCTCTGTGCAAGAGCCGCTGTGGAAATCGCAAGGGCTACCGCAGCCGCGAGAATAATCCGCATAGGAAGATAGTCGGCGGCAGGCGCGGAAATTCTCACGGCGGGGGCCGAGCTAGCTTATAGTAGCCGCGTTTTATCGACGGAGTGCTATGTACGCCGTTCGGTGATTCGGCATTGATCGAAGAAGCGCTGCCAAGCCTCCATCGGATACGCCGGGGAGACGCGCATGGCGGTTTCCTGCTCTTCGAACGACCGGCCGAGAAGAATGGCGGCGGATCTCCGGGTCCCAACGGCTGGTGGTGGAGGCTGGTCGGCAGCCTGAAGCGCCTTCACAAACCTGGGCAGAGTGTTGGATACTTACCGGCGCCGCGCCGAGTTGAGAGGATCGAGCGCCCTTCTGTGATCATTTCGCGGACGAGTAAGGCTTTGCTGGGCGCCTGGAAGATACCGATGGTCCCACCCGAATTGATGGTGGCAGTGGCGCCGAACGGGATGCATTACCCATGTTGGGAAACCAACTTCGAAAAGCCATGACGACGAACCTCCGTTTCCGGAGTAGAACTCGTTCTGATCCTGCCTTATCAGGAGAAACTCTGCACTTAATTGACTGGAGCCAGCCGATTATCGAAAATATTCTAGACGCCTTCCCGACACGACCTTGCATGACTAATGCGAAGTAATTGGAAAGTAAGGACTTCAAATTCGTGACATTCTGAGCCCGAAGCTGTCGAATTTGTTAAGGCATTGTAAAATCAACGAGTTGAAACTGGCGAAAAGTTGGAAAACGGAAGTACAGAAAAAGCAGCCGAAAGATCGAGGATATTCTGGGAACTAACGATATAGCGTGAGGAGCCACAAATGCGCGGACATTTACCGGAATTCCGCTTCCGCGAACTCGAGCCAAACTACCCGTCCTCCGAACAGCGGGAACTTCGCATCGGTGGTGTTGAGTCGGGCTCGCAGTTGCCACTCCGGGTTCCTTGCGCTGACGGCGGCTAGCTATAACTAAGATCCGCGCTTTTGAGAGCGCTGGCGCTCGTGAGCATGGAACTTTTGAGTACGAGGAAAGGCGGCAGTACCGGGCCGGGAGTCGTCGTTGCTCGGGCCTTCGTGTTCGCCAGGCTTCGCCTGAGGCTCTGATAAGCTTGAAGCTTGTCTCCGAAGGAATTTGCTTTCGAAATGGCGGCCTCCAGCGTCCGCTTCGGCGCCGGCGTGACGCGCGAGATCGGGATGGATTTGGCCGAGTTCGGCTCCCAGCACGTGTTGGTGGTTACCGATCCCGTGATCGCCAAACTGCCGCCCGTTCAGACCGCGCTCGAATCTCTCGAAGCGAACCGCATCCGATTCACCGTCTACGATCGCGTCCGGGTCGAGCCGACCGACGAATCTTTTCAAGACGCCATCGCTTTCGCCCGAAAGGATTCCTACGACGCCATCGTCGCCGTGGGCGGCGGGTCCACCATCGACACGGCCAAGGCCGTCAATCTTTACGTCACCTATCCGCCCGAAGATTTTCTAGATTATGTGAATCCGCCCATAGGGAAGGGAATTCCGGTTCCCGGTCCTTTGAAGCCGCTTTTGGCGGTTCCGACCACGGCGGGCACGGGCAGCGAAACCACCGGCGTCAGCATTTTCGACTTAAGCCGGATGCATGCCAAAACCGGCATCGCCAGCCGTCGGCTCAAGCCCACGCTGGGTTATCTGGATCCCGAAAACACCCGTACTCTGCCTCCCCAGGCTGCTGCTTCCAGTGGCCTCGATATTCTGAGCCACGCCATCGAATCCTACACCGCTTTGCCTTTCCACGAAAGGCCCCGGCCGGAGCGCCCCGCGCTGCGGCCCGCTTATCAAGGATCGAATCCCATCAGCGACGTGTGGTCGCTGCAAGCGCTTCGGATGGTGGCGAAATACATCGTAAGAGCCGTCGAAGACCCTTCCGACGATGAAGCTCGCGCCAATATGATTCTCGCCGCTTCCTACGCGGGCGTCGGCTTTGGAAACGCCGGCGTCCATCTTCCGCACGGCATGTCGTATCCGGTATCCGGGCATGTGAAGACCTATCGCGCTCCGGGCTACCCTGCGGACCATCCTCTGGTCCCACACGGATTCTCCGTCATTCTGAACGCGCCCGCGGTCTTCCGCTTCACAGCGCGCGCCAATCCCGCGCGGCATCTGGAAGCGGCCGAAGCGCTGGGCGCGGATGTCGCCTCCGCCCGCCCGGAAGACGCCGGCAGGATTCTCTCGGACCGGATCGCGTGGTTCATGCGGCGCCTTAAGACTCCCAACGGCCTTCGGGAAATCGGCTACCATTCTTCTGACATCCCGGCCCTGGTGGAAGGAACGCTGCCGCAGCACAGGGTCACCAAGTTGTCGCCCCAGCCAGCCGGAGCCGAGGAACTCAGCCGGCTGTTTGAACAGGCCATGGTTTCCTGGTGACGAAATTCGCCGTCGTCACCGGAGCCGGCAGCGGCATCGGACGCGCCGTTGCTCTCGCGCTACAGGCCAATGGTTACTCCGTCGCGCTCGCAGGGCGGCGGGTTAAGGAACTGGAAAAGACCGTCGCCATGTCTGATCCTTCCGGCGGCAGGTTGCTCGTGATTCCTGCCGATGTCGCTCAGCCCGGCTCCGTTCGCGCCCTCTTCCGCGCGGTTCGCGAAAACTTCGGCCGCCTGGACCTCCTCTTCAATAATGCCGGCATAGGAGCGCCCGCGGTTCCCATGGAAGACCTGACCTTCGAACAATGGAACGCCGTCGTGGCCGTGAATCTCACCGGCGCGTTCCTCTGCGCGCAGGAAGCGATCCGCATCATGAAGGCTCAGAATCCGCGCGGCGGGCGCATTATCAATAATGGCTCGCTTTCGGCTCATTCGCCCCGCCCGAACTCCGCGCCCTATGCCGCCACGAAACACGCCATCACCGGCCTGACCAAAAGCATTTCGCTCGACGGCCGCAAGCACGATATCGCTTGCGGGCAGATCGACATTGGCAATGCCGCGACGGAACTGACCGAGCGCATGGCGGCGGGCGTCCCGCAGGCAAACGGATCCATCGCCGTCGAGCCGCGCATCGATGTAGAGCATGTCGCCCGCGCTGTGCTCTACATGGCGAACCTGCCGCTCGAAGCCAACGTTCCGTTCATGACCGTGATGGCCACCAAGATGCCCTTTGTGGGCCGCGGCTAGCTTTCCGATTTCCGCCCGGATGAATCGTCCTCCAAGCCCAGTGGCTTGGGCGGAACGGCCTTGAGGATCTCCTCCCGTTTGCGGAATTGCCGCCGCGCTGCGATTCGCGCCGCGAACAGAGCCGCGATGGTGAACAGAATCAGCGGGCTGAGCCGCCTGGTGTCCGCCGGCTGCGTCAGCTCATAAAAGCCCAGGGCCAGCGCGACAATCGCGCCGATCGGAGCCGTAATGTCGCGCAACTGCACGGCCGCCTCCTGGCATCGATTCTACATCCTGCGCCCTATGGCAGCGCGTAAGTCACGCCCGTGACGAACGTGAGCGAGTTCTTTTTGAATCCGGGCGGAGGATCGTTCAAATAGCTATCCAGCACGCTTACATTGAGCCCGACTCCTTTGTACACCGGCAGCGTGACTCCCGCGCTCCCATTGGCGAAATAGGCCCTGGTATTATTCCAGGCCGGAGTATAAGTCAGCCACTCGTCGAACTTGATTGCCGCCGGCAGGTTGCGGTGGTAAACTTCCCCCAATACGGAACCGATTAATCGCTCGCTCGGGCTGCCGTTGAAGCGCTGATCTATGAAGCTGGCCGTGGCCTTCAGATCGAGCGTCTGCGGATCGGAACGGATCGCGGTCCAGCCCGCGCCCGCGCCGTACGTCTGCTGAAGGTACAAGCCTTGAGAAAAATTATGGTCCAGCGCGGCTTGCCCCAGCGCATAGATCCGGTGTTCGAAATACTCGTCCCGCTCAAGGTCGAAATGAACGATGTTCGTCTTCACTTGCGGAGTGTTGGGCTGGGTCAGCTTTCCGTAGGACACGGTGAAATCCGCCAGCGTGCGATTTCGCGCCGCAAGCCAGTCCTCCGCCGGGATGGCCCGGCTTAAATGCGCCACGCCGGTGAAAGTCTGGGCGCTCTGAGTCGCCTTTACCAGCGAAATGCCGCCGGTCAGAGCGCCCTTCCAATCCTCATCGAAGCCGGGGTTTTTCAACGCCGCTTGGTAGGCAGGCTCGTCGATGACGAAACCCGCATCGTTCACCGCGATCGTCTGAACCGGCTGGCCCGCGCCTGGCGTGAGCTGGATCTTTTGGTCCGAGGCTGCAAGGACGCCGCGCGGAATTTCGCCATCCGTCTGCTTGCCTTTCAAATGCAATCCTTTCGGAATGACGGCGAAGCGGCGCTCGGAGCTCAGCTCCTTGATCTTGGACCACGGGATGCTCACGTTGCCCGCCGCATCGCTATGAAACGTCACCGTGCCTCCCACCGATCGAACCAGCTTGCCTTGCAGTTTCTCGCCGTCCACGAGCGTGAGAACGTCCGGCGCGCCCGCGGCCGTCGCCGCCAGCGCGATCAAAAAAGGAAAAGCGCAGAAGGAAAAATTTCGTAAGCGCATCATTATGCTGTGGGTGCAAAGAACGCGGGTTTCTATGGCCTCGGAATGAGCGAGTATAGCACGGGCTTCTCGCGACCGAATCGATCCTTTGGGTAGCGCGTGAATCTTGCCGTCGCTACTTCTTCACTTCCGCCTCGATCGCTTCCAGTTCCTTGCCTGCCTCGGACCATTTGCCCTGTGCGGAAAGCTCGCGATACCGCTCAATATGGGCGCGAACCGCCGCGATTCTCGCATCGGCGCTGGCGGACGCTGCGGCGGGAGCCTCTCTAGACGGCGCCCCGGAACGGTTCTGCTCCGGCGCAACCGGAACAGCCTGTCCCTTTTGGATCGCTTGCAGCGCCTGCAAAGCCTTCTCATATGTGTCCTCGTACGCCACCGTGCTTCCCACCGCCAGCGCGACCTTCTGCAACTGCGGCATGGGCGCCTGCGGGGCCCGGATGTAAAGGGGCGCGACGAACAAAAACGTCTGATCGATGGGCAACGTCAGAATCTGGGGCCTCAAGACTTGAGAGCCTTGCTGATTCCACAGTGTCAGATCTTTCGAAATCACCTGGTCCTGATTGATCAGAGCGTCGATCTGCAAAGGACCCGGAATGATCTCCTGCTTCGGCAATTGAAGGTAAACAATCTCGCCCAGGTGCGGTCCGTCGCAGCGGGCCGCCATCAAGCCGATCAGATTCTGCTTCGCCCGCGGAGTGAAGGGGATCATCAGCACGAACTCCGGGGCCGTTTCGCCGGGCATGGTCAGGATCATATAAGTAGGCGCCACTGGCTGAACGGGGCCTTCCTGTCCCTGCGTGTACGTGGCCAGATCCCACAGATCCGCGCGGTTGTAAAACGATTCCGGATCGCGCATGTGATAGGTGCGATACGTCTCCGCCTGCACGCGAAACAACGTCTCTGGAGCGCGCGCGTGCGACCGAAGATCCGCCGGCATCTCTGAAGCCGGCGTGAGCAAGTCCGGGAAAAGGCGCTGATAAGCCCGAACCAGCGGATCTTCCGGGTCGAACACGTACAGCCGCGCCGCGCCGTCATAGGCGTCCACCGTGGCTTTGATCGAATTGCGGATGTAATTGTAGGATTCGGCGTCCGCGCCCTCCACCGGCCGCGAATAAGGATGCGCGTCGCTGGTCAAATATCCGTCCACGATCCACGTGAGGCGTCCCTCGCGGGTGATCACCAGGTACGGATCTTCGTCCCACCGGACGAATCCGGCCAGCGTTCCAAGCCGGTCTAGCACGCGCCGGTGAATCATCATGCGGGTTTCGGCTGTGAAAGCGCTGGTGAGCAGAATGTTCCAATCGCCCTCGGCGATCGATGCAATGGTCCGCAGGACTTGGCCGCTCATTGCAAATCCGCCCGCGCCGTTGTAGCGCGTCGGAACGTCGCCCGATCCGGAGGGATAGTTGAATTCCGGATACGTTGTGTCCACAAACACCGGCTCGTGCGCCGCCTCGCCGTAATAAATCTCCGGACGAGTCAGCTTCAGACCGGGCGCATTCACCTCTACCGGAGCGTTTTTGATGAGCAAATCCGGCAGTCCGGAAGGCGATATGCGGCTCGCCTCCGCCATCACAAGCCCGTAGCCGTGCGTGAACGTGAGGTTGGCGTTGATCCAGCTATTGCGCGCTTCGCCGAGCTGGTTCAAATCCAGTTCCCTCGGCGCGAGCAAAGTCTGCCGCAATTGCCCGCCGATCTGGTAGCGGTCCACGTCGGTATCCGCATAGGCGTAAGGACGCAGCGGCTGCGTTTGGCTGAGAGTATCGTGAAAGGCGCGCCAGTCCCACAGCCTCACATTGTCGAGCATCGCCCGGTTCCGGTCCACATCGATGGTTCCTTCTCTGCGCGCGTCGAACTCCACTTCGCGCGCCCGCCGGTCCAGGCCGAACGCCGATCGCGTCGCTTCGATATGCCGCTCGATGAACGGCTTTTCCAGCGCCAGCTCGTTCGGTTTGACGTAGAGAGAGCTCACCAGAGGCGGCAAAAGGAAATCGATCGCCAAAACGCTCGCGCAAACGATCGCGCCTCGCCGCCGTCCCGCCAAGACCAGCGCCGCCGCTAAAATCGCCGCGGCTGCCTTGATGTATTGCAGCGGAAGATTCACGTGCTGCTGCACGTAATCGATTCCCACCAGCAAATTGCCATGATCGGAATACAGCATTTCGTAGCGGTCCAGCCAGAAATTCACCGCCAAGGCGCTCAAAAATCCGGCGATCAGCCATTTGAGCAATCCCGTCTCAAGTTTTCCCAGCGCGCGAAGATCGCCCCAATCCAAGCGGCCGTAGCCCAGTCCTTCGCGGATTTCCGGGAATCTCGTCTTTACCTGCCAGAATCGCGCCGAGATGTAATAGACCAGCAATCCGGCCAGCGCCAGCGTCGCCACAAACGCCACGAGTCCACGGTAAAAAGGCAACTCGAAAAAGTAGAAGCCCAGCGGCTTGCCAAATGCCGGATCGCGCCAGTTCGTCTCCATGCCCCGGCCGGCCACGTAACGGGCCACGGTCCATCCGTCCATCAACGCCGCCGCGATGATCAGAGAGAGCGCCGCGAGCGCGATCGTCGCTAGCCATCCGTAGCGCGGCCGGTCGCGCAGGCCGGTCCCCCCGTACTTCATTCCGCGGGCGTGCGCCCACCATAGCGCCACGAAGAGAATCCCCCATTCCGCAATTCCCGTGAGCCAGCGGTATGCGGACATCCGCAGCCATGTCGAAACTTGCCCCATCTCCCGCCACCAAAGGTAATCGATGATGACCGAGCAGATCGACCGCCCGAATGCCAGCAGCAAAATAAGAACGGCGATCAGAAGAATGAGGCGGCCGCGGCGCGGCGCCGAACGGGGCGCGGGGAAGTAGCTGTGCTGCGTCATCTAGCTCATGCTATGCGCGCGTGGCGTCCCTGCGTGCCTTTCGACGCCCGCCCGCCGCGGCAGAGGAGGCCGGCCGCTCCCAGCCGAACAACGGCCGCGGGTCAGGCTTGCGCACGCCATTTACCGCCAGGCGCTTCGATTCCGCGGCCTCTCCCCGCGAAAAATTTGGACTTCATTTCTGCTTCGGGATCCGCGGAACGACCAGATGAAATAGCTTCAGTCCTGCGTTGTCGGCGGCCCGGATCGAAGCGGTCTCGGAAGGTCCCAGATAAACGCCCGCCCCTTTTCTGACCTCGTAATTGTTACCCTCCAGACAAATTTGTCCTTGGCCTTTCATTAAGTAAATCAGTTGGTGCTGGTCGATGGGATCGGCGCGAAATTGCTTGCCCGGTTCAACCCACCGCAGCGCGCCCAGAACGTTCTTGGCGCCGGCGAGCGGCCCATTCAGGATCTCGACAAACTCGCCTTCGTCGCTTTTTTTGCGCGCCAGGCTGTTGGTGTCGATGAAAAGAGTTTTTTCGGCCATTAGGTTTGCACCCACACGCGCCCGTCCACGCGGTTCCAGCGAAGATCGTCCGGAGCGCCGTCCAGAATCGTGGTTTTGAATCGGTTCGGCGCCTGAAATTCGAAATAGAACAGCCCGGTCTCGGAGGCCCGCAACCGGTGTTTCGCCTCCGGCGGAATGAACACCATATCGCCGGGCCCCACCTCGCGGACTCCTTCGGGCGTTTCCACCGTGCCCTTGCCTTCCATGATGAAGTAAAAATGTTCGCAATTTTCGTGAAAGTGATAAGGCGAAGAGCCGTGGGGCTTGTAATGCATCACGCCGGCCAGCATATCGTCTATTTGGGCCAGTTCCTGGTTGACAAAGAACGTGCGCTCGCGCCCCGGAACCGCCGAGACCAGCTTGGGCAACTCGTCCTCGTGGAAGATGTAGGCCATAAGATTCTTTTGAATTCTATCTCACTGCGGACGGTACGCCAGCCGGGCCACTTCTCCATAAGGAGCCGAAGCCACCCTCGCGCGAATCTCCGCCTGCCGATGCCGCTCGACCGTCGGCTTCGGCGAGCCGCCCCCCTCTTCTCCCCACGCCACCTTCACCTCCACGCCCGGCTGGCTGTGTTCTACGTCGACCACAGCCAGAGACAGCATCGCCCGCTCGTTGTAGCTGTAGCCGGTATACGTGGATAGACCAATGGTGTTGCCGCCGGCGAGAACTTTATCGAAGGGCAGCGTGGAATAGTTCGCTAAAGGTAAATCGATATATTTGGCGATATCTCCCTGGCCGCGGAATAACGACCCGAAGACTCGCTCGACGTCGTCGCCGTTCCAGACCAGCGTTACTTTCTTCCGCTTCTGCCCGCCCGACATCTTTTCCAGCGCTCGCCGCCCAACGAAATCGTGATCGAATTTGACGAACGGCCCATAGCCCAGATCATAAGGCGTCAAATAATAGTCGGAGATATTAGCTGAGTAGAAACTGCCTCCCAGCGACGCGATCGCTTCGTAGCTCTTATCGCTGAGCCATTTTCTGTACGCCTTCATCGCTTCGCCCGTATACACCGCCGGGAGCGGCGATGGAATCCACCCGGATTCCAGCGTCGTCGTCGGATACGCCCGCGAACCCACTTGCCGCAACCCGAACTCTTCACCGGCCTTCACAATCGCCTCGCGCACCGCCTCGCCATATTCCCACGGCCCGAACAATTCCCAGCCCGGCTGCCCGACCATTCCATGCCGCAGCGCCCGCACCTCGCATCCGGCGATCTTCATCGTATCCATGTGAAAGAACCGAATATCCGGCGCCGGCCTTCCCAGGACTTTCTCCATCAGCCGCACGGCGTTCGGCCCTTGCACCTGGTAGCGAAACGCTGTTCGCGGGCCTGGATTCACGGCCGACCGTTCGTCGCGTTCCGCCTTCGCGTGGTAGCCTCCGGCTTCCAGATTGTATTGGACCCAATTCGCCGCCGGAGGCCTTCCCACAAGATTGAATTCATCCTTATCGAGATAGAAAAGAATCGCGTCTCCAATGACAAATCCGTCGTCGTTGCACGCTACGAATTGTTTGGCCTGATTCACCCGGAAATTCGCAAAACTGTTGACCCCCAAATCGGAGAACAATTTCAGCGCTTCCGGGCCTTGCACGTATAAATCAGTCATGTGGTGCGACTGGTCGAACAAGGCGCAGGTTTCGCGCCATGCGCGCTGCTCGTCTCTCCAGTTGGAAAATTCGGCCCGCACCACGGGAAACGCATACGGCCCAATCCGTGAATTGCGCAGCAAATTCACTGGACCGCCGGCCGCATGGATGGCGTCCTCCAAGCTTCGATTGCTCATCGGTCTCCTTTTCGCAACTTCGCGCCTCCGCCGGAGGATCAAATGCCGCTCGTCCGGATCCAGAAACTCTCCGTCCACTTTCCGCCCGGAGCCACGGTTTGTAATTCCGGATATTTTCCGGCATGATTCAGGTTCATTGCATTCGTAACGCCCGCCATCGGTTCCAAGCAAATGAACTCGCGCGGAGAGCCGTCCGCGTTATTCGGCTCCCACACCACCGCCGCCTGATATTTCGGCCCGAAGATCGCCTCCACTTTCTTTCCGCCGGACTGGATGAAAAAGTGCGCCCGCTGTTGCGCATCGCGCTCCAAATCGATGAATCCATCGTCCAATGTGCGTCCTTTTAGCGGAAACGGGTCTGGCAGATCCATGGGCTTGAACTCGCCTGTGGGAATCAGCCGCGAATCCGTCGACACGCGCCGCCGGGCCGGAATGTGCGCCAGCCATTCGTCGCGCGGAACGTCGGGAATCCGGTAGTAGGGGTGGAATCCGATCGAAACGGGCATCGGCTCCGCGCCGAGGTTAATCACCGTCGTCCTCACCTCCAGCTCGCCCTGGGACACCCGGTACGTCATTTCGTACTCGTGGGCGAAGGGCCACTGCTTCATCAGCTCGGGGTGCTTCCAAAATTCCAGCTTGCTGGTCATGTGCGCGGAATCTTTTTCTGCCGTGACCTCGGTCACGCGCCACAAGGAGGAGTCCGAGAGTAAGCCGTGAATCGGGTTTGCCCCGCGCACGTTGCCTAACTCCATATCGAATGCGTATTTCTTCCCGTTCGCCCAGAAAGCCTGCGAATCCATCCGGTTTGCCCAGGGCGCCAGAAAGGGAATCGCGCTCATTTGCGGAGCCTTTTGAAACTCGCCCACGCTGGCGAACGGAAACCAGAGAATGTTGTGTCCGTGCACGTTCATCTCGTAGGCGGTGTTGCCCACGGCGGGAATCACCGAAACTTCCACGCCATGCGCCAGGTCAAAAAGGCGAATCACGGCGGCGCCGTGGTCCGAAATTCGTTCCGCCTTATAGTTTTGAGCTTGCGCCATGGCCGCCATCGCAAACAGAGCCAGCAATTGTTTCATTGTTTCACGCTAATACAACAGGAACGGCTTGCGGCGCTCAGCATACGCCTCCAGATCCCCGGTCCACTGCCGCTCGATCGTGCCCGGCTCCGAGCCCGCCTTCATGGCCTCCAACGCCTTTCGATTGCCGATCAGCAGCCGGTCCTTTTCCAGATCCACCTTCCCCGGATAAAGCCGGTTCAGTGCATACGCCAGCTCCAATCCCAGCCGCACGGCATTGAGCCGCTCACGGTCCGTAATCGCAAACCGCACGCCCTCGATCGCCTTGCCTTTGAAGACGGAATCGGTGGGCTGAAACCGGGTCGCGTAAGCACGCACGCCGGGAATGGAGCGCGCGTTCAAAAACTCCGCCAGTTCCGCGCCCCGAATCCAGTCCGCGCCAATCTGCTCGAATGGCGCATCCGTTCCCCGGCCCACCGAAAAGCCAGGCGAGGATTCCAACATTGCCACGCCCGGATAAAGGGCCGCCGCGTTCAGGCTGCGCAAATTCGGAGACGGATCGATCCAGGTCAGTCGCGTCGCCTCGAACCAATCGGCGCGCGCCCAATTCCGCATCTTGACGACGTGCAAATCGGCGCCCATCTTTTTTTCCGCATTCGCCATCGTCGCCAATTCGCCTAGGGTCAACCCGTGACGGATCGGCAGCCTATAGCAGCCCACCGGGCTGGCAAGATCTGCGTCCAGCATCGGCCCTTCCACGTGCGTGCCCGTGATGGGGTTGGGGCGGTCCAAAACGTAAAAGGGAAGCTTCGCGGCGGCCGCCCGCTCCATGGCGCTCAGCATGGTGCAGCCGTAAGTGTAAAAGCGCGCGCCCGCGTCCTGAATATCGAACGCCAGCGCATCCACTCCATCCAGCATCTCCGGAGTCATGTGAAACCGGCTGTTCTGATACAGGCTCCAAACCGGAAGTCCGGTCTCCCCATCCTTGGAATCGGCTATATTTGGTTGATCCAGCTTTCCTGTAATCCCATGCTCCGGCGAAAACAACGCCGTGACTTTCACGCCGGCCTGCCGCATCACGTCCACATTGCGCCGGCCCGCTCGGTCGATCCCCGTCTGATTCGTAATCAGCCCTACCCGTTTGCCTTGGAGCGGAGCAAAATTCTCTTCTGCCAGAACATCGAGACCGGCCAGGACTCCTGTCGCCGCGGAGGCGACAATGTTTCCAACGCTCCGCCGCAGAGCCGACAGATTCTTTCCGGCCTTGGGATGAACGGCGTTGGCGAGCAGAATCACGTATGTCTTCGATTGCGGATCGATCCACAGCGACGTGCCCGTAAATCCCGTGTGGCCGTAAGAACCGATGGGGAATCCGCCGCGCGGGGAAGAATAGGGCGAATCGATATCCCAGCCGAGTCCCCTCACGGCGCTTTGCCCGGCCGGCGAAGCGGGTGAAGTGAATTCCCGTACGGTCTTCGCCGAAAAGATCGGCGCGCCGCCATTGAGCATCATTTGCGCGAACCGGGCGAGATCGTCGGCGGTCGTGAACACGCCGGCATGCCCCGCCACGCCGCCCATGAAGCGTGCGGTGGGATCGTGCACCACCCCCCTTAGCGGCTGGCCGCTTGCCGGATCGATTTCCGTAGGCGCGATGCGCGGGCGCAAGGAAAGCGGCGGCCGGAACATCGTTTCGCGCATGCCCAGCGGCTCCCAAATCTGCGTTCGCGCGAATTCATCGAGCCTCTGGCCGCTCAACCGCCGCACGATCTCCCCCAATAGCTCGAAATTGACGTCGCTGTAGATGAACTTATCGCCCGGCGGATTCGCAGGCTTCGCGCGCAGGGCCTTCGCAACGCCGGTCTCATACCCGCTCCATGGCGGATCCAGCGCCAGATCGGGCGGCAGCCCCGAATAATGAGTCAACAAATCCCGGATCGTGATGGCGCTCTTGCCGCCCTGAAACTCGGGAAGATAGCTCGTAACCGGATCGTCGATCCGAACCTTGCCTTCCTCAACCAGCTTCATCAGGGCGGGCGTCGTGGCGACCACCTTTGTGAGCGAGGCGATGTCGAAAATCGTGTCCGGCGTCATGGGCTCGCGCCGAGGCGCGATGGCGCGATCGCCGTAAGCCTTCCTATGAACGATCTTTCCGTCGTGCCCCACCACCAGGACGGCCCCCGGAATCACGCCGTCGCGAATCGCGCTTCCCATTTGAGCGTCCAGCGCGGCGGAGGCCGAAAAGGTTTGCTCTCCAAAAGCCGCCGCGCCGGCAAGAATTCCCACTCCGGCAACCAGCGCCCTCACGCCGCCATTCTAGCAGTGGGCAGCTTCTCGGTTTCTCGATCTGCGGGCGGAGGCCGGCGCCGCCTCGGCTGGGACTGCCGGTTTGGCTTCGTTTTTTCGGCCCCGCTCCGCCTTCCCAGCCGCCCCTCCATTCATTTATTTCCCCTGTCTCATCAACTACTTCCCGCAAGCCATCCCGAATGCCCCCGGGCGGCTTGGCCTAAACTTTGAGTTGAGAAGGCCGAGCCTCCCGGTTCCTGCCATCCACGCCCCGGGCTTGCGCATCGTCATATGTTCGGGGCGAAGCCGCGCCTGTGCGAGCGGCGCCCGCGCTACGCTGAAAGAGCGTATATAGAAAAGAGCGTATATAGAGAAGAGACAATGGCCGCCGGCGACAAAATCCTCCCAGTCGACCCCGCACAGGAGACCGCGCGAGCCCGCGCCCTGGCAGCCCGCTATTACCAGGAATTCGTGGATCTGCGCGAGGTCCGCATCGATCACGATCTGTTCCACGCAATCCCCGTGGATCTGATGTTCCGTTACAATTTCGTCCCCATTCAGGGCCATAACGGCACGCTGGAAATCGCTCTGGCCGATCCACGCAATCCCACCCAGATCGACGAGTTAAGCTCGCTTCTCGGCAAGCGTCTGAGGGTGAAAGTCGCGACGCTCTCGCAGATTTCCGACCTTCTCAAAAAGACCGAGCAGTCCCAGCGCGTGCTCGAAGAAGTCACGGAAGGCTTTACGCTGGACGTCGTCGGCGACGAGGAAAACGCCGAAGAAACGCTCTCCATCGACCGGCTCACCGCCGCCGATTCCAACATCGCGCCCGTCATTAAGCTGGTGGACACCACCATCTTCAACGCCTTGGAGCGTCGCGCGAGCGATATCCACATCGAGACTCGCGACCAGGAAGTGGCCATCAAATACCGCATTGACGGCGTGCTGCACTACGCCATGCCGCCCATCGCCAAGGATTGGCACTCCACCATCATTTCCCGCATCAAGGTGATGAGCGAGCTGGACATCGCCGAACGCCGCGTCCCGCAGGACGGCCGTTTCCGCGTGCGCTATAAGAGCCGGCTGATTGATTTCCGAGTTTCCATCATGCCCACCATCTACGGCGAAGACGCCGTGCTCCGCGTGCTGGACAAGGAATCGATGAGCGAGAAATTCTCCAAGCTCACGCTTGACGTGGTGGGCTTCGCCGATGCGGATCTGGTCAAATTCCGCCGGTTCATCAAGGAACCCTATGGAATGGTGCTGGTGACCGGCCCTACCGGTTCCGGCAAAACCACCACGCTGTACGCCGCGCTCAGCGAAATCAAGAATGACGAAGACAAAATCGTCACCATTGAAGACCCGGTGGAATATCAGATCAAGGGCATCACCCAAATTCCGGTGAACGAAAAAAAAGGACTGACATTCGCGCGCGGCCTGCGCTCCATTCTGCGCCACGATCCGGACAAAATACTGGTGGGCGAAATCCGCGACCAGGAGACCGCGCAGATCGCCATTAACGCGGCCCTCACCGGTCACCTGGTCTTTACGACCGTCCACGCCAACAACGTGCTTGACGTGCTGGGCCGGTTCCTGAACATGGGCGTGGAAGCGTACAACTTCGTCTCCGCTTTGAACTGCATCCTGGCCCAGCGGCTGGTCCGGGTGATTTGCGAGCATTGCAAGCGCCCTGTGAGCTATCCCGACGGCTATCTGGCGGAAAGCGGCTTGGATCCTGCAGCATGGCGCGGCTTCACTTGGTATGAGGGCGCGGGGTGTTTCGAATGCGGCGGCACCGGATTTCGCGGACGCAGCGCCATTCATGAGCTGCTCGACCTGAGTGAAAAAATCCGCGAGATGATTCTCGATAAGCGCCCCAGCTCTGAAATCCGCCGCGCCGCGCGCGAAGAGGGCATGACTTTCTTGCGCGAATCGGCGCTTGAAAAGGCGCGCTCGGGCGTCACTACTTTGAAGGAAATTAATAAGGTCACGTTTATCGAGGGATGACGCTCAAGAATCTCATTAAAGATCCTCCGCCGGAATTCGTCTTCGAGTTGTCTGAAGCTGGCCTGGCTTGTGCGCAAGGCGGGCGCGCCGCCTTCGGCGAGCTGCCGCCGGGGGCGCTCAAGGCGTCTCCCTCGGAAGAGAATTTGCTGAAGGCCGACGCCCTGGCCGCGCTGATTTCTCGGCTCGCGCCCCCCCACCAAGGGGGCAAGAGGCGGCGGCCCGCCGCGGTCCTATTGCCAGACGCCGCTGCGCGCATCGCTGTGCTGGATTTCGACCTGTTTCCCGATTCCCCCGCCGAGCAGGCTTCGCTGGTCCGCTTCCGGCTGAAGAGAACGATCCCGTTCGATATCGACGCCGCGGCGGTAGGCTACTTCCGCCAGCCCGGGACCAGCCAGAGAGGGAAAATCGAAGTTGTCGCCGTGATCGTAGCGCTGGAAGTTCTGGCGCGTTATGAGGCTTTATTTCGGAACGCCGGCTTTCATCCCGGCGACGTGACTGTTTCGGCTCTGGCGGCGCTTGAGCTCTATCGCGGCCAGGAGCCGGCTCTCATCGCCAAACTGGCCGGGAACCATCTGAGCGTTCTGCTGACGGCGGGCGGCAAACTGAAGCTGTTCCGCTGCCTGAGATTAGAGGACGCTGGCGAAGAGGAGATCTTGAGCGTGTTGCGCCCGACGTTCGCTTACGCCGAAGACGAGCTGGATTCTCCCGTCGAGCGGCTGATGCTGTGCGGTCTTGAAGATCTCCGGGGTTTGCCCTGTGAACCCGAGCCGCTGCACAGCCGGTTCGGGCCCCCCACCGCATTCAACGCAGGCTTGTTTGGCTACATGGAGGCCGCTTATCGCTAAAGGCTGAAGCCGAAGAGCTACCATGCGCATCCCCATCAATCTTTCCAGCGACCCTTTCCGCCGCGACCGGCCCATGCTCGTGGCCTCGGTCGCCTGCGCCCTGATATTGGCGATGCTGCTGGCCGGACAAATCTTCCTGATTCTAAGCGCTCGCGCGAGCGCGCACGACGCCCGCATCGCCGTGGAAGGACTCAACAGCCGGCTCCGGGCGATCCATGCCGGGCAGGCCCGCCTGGAGCAGACTCTCCGGCAGCCCGAAAACGCCGTCGTGCTGGAGCGCAGCGTTCTGCTCAACACTCTGGTGGAGCGCAAATCCATAAGCTGGACCAAGCTTTTCGCCGATCTTGAAAGCGTAAAGCCCGACGATGTCAAGCTCATCCAGATCCGGCTGCCGCAGATCACTTCGCGCCAGGAAGTGCTTCTTGATATGACCGTGGGTTCTCAGGATCCCGTACCGATTATCGAGTTCCTCAAGCGTCTTCAGGCCTCGCCCCTGTTCGGCCCCGCCACAGGCCATAGCATGGCGCCGCCTTCCCAAAACCAGCCTCTTTATCAATACCGCGTGAGCGTGAACTATGCCCAAAAGTTCTAGCGCGGGGCGGCCGGTCTCGCCGACTGCCGTGGCGCGCAGTCCTAAAACGATCGCGCGGGTGGTTGTCGGCCTTCTTCTTGCCGCGAATCTGGTTGCCGCCGCCTGGGTGCTTTTTCCGCCGGGAGGCTCGGCGGAGGAACTCCAGCGTGAAGCCGCCGCGCTTCAGGCCCAGATTTCCGCCGATCAGGCGCTGCTGGAGCGCACCCGCCAGCATGTGGCGGCTGTTGAAAAAGCCCGCGATTCGGGCGACGAGTTCCTTGCCGCTTACTTCCTGGCTAGCCGGACCGCCTACTCGACGCTTCTCAGCGAGCTTTCCGAAGCGGCCTCGCGCTCCAAGATCAAGCAGCGCGAATACGCCTATTCCACCGAGCCGATCGAAGGCTCCGATGAGCTAAGCATGCTTACCATCACCGCCAATTTCGACGGCGAGTATCGCGACGTGCTGAACTTTGTGCATGAGCTCGATCGCTCGCCGCGTCTGCTGATTATCGAGTCTCTGAGCGCCGCGCCGCAGCAGGGATCGAAGACGCTGAGCGTGAGCATGAAAATCGACGCCTTTATCCGGGAGCAGCCGGGGCCGTCCGTTGCGCCTCCCTCCGAGCCGAAGGCGGTCGCCCAGACCAGGAGTCCGGCGGAATGAAAAAGTGGATGCCCACCGGCCTCGGGGCAGAACCCAAGAAGCTTGCGATTCTTGGCGCGCTCTTAGTCGCCGTAGTGGCGGCATATAAGTTCTCGAACGCTTCCGCTGGGTCCCCGGCCGATGCGGCCCCGGTGAGGTTTGGCGGCGTGGCCGGCCGCCAGCCGTCAGACGGCAGTCCAGTCCCCAACGTCGCCTCCGCGCCGCGCCGCGCTTCCAGAAGCGGTCCTGGCTCGTCCGGCATCGCCGACTTCCATCCCAGTCTGAAGCTGGACGAGGGCGCGGATGTGAGCAAAATCGATCCGGCTCTCCGCCTCGATCTACTGGCAAAGTTGCAGCAGGTCCCAATGGAAGGCGGCTCGCGGAATTTGTTCGAATTCACGCAACCGCCCCCGCCCCCCGCGCCCAAAGTGATCGTAAAGCCGGGGCCGGTGAGTGCACAACCGTCGCCTCCCCCGCCAAGGCCCGTGGACGCCACTCCACCCCCGCCGCCTCCTCCTCCGCCGATTCCGCTCAAATTCTACGGCTACGCCGGCGTAACTCGAAACGGCCTGCGCCGCGCCTTCTTCCTGGACGGCGACGAAATTTACACTCCCGCCGAAAACGAAACCATCAAAGGACGCTACAAGGTCATCCGCATTGGGGTAAACTCGGCGGTGGTGGAAGACCTCACCAATAAGAATCAGCAAACATTGCCGCTCGTCGAGGAGTTAGGAGCATGACGGCCGCTGCCTCACGGTCGTCCTCCGCAAGTCAGCGCGGCTTCGCCCTTCTTCTTATCTTTTTCATGGCCGCGGCCGTCGCACTGATGCTCTACACGCAGTTGCCGCGCGTGGCCTTTGAGAGTGAACGCGACAGGGAGCAGCTTTTGATCGATCGAGGCGAGCAGTACAAACGCGCCATCCTGCTTTATTACAACGACTACAAACGCTACCCCGCCAAAATCGAGGATCTTGAGAACACCAACAACCATCGCTATCTGCGCCGAAAGTATGTGGATCCTTACACGGGAAAAGACGAGTGGCGGCTGGTCCACACCAACGGAATGTTTTTGACCGACTCTTTGGTGCAAAAGCCGCCGGCGAATCCGGCCAATTCGCCCAATGGAACGTCCCAAGGTCAAACCGCGCTGGCGAGCGCGGCCGGTCCAGCCGGGTCCGGCGCAAGCCCCGGAGGCTTCGGAACAACCTTTCCGGCAAGCCCGGGGGGATTTGGCTCATCGGCGGCGCCGCCTGCGCCAACCAATCCCAACGATCTCAATAATCCGCCCCAAGTGAATGCCGCCGTGCTGGCGCGGCCGAGCGACCGTCCGCTGGTTTCCTCAGGCGCGTTTCTCAACTCGTCTCCAACAACCCCGAACTCAAGCGTCAATGCGCCTGCCAATACCGGCTACATCGATCCGGCTTCTTACCCCCCCATCACGCTATTTCCAAACGGCTACAATGCGCCCGCCACGGCAACCCAACCGGGACAAAACCAAGCCCCGCCTGCCATTGGGCAGCCCGGCAATTTTCCCCTTGGCGTCCAGCCTGGCATGGGACAACCGGCAGGTCCGTTCCAAACCGGCGCGTTGCCGGGCCAATTCCAATCGGCCACACTACCGGGCCAATTCCAGCCTGGGCAATTGCAACCAGGCAATCTGGCCACGAACAATCCGAATGCGCCTTTCCAGTCTCCAGCCGGGCTCAACACGCAGCCGTCCAATTTCCAAAATCCGTTAGGGACGCAGACGCTTCCACCCGGATTGCCTTTGCCCGGCCTGCCTGGATCGGTCATTCCCGGCGGCTCTGTTCCGGCAGCGCCCAATTCATTTCAGTCTTATATTCCGCCCGATCCAAACAACTCCGCGAATAACGGTTTCAACGGCTTCAATAACGGCGTCAACAATCCCGCCAATCCAGCCACTCCGATAAATCCAGTCAATCCGATTAGTTCAACCCAATCGGCCCCGGCTTCCATCGCCAACTCTCAAGGCGGCGGAAATGCTCCTCCCACAAGTCAGGCCGTGAACTTGATCAGTAATCTTCTCACCACGCCTCGCCAGCCTCCATCCACCTTCGCGCCCAACAACAACGCCAACCAAACGGCCGGTGCCGGCATTGCTGGAGTCGCCAGCACTTTCACCGGTCCTACAATTAAGAGCTACCAGGATCACACAAAATACGAGGAATGGGAATTCATTTTTCAGCCTCAGCAGCAGCAAGCGGCGCCGGCGCAAGCCAATCCCCTGGGAGTTCAGACGGGCATCGGGAATAACTCGAACTCCGGGAACAACTCAACTTCGTTCGGAACCGGAACATCTCCTTTCGGGAACCAGCCTGGCGCTCCAGCCGCGCCGCAATCCGGGCTTCCGGGACTCCCCTCCCTCCCCGCGCAGCCGCCTTCTCAGCCAAACGGATTCCCGCAGCAATAGACGCGGGCTACTCGAAGGGCACTTCGAAGTAGAAGTAATCTTTCCCGGTCGCCGCGTCTTTAATGCCCGTCAAGTAAATTTTCGACGCGGGCAGCTTTTGCGCCTCGAAGTAAAAGAAACCGCGCACGGAGTCGCCGGCCGGAACCAGCCTGGCCGAAAACGCCAGTCCCTCAATCTCCGGAACGTGTAAGGGTCCCTTTTTGGGCTTGCGAGGCAAGGGCAGCGGAGGAAGAGGAGAACTTCCTGTTTTCCAGCTCGCGTTCCGCGATCCGTCCCATAGGGTCACGTCCGCCGGCGCCATGGCGTCGACATGGCGGTTCGCGGCGTCGACGAATTCGGCCTTGAGGTCGAGCCGCAGGGCTTTGCCCGTGTCGTTTTGAAGGATCACCAGCACCGGCAGAATTCCGTACTTGTATGGATTGGCCTTGCCGAAAGCGGAGGCCGCTTGCTCTTCGGTGACGAAGGGCACGGCCGCAATCGTGATCTTGTCGAGAGTTTGATGGCCGGGATACGAGGCTGCCGGCCGGGAGGTGAACGGTACTTTGTTCTTGTCGCCCGCTCTAGCCGCCGCTATACTCAAAAGAACGATCGCGAGTCGTCTCATTTATTTCCTCTATCAAGTTCTCCAGATCGCCGCCAGCCCGGCGGTGGGTCTATATCTACTGTACCGGGGAATCAGGGATCGGAAGTATTTCAAGGGCCTTCGGGAGCGCCTCGGTTTTCTTCCGCTTCAAACGACGGGATTCGGCAGTTTGTGGTTTCACGCGGCCTCGGTGGGCGAAGTGCTTTCCGCTGTGGAGCTTATCCGGCGCCTCCAGGCCCAACGCCCCTGCCTTGCGGTGTATCTTTCTACAGCCACCGCTTCGGGACGCGCGACCGCCGAACAGCGCCTTAAAGGGTTGGTTGACGGAATTTTTTTCGCTCCACTCGATTACCGCTCTGTGATCCGGCGAATTCTGCGGAAGCTGCGCCCCGCGGCGGTGATCGTGCTCGAAACCGAGATCTGGCCTAATCTGTATCGCGAATCGAAGTTATCCGGGGCATCGCTGATGATATTGAACGGCCGCATCTCCGACCGGGCCTTGCCGCGCTATCGCGCTCTGCGCGGCTTTTTCCGTCACGCGCTTGCGCAGCCGGACGCGATCTTCGCCCAATCGCAAGAAGATGCGCGGCGCTTTGTGCTCGCTGGGGCGCCGGGAGATCGCGTGCAGGCGGCCGGCAACCTCAAATACGATTTCACGCCGCCGGCGGCGGGCATCGCATCCGATCTTCGCGCGTTCCTGGACGAGGTTCGACCCGGCGCCATCTGGATCGCCGCCAGCACCATGCCGCCCTTGGAGCCTGACGACCCCGACGAAGACGACGCCGTCATTTGCGCTTTTCAGGCGCTGGCGGCTGAATTTTCTTCCTTGCTTTTGATCCTCGCTCCGCGGCGTCCGGAGCGCTTCAATGAGGCTGCCAAGAAGCTTTCGCGCGCCGGAGTCCGATTCGCGCGGCGCACCGCTCTGGAACCTCTGGCCTTGCCGGGCGTCCTGCTGCTTGATTCCATCGGCGAACTCGCCTCTCTCTTCGAGGCCGCGGCTGTGGCGTTCATGGGAGGGACGCTGGCTTCGCGCGGCGGCCACAACATCCTCGAACCGGCCTGTTTTGGCAAACCCGTCATCGCCGGTCCGCACATGGAGAACTTTGCGGATCTGGCGCAAAAGTTCGCGGCGGCAGGCGCGCTGCTTCGGATCGCGAACGCGGACGAGCTCGCGCCCGCCGTGGCTGGCATACTCCGCGCGCCGGACCGCGCAGAGCGCATCGGCGCGGCGGCGCGCGATCTCGCCAATGCCGGACGCGGCGCGGCGGATCGCATGGCCGGGGAGATCTCAAGAGCCTGTGAAGAAGGCATTCCGAACCCGCGGAGAGCCTTGGCGGCGCGCGCCGTTCTGACGCCGCTTTCTTGGCTCTGGCGAGCCGGCCATCGGATCAACATGGCGCGCGGGCTCGCGTCGCGGCGCTCGCTTTCGGCCAAAGTCGTGAGCGTGGGCGCTTTGGCCATGGGCGGCTCGGGTAAATCCCCCATCGTGGCCCATTTGGCCGGGCTGCTCGAGGCCGCGGGGCATAACGTAGCCATTCTCACGCGGGGCTATGGAAGACAGTCGCGGCTTGAGATCGTTGTGCCGAGGGGCGGACAAGCGGCGGCGAGCGCAACCGGGGACGAAGCACAGGCGTTCCTTCGCTCCGCTCACGCGCATGTCGGCATCGGCGCGGATCGTTACCGCGTCGGCCGACTGGTGGAAAAGCAGTTCGCGCCCCATGTTTTCCTTCTGGACGATGGTTTTCAGCATTTTGGCTTGAAGCGTGACGAGGATTTGGCGCTAATCGACGCGCTCGATCCGCTGGGCGGCGGCGTCTTTCCCTTGGGGCGGCTGCGAGAGCCTCTTTCAAGCCTGAAGCGAGCCACCGCTGTAATCGTCACTCGCGCGGAGCCGGGGCAGAGCATCTTCAGCCTCGAGCGTCTCATCCGCCGCTACAATCGCGAGGCCCCCATCTTCCTTTCGCGAGTCGTTCCGAAACGTTGGCATGCGCTGGACGGCTCAGCCCTGTTACCCGCAGATCGCTTTTCTTGTCCCGCTGGCGCCTTTTGCGGACTGGGCCAGCCCCGCTCGTTCTGGCGCACGCTCCAATTACTGGGCATAAAAGTTGCGTTTCGCCGGGAATTCGGCGATCATCATTCCTACAGCCTTTCCGACCTGCGCCGTCTGGCCGCCCGCGCCTCCGCGGAAGGCGTTGAGGCGCTTGTTACCACGCAAAAGGACATGCTGAATCTTCCGCGAGACGCCGCGGAATGGCTTGGGCCGCACAAATTGTGGTGGCTGGAGATCGGCGTTGAAATTGACCATCAGGAGGAACTGCTGCGGCGAATCACGCCGCCGCGATTATGAAGACCGCAATTTTCGGGGGCACGTTCGATCCAATTCACTCGGCGCATTTGACCGTGGCGCGGGAGGCCGCCGACGCCTTTTCGCTCGACCAGGTCTTGTTCATCCCGTCGAGCAACCCTCCGCACAAGGGGGCCAATGCCCCATACGAAGACCGCTATCGCATGGTGGAACTGGCCTGCGCGGGCGACGCGCGGTTCGTTCCTTCGCGCCTGGAGGAGGGCCAGGAGAAAAGCTACTCCGTTCACACCATCGAGCGCGTGCGCGGCATCGGCTTGCGCCGGAGCAAGGTCTATTTCCTGATCGGCGCGGACGCCTTTGCCGATATCCGCTCCTGGCATCGATGGAACGATGTGGTGGCCGCGGTGGAATTCATCGTGGTGACGCGTCCCGGACACGCTTATGTCAGCCCTTTGGGGGCGACGGTTCACCGGCTGGAGACGGTGGCCTTGCCCGTCTCGTCATCGGAGATCCGGCAGGCTTTGGCGCGGGGGGAGACGCCGACGGAACTGCCGCCGGCGGTGGCGGAGTACATCCGCGAACGCCGCCTCTACGGAGCGCAGGTATAGGCGAAGGCGCGGCGCGCTTACTTCAGGCGCGCTTGCGCCGCCGCTGCAAGAGGAAGCCAAGGCCAGCGACGGCCGTGCCGAGCAGCGCTAGCGACGCCGGCTCAGGCGTCGAGGCGGCGGGGCCGGTGAGCTGGAAGGCGAGCGTCTCGGGAAGAGACGTGAACGCAATCCCGTCGCTTGACAGGAGGAGCTGCCCAGCAGGAGCGGAAGATGTCGTTTCCACGCCGAAATACCCCGAGGGCTCCAATGGTTGGTTATAAAGAGCGAACCAATATTGCAGTCCGGCAGTTAGCGTGACCTGCGGAAAGGTTACACTGTAGGCGTACTCATCCCATTGCGTTCCCGAAGACGGCCCGATCAGATTTCCTGTAGCAGTCTGATTGGCGGAACCCGCATCCAAGAGCATGGCAGGCGAGAAAATGTCAGGGACGCCAGACGCGTCGGGAAAGATAGCGATGGCGAAGTCGGGTGAACTGCCACAAGTCACCGAAGGATAGCAACCACCCCACCAGTTGGCGCCCGTAACTATGTTGGATCCGGGCGCGAGAGTGAAGTTCATGGCGACGAACTGAAGTGGAAACTGCGCGTAGATCTGGCCGCCCTGATCTGGCGTTCCACCGTTATAGATCACGATGTCCGCTTGAGCCGGGACCGCCGCCCCAACTGCCATCAAAAGAACCGGCGCAGCTACGCTAAGCGCGCCAAAGAGACGAATCTGCACGTTCTGCCCCTCCCGCGAGTGCGCTGTATGCAAGTTTGGCGCCAAAGGGAAGATAGAGTCAATTAAGGGGTTTAGCCTACTCTCCTTTCCCGCAAAGAGAAGGTGTTTAGGATACCGCGAAAAACTTTAAGCTACGCCCTTGCCGGATCCTTTTTCTCCGGATCGAAGCCCAGCTCGGCGATGGCGGCTTCGGCGCGGTGGACGTCGATTGCGCCGCCGCGCGCCAGAGCGGAGAGCGTGGCCTGCGCGATGGCCTCAGCGGAAATCTCGAAGTGCTTGCGCAGGTATTGGCGGTTTTCGCTGCGCCCAAAGCCGTCGGTGCCTAGCGAAATTAGCCGTGTTCCGATCCAGCGAGCAAGCTGATCGGGCACGGCCTTCATATAATCGGAGGCCGCGACGATAGGGCCTTCGGTCTTTTCCATCAAGGCGGCGATGTAGGGAACGCGCGGCTGTTGCGCGGGATGCAGGCGGTTCCAGCGATCCACCTCCATGGCTTCCCGGCGCAGCTCGTTGTAGCTGGGAACGGACCACACGTCGGTGGGAATTTCATACCGTTCGGCCAAAATCTGTTGTGCGCGCAGCGCTTCGTTCAGGATCGAGCCGCTGCCGAACAACTGCGCCGCGGGCCGGCCTTTCTCGGCCGAGCGGAACTTGTAGATGCCGCGCAGGATGCCTTCCCGAACTTGTTCTCCCTCGGGCATGGGCGGTTGCACGTAGTTTTCGTTGTAGACCGTAAGGTAATAAAAGCGATCTTCCCCTTCTTGGTACATGCGGCGGATGCCGTCTTGTACGATCACGGCCAGCTCATAGGCGTACGCAGGATCGTAAATGGCGCAGGTGGGAACCACGCTAAACAGCAACGGGCTTTGCCCATCATCGTGCTGCAAGCCTTCTCCGAGCAGAGTGGTGCGGCCCGCGGTGCCTCCCATGAGGAAGCCCTTGCCGCGGGAATCGCCAAAAGCCCAGATCAGATCGCCGACGCGTTGATAGCCGAACATCGAATAGTAGATATAGAACGGGATCATGGGGACGCCATAATTGGCGTAGGCCGTGCCGGCCGCCAGGCAGGAGGCCATGGAACCCGCTTCGGTAATGCCTTCTTCAAGAATCTGGCCGTTTTGCGCCTCGCGGTAGTAGAGCAGCGTGTTGGCGTCCACGGGCTTATAGCGCTGTCCCTGACTGGCGTAGATGCCGAACTCGCGGAACAGGCTCTCCATGCCAAAGGTGCGGGCTTCATCGGGAACGATCGGTACGATAAGCTTGCCGATTTCTTTATCCTTCATCAGCGCTTTCAACACACTGACGAAAGCGGCCGTGGTGGAGGCTTCGCGCCCGCGCGAGCCGCCCAGCGCGTCATGGAAAACCTCGAGGGGAGGCGCCTTGATCTCAATGGGCTTGGGATGGCGCGCCGGCAGCGGGCCTCCCATAGCCTGGGTACGCTCGCGCATGTACTTCATCTCGGGCGAGTCGTCCGGGGGGCGGAAGAATCCCACGCTGCTGACGATTTCGTCGGAAATCGGGAGCTCGAATGTAGAGCGGATGCCTCGCAGGTCGTCCTCGCTGAGCTTTTTCTGCTGGTGCGCGGTCATTCGGCCTTGCGCGATGGCGCCCAGGCCATACCCCTTCACCGTCTTGGCGAGGATCACGGTGGGCTGGCCCTTGTGCTCGACGGCGCGCTTATAGGCGTTGAAGACCTTCACGGGATCGTGGCCGCCGCGCCGCAACGCCCACAGTTCCTCATCGCTCATGTGTTCGACCAGCTTGAGCAGCTCGGGATACTTGCCGAAAAACTCCTTCCGCAAATAGGCGCCGCCGTTGGCGCGAAAGCTCTGGTATTCGCCATCGACGCACTCATGCATGCGCTTGAGCAGCAGTCCGGATGTGTCTCGAGCGAACAGATCGTCCCAATTCGAGCCCCACAGACATTTAATGACGTTCCAGCCGGCGCCGAGAAACGCGGCTTCCAATTCCTGGATGATGCTGCCGTTGCCGCGCACCGGGCCGTCCAGGCGCTGCAAGTTGCAATTGACCACAAAAATGAGATTGTCGAGCTTTTCCCGGGAGGCCAGCGTCAACGCGCCCAGGGATTCGGGCTCGTCGCACTCGCCATCGCCAAGGAACGCCCAAATCTTTCGAGGCGTTTGGGGAATAATGCCCCGATGCTCGAGGTAGCGCATGAAGCGGGCCTGATAGATGGCGCTAATGGGGCCGAGGCCCATGGAAACGGTCGGGAACTGCCAGAAATCGGGCATCAGCCAGGGATGGGGATAAGAGGAGAGGCCGGGATGTTCGCGGAGCTCGTGGCGGAAGTTTTCCAGGTGCCGTTCGGTGAGGCGGCCCTCCAGGAAGGCTCTCGCGTAGACGCCGGGCGAGGCGTGCCCCTGGAAGTAGACCAGATCGCCAGGGAGAAGGCCGCCGTTGGGATCCTTGTAGCTGCCGTGGAAGAAGTGATTGAAGCCTACCTCGAACAGCGTGGCGACGGAAGCGTAGGTGGCCAGATGCCCGCCGATATTGGGATCGTGCTTATTGGCGTGAACGACCATGGCGACGGCGTTCCAGCGGATCAGGCTCTTGATATTGCGCTCCAGGGTCCGATTGCCAGGGTAGGCGGCTTCCTCCTCGGGAGGAATCGTGTTCATGTAGGGAGTATTCCAGCGCATGGGAACGCGGACGCCGAGGTTGGCGGCGCGGTCCATCAGCGATTCGAGCAGAAAGCCGGCCCGGTCGGGCCCGGCTTGATCGACGATGTCATCGAGGGCCTGAATCCATTCGGAGGTTTCCTGTGGATCGAGGTCGTCGGGCGCTTCGGATTTTACCTTAAGCATGGGTATCAATACCAAGTTAGCATTGGAGCGAGCGCGTCAGAACCGCGCTAAAAGGAATTTCCGGGACCGTTTTCGAAGCCGTCCGCGTCATGGAGGCCGCTTAACGTACAATCGCGGCGTTGCGGCTAAAGGGCGCTCTGGATGGGGCGTAAACTCCGCTGCGCGCGCGAGTTTTCCCCGGCATTGGCTGGGTGACTCAACGGCGGGCGCTAGCTACAGCCGCTGGTGGAGCCGCAGTTTTCGCACTTAAAGCAGCTTCCGTTGCGGGTCATGAGGCCGCCGCATTCGGCGCAGGTTGGGGCGTCGCTCATGGTGGGAGGGAAGGCCAGAGACTGTTGCGGATCTGGCTCGGTGACGCGAAGTTTGGCGGTTTCGCCGGCTTCGCCCGCGGCGTACTCGGGGCCGAGGAATTTGGCGCCGAGCCAGCGGAAGATGTAATCCATGATGGATTTCGCGTAGGGGACGGTCGGGTTGCCGGTCCAGCCGCTGGGCTCAAAGCGCACGTGGCTGAATTTGTCCACGAAAAATTTCAGCGGCACGCCGTATTGCAGGGCGTAGCTGACGGCGGTGGCGAAGCTGTCCATGAGGCCGGAAATCGTGGAGCCTTCCTTGGCCATGGTGACAAAGAGCTCGCCAGGCGAGCCGTCTTCGTAGAGGCCGACGGTGAGATAGCCCTCGTGGCCGCCGATGGAGAATTTGTGGGTGAGCGACTGCCGTTCGTCGGGGAGCTTGCGGCGCACGGGGCGGTAAACGATCTTTTCCACGATCTTCTCTTCGGCGGGCGCGGCCGCAACCGAAGCCTTGGCGCCTTTGGCCGTGCCGGAGCTGAGCGGTTGCACGCGCTTGGAATTATCCCGGTAAATCGCGACGGCCTTCAACCCCAAACGCCAACTTTCGATGTAGGCGTTCAAGATCTGCTCCACCGTGGATTCTTCGGGCATGTTGATGGTTTTGGAAATCGCGCCGGAAATGAACGGCTGCACCGCGGCCATCATGCGGATGTGGCCCATGAAATGGATGGAGCGGACTCCATTTTGGGGGCGGAAGCTGCAATCGAAGACAGGCAGGTGATCGTCCTTGAGGCCCGGCGCTCCTTCGATGGTTCCGGTGGAGTCGATGTGGTCGACGATCTTGCCGACCTGATCCGGCGTATAGCCCAGCTTAATCAGAGCGCTGGGGACGGTGTTGTTGACGATCTTGATGACGCCGCCGCCGACCAGCTTCTTGTATTTCACCAAGGCTAGATCTGGCTCGATGCCGGTGGTGTCGCAGTCCATCATGAAGCCGATTGTGCCGGTGGGGGCGATGACGGTGGTTTGCGCGTTGCGGAAACCGGCGACGCGGCCCAGCTCGAGCGCCTCTTCCCAGCAACGGCGGGCGTTTTCGAAAAGGGCGGGGGGGACGCGGCGGCCATCGATGCGGGACACGGCCTCGCGATGCATGCGGATGACGTTTAGGAACGGCTCTTCGTTGTCGGCGTAGCCGGGGCACGGACCGGTGGCCTCGCTGGCGATGCGAGCGCTGGTTAAATACGCCTGGCCGCACATGACGGCGGTAAGCGCGGCGGCCCAATCACGGCCTTGGTCGCTATCGTAGGCGATGCCCATGGACATCAGCAGCGCGCCCAGATTGGCATAGCCCAGGCCCAGCGGGCGAAAGTCGTGCGAGTTCTTGGCGATTTTTTCGGTAGGATAGGCGGCGTTATCGACGATGATTTCCTGCGCCAGAATCACCGTATCCACGGCATGGCGATAAGCTTCGACGTCGAACTGGCCATCCGGCCCGACGAATTTCATCAAGTTCAGCGACGCCAAATTGCAAGCGGAATCGTCCAGGAACATGTACTCCGAGCAGGGATTGGAGGCGTTGATGCGGCCGCTGTTTTTGGAGGTGTGCCAACGGTTGATCGTGGTGTCGAACTGCATGCCGGGGTCCCCGCATTGATGGGTGGCTTCGGCGATCTGGCGAATCAGGTCGCGGGCGCGGAAACGTTTTACGGGGAGGCCGGTGGCGCGGGATTTGGTCCACCAATCGGAGTCGGTAAGGACGGCTTCCATGAATTCGTCGGTGACTCGGACGCTGTTATTGGCGTTCTGGAAAAAGATGGAGCCGTAGGCGTCGCCGTCGATGGAAGAATCGAACCCGGCGTCGACCAGAGCATGGGCTTTCTTCTCTTCCTTGGCCTTGCACCAGATGAATTTTTCGATGTCGGGGTGGTCGGCGTTGAGGACCACCATTTTGGCGGCGCGGCGGGTCTTGCCGCCGCTCTTAATGACGCCGGCGAAAGCGTCGAAGCCTTTCATGAAACTCAAGGGGCCGGAAGCGCGGCCGCCGCCGGACAGCGCGGCGTCTTCTTCGCGCAGCGTGGAGAGATTGGTTCCCGTGCCGGAGCCCCATTTGAACAACATGCCTTCGGTCTTGGCCAGATCGAGGATGGATTCGAGCGTATCGCCGACCGAATTAATGAAACACGCCGAGCATTGCGGGCGGCGCTCGCCATTTTCGAGCTTTCGGACGCGGTCCGCGGCCGAGTCGTAACACCAGCCGTAGCCGCGGGGCTCCTTTACGCCGACGTTGAACCAGACCGGCGAATTGAAAGACGCCTTCTGCGCCAGCATCAAGTGGGCGAGGTCGTCGCGGAAATTCTGGGCGTCCTGGGGCGAGCGGAAGTAGCCCTGCCGCGCTCCCCAATCCGTAATCGTGTCTACGACGCGGCTGACGAGCTGGCGGACGCTGGTTTCGCGCTCTGGCGAGCCGATTTTGCCGTAGAAATATTTGCTGACGACGATGTTGGTGGCGGTCTGGGACCAATCGACGGGGACTTCCACGTCCCGCTGCTCGAAGATTACCGCGCCCTTGTCGTTGCCGATGGAGGCGGTGCGCAGTTCCCAGGCGACGTCATCATAGGGAGTCTTTCCGGGCTCCAATTTCGCTGTAAAGTATCGCGGGAATGACACCCCAGACCGGTCCGCCGCCTGCGCAGGTTGACGGACATCCTTCAATTTCATGGCAAGTCCTACACTTAATTGTCCCATGTCGCCTCCAGATGGCCGTGCCTGGTTTCGAAAAAACGAAGCCACGGACAGGCCACTTGGCAATCTTGCCCCAACATATAGTGGCTCGTCAAGGCTTTTATCTACATGTCGATGCATCAGGTTACGGAGGCCTTTCGAAAGCAGGCGAAGTGCTTATTGTCCATCGACAATAGGAGCATAACGTGATAGAATCAGGCATGACTTGGCGAATCAGTCATTTACAGGCTTTGGAGGCAGAGAGCATTCACATCATCCGGGAGGTGGCGGCGGAGTTCCAACGCCCGGTGATGCTGTATTCGATCGGGAAGGATTCCTCTGTAATGGTACGCCTTGCACAGAAGGCATTTTATCCCGGGCCGATCCCGTTTCCGTTGCTTCATATCGATACGACATACAAATTCAAGGAGATGATCGAATTCCGGGACAGGTTTGCGGCGGAGCTGGGAGTAAAGCTTATCGTGCATTCGAATACGGTGGCGCTGGAAGCGGGCGCGAATCCATTCCGGCTGGGAACCGAGCGGTGCTGCGGATTGTTGAAGACGCAATCGTTACTGGACGCGCTGAGGGAGGGGAATTTCGATGCGGCTTTCGGAGGGGCGCGGCGCGACGAGGAAAAGTCGCGAGCCAAGGAGCGGGTTTTCTCGTTCCGGGACCGCTTGGGGCAGTGGGACCCGAAGAATCAGCGGCCGGAACTGTGGAATTTATTCAACAGCCGGGTAGAGCCGGGCGAATCGATTCGCGTATTTCCGTTATCCAACTGGACTGAACTGGATGTTTGGCAGTACATACATATGGAGAAGATTCCGATCGTGCCGCTGTACTTCGCTAAAGAACGCCACATGCTGGTGCGGGGAAATTCTTTGATTCTGCCGGAGCTGGACTTCGTACAGCCGCGCGCGGGAGACCGTTTTGAGTTCGTGAAATGCCGGATGCGTTCGCTAGGCTGCTCGCCTTGCACGGGGGCGATCCGCTCGGAAGCGGATTCGGTGCCGAAGATCATCGCGGAGCTGGTGGAAGCGCGCAACTCGGAACGGGAGAACCGGGTGATCGATCACGACCGGGAAGGATCCATGGAACTAAAGAAACGGGAAGGTTACTTCTGATGACGGCGGCTGGGAGCAGACCCGATTTTGTGGCAGGAGACGGCTTTTTCGACATCCAGGCGTTTCTCGATCAGGAAGCGTCGAAGGATTTGCTGCGGCTGACCACGGCGGGCAGCGTGGACGACGGCAAGAGCACGCTGATCGGGCGCATGCTTCACGACGCCCGCGGAGCCTATGACGACCAGCTGCGGTCGGCGCGGCGGGGAGGAGAAATCGACTTTTCGCTGCTGACGGACGGTCTACGAGCGGAGCGCGAACAGGGCATCACGATTGACGTCGCTTACCGCTATTTTTCGACGCCCAAGCGGAAGTTCATCCTAGCCGATACGCCGGGCCACGAGCAATACACGCGTAATATGGCCACCGGGGCATCGACGGCGGAACTGGCGATCATTTTGTGCGACGCCTCGCGCGGCTTGACGGTTCAATCGCGCCGCCATGCCTACATCGCGGCGCTGCTTGGCATTCCGCATTTCGTGATCGCGGTGAACAAGATGGACCTGGCGGGCTACAGGGAAGAAGTTTTTCGCCAGATCCGCTCGGAGTTCGAGCCGTTTCTGCACCGGGTAGGAGCCAAAGACCCGTACTTTCTGCCCATAAGCGCGCTGAAAGGCGATAACGTGGTGGAGCCGAGCCGCAATATGGGATGGTTTCGGGGGCCGAGCTTGCTGGAGCACCTGGAGACGGTGGAAACGCAAAACCGGGCGGTGGAAGCGCCGTTCCGGATGGCGGTGCAGCGGGTGGTGAGGCCAAATCAGGATTTTCGAGGGTATGCGGGCCAGATTGCATCGGGGGTCATCCGTCCGGGCGACGAGGTGGTCGCGTTGCCTTCGGGGCGGCGCACGCGCGTGCGGCGGATCGCGACGTTCGACGGCGATTTAAAGGCGGCGCACGCGCCGCTTTCAGTGACGCTGACGTTGGAGGACGAGATCGATATCAGCCGGGGCGACATGATCGCGGCAGGAGAGGATCCGTTGACGGCGCGAAGCTTTGAAGCGGCCATGGTTTGGTTCGACGGCAAACCTCTCGATCCGGGACGGGATTACCTGGTGAAGCAGACCTCGCAGGTGGCGCCGGCCCGGGTGGAAGCGGTGAAGCACAAGGTCAACGTATCGACGCTCGAAATCGGCCCGGCGCCGGACGGTTTGTGGATGAACGAAATCGGGGTGGTCCGGATTGCCTGCGCGCGGCCGCTGTTTTTCGACAAATATGCGGCGAATCGCGGCACGGGCAGTTTCATTCTGATCGACCGGGAGACGAACGCGACGGCCGGGGCGGGGATGATTGTTTCCGCGGTTGAGGATATAGTAGAGAACGCCGCCGATCGCGTGGCGCGATTGGTGCGGGCGCTGATTCCGGCGGGCGCGCGGGTGGATTTGCCGGAAGACGACGCGGCCGCGGCCGGGATTTTGCGCGGCCGGCTGAAAGGACTGTGGAATGATTGACGCCAAGGTGGAAGCGGCCGCGGATCTGATCGAAGCGGAAATCGCCGCCCACGGGGCCAGTTGCGTCACTTCGAGCTTTCAGGCGGAATGCGTGGCGCTGGTTCACATGCTGATCCGGCAGCGGCCCGATATTCCGGTGCTGTTTCTGGAAACCGGTTATCATTTTCCGGAGACGCTGGCATATCGGGACCGCCTGGCGGCGGACTGGAAGCTGAATCTGGTGAATTTGTCCGCCAAGCAAACCGTAGCGGAGCAGGAAGCGCAGTTCGGCGTTCTGAATCAGACGGCGCCGGACCGCTGCTGCAAGCTGAGAAAAGTAGATCCGCTGTTTGAGGGGCTGGCGAAATTCGACGTTTGGTTCGCGGGGCTGCGAAGGGAGCAATCCCCCACGCGGGCGAATCTTCAGGCGGTGGAGCCATTCAAGCTGCCCGGCGGAAAGACGCTGCGCAAGATCAGCCCGCTGGCCGAGTGGACGAACCGGGAGGTTTGGGCGTATCTGAGCCGCCACAACATTGCCGCGCTGCCGCTTTACAACCAAGGCTACACCAGCATCGGCTGCCAGCCATGCACGGCCTTGCCGCTCGATCCCGAAGATCTGCGATCGGGGCGGTGGCAGGGAAAAGACAAGCTGGAGTGCGGAATTCATATTCAGGCCGGCTGAGAATACATGGAATACGGGCTCGGATTCGGAATTGCGGCGATTATCGCGCTCACGGGAGTGGGCGCGGGCTCGCTGACCACGCCGTTGCTGATTCTGCTGCTGGGGTTGCCGGCCAAGGAGTGCGTGGGAACGGCGCTGATCTTCGCGACCGCGGTCAAGATTCTGAGCGTGCCCGGATATATGGCGCGCAAGCAGGTTAGCTGGAGGGTGTTCGGGTACATGACGGCGGCGGGAGCGCCGGGCGTGGTGGGCGGCGCGCTGCTGCTCAACAAGGCGCCCACGAACATGGTGACCGGCTTTGTGGGGCTCACCATCATGATCATGGCGCTGGTGAACCTGATCCGCTTCAACCATGCGATCCGGCACGATCGCGCCAAATGGCTGACGCCGATCGGGGCGCTGATCGGGTTGGAAATGGGATTTTCTTCGGCCGGCGCGGGGGCGATTGGAGCGCTGGCGATGATGAGCCTGACCAAGCTTTCGACCGCGGAAATCGTGGGCACGGGATTGGGATTTGGCCTGGCGCTTTCGGGCCTGGGCGGGCTGATTCACGCGGGGCTGGGCGACGTGAACACGGCCGTGCTGTGGAAGCTGCTGGCGGGAGGAGCGGCGGGAGCGCTGGCGGGATCGGCGCTCGCGGGACGCGTGCCGGCCAGACAGCTCCGCTTCATGCTGTGCCTGACGCTGGTCTATATCGGGGGGCAGCTTTCGTGGAAGACGTTTTCCGCGGCGGGCGTGCTGGCCGTTTTGGGCGGGGGAGTGGTGGCCGCGGCGGTGATTTATTTGCGTTCCAGCGCCCGAAGCGCGGCGTTTTCCGAGAGTCTGCCGCGGGCGAGCAGCAGGGCGGCGGGAGAATGAAAGGATGAACGGCCCGGAAACTGCACCGCGCACATAAGGCAGAGATCACTCGAGCGATACAGCTCAGGGCGGCGGGCCCGGCGGTAGGGGGGAGCGGGCTGCGAAAGCTGGTCAGCCTGGGTATGGGACAATTCGAAGGCTTCTCACGGACGCGAGGTTCTACAAATGACCGCCACGACCGTTTCCGAGCTTCTAGACTTCCTAGCGCGCCTGAGATCCGCCCACATTCACTACACACTCTCCGACCCCACCGAGGGCGCCATCATGGTGGAGGTAGCAGCGCCAGGTGAGCGGTGGGAAATCGAGTTTCACGGGGTGGGAGCATTTGCGTTGAAGTTTTCGTTAGCATGAATGGCGTACTGGGAGGGGAGCTTTTGGACGACCTATTCCGACGGTTCGGCGATTGAAGATGGTCCCCGCGTCCAGTGCTGTGCACCAGTCGCGAATTTCAGGCCTCCGATCTCTGGACACTACGAGAGCCGCCTTCGATCAGGCGGGGAAAGAAAGCCAAGGCCGTTGTGAACGAGCATGGGACACCGGTTCACCTGGTGGACGCCCTCCTTTCCGCTCGAAAGCCGCTACCGGACGGGTCCCTTCGTGTCGAATACGCTCAGCCGGATGCGACCATCGTTTACGAGATCCCGGCCGCACGTGCCCCGCGATCCTCGATGTCGGAGATTGTGCAGACAAGGGCCGTCCGATTCCGCCTGTGCCGGCGCATACCAATTCCGATCAGCGAGGTCGTTGCGGTTGCGCGGGCCTATCGTGACGAGGCTGTGCGGATTTTCGAGGCTGCAAATCCGGGCGTCCATTCTCGCTCCCTCACTGGTCGCGAAGATGATGGCGCTGTGGCGAAAGGTAATCAGCACATTTACTACTTGCCTCAGCCTGTTGGGCACGGTGGCGAGATCGCCGGATTCCAAGTGACAATTCCTGAGGGGATATCGCTGGCGCGACCCGAATTGGATGCTCTTTTGGCTGTCGAACGTATCCGGTTACGCTGGAATGACCGGTATCCGATTACAGTTATTCCAGAGGTGGTGGACGGAGTCGGCCAAGTGCCGGCTCAGCGTTGGCAGAGCCTGACGCCGTTCTTGTCCCCGCATCATCACCGGCCGGGACGCGCGGAAACCTGTTCTGAGCAGCAGGTGGCTTCGTGTATCAAGGCCGCATGTGGTGTTTCGCCGGCTCGGATCACTGCGATCCGGGGCCAAACTGGTGTGGAATTCAGGACGCCGGTCCGAACACATGAATATGGGTCGGCAGCCTCGCCAACGACGGGTTCCCGCACATGGCGCCTTGCGCGCCGCTTCGCACAATGGTTCGAAGTGGAGTTCGAAGCGGCGTCATATTGCCCCACGGCGTGGGCAAGGATGCGCATTTTGGACTCGGACAGTTCACACCTGAGTAAAGACGTCCGTTTGCATGTTCGGCAACTCTGGCAACGCACAGATTCTGCTTGAGCTTCCGCGAAACTGATCAACGGATCGAAGGGCCATGACCCTCGATTTCAAACGGCCCTACTTCAACAGGACCGTCGCCGCATGCCGCCGCGCCGGGGGCCATCGGTGGCTGTCGATCTGCCCGGACCGCAGAGTGAAGCCGATCCAGTGCGGTCGGCTCAGCTCGTCTCGGGGCCGAACTGACGGGCAGCCAGCCGCGTAGAATGCCGCACACCGCGCACCCGGGCGCACCGTGGCGGCCCACATAGAGCAGGTTCCCAGGTACTCGCAGTTGTTGAATTCGGGACTTTACAGGTCTTCAGGCCGCAATCCCGTGTGCTTCGCGATGCGACTCAAAATCTTGCGGCCCAACTCGTCATTGTCGTGGAAGGCGAACTCGTATTCCGGCCAGCCTTCGCGGGTCAGAAGCTTGTGGGAACCACTTTGGCGTTTCACACGCCAGCCAATGCGCTCCAGCGCCGCCAGAACGCGGCGCGCTTTAGTCGCCGGCCAGTTGCTCACTCAGCACCTGGAACGAGACGTTGAGAGCCGACGGCGGCAGTTCGGCGTGCTTGATCCGATCAGCGATCACCTCGATAGCCAGCCGCTCGGTGTTGCTGATGGCTTCCTCGCGCGTCTGCCCGTAGGTCATTACGCCGGGGAGTTCCAGCGCCTCGGCAATCCAGCGGCCATCATCTTCCCGGTCGATCTCGATGGAAAGGTGCACATCTACATTGTAAGCCGCACCCGGTTCAAAATTTGTCCATGTACTCCCGGTTGGTGAGTTCCGGACGCTGCGGCGCGACCTTCGGGACCTCCGGCACCGCGACGCGGAACCGCACCGGGCGGCCTTCCGGAAGGTCGACACGCCGCCAGCCGGAGTTGACCGGGTGGCGCGGATCGTTGATATGGAATTCTGGCCGCCGCCGATCTGATGGGCGGAACAGGCCTTTCAAAAACGTCAACATGGACTACCCCTCCACGG
>Ga0209062_1001362_pt1 | contig 44519 bp, 36 predicted proteins | sample Coa_R2_2_FD_187158 | JGI IMG/M metagenome (GOLD analysis project Ga0209062, IMG submission 187158) | Surface soil microbial communities from Centralia Pennsylvania, which are recovering from an underground coalmine fire - Coalmine... | ecosystem: Environmental > Terrestrial > Soil > Unclassified...
TCCTCCATGACGCGGCCGAGATACATGATGACAACGTAGCTCGCCATCTGGGCGATCACGCCGAGATCGTGGGTGATGAAGATGATCGCGGTGTTGTAACGCACCTGCAGGTCGCGCAGCAGCGCCAGCACCTGCGCCTGCGTGGTGACGTCGATCGCCGTGGTCGGCTCGTCGGCGATCAGCAGGCGCGGCTTGCAGCTGAGCGCCATGGCGATCATCGCGCGCTGGCGCAGGCCGCCGGAGAGCTGCCAGGAATAGGCGTCGACGCGCTGCTCGGGCATCGAGATGCCGACGTCGCGGAACAGGCCGATCGTGATATCGCGCGCCTCGGCGCGCGTGAGCTTGCGCCCCTTGTCCTGCCAGCGATGCCCGTGCAGCAGGATCGCCTCGATGATCTGTTCCCCGACCGTATGGACCGGGCTGAAGGCGGCCATCGGCTCCTGCGGGATCAGGGCGATCTCTGCGCCGCGGATGTCGCGCATCTCCGCGCCGCGCGGGGCCAGGGTCGCGAGGTCGATCGTGTCGGCGCTGTCGCGACGGCGGAAGCGGATCGAGCCCGAGGTGATGCGGCCGGGCTTCTCGACCAGCTGCAGGATCGCCCGCATGGTGACGCTCTTGCCGCAGCCACTTTCCCCCACCACGCCCAGCACCTGGCCGGGCAGGACGTCGAAGCTGGTGCCGTCGACTGCGCGCACCAGCCCCTCGTCCATCGTGAAGGAGACGCGCAGGTCGCGGACCGAGAGAAGCGGCTCGCTCATGGCGTCAATGGCTGTGCGGGTCGGCGGCATCGCGCAGGCCGTCACCGACGAGGTTGAAGGCCAAAACGGAGACGATCACCACCAGACCGGGAATCAGCAGCCACGGCGCGAGCGCGAGCGTCTGGATGTTCTGCGCCTCCTGCAGCAGCACGCCCCAGCTGATCGCCGGCGGGCGGATGCCCAGGCCGAGGAAGCTGAGCGAGGTCTCGTTGATGATCATCACCGGGATGGCGAGCGACGAGGTCGCGATGATGTGGCTGATGAAGGTCGGCACCATGTGGCGCAGGATGATGCGCATGCGTGAGCAGCCGGCAAGCCGCGCCGCCAGAACGAAATCCTCCTCGCGCAGGGCGAGGAAGCGGCCCCTCACCTCGCGGCCGAGCGTCGTCCAGCCGACCAGCGACAGGATCACCGTGATGGCGAAGAACACCTGGGTCGGTGTCCAGTCGCGCGGCAGGGCGGCCGAGAGCGCCAGCCAGATCGGGATGGTCGGCACCGACTGCAGCAGTTCGATGATGCGCTGGATCATCTGGTCGGTCTTGCCGCCGACATAGCCCGATATACCGCCCAGCACGACCCCCAGGATGACGCTGAGCGCCACGGCCACGAGTCCGACGGTCATCGAGGTCTGGGTGCCATGCATTATGCGCGACCACTGGTCCCGGCCGAGGCGGTCGGAGCCCAACAGGAAGATGCGCTGATTGGGATCGGCCGCCACGATCAGATGGACGTTTGTCGGGATCAGACCGAACACCCTCCACTGCGGCCCGGCGCCGAGGAAGCGGACCGGTACCCGCTTCCTGGCGTCGGTCGACCATTCCATGCGCAGCGTCGTGGGGTTGCGCTTGCCGACGATCGCCGGCACCCAGGGCGACAACCTGCCATCGTCGAAGAAATGGATCGACTGGACCGGGATGAAGGCCTGGCGGGCGTCGGTGCGCTCGGGATCCTGGGTCGAGAAGAAGCTCGGGAACAGCACGATCAGGTAGAGCAGGATCAGCAGGCCCGCGCTCGCCATGGCGAGATGATGGCGGCGGAACCGCCACCACACCAGTTTCCAGTTGGACGCGACGGCAACCCTGTCCTCGGCTTCCTGACCGACGGTGACGGCGCTCATGCCTTCCCCCGTCTGCGGGGGAAGGTGGCGCGTAGCGCCGGATGGGGGTCATGCGCCTCCTGCTCGATCCGGCATCCCCCTTCCGGCCTTCCGGGCCACCTTCCCCCGCAGACGGGGGAAGGCATGAAGGAACGTGCGTGAGCCATCATCTCAACGCTCCACCCGAATGCGGGGATCGATCAGCGCCAGAGCCACGTCCGACAATAGCGTGCCGACGACGGTCAGGAACGAATAGATCAGCAGGATGCCGCCGGCGAGATACATGTCCTGGTTCACCAGGGCGCGCAGCAGCAAGGGGCCGATGTTCGGCAGGTTCATCACCGTCGCCACGATCAGGCTGCCGGAGAACAGCAGCGGCAGGTACCAGCCGATGGTGCTGACCAGCGGGTTGAAGGCGAGCCGCACTGGGTAGCGCAGCACCAGTCGCCATTCCTTCATGCCCTTGGCGCGCGCCGTCACGACATAGGGCTTGTTGAGCTCGTCGAGCAGGTTGGCGCGCATGATCCGAGAGAGCCGCGCGGTGCCGGCGATGCCCAGCACCAGCGCCGGCAGCCAGATATGCTCCAGCAGGTCGATGAACTTGCCGACGCTCCAAGGCTTGTCGACATAGTCGGGCGAGAAGAGTCCCGTGACGCTGATGTCGAAGTAGGCGAAGGCGACCCACATCAGCACCAGCGCCAGCATGAAGTTGGGCGTGGCGACGCCGACATAATTCACAATCGTCAGCACGTGGTCGCCGATCGAGCGCGGATGGGTCGCCGAGTAGATGCCGGCCGGGATCGCCAGGACCCAGGTCAGCACGAAGGAGAACAGCGCCAGCGCCAGCGTGAGGCCCAGCACGTCGCCGATCAGCTCGGCGTTGGGCCGCTGGTACTCGAGCGACAGGCTGAAATCGCCGTGGATCAGGTGCTGCAGCCACAAAAGGTACTGGATGAAGAACGGCTGATCGAGCCCGTACTGCGCGCGCAGCGCCGCGATCTGCTCGGCCGACAGCGACGAGCCGGACGAGGCCAGCGTCGCCACATAGGCGGTCAGGAAGTCGCCCGGCGGCGCCTGGATGATGGCGAAGATGACGAACGAATAGATGAGCATCAGCAGCGGCAGCAGAGCCAGCCGCTGCAGGATGTAACGCGTCATGTGCTCACTCCTTCCCCCGTCTGCGGGGGAAGGTGGCGCGTAGCGCCGGATGGGGGTCTTCGTCGGATCGAGCAGGAGGCGTATGACCCCCTTTCGGCCCTTCGGGCCACCTTCCCCCGCAGACGGGGGAAGGACTCAAAGCCACGATCACTTGGCAAAGTAGAACTGCTCCGTGCGGGCGTTGCCCGGGCTGCGCAGCGGCCAGTCGTTGCCCATCTTGAGCGGGACGTTGCGGAACTTGTTGTTCATCACCACCACGCCCTGCACCATCGGCGTCAGCCCGACCGTGCCGATCTCGAACACGTTGTCGGCCCAGATGCGGTAGAGCTCCTGGGAGAGCTTGACCTGCTCCTCCGGCGGCACAGTGCGGGCGGTGTCGACGATCTCGACGATGCGCTTCATCGCCGGCGTCGGCTCCTGCCCTTCCTTGCCGCCCGAGGCGTACCAGCGCCGCCACAGCGGCCCGATGGTCAGGATCGGCGCATTGCGCGGATCGACCTTGGCGTTGCCGGTGTACGGGAAGGCGCTGGTGTCCTCGTTCCAGATCTCGGCCATCAGCTCGTTGTTCTCGTTCATCTTGAAGTGCAGCGCGCGCTCGCGGATCTGCACGATGGTCTTGATGCCGACCGCCTCCCAGTCCTTGGAGACCAGCAGCGCCACGTCGGGCCAGGCCCCGAACGCCGGCACGACCGAGATCTCGATGGTGGCGGGCTTGCCGCTGGGCAGCAGCCGGATGCCGTTGCCGTCCCTCTTGGTCAAACCGATGCCGTCGAGCAGCTTGTTCGCCTTGTCCTTGTCGTAGTCGGTGAACTTCTTGGCGTACTCGTCGCCTGGATAATACGGATGCCACGGCGCGGGCACCGGCTGGCGCGGCTCGCCCAGGCCCAGGAACACGCTCTCCTTGATCTGGTCGCGGTTGATGGCGAGCGACAAAGCGATGCGGAAGTCCTTGTTCGCCATCGCCTTGCCCATCTCGGGATCGGCGGTGTAGGTCTGGTTGATGGCGAGCACGGCATCGGCGCCGCCGAAGGTCGGCCAGGTGATGACCTTGTACTTGGCGGCCTTCTCCTGCTCCTTCAGCACCGGATAGTTGGTCATGATGACATGGCGTTCCTGCATGTCGAAGTTGCCGGCGATCGCCTGCAGGTTCAGCGCCTGCGCGTCGGCGAAATAGGTGAACCGCACCTCGTCGATATAGGGCAGCTGGTTGCCGTCCTTGTCGACGCCGACGAAGTACGGATTGCGCTTGAGCGTGAACACCGGGTCGCTGGCGCGGCTGGCCGGCGTCCAGGCCGCCATGGTCGGCCGCTCGGGATTCTCCGGCGGCGCGTTCTTGTTGGCGAACAGCTCGGTCCAGCTCTTGAAGCCCGCGGCCTGCGCCATTTTCTCCATGTCGGCCTTCGGCGTGTAGGCCGGATGGAACTTCTTGAGGTAATGCGCCGGCAGGAACATCGCATAGGTGCGGTCGGCGCCGTCCTGGTTGGCGACCGCCGTCAGGAACAGCGTCGCGGGCGCCGCATAGGTGAAGCGCACCGTGTTGTCGTCGACTTTCTCGACCTTCGCGACCGAGCCGTCGGGGCTCTTCATCCAGCCCGGCACGGTCGGCGTCAGCTCCTTGTTCAGAAGCACGTCGTTGTACCAGAATACGATGTCGTCGGCGCCGAACGGCTGGCCATCGGACCATTTCGAGCCCTTGCGCAGCTTGATCGTCCAGACCTTGTAGTCGGCCGACGGCTCGGCCGCTTCGGCGATCTTCGGTTCGATCTTGGCGCCGTCCGGGGAGAAGCGGAACAGCGCGTCATAGACCACGCGGATGTAGTTGTTGGCGTCGGCCGGGCCGAGGAAGGCGCGGCGCCACACGCCGCCATACTGGCCGACCGAGTCGACGACCGGCACGACCAGCGGGTTCTCCGGCAGGCGCTGCGAGACCGGCGGCAGCTTGCCGGCCTTCACCTGCTCGGCGAGCGACGGCGCTTCGCTATATTTGCCCTGCGCCCAGGCCGCGGGTCCGGTGACCGCCAAGCCCGCGGCGACTGCCAGGCCGACCGCCGAACGACGCGTGAAGCCACTCGACCGCATGCGTTTCCCCCTGACCAAGTTGTCAGACAGCCTTAGTCGGCGGCCCTTGGGTGTCAAGGTTCGCTCGACGGAAATCACGCTTGCAGACGCGCGAAAGGCAATTCCCTACACTTGCGTCCGGAGGAAGTGTTTTGCCGCTCTGGATATCGATCACCATCGCCGCTGCGCTGTTTCAGAACATCCGCACGACGATGCAGCAGAAGATTCGCGGGATCCTGAGCGTCGATGGCGCCAACTTCGTCCGCTACCTCTACGGCGCCCCCCTGGCGCTGGGCATGCTGGCCTTCCTGGTCTGGTGCACCGGCCGCGAGGTACCGCACATCCCCCTCGCCTTCCTGGGCCTGGTCACGATCGCGGGGCTCGGCCAGATCATCGCCACCTCGCTGATGATCCATGCCTTCTCGCTGCGCAACTATGCGGTCGGTACGGTCTATTCCAAGACCGAGACGCTGTTCGTCGCGCTCTACGCCACCTTCATCTCGGCCGAGCCGCTGCACTTCTATTCCTGGATCGGCATCCTGATCTGCCTGTGCGGCGTGGCGACCCTGAGCGTGCGCGGCTCGTTGGCCAACATCCGCACGGTGCTTGCAGACCTCACGCACAAGGGCGCCATCTTCGGCATCCTGTCGGGCCTGTTCTTCGCGGTGGCCGCAGGCACCATCCGCGAGGCTTCCAAGGAGCTGCCGGGCGGCGACTTCATGGTGCGCGGCATCACCACGCTCGCCTGCATGAACACCATCCAGATCGTCCTGATGGCGGTCTACCTCCGCTGGCGCGACAGGCCGCAGCTCGGCAAGGTGTGGTTCAACTGGCGCTCCTCGATCTGGGTCGGCATCTTCAGCGTGCTCGGTTCGGCAGGCTGGGCGCTCGCCATGACGCTCGAGAACGCGGCGCTGGTGCGTGCGGTCGGCCAGATCGAGCTCGTGTTCACGTTCATCGCGTCGCACGTCGTCCTCAAGGAACGGCCGTCCGCCGGCGAATGGCTCGGCAGTCTCCTGGTGGTCGGCGGCGTGGTTCTCATTCTCATTGCCCGGTGAAGCTCATGACTGAAGCGCATCCACGGCCCCTCTCCGACGTCAAAGTCCTCGATTTCTCGACCACCATCGCCGGACCGCATTGCGGCCGCCTGCTGGCCGACATGGGCGCCGACGTCATCAAGGTCGAATCGCCCGAGGGTGACCTGATGCGCAGCCGGCCGGTGCAGCGCAACGGCCAAGGGACGATGTTCGGGCAGCTCAATGCCGGCAAGCGCTCGATCGTGCTCGACCTCAAGAAGCCCGAGGCGATCGCCGCGGTGAAGAAGCTGGTCGCCAAGGTCGACATCGTGCTGGAGAACTACCGGCCCGGCGTGATGAAGCGCCTCGGCCTCGACTATGCCGAGCTCGCCAAGATCAACCCGCGCCTGGTCTACGGCGCGATCTCGGGCTACGGTCAGACCGGCCCTGCTGCCGGCCGCCCGGCCTACGCGCCGGTGATCCATGCCTCGACCGGCTTCGACCGGGCGCACCTCTTCTACCAGCAGGGCCGAAATCAGGAGGGGAAAGGGCGGCCGGACAATTGCGGCATCTTCGTCGCCGACTACGCCTCGGGCGCCTATGCCCTGGGCGCGATCCTGGCGGCGCTGCACCAGCGCGACGTGACCGGCAAGGGCCAGATGGTCGACGTGTCGATGTTCGAGACCTTGGTCGGCATGCTGCTGGGCGAGGTCAATCGCGCCCAGTTCGACTTCGAGATGCCGTCGCGGCCGATGTACGGCCCGGTCGAGGCCAAGGACGGCTATGTCATGATCGCCACCGCGAGCGAGAAGACGTTCCAGGACATGGCGACCGCGGCCGGCCGGCGCGACTGGCTCAAGGACCCGCGCTTCGAGAAGTACCACGACCGCCGCATGAACTGGGACCAGTTCGTCGACGAGTTCGAGCGCTGGTCCCGGACGCTCACGGTCAAGGAGTGCATCGCCGCGCTGGAGAAGCACGGCGTGCCGTGCTCGCCCTATCTCACCGTGACGGAGGCGCTGCAGGACCCGCAGGTCGCCCATCGCGGCTCCCTGTGCGAGATCGAGGACAGCGCCGGCAAGTTCCTCTCCCCTGCCCCGCCCTTCCGCTTCTCGGGCTCGAAGCTGCAAAGCGGGCCCAAGGTCGCGAGCCTGGGTGAGCACACGGAAAGCATCTTGATGGAAGCCGGGCTTACCGCTGACGAGATCAAGGCGCTGACCAAGTGATCGATCCGCGGACGCCCATCCTGGTCGGCTGCGGCCAGATCACCGACACCACCAGCAAGCCGTCGAGCGAGCGCTCGCGCGTCGCTTTCTGCGCCGAAGCCGCGACCCTGGCGCTCGAGGACACGAAGGCGTCGATCGGCGGCCATGCGCTGGGTCGCGAGATCGATGCGATCGTGGTGATGGAGTTCTTCAGCGACATCAGCCCACGCTTCGCCTCGCCGTTCGGCCGGTCGAGCAACCCACCGCGGAGTGTCGCCAGCCGGCTGCACGCCCATCCGCGACAGTTGCTCTACGCCCATTCGGGCGGGAACATGCCCCAGTACATGGTCAACCGCTTCGCCGAGGAGATCGCCTGCGGCGAAACCGAGCTGGCGCTGGTCTGCGGCGCCGAGCTGCTGCGCAGCACGCAGAACGCCCGCAAGGCCGGTATGACCATCGACTGGAACGAGGAGCCGGGTGGCGAGCCGGACCGCGTCGGCGACAAGCGTCTCGGCTATTCCGACGAGGAGGCGCGGCACGACCTGCGCGCCGCGATCCATTTCTACCCCTTGCTGGAGAACGCGATCCGCGCCGGCCTGAAGCGCGACGTGCCGAGCCACATGCAGGCAATGGGCCGTCTGTTCGAGCGACTGGCCAGGGTGGCGCACGACAATCCGCTGGCGACCCGGCGCGAGGGCTACAGCGCCGAGCGGCTGGCGACCATCACGGACGACAATCGCTGGATCTGCTTCCCCTACCCGCGCCTCATGAACGCCAACGCCATCATCGACCAGGCAGCGGCCGTTGTGATCACCTCGGTCCGCAAGGCGCGCGAATGCGGCATTCCGCCGGAGCGCTGGGTCTTTCTGCACGGCTGTGCCGACGGCACCGACACCTGGGTCGTGTCCGAGCGCGACCGGCTCGACGCTTCGCCCGCCATCAAGGGCTGCAATCGTCTGGCGCTCGACATGGCCGCCAAGACGCTGGCCGATGTGTCGGCGTTCGATCTCTACAGCTGCTTCCCGTCGGCCGTAGAGGTCGCAATGAAGGAGATCGGCCTGACGGAGGACGACCCGCGGCCGATCAGCGTCACCGGGGGCTTGCCGTTCTTCGGCGGCCCGGGCAACAACTACGTCACCCATTCGATCGCCGAGATGATGAACGTGGTGCGGGCCAAACCGGGCTCGTTCGGCATGGTGACGGCCAATGGCATGTACCTGACCAAGCACTCCGCCGGCCTCTACTCGACCACGCCGACCGATGGCCCGTGGCGCCGCGAGGATCCAAAGAAGCTGCAGGCCGAGCTCGATGCGGGGGCCAGGCGGCCGGTGAATCCTGCGCCCTCTGGCAATGGCACGATCGAGACCTACTGTGTCGCCTACGGCAAGGACGCGCCGGAAAAGGGCTACATCCTCGGCCGGCTGGACGGTTCGGGCGACCGCTTCGTCGCCCTGGCCCCGAATGATCCGGCCCTCCTCGCCGACATGCTGACGCGCGAGCAGCTTGGGCGTAAAATCACCGTAACGCAGCAGGACGGCCGCAACGTCTTCCGGCCGGTTGAGGAAACAATGCCCAACGTGCTGAACGCCGCGCAGACGGCCGAATTCAACCAGAAGGGCTTCACCTATGCGCGCGGGCTGTTCGCGCCGGACGAGGTGAAGCTCCTGACCGAGGCGATGGAGAAGGATCCGGCGGTGCGGTCGAGCATCCTCGATCGCCGCGACGGCGAAGGCCGGTCGACCCGCATCGCGCTCTGGAACCGCGCCGGCAACAGCGTCTACGGCCTCGCCGCCCGCTGCGCCCGCATGGTCGATACCTCGGCGCACCTGCTGGGCGGCGACGTCTATCACTACCAATCGAAGCTCACCGCCAAGGAGCCCGAGGTCGGCGGCGCGTGGGAATGGCACCAGGACTACGGCTACTGGTACTACAACGGCTGCCTCAGGCCGGACCTGCTCTCGGTCATGATCGCGCTCGACAAGACCAACCGCGAGAACGGCTGCCTCCAGATCGCGACCGGCTCGCATCTCCTCGGCCGCATCGATCACACGCCGCTGTCTCCGACCCAGAACGAAGTCGATCCCAAGCGCATGCCGTACATCCTGGAGCACTGCCCGATCGAGTATTGCGAGCTCGAGCCGGGCGATGCGCTGATCTTCCACTGCAACGCGATGCACCGTTCCGACGCCAACCGCTCGCCGCGACGGCGCTGGACGCTGCTGATCTGCTACAACCGCGTCGACAACGACACCTTCGTGAAGGGTGACGACCGCTATTTCGTCCCGCTGGACAAGGTCGACGACGAGGCGCTGCGCCGCGCCGGTGCCCGCTTCGCCAGCGGGGACAACCAGGAACACTTCGCGTCGCGGCCCTACGTGCCCGACCTGCGCAAGGCTTCGTAGAACGCCATGGACATCCGGCGAGCGACCGCATCGGACATCGACTCGGTCGTCGCCATCATCGAAAGCCAGCGCAGGCAGTACCAGAAGTTCCAGCCGACCCTCTGGCACAAGGCCAGCGACTCTGCGGCCACCACGAAGGCCTTCTTCACCAAGCTGCTCGCCGAGCCCGACACGTATTTCCTCGTCTCGACCGAGGGCCTGCAGATCCTGGGCTTCCTGATCGCCCGCAGGTTCGCGGCACCACCGATCTACGCTCCGGGCGGTGACACGTGGCTGATCGACGACTTCGCCGTGTCGGAGCCGCGCCATTGGCTGACCATCGGCGAAGCCCTGCTGTCGCATGTCTCGACCCTGCTGCACGAGCATGGCGCGTCGCAAATCCTCGCAGTCTGCGCCGAACGCGATCTCGCCAAGTCCGAGGTGTTGCGGCGCTCCGACCTGAGGGTGGCATCGAACTGGTGGACGAAGCCGCTGCGCTGAAAATTCAGCGAGCCTTCTTGACCTCGTCCGCGGTTACCGGTTCCCGATAGGCGTTGCCGAAATGCGTGCGGACATAATTGACGACGGCGGCGACCTGCTCATCGGTCATCAGCCGCGCAAAGGGCGGCATGGCCTTCTGGCCGTGCAGCACGACGTAGGTCACGTAGTCGCCCGTCTCCAGCTTCGGGTTCTTCACCAGCGATGGATACCGGCCCGCGCCGGTCGCGCCCTCGCCGCTGCCCATGTGGCAGGCCTGGCAGGCGTTGCTGTAGAGCGCCTCGCCGGTCTGCTCGCTGAAGCGAAATCCCGGGCTGAGCACGGGCTCGGCCGCGAACGCATCCGCCGTCGCCAGCGAGGCAAGCACCAGCAGGCCCATCCCCCGTACCATCGCTGTCATCCCTGCAGCACGCGCTTGTGCAGGCGACCGATCGCATCGAGCGACGACAGGATCGCTCCTTCCTGCCAGGCCGGAATGTAGGAGGCATGCTCGCCCGCCAGGACGATGCGGCCGTCGATCTGGCAGAGATTGTCGTAGTGCTGCTTGCGCGCTTCGTCCGTCCAGTCGCCGGCACAGCCCAGGGTGAAGGGCGAACGGTGCCAAGCCACCGAGATGCCGGTCTCGAACTCCCGGCGATATTGCGGATGGATCTGCGCGCCGCAGTCGAGGGCGTGCTCGATCCGCTGCTGCGGCGACATCGCCGTGAACTCGAAGGAGTTGGCGCCGTTCCAGGTGTAGCAGCCCAGCAGCACGCCCTTGCCGGTCGTGTTGTAGTCGGTGCTGGGATAGGAGATCTGGCGAATCGGCAAGTCGGTGTAGCTGATGCCGCCGAAGATCTGCTCGTCCTCCTCCCAGAAGCGGCGCTTGAACTGCAGGCCGATCTTGACCGACGAGGCATAGGGTACGGCTGCGATCGCGGTCAGCATGGGCGCCCCGACCTGGATCTCGATCTGGCTCAGGATGCTGAGCGGGATGGTGCAGACACACCAGTCGGCCTTCGCCTCGTGCGTCGTGCCCGGATGCGCCGTGTCCTCATAGGTAACGGTCACGCTCCTGTGGCCCTGCGCGATCCGCGTGACCTTGGCATTGTAGGTGATCAGGTCGCCGACCTCCCGCGCGAACGCCTCGCCGATCCGGCCCATGCCGCCGACCGGCTGGAACATGGTGGTCTGGAATTCGTAGGCGGCGAAGTTGCCGAGGCCGCGCCACAATCGCGATTGCAGGATGTCCCCGAGGCCGATCACCTCGCCCGCCACGGGCTCCGCCCCCAGCCCGCCGCCGGGATCACGCGCATAGCCGCGAAACTCGGACGTGATCAGGCTCGCCTTGTAGGCGTAGTTCTTGTCGAGCACGCCCCACCAGCGGAGCGCCTGGAGCAGCACCTCGCGGTCCTCACGCGAGACCAGCTCGTCGAGCTGACCCTTCTGCGTCACCTTTGCCAGCAGCTCGGAGACATGGCCCTGGAAGTCGGTCTTGATCTCCCGGATGCGTTGCGGCTTGCCGTCGAACGCCTTGGCCGAGTGGAGGTAGGCATTGTGGTTGAGCTGCTGGAATGGCTCCAGCTTGACCCCCAGCCGTTTGCAGTAATCGAGCAGCCCGTTGTGATGATAGGGAATGCGCCACGGCCCGGGATTGAGGTAGAGGTCGGCATCGAATTCGCACTTCTGCGTCGCGCCGCCGAGCTCCGTATAGCTGTCGCCGCCGCGCAGCGACCAGTTGCGGCCGCCCGCGCGGTTGTTAAACTCGAGCACCTTCACCTTGTAGCCGGCCTGGCGCAGCTCCAGGGCCGCGACCATGCCGGCGAGCCCGGCGCCCAGGATCAGCACCGACGCACCGCGAGGGTCGCCTTCGAGCTTGATCGGACCCTTGTAACCGGATTCGGCCGCGTATCCGAGGCTGGTCATCGCTTGGTACAGCGCTGTGCTTCCCGCCGTCAGCCCGATCAGCTTCAGCAGTTCGCGCCGGCTGGTGGCGATGGGCTTGTCGGACGGCATGACGAAGTGCCTAACACGCTCCTCGCGAATGGACGAAACCGCGCAGATGGCAGCGGGCCACTCTTTGGTCACCAGCTGCGGGGTCGCGCGCGCCCCGCAGGCACGCTTAGGGTGCGCCACCCTCGAACAAGAAATGGAGCCCCCTCGTGCTTGCCCATCTCAAGCATCGGCTGCGTCGACATATTCCCCGTCTTCCGCGCCGTGGCACGACGCCGTCATGGCGGCAATCCTTTCAGCTGCTCGATCGCTACGGCTTTCGGCCCAACACGGTGTTCGACGTCGGCGTCGCGTACGGCACGTTCGAGCTCTACCAGGCGTTCCCCAAGGCCTTCTATCACCTGATCGATCCGACGGCCGAGTCGCTGCACCACATGCGCGCGCTCGAGCGCCAATTGAACTGCCGGATCCACCAGGTGGCGCTGGGCAACCGCGAGGGCGAGGTCGACATCGAGATCCGGCCGGACATCCAGGCCGCGACCCTGCTCGAGGACACGACCGAGCGGGAGGTGCTGCGCCACGACCGCGTGCCGATGCGGCGCCTCGACCGGCTGGTCGACGACATCGAGCGGCCGTCGCTCTGCAAGATCGATGTCCAGGGCGCCGAACTGATGGTGCTGGAGGGCATGACCGGATGTCTCGACAGCATGGATGCCCTCGTGGTCGAGACCAGCACCATCGCCAGCCTGAAAGGCGGCCCGGAAGTGCACGACATCGTGCATTTCATGCATGGCCACGGCTTCGTGGTCGCCGATATCCTCGGCATGGTCCGTCGCCCGCTCGATGGCGCGACGGCCCAGCTCGACCTGTTATTCGTGCCGCAGAACTCGCCGATGCGGGCCGACCGCCGCTGGTGCTGATTCGCTGGGAGCGCGGCACTGGAGTACCGCGCTTCCAGCAGACAGTCATGCTCTAGGCCGCCGCCAAGCCGGCATCCAGGCGATCCGTCTGGTGCTCGACCAAACGGCGGTAGAGGCCGTCCTGCAGCCTCATCAGCTCGGCATGGCTGCCGTCCTCGACGATCCGCCCGTGATCGAACACGAGGATCCGATCGAGGTCGCGCACCGTCGACAGGCGGTGGGCGATCACCAGGGTTGTGCGGCCCTGCATCAGGCCATACATGGCGTCCCGGATCAGCGCCTCCGACTCGCTGTCGAGGCTCGAGGTCGCCTCGTCCAGGATCAGGATGCGCGCATCAGCCAGGAAGGCGCGCGCGATCGCCACACGCTGGCGCTCGCCGCCGGACAGCTTGACGCCGCGCTCGCCCACCCGCGTGGCGTAGCGCTGCGGCTGGCGCTCGATGAACGCATCGGCATGCGCGAGCCGGGCTGCCCGCTCGATCTCCGCCTGCGACGCATCGGGCCGGCCATAGGCGATGTTTTCGGCGAGCGAGCGATGGAACAGGAGCGGCTCCTGCTGGACGATCGCCACCTGCTGCCGAAGGCTCTCCTGCGTGACACAGGCGATGTCCTGGCCATCGATGGCGATGTGACCGGCCTCGATATCGTACAGCCGCTGCACGAGCTTGACGAAGGTCGTCTTGCCCGAGCCCGACCGGCCGACCAGGCCGACGCGCTGGCCGGCCGCGATCTCGACCGACAGCCCGTCATAGACGGGCTGCTCGCGCGACGGATAACGGAAGCGCACGGCGTCGAAACGGATGTCGCCGCGCGCAATCCGGATCGCGGGCGCTCCCGGCCTGTTTTCGACCAGGATCGGCTCGTCGTGGAAGGCGACCAGCTCCTCGAGATCGCTGGTCGAGCGCTGCACGTTATGCACGTGATGGCCGACGTCGCGCAGGTAGCCGTGAATGACGCCATAGGCGGTCAGCACGAAGGTGACGTCGCCCAGCGACGCCGTGCCCCGCCACCAGAACAGCACGGCGAGGCCGATCACCACCAGGCGCAGCCCCATCAGGATGGTCTGCTGGATGGTGCCGGACAGGGTGGCGCGCATCCAGGTTACACGGGTGCGCGACTGCCAGCGCCCGAGCACACGGGCGAACCGGGCCTCCTCGCGGTCTTCGGCGCCGAACGCCTTGACGACCGGATTGCAGCTCATGGCGTCGGCCAGCGCGCCGCCCACGCGGCTGTCCCAGGCGTTGGAGCGCCGTGTCGCGGGCGTGACGTAGTCGAGCGACAGCCTCACCGTCACCAGCACGTAGATGACGGCGCCGACGCCGACAGCCAGCCCCATCATCGGCCACCGCCAGCCGAACAGCAGCGTCGCGCCGACCAGCACGAGCAGCGACGGCCACAGGGCGACCATCACGGTGTCGTTCAGCAGGTCGAAGGCCCACATGCCGCGACTCAGCTTTCGCACGGTGGCGCCGGCAAAGCTGTTGGCATGCCAGTCGGTCGAGAATCGCTGGACGCGGCGGAAGGTGTCGTGCGCCACCTCGCTCATCATGCGCAGGGTGAAGCGCACGATGCTCTTGAACAGCACGTAGCGCAGGAAGACGAGCGCCAGGCCGAGGCCGATGATCGCCGCGAGCGCCACCAGCGCGTCGTACGCGGCCCGCTCGCGCGGGCGTGCCGGTTCGGCCATGGCGTCGATCATCTGCCCCGCGAGCAGAGGCAGGGCGAGCTCGGCGGCTGCCATCACCATGAGGATGCCCGCCATGGCGAGCGCCAGGGGCCATTGCCGACGCCAGCGGCTGGCGGCGAACCGCAGGGTCCGCAGGAACGGGTCCCTTGCCCGCTCGGGAGTGCGAGAAATCATTGTTCGATGCCACGGGTCCGCGAGGGGTGGTGGCTCCTCAGAAAGGGTCGTGCGGCGGAGCGCCGGGATGGGGCGTGGTGACGTCCGACGACGTGATGGCTGGAAAAGACGAGCGCAGGCGGCCGGATCGGCGGCCGCAGCCGGACCTACTGGCTGAAGCGCGCGCGGTCCGGGTAGCAGCCGACGGGGGCGATGGCGTTGGACAAGATCGACAACATCAACGTCTCCCTGGCTGGAGGTGCACTGAGGGCGCGGAAGCTACGAGCGGCCGTCCGCGCTGGCAAGCCCGGCGTGCTGACGGCGCGATCGTGGCCGTCGCACTGTGGCGCAGAGGCCACACGGGTGCGCGGCATGGTCGACCGGGCTGTGGATAACGCCCCTTGGCAGAGTCTCACGATGGGCAATGGCTCTGGAATCGAGAGCGAAAAGCGCGCCTCGAATCGCCGGCCATTGCCCTTAATAGGTGGTCGAAGCGCGTGGCTTTAGACTCCCGGCTGTTTGGTTTTCCTACCGGGAGTTCACCATGTCCGAGCAGTATTTCGGCGACTTCGCCATGCCGACAGCCGTGCCTGATGCAGGCCGCTTCAATCCCTGGTGAAGGAGCCGTTTTTGCGCCGTTTAGGCTCCGTTTTCGACCGTTTATCTCGGGGCACGATAGGCGAAACAGCCCGTGGAATCAGGCCTTTGGCGCATCGAGCCTCGCGAATCCCGTTTAAAAACGGCGAAAACGGTCGCGGTCTATTCGCCCAGCCGCTTCAGCGCGGCGCTGAGGCGCGCGCGCGCCTGCTCGGCCTGGGCACGGCGCTCGCGCTGCTCTTCGACCACCTCTTCCGGTGCGCGCGAGACGAAGTTCGCGTTGCCGAGCTTGGCGTCGATCTTGCGAACCTCGTCCTCGAGCTTCTTGATCTCCTTCGCGAGCCGTGCGCCTTCGGCCTTGAGGTCGATCACGTCGCCGACCGGCAACGCATAGGTCGCCTCGCCCAGCACGATCTGCAGCGACGCCTTGGGCGCCGTCGCTGCGGTCTCGATGCCGTCGACGCGGGCCAGCCGCTCGATCGCCGCGCGATGGGTGTCGAGCCGCTGTTGCGTTGTGGCGTTGGCGCCCACCACGAGCAGCTTGAGCTTGGCGCCGGCCGGGACGTTCAGCTCGGAGCGCGCCGAGCGGATGTCCGAGATCAGCTGCACCAGCCAGTTCATTTCGGCATCCGCGGCCGCATCGGTCGCCGCGGGCGCAGGCCACGGCTGGCCGATCAGCATGCCGTGCTCGGCGCGATGGCCGAGCTTGTCCCACAGCTCCTCGGTGATGAACGGCATCACGGGATGCAGGAGCTTCACCGTCTCGCGCAGCACGAAGGCCGTGACGGCACGCGTCTCGTCCTTTTCGGCACCGTCCGCCCCCTGCAGGATCGGCTTGGTGAGCTCGACGTACCAGTCGCAGACGACGCCCCAGATGAACTCGTAGAGCGCGGTCGCGGCGTCGTTCAGGCGGAATTCCTCGATCGCCTTGTCGACCGCCTCGTTGACGCGGGCAAGCTCGCCCAGCATCCACTTGTTGACGGTGAGCTTCGCGCCGGCCGGATCGAAGCCCTTCGGCAGCGCCGCACCGTTCATCTCGGCAAACCGCGTCGCGTTCCAAAGCTTGGTCGCGAAGTTGCGCGAGCCCTCGACGCGCGCGGGCGCCAGCCGCAGGCGGCCGGCGTTGGAGGCGGCCATCGAGGTCACGGTGAAGCGCAGCGCATCGGCGCCGTATCTGTCGATCAGCTCCAGGGGATCGATGATGTTCCCCTTGGACTTCGACATCTTCTGGCCCTTCTCGTCCGTCACCAGACCGTGCAGGTAGACGGTGCGGAACGGCACCTCGGTCATGAAGTGCATGCCCATCATCATCATGCGGGCGACCCAGAAGAACAGGATGTCCCAGCCGGTCACCAGCACGCTGGTCGGATAGTACTTCGCGAGCGCCGTCGTCTGGTCGGGCCAGCCGAGCGTCGAGAACGGCCACAGCGCCGAGCTGAACCAGGTGTCGAGCACGTCGGGATCGCGCTCGAGCTCCACGTCCCGGCCGTAGTGCCTGCGGGCCTCGGCCCTCGCCTCGCCCTCGGATTCGGCCACGAACACCGTGCGGTCCGGGCCGTACCAGGCCGGGATCTGATGGCCCCACCAGAGCTGGCGCGAGATGCACCACGGCTCGATGTTCTCCATCCAGCGGAAGAATTCCTCGCGCCCGCGCTCGGGGATGAACGTGACGCGTCCGTCGCGTGCGGCGGCCAGCGGCGCCTGCGCGAGCTTCTTGGCATCGGCGTACCACTGCTCGGTCAGGAACGGCTCGACCGGCACCCCGCCGCGCTCCCCGTAGGGCACCGCATGGGTGTGCGGCTCGATCTTCTCGAGCAGACCCGCCGCCTCCATGTCGGCGACGATCCGCTTGCGCGCGTCGAAGCGGTCGAGGCCGCGATACTTCTCCGGCGCATTGTCATTGAGCCGCGCGAACTTGTCGAAGATCGAGATCGCCTCGAGCTTGTGCCGCTTGCCGACCTCGAAGTCGTTGAAGTCGTGCGCCGGCGTGATCTTCACGGCGCCCGAGCCCTTCTCCGGATCGGAGTATTCGTCGCCGACGATCGGGATGCGCCGGCCGACCAGCGGCAGGACCGCATGCTTGCCGATCAGGTGCTTCCACTTGGGATCGTCGGGATGCACCGCGACGGCGGTGTCGCCCAGCATGGTCTCCGGCCGAGTCGTGGCCACGACGATGTGCTCGTCGCTGCCCTCGATCGGGTACTTGAAGAACCACAGGTTGCCCTTCACCTCACGCGATTCGACCTCGAGATCGGAGATCGCGGTCAGCATCTTGGGATCCCAGTTGACCAGCCTGTTGTCCTTGTAGATCAGGCCCTGCCTGTAGAGCTCCACGAACACCTTGAGCACGGCCTTGCTGAGGCCGTCGTCCATGGTGAAGCGCTCGCGGCTCCAGTCGCACGAGGCGCCGAGCCGGCGCAGCTGGCTGGTGATGGTGCCGCCGGAATAGGCCTTCCACTCCCAGACTTTGGCCAGGAACTCCTCGCGATTGAGCAGCTTCTTGTTGCCGTCGGGCCCCTTGTCCGCGCCCTCGACGGCCAAACCGATGCCCTCCTGCTCGAGGTTGCGCACCACCACCATCTGCGTGGCGATGCCGGCATGGTCGGTGCCGGGCTGCCACAGCACGTCGTCGCCCTTCATGCGCCGCCAGCGGATCAGTATGTCCTGCAGCGTGTTGTCCAGCGCATGGCCCATGTGCAGGCTGCCCGTGACGTTGGGCGGCGGGATGACGATGCAGTAGGGCGGCTTGGCCGAATCGGGATGGGCCTTGAACGCACCGCCCTGCTCCCATTCCGGATAGAGGCGGGCTTCGATCTCCTTGGGATCGTAGGTCTTGTCGAGCATTACTGGCCTTATAACGAAAAACGCCACGGCATGGGCCCGTGGCGTTGGTGGTGGGATCGGGCGCCTGGGGTCAGCGGCGGGTCAGCCGGACGATCTCGCGTTCGACATAGCGCTCGACCATGGGCGGCAGGTTCTTGTCCAGCCACTCCTTCAGCATCGGCCGCAGCATGTCCTTGACGATGTCCTCGAGGTTGCGCCCGCCCACGGCCGGGCCGGGATCCTGCGCGGCGGGCGTCGGTACGCTTTCCTGCACCGCCTGGCTGAGGCGGTCGAAGGCCGAAGCCGCCACGCCGGCTGCACCGGGCTCGATCAGGGTATCGGTAGGTTGCTTCACGGAAGCCTCCGTCTGTGTGATGACCGGCGCAGGTTCGATGAGCTCGCTCGGCGGCTCGATCGACGATTCGATCGGCGGCACGATCGGCTGCGGCATTTCACTGGCCCTGACAGGATCGATGCGCTGCGGCAGCGGCGTGGGTTCGGGGGCCGGGCTCATCTCCTCCGCCGGCTCCTCGACCAGATCGGTCAGCAACAGCACATCGTCGCGGCGGGCTGCAGGAGCAGGGCTGTTGGCGGCCGCGCCCGCGGCCGCGCCGCCGTTCACTTGGGCCCGCGCCTCGTCGTCCGAGATGATCTTGCGGATCGAAGCGAGGATATCGTCCATCGAAGGGTCGTTGTTGGCGCCCTTGGCGTCGCTCATTTACCGCTCCCCGAGCTTGCGGTCCCGAAGCCAGCGGTCCCGCCCGTGGGCGTCTCGCCGGCGCTACCCCAACCGATCCAGCGCGAGCCCACCTCGTTCCAATACTTCTCTTCGTCGTAGAATTCGACCGGCAATCCCAGGGTGCGCGCCGTCAGGCGCCCGATGCCGGACAGCACACCGTAATAATTCACCTGCACGTCATGCTTGGCCGAGATCAGGTTGACCTGGCTGTTCAGCAGCTCCTGCTCGGCGTTCAGCACGTCGAGGGTGGTGCGCGAGCCGACCAGGGCTTCCTGGCGGACGCCGTTCAGCGCGACATCGTTGGCCTTCACCTGGGCGGCGAAGGAAATCTCGCGCGAGCGCGCCGAATCGAGGTTTCGCCAGGACGAGATCACGTTCTGAGCCGCGGTCCGGCGCGCGCTGTCGAGCTCGTTGCGGCGCTGCCCGACCAGTTCCTTGGCCTGGCGGATCGCCGACCATTCGCTGCCGTTCTGGTAGATCGGCACGGTCGCCTGCACGCGCACGCCGTACTGGTAGTACTGGTCGGTCGGGACCTGCAGGTCCTGCTGGTACTGGATGAAACCGACCAGGTTGACCGTGGGCAAGAGGGCCGCGATCGCGCTGTTCACGCCGTAGCTTGCCGCGGTGATGCGGTGCTGGGCGCTCATCGCTCTCGGCGCGTAGTCCATGGCGAGGGCCACGCACTCCTCTTCGCTGGCCGGCAGCGCGCCGATCAGCGGCAGGTCGCCGAGCTTGCCCGCCGGCACGCCGATGGCGCGCTGGAAGGCGGCCTGGTCGACGCGGACCTGCGCCTCGGCCTGCACCAGGTCGGCCTTGGCCTGCTCGAGGCGCGCCTCGGCCTGCGACACGTCGGTGATGGTGAGCTCGCCGACCCGGAAGCGCTCGCGGGTGGCGTCGAGCTGCTGGACCAAGACCCGTACGTTGTTGCGGCGCACGTCGACGATGCCGACGTCGCGCACCAGGTCGGCATAGGCGGTCACGGCCTGCAGCAGGACGGTCTGCTCGGTATCGGCCAGCGTGGCGCGCTGGGCCTGGATATTGGCCTGGGCGGTCTTGGTATCGGCCGCGGTCTTGCCGCCGCGAAACAGCGGCTGGGTGATGGAGAGCTGTGCCGTGCGGCCGTTCAGGATGAAATAGCGATTGGCCGTCGAAATCGGCACGGAGTCGGCCTCGATCTTGTTGTATTCGACCGACAGCGAGACCCTGGGGCGCCAGTTGGCCACCGCCTGGGCCAGCGTTTCGTCGGTCTGCCGCAGGACGGCGCGCTGGGCCAGCAGGTCGGGATTGCTGTTGTAGGTGGTGGACAGTGCCTGGATCAGGCTCTGCGCCTGGGCAGTGGAGACAATGCCCGGTCCGACCGCGAGCGCGCACAGGACTGCGGCGCAAGCGAGCCTCGATTGGGACCGGATACGCATGGAAACTCCCATCATCTGCTGGACCCTATCATCGCGCGAGCCGCCATGGGTAGCCCCACGACTGACTTCGGAGAGCACTCTTTAGAAGGTGAAGCGCGGTGGCGACGCGAAGCCCGGCAGGGCCGGTGTGCCGGCGTCGAAGATCGGCCGTCCCGCCGCCACGCCCCCCTCTTTCACGATGAGCTGTGCCAGCCCGAGAACGCCGGCCGACGGTGGCGCGATAACGGTCGCGAGGCGGCCGCCCTCGGCCAGCTGATCGACGATCGCCGGCGGAACATGTTGCACGGCGCCCTCGATCAGGATCACGTCGTACGGGTCACCCGGCGCCGGCACGCCTGCCTCCAGCTTGCCGGTGACCTGGCGGACATTGGTGATGCCCAGCGCCTTCATGGTCTGCTCGGCCGAAGCGGCCAGCGTGGCGTCCGACTCCAGGGCCACCACCGACTTCACGAGGCGTGCCAAAAGAGCGGTGCCGTAGCCCGCTCCCGACGCCACGACCAGTGCCTTGTCCTCGGGACGCGGCTGCAGGGCCTGGATCAGACGCGCCAGGATCATCGGCTCCATCAGGTAGCGGCCGTTGCCCAGCGGGACATCGTCGTCGGCATAGGCGAGTGGCCGCAGGCCCTCGGGCAGGAACCGTTCGCGCGGCAGGTCCGCGATGGCCGTGAGAAGCTGGGTGTTGGTAACGCGGTTGGGCCGGAGCTGGCCGTCGATCATGTTGCGACGTGCGAGCGCGAAGTCCGTCATCGAAGTCTGACCCCAAAATGTTGGGTGTTTATAGGCGGCGGCGCCCAAGAGCGTCAAAGGCCGCGCGGTCGCGGGGTTTGCTTGACCATACCCGGGCGCCATGCGTATAGCACCGCCGTTCCTCGCGCCGGCCTGGTGGCAGAGTGGCTATGTAGCGGACTGCAAATCCGTCAATGCCGGTTCGATTCCGGCCCAGGCCTCCAAACCGCTGGGGATCCGGCGGGTCGCACTTTGTGCACTTGCCTCTTCACGGACGCTCTGCCAAAAGACGCGCCCTCGCAGGCCGCCATACCGCCGGCCGCGGCAGAATTCTTCCGGAGTAGCTCAGCGGTAGAGCAGGCGACTGTTAATCGCCGGGTCGCAGGTTCGAACCCTGCCTCCGGAGCCACCTTCCGCAACGGCGCGTTCTCACCGGAACGCGCCGTTGCTCGTTTCCAGGAGGACGCCATGGCCAACCTGCAAAAGATCTCGCCCTGCCTGTGGTTCGACAGCCAGGCCGAGGAAGCGGCACGGTACTACGTCTCGATCTTCAAGAATTCGTCGGTGGGGGCGATCACCCATTTCGGCAAGGAAGGCTTCGAGATCCACGGCCAGCCGGAGGGCCGGGTGCTGACCGTGAGCTTCGTGCTAGACGGCGTGGAGTTCCTGGCGCTGAACGGCGGCCCGCAGTTCAAGTTCAACGAGGCGGTCTCGCTGATCGTCTATTGCGACAGCCAGCAGGAGATCGACTACTTCTGGGAGAAGCTCGGCGCCGGCGGCGATCCCGCGGCACAGGCGTGCGGCTGGCTGAAGGACAAGTACGGCCTGTCCTGGCAGATCGTGCCGGTCCAGGCGATGGAGATGTGGAAATCGGGCGTGTCGGCCAAGTCCGAGCGTGCGATGAAGGCCATGATGCAGATGAAGAAGCTCGACATCGCGGCGCTGCAGAAGGCCTACGACGGGGTGGCGTGATGAGCAAGGAGACGGCGGAGGTGGTCCGCCACGAGGTCGCGTTCAAGGGCTACTTCAAGGTCGTCCGCTACTTCTTCCGCCACACGCTGCACAACGGCGGCATGAGCGGCGAGATCAGTCGCGAGGTGTTCGAGCGCGGCCAGGCCGGCGGCGTGCTGATGTACGACCCGCAGCGCGACGAGGTGGTGCTGATCCGCCAGTTCCGCGCCGGCGCCTACGTCGCCGGCCACCATCCCTGGACCTGGGAGATCGTCGCCGGGATCATCGAGGACAAGGAAACGGCGGAGATCATGATCCGCCGCGAGGCCGTCGAGGAAGCAGGCATCGAGGTCGGCGAGCTGATCCCGATCCAGAACGTGATGCTGACGCCCGGCGCCTGCTCGGAGGCGTGCCAGATCTTCCTCGGCCGCATCGACAGCTCGAAGGCCGGCGGTGTGTTCGGCCTCGCCGAGGAACATGAGGACATCCTCGTCAAGGTGATGTCCTTCGCCGATGCCTACGCGATGGTCGAGCGCAACGAGGTCGACAATGCCGTCGGGGTGATCGCCCTGCAGTGGCTGGCGCTCCATCGCGACGAGGTGCGCAAGCGCTGGCGCTAAAGCAAGCCTTTGGGCTACCGTTGACCCGGGAGCGCGTGCGGGGCGGAGCGAGAGAGTAACATGAACGTCCGGTCGGGTTTCATCGATAGCATCGGCAACACGCCGCTGATCAAGCTCAAGGCCGCCTCGGCGGCGACGGGCTGCGATATCTATGGCAAGGCCGAGTTCCTCAATCCCGGCGGCTCGGTGAAGGACCGTGCGGCGCTCGCGATCATCGAGGACGCCGAAAAGCGCGGCAGCCTCAGGCCGGGCGGCGTGATCGTCGAGGGCACCGCCGGCAACACGGGCATCGGCATCGCCCTCGTCGCGAACGCGCGCGGCTACAGGTCGGTGATCGTGATGCCCGAGACGCAGAGCCAGGAAAAGAAGGACATGCTGCGGCTGTGCGGGGCCGACCTTCGTTTGGTCCCGGCCCTGCCCTATTCCAACCCGGGCAACTACGTCCGCTACTCCGAGACGCTCGCCAGGGAGATCGCCGAGAAGGAACCGAGCGGAGCGATCTGGGCCAACCAATTCGACAACGTCGCCAATCGTGACGGCCATTACCGCACCACCGGTCCGGAGATCTGGGAGCAGACCGGCGGCAAGATCGACGGCTTCACCTGCTCGGTCGGCAGCGGCGGCACACTGGGCGGCGTGGCGCTGGCCCTGAAGGAGCGCAGCCGCAACGTCACCATCGCGCTCAGCGATCCGATGGGTTCGGCGCTGTTCAACTGGAAGACCAAAGGCGAGCTCAAGGCGGAAGGCAATTCCGTCACCGAGGGCATTGGCCAGGGGCGGGTCACCAAGAACCTCGAGGGTGTCCCGATCGACACCGCCTACCAGATCACCGACGAGGACGCCCTGCCCGTCCTGTTCGACCTGATCGAGCACGAGGGGCTGGTGCTCGGTGGCTCGACGGCGATCAACATCGTCGGAGCGATGCGGCTCGCAAAGGACCTCGGGCCCGGCAAGACCATCGTCACCATCCTGGCCGATGGCGGCACGCGCTATCAGTCGAAGCTGTTCAATCCCGCGTTCCTGCGCGAGAAGAACCTGCCCGTGCCGCACTGGATGACATGACGGCCCGTATGAGCCGCCCCAAATGAGCCGGGTCGTCGTCTGCGGCAGCCTCAACATGGACGTGGTCGTCGAGAGCGTGCGGCGGCCCCATGCCGGTGAGACGCTGCTCGGGGCCAAGGTGTCGTTTCTACCCGGCGGCAAGGGCCTCAACCAGGCCGTTGCCGCGGCGCGGCTCGGCGCCTCGACGGCCATGATGGGCGCGGTCGGGCACGACGCCTTCGGCAACACGCTGCGCGGCTTCCTCGCCGACAGCGACGTCGACAGCTCGGGCGTGCGCACGCTCCGTCAGCATGCGACGGGCCTCGCGCTGATCCAGGTCGCCGAGGGCGACAACGCCATCACCGTCGCCTCGGGCGCCAACCACCACTTCACGAGCGCCATGGTGCGCGGCAAGGCACGCAGCGACGAAGTCTGGGTCGCGCAGTTCGAGACGCCGGTCGAGACGACGCAGGCCTTGATGATGCAGGCCCGGCACGCCGGCGCACGGACCGTGCTCAACATGGCGCCGTTCATCCCCCACCCCGCGAAGCTGCTGAAGTGCGTCGACATCGCCGTGTTGAACGAGATCGAGCTCGCCCAGGCGACCGGCGTTGCGCTGCGCGCGACCAGCAGCCGGCGCGCCATTGCCGAGGCCTGCGAGCGGCTGCGCCAGCGCGGGCCGCGCGCGGTGATCGCGACCCTGGGCCCGCGCGGTGCGGTTGTCGTCAGCAAGGAGGGTCACACCAACGTGCCGCCCTTCGCGGCCACGGTTGTCGACACGACCGGCGCCGGGGACTGCTTCGTCGGCGCGCTGGCCGCCAGGCTCGCGGAAGGGGCGGCGCCGGCCGAGGCGGCGCGCTATGCCTGCGCGGCGGCGGCCTGCTCGGTCGAGAAGCTCGGTGCCGCGCCCTCGATGCCGTCGGCCAAGGACGTTGCGATGCGCCTCGCGCGAGCCTAAATCCCTGTCATGGTTGAAGAACTCTTCCGGCAAGATGCCTATCTCAAGCAGGCCGACGCCACGGTGACAGCGGTCGAGGATCGCGGCGTGCGGCTCGATCGCTCGATCTTCTATCCGACCGGCGGCGGCCAGCCCGGCGACACCGGCGTGCTGCGCTGGGACGGCGGCGAGGCCAAGGTTGCCGACACGGTCAAGGCCGACGGCAACGACGTGCTGCTGGTGCTGGCGCCCGACGCACCGAAGCCCGCGGTCGGCGCCAGGGTCCACTGCGAGCTCGACTGGGAGCGCCGCTACAAGCACATGCGCATGCACACGGCGCTGCACGTCATGTCGGCGGTCATCAAGGGCAACGTCACCGGCGGCCAGGTCAATGCCGACAAGAGCCGGCTCGACTTCAACCTCGAGGGCGAGGTGCCGACCAAGGAATGGGTGACCGAGGAGATCAACAAGATCCTCGCCAACGATCGTCCGGTCGTGCCGCAATGGGTGACCGACGAGGAGCTCGCCTCCCGCCCCGAGCTGGTGAAGACCATGAGCGTGCGCCCGCCGATGGGCCAGGGTCGCGTGCGGCTCCTGTACATCGAGGGCGTCGACCTGCAGGCCTGCGGCGGCACGCATGTCGCGCGCACCGCCGAGATCGGCCGCGTCGAGTGCATCAAGGTCGAGAACAAGGGCAAGCTGAACCGCCGGTTCATCATCGCGCTGCCGTAAGAGAGGATCATATGCCGTACGCCCGTCCCGACGCCCTGGTCAGCACCGAGTGGCTGGCGGACCATCTCGACGCGCCCGACATCCGCCTGGTCGACGGGTCGTTCTACCTGCCGGCGCAGAAGCGCGACCCCAAGGCCGAGTTCGCGAACCAGCACATTCCGGGCGCCGTGTTCTTCGACATCGACGAGATCGCCGACACGACCAGTCCGCTTCCGCACATGCTGCCGTCGGCCGAGAAGTTCTCCTCGCGGGTGCGCAAGCTCGGCCTGGGCGACGGCAACAAGATCATCGTTTACGACACCACGCCGATGACCGGCGCCTGCCGCGTCTGGTGGATGTTCCGCGCGATGGGCCACAAGGACGTGGCGGTGCTGGACGGCGGCCTGCCGAAGTGGATGGCCGAGGGCCGGCCCGTCACCGACGATCCGACTCCGCCGCGCGAGCGCCACTTCACGGCGCGGCTCGACAACACGCTGGTGCGCTCGCTCGACGACGTGCGCAGCCTGCTCGACAGCAAGCGCGAGCAGGTCGTCGACGCCCGCGCCGCCAACCGCTTCCGCGGCGAGGTGCCGGAGCCGCGCGCCGGCCTGCGCAGCGGCCACATGCCGGGCGCGTTCAACCTGCCCTACAACGACCTGCTCGATTCCAGGACCGGCACCATGCTGCCGGATGCGGCGCTCAAGGCGCGCATCGCTGCCTCGGGCATCGATCCGACGAAGAAGGTCACCGCGAGCTGCGGCTCGGGCGTCACGGCCTGCGTCGTCGGCCTCGCCCTCTACCTCACCGGCGCGCCGGAAGCGGCGATCTACGACGGCTCGTGGACCGAATGGGGCGGCCGCACCGACACGCCCATAGCAACCGGCGCGTAGTTCTCCGATCAGGAGAAACGGCCCATGGATATCGACCATTTCGCCGCAACTGCCGGCAAAGTCGTTGAGTGGGTTGGGATCGGCGTCCTCTTGATCGGCGCGATGATTGCGGCGGCGACCTTCCTGGCGCGAATGCTCCGCCGTCGACCGTTCCGTGCCGCCTATCACGACCTGCGCGCGGACCTCGGGCGTGCCATCCTGCTCGGCCTGGAGTTCCTGGTCATTGCCGACATCGTCGGAACCGTCGCGATAGAGCCGACGCTGCACAATCTTACCGTGCTGGCGGTGATAGTCGCCATCCGTACCTTGTTGAGCTTTGCGCTCGAGCTGGAAGTGAGCGGCCGCTGGCCGTGGCACAAGGGCCAGTCGGGCGGTCGCTGAGGATTGGGATTCATCGACGCGATATTGGGACGCCGGGCCTCAATCGTGGGACTCCACGCCAATGTCTTCACGGCAGTCCTTCGTACAATGTCCCGAGCTGGGAAGAGCCTTTAGGCCTTTCGGGAGTTCGAATGTCGCTCGGCGTGCCGGATCGGATCGTGCGTTCGCGCCGGACTTGCGGCCATGGGGCCGCGAGTCGGCTGCTTCGTTGACAGAGCGACGTGCCGGGTGGCGTCGCCATAACGGCGTGCTCCACAAGGCTCTTCAGCCTTTGCGTCGTCCTGCTCGGAGCGGCCGGCCTGTCGGGCTGCCTGGAGGATGAGCCGCCGCCGCCTCCGGAGGTTCGCCCGGTTCGTGCGATCGTGGTCGAGCGGCGGTCGGTGGGCGATCCGGTCTCGCTTACCGGCCAGGTTCAAGCGCAGACGGAAGTCGCGTTGGCCTTCAGGATCGATGGCCGGCTACTGACGCGCAGCGCCGGCGTCGGCGCCACCTTGCAGGCAGGCGACCTCGTTGCCCAGCTCGAATCGCACAACGAGGAGAACGCTCTCAGGGCGGCGCGCGCGGGGCTCGCGTCGGCGCTGGCGGTGCTGACCCAGACCCGCAATGCCTTCGAGCGCCAGGACACCCTGTTGAAGAGCGGATTCACGACGCGCGCCAACTTCGACCAGGCTCAGCAGGCCTACACCAGCGCGCGCGCCGCCGTCGAAGCGGCCGAAGCCGACCAGCAGGTCGCGCAAGATCGCCTGGACGATACCGAGCTCAGGGCCGACGCGCCGGGCACCGTCACCGAAGTCGGCGGTGAGCCTGGCGAAGTCGTGCGGGCCGGCCAGCCGATCCTGCGAGTCGCGCGGCAGGACGGGCGGGATGCCGTGTTCGACGTCCCCGCCTCTGCGCTGCGCTCGGTCACGCACGATCCCGCGATCACGGTGCGCCTCGCCGACGATCCGGCGGTCGTCGCGAAGGGGCGCCTCCGGGAAGTCGCGGCGCAAGCCGATCCGACCACGCGGACTTTCCGTGTCCGCGTCGGGCTTTCCGATCCGCCAGCCACCATGCTCCTGGGAGCGACCGTGGTCGGCCAGATGCATATGGCGGAAGCCGAGGTCATCCGCATCCCCGCCACTGCCCTGATTGATGCCGGCGGCCATCCCGCCGTCTGGCTGGTGGATGCCCAATCGCAAACCGTGTCGCAGCGCCCCATCGACATCGCGAATTACGGCACCAGCACCGTGGAGGTGGCCCAAGGCCTGAGCGAAGGGGACGTCGTCGTCACCGCGGGCGTGCATGCTCTTCGGCCGGGCCAGAAGGTGCGCGTGCCCGCGCTTGTGCCGTGATGGGCGGCAACCTTTCCGAATGGGCGCTGCGCCATCGGGTGCTGGTGATCTATGCGATGATCGTGCTCGTCGGGCTGGGCACGCTGTCCTACCTGCGGGTCGGCCGCAGCGAGGATCCGGCGTTCACCATCAAGACCATGGTCGTGCAGGCGCGGTGGCCCGGTGCCACGCTCGACGAGACCCTGCAGCAGGTCACCGACCGGCTCGAGCGCACCATCCAGGAGGTGCCGGATCTCGATTTCCTGCGCTCCTTCACCCGCCCTGGCGCCACCACCATCTTCGTCAATCTGCGCGAGGACACGCCGGCGGCCCGCGTGCCGGACCTCTGGTACCAGGTGCGCAAGAAGGTGAGCGACAGCCGGCATGAGTTGCCCGAGGACGTGATCGGTCCCGGCTTCAATGACGAGTTCGGAGAGACCTTCGGCATCGTCTATGCCTTCACCGCCGACGGATTCACCCGCCGCGAGCTTCGCGACTACGTCGAGGACGTTCGTTCGCGCCTCCTTCAAGTACCCGACGTCGAATCGATCAAGCTGGTCGGCACCCAGGACGAGCGCATCTTCGTCGACTTCTCCCCTGAGCTTCTGTCGAACCTCGGCCTCCATCCTGCCACGCTGATCGCCGGCCTGACGGCGCGCAATGCGGTGCGCCCGGCGGGGGCCATCCAGACGGCGGACGACACGATGCGCGTGCGCGTGAACGGCGCTTTCCAGTCCGAGCGCGACATCATGGCTGCCAACTTCGCTGCCAACGGGCGCATTTTCCGCCTGAGCGACCTCGCCGCGGTGCACCGCGGCTACGCCGATCCGCCGCAGCCGGAGTTCCGGGCCAACGGCCGGGAGGCCATCGGCCTTGCCATCTCGATGCGGACCGGCGGCGACATCGTCGCGCTCGGCCGCAACATCCGCCGCGCGATGGCAGAGATCGAGTCGGATCTCCCGGTCGGCATCGAGCCGTTCCTGGTGGCCGACCAGGCGGCGACAGTCCACGACGCGGTGAACGAGTTCCTGCGCGCGCTGCTCGAGGCCGTTGCCATCGTTCTGGTCGTGAGCTTCCTGAGCCTCGGACTGCGTGCCGGCGCAGTGGTCGCCTTTGCCATCCCGCTGACCCTCGCCATGGTGTTCCCGGCGATGATGTGGCTCGGCGTCGACCTGCAGCGCGTGTCGCTGGGGGCGCTGATCATCGCGCTCGGCCTGCTGGTCGACGATGCCACCACGACGGCCGACGTCATGGTGTCGCGTCTGCAAGCGGGCGACGATCCCCACACGGCGGCCAGCTTCGCCTACAAGAGCCTGGCTTTTCCCATGCTCACCGGCACGTTCGTCACCTGGGCGGGGTTCCTGCCGGTCGGTTTCGCGCGCAGCAGCGCCGGCGAATACCTCTACTCGATGTTCATCGTCGTCGGCTTGGCCCTGGTGCTGTCGTGGATTGTGGCGGTGGTCTTCACGCCCCTGCTCGGCGTCCTCATCTTGCGCCCGCCCCGGCACCACGCCGGCCCCGGCCCGGTGATCAGGACGTACCGGCGCGTGCTCGGGGCCGCCATGCGCGCACGCTGGGTCACCATCGGCGCGACTCTCGGCCTGTTTGTCCTTTCGCTCTGGGGCTTGCGCCACGTCGACCGGGAATTCTTCCCGGCATCGGACCGGCCGGAGCTGATGATCGATCTCAGGCTGCCGCAGAACGCCTCGATCCAGGCATCGTCGGTGCTCGCCGCGAAACTCGACGCCGTGCTGGCCGCGGAGCCCGACATTCGTCATTGGACGACCAATGTCGGCCAGGGCGCCATCCGCTTCTATCTGCCGCTCAACACGCTGCTGCCCAACGATGCGATCTCGCAGACGGTCGTGGTGGCCAAGGACTTCGCCGCGCGCAAGCGCCTCGAGGCAAAGCTGCGGGCCCTGCTCGCGCAGGACTTCCCCTCGGCGGTGGCGCGCGTCTACCCGCTGGGGCTCGGACCCTCGGCCGACTGGCCGATCCAGTACCGGGTGAGCGGCCGCGATATCGTCCAGGTCCAGTCGATCGCCCTGCGCGTCGCGGACATCCTGAGCTCCGATCCGTGGGCGCGAACGATCAATTTCGACTGGATGGAGCCGGCACGCGTCATTCGCCTGCATCTCGACCAAGACAAGTCCCGGCTGCTCGGCATCAATTCGGACGAACTCAGCCGTTTCCTGAATGCCGGGCTTGCGGGCACCCCGGTGACGCAGGTGCGTGACGGGCGCTATCTCATCGACGTGGTGGCCCGGGCAGGCGAAGGCCGACTGTCACCGTCGATCCTGGAAGGACTGCAAGTGCCGATCGCGAACGGCCGCACGGTGCCGCTCAGCCTGTTCGCCACTTTCGACTTCGAGCAGGAATTTCCTCAGGTCTGGCGGCGCGACCGGTTGCCGACGCTCACAGTGCAGGCCGACACCGCGCCCGGTTCACTTCCCGAGGGAGTCACGTCACGACTCGCCGCCAAGATCGCCGCGCTCGATCGGACCTTGCCGACAGGCTACCGCGTGGTGGTCGGCGGACCGGCCGAACTGAGTGCCAACTCGAGCGCCTCGATCATGGCGGTCGTGCCGACCATGCTGCTGGTCGTCGTCAGCATCCTGATGATCCAGCTGCAGAGCCCGAGCCGCCTGCTGCTGGTTGTGAGTGTGGCGCCGCTGGGCATGATCGGGATCGTCGGCGGCCTCCTGCTGTCGGGGCGGCCGCTGGGTTTCGTCGCCATCCTCGGTGCGCTGTCTCTCGTCGGCATGATCGCGCGCAACGCCGTGATCCTCATCGAGCAGATCGAGGCCGAGCGACGAGACGGCCTGCCGGCCTGGGAGGCTGTCATTGCCGCCGCGTCGAGCCGCATGCGCCCCATTCTGCTCAGCGCCGCAGCGACCGTGTTGGGCATGATCCCGATCGCGTTCACTGTATTCTGGGGTCCCATGGCCTTCGCGGTGATGGGCGGCTTCGCGGTCGCTACGGTGCTGACCCTGCTGTTCCTGCCCGCTCTCTATGTCGCCTGGTTCAGGGTCAGGCTGCCGGAGTCTGCCGACCGGACATCGGTCGTGAAGGTTTGAAGCCTACAGTGAGCCGCGGCCGCATGCCTGAGGTGAGTGATCGTGACCGGCCGCAGGCTGTTGCGTCCGGGGGTGCTCGAGACGTACCGCAAGGCGGGTTTCCGCATCGTTCGATCGGAGGAAAGGCTGCCGCAGGTCCGCGCGTGCTGCGATCGGACATCTATCGGTGGCCGCCGAAGTAACGGCTGTGCCATAGTCGAGGTCATGACCGCGAAGAAAACTTATACCCGTCCCGACACTGTTTTGGCCGTCGCCGGCCGCGATCCCGACAACAACTTCGGCATCGTCAATCCGCCCGTCTATCACGCCTCGACCATCCTCTCCCCGACCATGGAGAAGTTCGAGAACCGCGTGCCGTTCGAGGGCTTCGGCTACGGCCGCAACGGCACGCCGACCCAGAAGGCGCTGGAAGACGCCGTCGCCGCCATCGAGGGCGCGTATCGCTCGATCGCCGTGCAGTCGGGCCTCGCCGCCGTCACCGGCGCGATCGTCGGGTTCCTGAAGACCGGCGACCACATGCTGCTGACGGACAATTGCTACGGTCCGGCGCGCCGCTTCGCCAACACCACGCTCAAGGGCTTCGGCGTCGAGACGACGTTCTTCGATCCGATGATCGGCGCGGGCATCGAGAAGCTGATCAAGCCCAACACCAAGGTCGTCTATCTCGAGGCGCCGGGCTCGCAGACCTTCGAGGTGCAGGACGTCGACACGATCGCGGCGATCGCCAAGAAGCACGGCGCGGCAGTGCTGATCGACAATACCTGGGCCACCCCGCTCTTCTTCAAGCCGTTCGACCATGGCTGCGACCTGTCGATCCATGCCGGCACCAAGTACATCGTCGGCCATTCCGACGCGATGATGGGCATCATCTCCTGCCGCGACCGCGCGATGTTCGAGACGGCCAAGACGGCATGCCAGAATTTCGGCTTCCACGCCGCGCCGGACGATAGCTACCTCGCGCTGCGGGGCCTGCGCACCATGGCGGTGCGCCTGCGCCATCACGAGAAGAGCGGCATCCACATCGCCCACTGGCTGAAGACGCGGCCCGAGGTCGACAAGGTGCTGCACCCCGCCCTGCCCGATTGTCCCGGTCATGAGAACTGGAAGAAGCAGTTCCAGGGCTCGTCGGGCTTGTTCTCGTTCACGCTGCGCGACGGCACCAGCAAGAAGGCGGTGGCCGCGATGCTCGACGGCATGGACATCTTCGGCATGGGCGCCTCATGGGGCGGCTACGAGAGCCTGCTGATCCCCGCGCACCCGGACAACTACCGCTCGGCCGTGCCGTGGCCCAAGGACAAGCACGTGCTGCGCGTCCATATCGGCCTCGAGGATGTCGAGGACCTGAAGACCGACCTCGCCGAGGGCTTCGAGCGCCTAAACCGGGCGCACAACGCCTGACGCTCGACGCGGCCTCGCTCCAATGAGCCGCAAACCCATCCGATCCGGCTGGACCCGCAGCAGCGATCTGCTCGATCTGACCGGGAAGCTGGGTGAGAAGCTGCGCGGGCTTCGCGAGATGCGCCGCCTGTCGCTCGGCGAGGCGGCGGATATCACCGGCGTGCCGCGCCCGACCCTGTCGCGCATCGAGCACAACAAGATGGCGCCGACCATCGGGCTCCTGTCCAAGGTGGTCGCGGGCTACGGCGTGCCGTGGTCGTCCATCCTGCCGGACACGATCGTCTCCGACCGGCCCACCGGCCGCGGCGCCTCCTTCTCGTCGCGCGACGTCCAGGAGGTGAAGCTGGGACGGCGCAGCCTGAAGTCGCTGCATCCGAACAATCCTCTATCGAAGCAGCTCAGCACCTTCATCCTGACCACGCGGCACAAGACCGTCGAGGAAGGCGGCGGCTTCCTCTCCCATCCCGACACCGAGTTCTGCTTCGTGCTCGACGGCACGTTGACCATCAATTTCAAGGGCAGGCGTGCCCGCCGCCTGCTGGCGGGCGAGAGCACCCTGTTCGCCGGCGACACGCCGCACTCCTACACCTCGCACACCGGAAAGCCGGTGCAATTCCTGCTGGTTACGACGAGGCCTCTGCGGCCGCCTGCTTGACTTACCGATCCGTAAGGGGGACGCTTTCGCCATGATCGAAGTTCCCGTTCTGATCGTCGGCGGCGGCCCGGTCGGCCTCACGGCCTCCCTGATGCTCTCGCGGCTCGGCATAAAGTCCCTGCTGGTCGAGCGCCATCCCGGCACTGCCATCCATCCCAAGGCGCGCGGCATCAACGCCCGCACCATGGAGGTCTTCCGCCAGCAGGGCATCGAGGACGAGGTGCGCGCGGCCGGCCTGCCGCCCGACAAGGTGGGCTTCATCGTCTGGACGAAGACCCTGGCCGGCGAGGAGATCGAGCGGCGCGTGCCGTGGGGCCAGAGCACCCAGCGCGCCGAGGTGACGCCGGTGCGCGCCTGCCTGTGCGCGCAGGACTATCTCGAGCCGGTGTTGCGCCGCTGCGCCGAGCGCCAGCCGCTCGGCTCGCTGCGCTTCGACACGGAGCTCACGACGTTCGAGCAGAACGACAAGGGCGTGACGGCGACGATCACCGACACGAAGACCGGCGCCAGCGAGCAGGTGTCGGCGCAGTACCTGATCGCCGCCGACGGGGCGCAGAGCCGCGTGCGCAATGCGCTCGGCATCGCACTGCAGGGCCAGAAGGACGTCTACGACAGCGTCAACGTCCTGCTCGAGGCCGACCTCCGGCCATGGACGCAGGACCGCCCGGCCGCGCTTTACTTCATCGAGAACGAGGAGATGCGCGCCACCTTCCTCACCATCAACGCGCACGACCGCTGGGGTTTCCTGGTGAACTCGCTGCGGGCGCACGGCCAGAAGCCGGAGGATTTCACGCCCGACTTTTCGACGGCGATGATCCGCCGCGCGGTCGGCGTGCCCGACCTGCCGGTGAAGGTGCTGGGCGTGGCGCCGTGGGTCGCGTCGGCCCACGTGGCAGAGCGCTATCGCCAGGGCCGGGTCCTGCTGGCGGGCGATGCCGCGCACGAGATGCCGCCGACCGGCGGCTTCGGCATGAACACCGGCATCCAGGACGTGCAGAACCTCGCCTGGAAGCTGGCGGCGGTGCTGAAGGGCGAAGCGACGTCGTCGCTGCTCGACACCTACAACGACGAGCGCCAGCCGTTCGGCAAGGCGATCACCGAGCAGGCGCTGGCCAATGCCGCGTCGATGGGCCGGATGGAGAAGACGCTGCAGGGCAAGGGCGCGCGGCGCGAGTTCCTGAACGAGCAAGGCATGATCTTCGGCGCGACCTACAGGTCCGCGGCCGTGATCCCCGACGGCACGCCCGGCCCCCAGGTCGCCAATCCGGTGACCGACTACCTGCCCTCGGCCTGGCCCGGTGCCCGCGCGCCGCATGCCTGGGTGCAGACGGAGGGCGGGCGGCTATCGACAGTCGACCTGGTCGGCAACGGCTTCGTGCTGCTGGCCGGCGCCAAGGGCGGCGCCTGGGCCGACGCGGCGCGGCCCTTCCACGTCAAGCCGATGGTGCTGGGCGACGAGGAGCCCTGGCGAGAGCTCTACGGCATCGAGGCCGATGGCGCGGTACTGGTGCGGCCCGACGGCCATGTCGGCTGGCGCAGCGCGACGCTCGCCGCCGATCCCGGCCGGATGCTCGGCGCCGCGGTCGATGCGATCCACGGGAGGGCATGATGGCCCTTACGCGCCGCAGCGTCCTCGCGGGCGCCGCCTTGTTCGCTGGCTCGCCGGCGCCTCGTGCCGAAGAGAACCTGCGCATCGTCGTGCCGTTCGGCGCCGGATCGGGCACTGACAACACGATGCGCGTCTTCGCGGAAGCCTACCGCATCGCCAACGGCCGCACCGTGATCATCGACGACAAGCCGGGCGGCGGCACGACCATCGGCTCGCTCGAGGTCTCCCGCGCCAAGCCCGACGGCAACACCCTGCTCTACACGACCGGCGGCCACACCACGAACGCGGTGCTGATGCGCAAGCTGCCGTACGATCCGATCACCGGCTTCACGCCGATCACCCTGATGACGCGCAGCCAGGGCTTCGGCTTGATCGTGCCGGGCACTTCGCGCTTCAAGACGATGGACGAGTTCCTGGCGGCGGCGCGGGCGGAGCCGGGCAAGATCAACTACGGCTCCTCCGGCATCGGCAACACCACGCATGTCGTGGGCGAGCTGTTCTGCCGCAGCGCCAGGGTCCAGCTCACGCACGTGCCGTACAAGACCACGCCAATCAACGACGCGATCGCCGGGACGATCGATTCCTTCTTCGTCTCGCCGTCTCTCATCATGCAGTACCTGCAGACTACCCGGCTGCGCATGCTGGGCATCTCGAGCGCCAAGCGCATGAAGCAGATGCCCGACGTGCCGACCTTCGGCGAGTACGGCATCGAGGCCGACATTCCCGGCTGGTCCGGTTTCTGGGGTCCGCCCAGGCTGCCGGCGGACGTGGTCGACACGCTCTACAAGAACCTGCTCAAGGCCGCTCACGAGAAGTCATTCGAGACCTTCACGACCGACAATGGCGGCGAGATCGTCGGCCTCCCGCCGGCCGAGTTCGCCGCCTACGTCGAAAGCGAGATCGAGCGCTACAGAAAGGTGCTGCCGCCGCTCGGGATCCAGATCGACTGAAAAGGTTGCGGCCTGCGACCCTATGATGCGGCAAGCCTTTCAGACTTGATGAAATCGCCGCCGTGTCGGACCGTTCCTGAAACGAGTTGCGATAACAACAACCGACAGGAAGAGGCCACACGATGAAGAGGCGCGCGTTCACGGCCGGAGCGACTGCTGCGCTCCTGACACCGATACTGGCGCGGGCGAAGCCGGCGGTCGTCGAGACGCCCTCGCTGGCCGAGCAGGTGAAGGCGGGCTCCCTGCCGGCGGTCGACAAGCGCATCCCCGACGCACCCTCGATCGTGAAGCGTTTCGCCGGCGCCGACGGCGTGGGCAAGCCAGGCGGCGAGGTCAACATCCTGGTGGCGAACGCCCGCGACACCCGACTGATGACACTTTACTCCAATACGCGGCTGATCGTGTACGACGACCAGTTCAAGCTGCAGCCCGACATCCTCGAAAGCTACGACGTCAAGGACAACCGCGAGTTCACCCTGAAGCTGCGCGCCGGCCACAAGTGGTCGGACGGCAAGCCGTTCACCACCGAGGATTTCCGCTTCTTCTGGGAGGACGTCGCGAACAACAGCGAACTGTCGCCCCGCGGACCATCGGTCGAGCTCCTCGTCGACGGCAAGCCGCCCAAGGTCGAGATCATCGACGAGCTGACGATCCGCTACAGCTGGGACAAGCCCAACCCCTATTTCATCGAAAGCCAGGCGCGCGCGGCGCCCCTCTTCCTGTTCCGGCCGGCGCATTACCTCAAGACGCTCCACGGCAAATACACGCCCGAAGAGGAGATCCTGAAGCGCTACATCGGCAGCCGCTGGGCCAACGTGTTTCACCGCCAGGATGCGATGTACGGCAACGACAATCCGGACCTGCCGACGCTCAATGCCTGGAAGCTCGTGACGCCGCCGCCGTCGCAGCGCTACGTGTTCGAGCGCAACCCCTTCTATTACCGGATCGACGAAAAGGGCGTGCAGCTGCCCTACTTCGACAAGGTCACCTTCACGGTGGTCGCGTCCAATCTGATCGCGGCCAAGGCGGGGCTCGGCGAGTCGGACCTGCAGCCGCGCTATCTCGGCCTGCGCGACTACACTTTCCTGCGCGATGCTGCGAAGAAATCCGGGATCAAGGTCGTGCTCTGGGAGAAGGGCTCGGGGTCGGAGGTCGCCTTCTACCCCAACATGAATGCCGCCGACGAAACCTGGCGCAAGCTCAACCGTGACGTCCGCTTCCGCCGCGCCCTGTCGCTGGCGATCGACCGCGATGAGCTGAGCGAGGCGGTCTATAGCGGCCTAGCCAAGCCGTCGGCCAACACCATCATGCCGCGCTCGCCGCTGTTCAAGCCGGAGCTCGCCACCAAGTGGGCGACGTATGACCTCAAGATGGCCAACAAACTGCTCGACGAGGTAGGGCTCGACAAGAAGGGCAACGACGGCATCCGCCTTCTGCCCAACGGCCAGCCCGCGCTGCTCGTCGTCGAGCACGCCAGCGAGAAGGCGGACGAAGTCGACAGCATGACCCTGGTCAGGGACCACTGGAAGAAGGTCGGCATCCGCATCGAGCTCAGGGCGCAGACGACCGACAACTTCCGCCTGCGCACCACGTCCGGCGAAGCGATCATGACCGCCTATGCCGGGGTGACCACGGCCGCACCGACGGTTGACACCAGCCCGCGAGAGTTCACGCCGACCATGCAGGGCGGCCTGCAATGGCCGAAGTGGGGCCTCTACATCGAATCGCACGGCAAGCAGGGCGAAGCCTGCGACACCGAGGAGGGCAAGAAGCTGCTCGAACTGCTGCAGCAGTGGGAGCGCTCGACCGACGCCGCCGAGCGGCGCAAGGCATGGGACGAAATCCTGACGATCAACGCCGACCAGGTCTTCTCGATCGGCACGGTGAATTCGGTGCGCCAGCCACTGACCGCCACCAAGAAGGTTAGAAACCTCCCGGAGAAAGGCTACTGGGCCTGGGATCCAGGCGGGTACATCGGACTCTACAAGCCCGACACGTTCTGGATCGGTTAGCAGGCCCGACGCGCCGCCCATTCAAGCGCTGCGCAGCGCGCAGTTCCCTGCGTGAGACTGCGACTGGTCGCTACTTCTTCGTGAGCTTGCCCTTAAACAGGCAGTAGCCATCGAGCATGATCGACGAGTCTCCCTCCTTGAGGGAGCCCACGACGTCCATGGTATTGCCGCCGCCCACGATGGCGGTCGTCTTGAACTTCATGTCGGCGCCCAGGGTTGCCTTGAAGTTTCGCTCCGGCCGGCCTTCCTGCTGGAAACGCCCCTCCACATCCGTGCCGACGACCGTGACGTCGATGGTCATCTTGTAGGTCGGGCACTTGCCGCTTCCCGGGACGTTCAGGCCATATCCTGTCCAGGTGAAAATGGCCGGCTCGGCCAAGGCGGGCGCGGCAAGAAGGAGGGCGGCCAGGGCGGGCACAACCAGTCTTTTCAGCATCGACATTCCCTCACCAGAAGCAGGCAACAGTTTCTCGCCGGCCGCCGCAGTCGGCATCCGCCGCGCGGCCGGCTCCGAAACTCTAGCGACTCTCGATGTCGAAATCGCCCTGTTTCGAGGGCCCAGGCCTAGCGTCCCGCTCTTACCAGCCGGCCCGGCAGCGCGCCCGTCGGCTCGCCGTGGCGATAGACCACCTCGCCCGAGACGACGGTGGCGTCGAAGCCCTCGGTGCGCTGGATCAGACGCTTGCCGCCGGCCGGCAGATCGTAGACCACCTCGGGCCGGCGCAGGCGCATATTGTCGTAGTCCAGGACGTTGAGATCGGCCTTCAGGCCGGGCTTCAGCAGGCCGCGATCGGCGAGGCCCATCTCGCGCGCATTGTCCGACGTGAGCCGCTTCACCGCCCAGGCCACGGGGAACAGCGAGCCGCGTCCGCGGTCCCGCGTCCAGTGGGTCAGCGTGAAGCTGGTCGCCGTGGCATCGCACATGATGCCCACATGGGCGCCGCCGTCGCCCAGCCCGACCAGCGTGTTCGGTGCGGCCAGCATCTCGGCCACGACGTCGAGATTGCCTGAGGCGTAGTTGGTGACCGGCAGATAGAGCATGTTGCGGCCGTCGCCCTCGATCAGCAGGTCGTAGGCCACCTCCTCCGGCGACCGGCCCTCGCGGTGCGCGCGGGCCGCGATGCTGTTCTCCGCCTTCGGCTCGTACTCGGGTGGATCGACGAACGGATACATGCGATCCCAGCGCTCGATGCGCCTGGCACGCGCCGGGCCGTCGAAGCTCTCGGAGAGGATGCGGGCGCGCAGCTCCGGATCGCGCAGCCGGGCGAGCCGCTCGGGGAATGGGAGCCGCGCGATCTGCTTGTAGCTCGGCCGGTGGATGAACGGGTTCTGCGACAGTTCGAGCCCGAGCAGCACACTGGTCGGCCGTGAACGGATCTGCGCGGTGATGCGCAGGCCCTCTTCATTCGCCTCGTCGATCTGACCCATCAGCGTGCGCCAGCCGTCGGGCTGGCCGTGCTGCTGCAGCAGGCTGATGGTGACCGGCCGGCGCGACTCGCGCGCCAGCCGCCGAAACAGGCCGATCTCCCCCTGCTGGTCCTCGAAGTCCGAAACGATCTGCAGCCAGCCCATGCCGGTCTCGCGCATGGCGTGCGCGATCGTCGTCAGCTCCGCCTCCTCGGCGCGCAGGGTCGGGATGTGCCGGCCGTCGGCGGCCTTGTGGTTGAGCGTGCGCGAAGTCGAGAAGCCGAAGGCCCCGGCCCTCAGGCCCTCGGCCGTGAGCTCTGCCATGCGCTGGCGGTCCTGCTCGGTCGCGGGCTCGCGGTTCGCGCCCCGATCGCCCATCACGTAGACGCGCAAGGCGGCGTGCGGCACCTGGGCCGCCACGTCGGCGTCGTACGCGCGGTTCGCCAGCGCATCCAGGTAGTCGGGGAAGCTGTGCCAGTTCCAGGGCAGGCCCTCGCTCAGCACGACCTCGGGAATGTCCTCCACGCCCTCCATCAGGTTGATCAGCATGTCGTGCTGGTCGGCGTGGCAGGGCGCGAAGCCGACGCCGCAATTGCCGAGCAGCACCGTCGTCACGCCGTTCCAGGTCGAGGGCGACAGGCGGTCGCTCCAGGTGACCTGGGCATCGTAGTGCGTGTGCACGTCGACGAAGCCCGGCGTCACCAGCTTGCCGCGCGCGTCGATCTCCTCGGCACCTTTCGGCAGGTTCCTGCCGATCGCGGCGATGCGGCCGTTCTCGACAGCGAGATCGGCCTCATAGGGATCGCCGCCGGAGCCATCGACGATCGTGCCGTTGCGGATCACCAGACTGGACATGCTTTACCTCATGCGACGTGCAACTCCAGCCGCATCGCGCGGCCGGGGCAAGCCCAAAGTCGCCGACAAATCCGCAGAGGAAGATCACAGGGATACTCCTCGGCCTCACGGCGTAAGTCTCAATAAGCACACCCCAACAGAGCGCCTTTCGATGACCAACGATCTCGACGCGGCCCTCGCTCTCTCCCGGTTCGGGCTCGGCGCCCGCGACGGCAGCCTGGCTGCAATCGGCGCGGATCCGCGCGGCGCCCTGCGGCAGGAAATCACCGGCCGCGCCCTGACAATGCCGGTCGGCCCGGAGCTCAAGCCCTCGCCGGCGCTCCTGGTGGACCTCTACGCGTTCCTGAAGGAACAGAAGCTCGAGCGCGAACGCAAGAACGAGAAGGCGACCGTGCAGAACGCCACCGGCCGGCCGATGTCGCGCCGGCAGATGATGACCGGCGGCCAGAACCCTGCGGCTCCCGGCCCGGCTGCGGAGACCCCGAAGAACGCGCCGCTGCCGCAACTCGTTTTCCTCGCCGAGGTCGATGCGCGCTTCAACGGCACCATGCGCGATCCGGCAATCGGCTTCCCCGAGCGGCTGGCGATGTTCTGGGCCAACCACTTCGCCGTCGCCGTGTCGAAGGGACCGGGCGTGCGCGTGCTCGCCGGCGCCTTCGAGCGCGAGGCAATCCGGCCGCACCTGTTCGGCCGCTTCGAGGACATGCTGCAGGCGGTCGAGACCCATCCGGCGATGCTGGCCTTCCTCGACAATGCCCAGTCGATCGGCCCCGACAGCCGCGCCGGCGCGCGCTCCAAGCGCGGCCTCAACGAGAACCTGGCGCGTGAGATCATGGAGCTGCACACGCTCGGCGTCGACGGCGGCTACAGCCAGCGCGACGTCACCTCGCTTGCCCGCATCATCACCGGTTGGACGATCGAGCGCGAGCAGAAGGGCCCGCACGGCGTGCCGCTCGGCGAGCCCGGCACCTTCGTGTTCAATCCCAATGCGCACGAGCCCGGCACGCAATCCCTGCTGGGGGTGAGCTATCCTGACAACGGCGTCCAGCAGGGCCGCGCCGCGTTGCGTGCCCTCGCCCATCACCCGTCGACCGCCAAGCACCTCGCCTACAAGCTTGCGCGCCACTTCGTTGCCGACGCGCCGCCGCCGTCGCTGGTTGCGAAGCTCGTCGACACCTTCACGAGGACGCGCGGCGACCTGAGCGCCGTCTATCTCGCTCTGGTCGGTGCCGACGAGGCGTGGAACCCCGAGCTGGTGAAGATGCGCTCGCCGCTCGAGTACGTCGTCGCGTTGTTGCGCGCCAGCGGGGAGAAGCCCAAGCCGCAGCAGATCGCCGGCACGCTCAACGCGCTCGGCCAGCCGATCTGGAATCCGCCCGGCCCCAACGGCTTCTCCGACAAGGTCGACGCCTGGGCCTCATCGGAAGGCCTCGCGACCCGAATCGATGTCGCCAACCTGATCGCCGCCGCCACGCCGGGCAGCGACGACCCGCGCCGCTTCGCGCGCGGCATCCTGGGGCCGCTGATGTCGCCGCAGACCGACGAGGCGATGGCCCGCGCGGCCAATCGCAAGCAGGCGGTGTCGCTCGCCTACCTCTCCCCCGAGTTCCAGAGGCGCTGACCATGACGACCCTCATCATGCCCCCTTTCAAGGCGTCACGCCGCGCTGTCCTTGGCGCCACCGGCGCCCTCTTCTCCTGGGCCTTCATGCCGCGCTTCGCCCGCGCCGCCGGCGCGCGCGATCCAAGGCTGGTCGTGATCGTCCTCCGGGGCGCGCTCGACGGACTGACGGCCGTGCCGCCGATCGGTGATCCCTCCTACAAGGGCCTGCGTGAGCAGATCGCGTTCGAGTTCGAGGGGCCGAACAAGGCGCTGCGGCTCGACAACTTCTTCGGCCTGCATCCGGCGATGCCCAACTTCGCGCGCCTCTATGGGGACAAGCAGGCGGCGATCGTCCATGCCAGCGCCACCGCCTATCGCGACCGCTCGCACTTCGACGGGCAGGACGTGCTCGAATCAGGCTTCCCCAAGCCGGGCCACACCGACTCGGGCTGGCTCAACCGTCTGCTCGCCGGTCTACCGAAAGGCGAGCGCGTGACGCGCACCGCCGAGACGCGCGCTCTCGCAATCGGCGCCAATGCGCCGCTGGTGATCCGCGGTCCGGCGCCGGTGCTGGGCTGGGCCCCGCCCATGCTCAAGCAGGCCGATCCCGAGCTGCCGCAGCGGCTCGCCGATCTCTATGCCCATACCGATCCGCTGCTGTCGCGCGTGCTGGCCGAGGGCATCCAGACCGGCAAGATCGCCTCGGGTCTCGACGTGAAGGCGCGCGGCGGGCCGGGCGATCCCAATGGCATGGAGCAGATGGCGACGGGCGCCGCGCGCCTGCTGGCGCAGCCCGAGGGGCCGCGCATTGCGGCGCTGGCGTTCGACGGCTGGGACACCCACGCACAGGAGCTGCCGCGCCTGTCACGCCTGCTGGGTGGCCTGGACGTCGCGATCGCTTCGCTCGAGAAGGAGATGGGGCCGGCGTGGAAGGACACCGTCGTCGTGGCGATGACCGAGTTCGGCCGCACCGCTCATGTGAACGGTACGCAAGGCACCGACCATGGCACTGGCACGGTCATGTTCCTGGCCGGTGGCGCGGTGCGCGGCGGCCGTGTGATCGCGGACTGGCCGGGCCTGCGGCCCAACCAGCTGCGCGACGGCCGCGATCTCGCCGCGACGACCGACGCCCGCGCCATCATGAAGGGCATCACGGTCGATCTGCTGGGCGCGTCGCCGGCGGTGCTGGCGCGCGACGTCTTTCCCGGCTCCGAGAATGTAGCGCCGACGCGCGGCCTGATCGTCTGAGATCATGTCCCTCTCCGCCCGCGTTGGCGGGGGGGGGAGGAACATGAAAGAGCGCGCTAACCGAGACTAGGCGCGCCGGCAGTCGGCGCAGGTGCCGGTGACTTCGAGGGTCATGTCGCGAGCGGCGAAGCCGTGACGGCTCGCCGACGCGGCGATGGAGTCCGCCACGCCGGCGCTCTCCATCTCCTCGGCATTGCCGCACTGACCGCAGATCAGGAAGAAGCCGCGGTGCGATTCACCCGGATGGCTGCAGCCGACGAAGGCGTTCATGCGCTCGATGCGATGGATCAGCCCGTGCTCGATCAGGAAATCGAGCGCGCGATAGACGGTCGGCGGCGCCGAGCCGAGATCCTCGTCGCGCAGCTGGTCGAGCAGCGCGTACGCGCCCACCGGCTTGTGGCTCGACCAGACCAGCTCGAGCACGCGCTTGCGCAGGGGCGTGAAGCGCAGCCCCTTGTCGGCGCAGAGCTTTTCCGCGGCCACGACCGCATCCTCGATGCAGTGATCGTGGTCGTGACCTTTGCCGGGCGTGTGGCCGTGCGAGGGGGCTTTGGCGGTTTTTTTCACCATGCCGATTTGCCAAGCGAGTGTGCGGCGATTATAGGCCCCCTTCCCCTTCGAGGCCAACGATGCCCCAACGGATGCCAACAACCTATCCGCAGGCCGCCATCGACAAGATGCTTGCGGCCATCCAGTTCGATGCCCAGGGCCTGGTGCCGGCGATCGCCCAGCAGCATGGCACGGGCGAAGTCCTGATGATGGCCTGGATGGACCGCAACGCGGTGGCCGAGACGATGAGCACGGGCCGCGCCTGCTACTGGTCGCGCTCGCGCAAGGCACCATGGCGCAAGGGCGACACGTCGGGCCACATCCAGCAGCTGGTCGAGCTGCGCGTCGATTGCGACGGCGACACGTTGCTGGTCGAGGTCGAGCAGATCGGCGTCGCCTGCCATACCGGCCGTCACAACTGTTTCTTCCGCGCGATCCGCGACGGTGAGCTTACCGAGATCGCGCCGATCGAAGTCGACATGGCCAGCATCGGAAAGGACTGAATATTGGTTCAGCGTGGTTTTTCCCGGCGCGCCTTGATGGGCGCCGCACTCGCCCTGCCGCTCGGCGCCTGCGGCAACGGCAACGGCATGTCGAGCCTGTTCGGCAGCTCGCAGCCCAAGCTGCTGTCGCGCGGCGACCGCATGATCCGCTGGGTCTACAATGCCGGCGAAGAGCGCATGATGGCGCCGGAGCCGATGGCGGTGATGGGCATCACCAATGGCGGCCGCGACATCCCGGTCCGGCTGCTCGGCGAGTACGGGCCCGACGGCCGCTACGTCATCGCCCTGACCGACATCCGCAAGGTCTGGGAGTTCGTCCTGCATCGCTTCCAGAACGACGTGTTCATTTTCCACAACATGGACAAGAATCTTAACCGCCTGTCCTCGGTGCGCTACGCGAAGGACAGCAGGCCGACCTTCATCACCGACTCCGCGTTTGCCGACGCCGACTTCCAGAAGCAGCTCGCCTTCTGGGTGGACCGCATGCCGGGGCGCTAGAACATATTCCGTCCGGCCGGAATCGGCCGGACGGAATATGCCTGCTGCAACAGGCATCGTCCGTGCGCGCATTTCCGTTCAGATGGAACCGCGCCGTTGGTCGATGGGACAAGCGATGATCGTGCGGGCGCGGTTCCATCTGAACGGAAATCG
>Ga0209062_1001365_pt1 | contig 44391 bp, 36 predicted proteins | sample Coa_R2_2_FD_187158 | JGI IMG/M metagenome (GOLD analysis project Ga0209062, IMG submission 187158) | Surface soil microbial communities from Centralia Pennsylvania, which are recovering from an underground coalmine fire - Coalmine... | ecosystem: Environmental > Terrestrial > Soil > Unclassified...
CGCCAGCTTCGACGGCTGCGGATCGATATCGTCAATCGCTTCATGGCGACACGGCTCCTGACCGGCCTGGACAGACGCATCGCCGGCACCATTGCGGTCAATACGAGGACGAGCGAATTTCTGATCATCCGCGCCAAAGCGATCATTCTTGCTTGCGGCGCGGCCGGACGGCTCGGCCTGCCGGCTTCGGGCTATCTCTTCGGCACCTACGAGAACCCGGCCAATTGCGGCGATGGCTATGCGATGGCCTATCATGCCGGCGCGGCCCTCGCCAACCTCGAGTGCTTCCAGATCAATCCGCTGATCAAGGATTATAACGGTCCGGCCTGCGCCTATGTCACCGGCCCGTTCGGCGGCTACACGGCCAATGCACGCGGCAACCGCTTCATCGAATGCGATTATTGGAGCGGCCAGATGATGCTCGAATTCTATCGCGAGCTCGAAGGCGGCAATGGCCCCGTCTTCCTCAAGCTCGATCATCTCGCCGAGGAAACGGTCAGCACGATCGAGTCGATTCTCCATTCGAACGAGCGGCCGAGCCGCGGCCGTTTCCATGCGCGCCGCGGCACCGACTATCGCAGCCAAATGGTTGAGATGCACATTTCCGAGATCGGCTTTTGCTCCGGACACAGCGCCTCCGGCGTCTGGGTCGACGAGCGCGCCCGCACGACGCTGGCGGGCCTTTATGCCGTGGGCGACATGGCGAGCGTTCCGCATAATTATATGCTCGGGGCTTTCGTCAATGGAGCTTATGCGGGAGAAAGCGCGGTGGAATTCTGCGCAGAGGTGGATCACGCCGAGATCGATGCGGATTTCGTGGCGAGCGAGCAGGAGCGCGTGCTGCGCCCGACGCGCCGCGACGATGGGCTGACGCCGCACGAGGTCGAATATAAGATACGCCGCTTGGTCAATGATTATCTCCAGCCGCCGAAAGTGACGCGCAAGATGGAGATCGGGCTCAAGCGCTTCGGCGAAATTCGTGAAGATCTCGCCGCGCTCGTCGCGCGCGATCCGCATGAATTGATGCGGGCGCTCGAAGTCCATTCGATCCTCGATTGCGCGGAAATGGCGGCGCACGCTTCGCTGTTTCGCACCGAGAGCCGTTGGGGCCTCTATCATTACCGCGTCGACCACCCGCAGACGGATAATGAGAACTGGTTCTGCCACACGCTGCTCGAAAAAGGCGCCGACGGCGCGATGAGCTCACGCAAGCACGAGATTGCGCCCTATCTCGTGCCGGTTCCCGAGGCCGAGCGCTCGTCCTATCGGAACATGCGCGTAAAGCCCGCAATCGCGGCGGAATAGGAGAGCTTGATGCCGCTCGCCAATCATTCAAGCAGCATGCCCGTCACCGTCGATCCCGAAAAATGCATCGCCGCGAAAGGATGCACGGTTTGCGTCGACGTCTGTCCGCTCGACGTGCTCGCCATCGACGAGGCGCGCGGCCTCGCCTATATGCGCTATGACGAATGCTGGTATTGCATGCCGTGCGAAGCCGATTGCCCGACCGGCGCGGTCAAAGTCGCCATCCCCTATCTGCTGCGATGAACTTATTCGACGACAGAGGCGAGATTGCCGACCTGCTCGCGCGCTTGCAATCGGGCGATGCGGGCAGCCGGCGCGTGGCTTTGACCGAGCTCGCAGATCTCGGCGATGAGTCCGCCACCGCGCATGTCATCGCGGCACTGGCGGACGAGGATGCAGGCGTGCGCGAAGCCGCGGTCCGCGCGCTCGATGCCTTCGAAAGTCGAGATGTGGTCCAGGCTCTCACCCGCGCGTTGGAAGATGATGCCGATTGCGTGCGGCAGGCGGCCGCGGATGTGCTCGCCGAAAAAAGGGATGCGGCAGCGGCACCTCTCCTGATCGGCCTCGTTGCACATGAAAATTCATTTGTTCGCGCGGGGGCGCTGCGTGCCCTCATCGGCTTGCGCAACCCGGCGGCTTTCGAACCGGCCTGCGCTGCGCTCGAAGATCACGATGCGATCGTGCGGCGAATGGCGGCAAGTCTGCTCGGTTGGCTGCAGGAGCCGCGCTCCGTTCCTTTTTTGATTGCCGCCTGTCGCGATCGCGATGCGGATGTCCGGCGCACTGCGATCGGCGCGCTCGGCTTCGAAGGTTCGGCGCTTGCCGCGCAAAATGCGCTGCTGCCGGCGCTTCACGACGAAAACTGGCAAGTCCGCGAAATCGCCGCCCAGACAATCGGCAAGCTCGGCTCTGCGGGAGGACTGGACGCACTGATCGGGGCCATGTCGGACGAAGCCTGGCAAGTCCGGATCAAAGCCGCGGCCAGCCTCGGGCAGCTCAAACGCAGCGAAGCGATCCCCGCGCTTGCGCGCGCGCTCGATCATGCTTCGAGCAATCTCCGCAAGGAGGCGACCGCGGCGCTCGGCGAAATCGGCCATGCCGATGCGCTGCCCCATCTTGCCGCACACGCCGACGACCCCGATCCGGATGTGCGCAAGCTCAACCGCTGGGCGGTATCGAAGATCGGCGCGCCCAACCGCGGGACTTGAGCGGTTCCTCGCAGATCCCTTGCGCATCGCGCGGAGCGATCTCAGAGATTTTCGACGCCATCTGCGATGGCCGCCAGTGCGGCCGGCCGCAGGATCACCAGACGTCGATTGCGCGTCTCGATCAGGCCGCGCTTGCGGAAGCGTTCGAGCGCCATGGAGATCCATTGCCGCGTGGCGCCCACCATGGCTGCGAGCTCTTCGTGGGAGGGAGACGCCGCAATGACCACGCATGCGTCGCGCTCCGTTCCATGCGGCTCAGCGAAATTGAGCAGGAGCAGCGCCAAACGCTCGACAACCGATCGCGTGGCGAGCACTTGAAGGAGCGACGAATAGCACTTGCCCTTGAACGCGAGACCTTTGATGAGGCCGATCGAGAAATTTGGGACGGTGGCCATCAATTGCCGAACGGCAGGTGCCGATAAGTGAAGCGCCTGCCCGGCCTCGACTGCGACGCCCGACCACACATGCGGTCCGGTCTCGAATATGTCGGGACCGCCGACGAAATTGCCCGGGCCCCAATTGGCGAGCGTGATCTCGCGGCCGTGCGGCGAAACATAAAAGCTGCGCACAACCCCGCTGCGCAGCACGAAGATGCCGCGATGCGGCTCGCCCTGACGGAAGAGATAATCGCCGGCCTTGAAGTCGATGCGATTTCCGGTTTCGACTACCCGCCGAAGTTCCGCGGCCGAGAGGTCGGCGAGAATATCGGGGGCGCCGGAGACGCTGGCCTGCGCTTCGAAAAGCAGGACCGAGCCGCTCGCCGCTTTCGGCTGGTGGGCCGCCGGACCGGCCCCATCCTTGCAGCCATGAGAATCGGGGCGCGGCGCCATGTCCCTGCCTAAATTTGAAATGTCAGGAGGAAGCGTATGAAGCTCACAATGTCAATAGAATTTGTCGGCTACGCTGCGAATGGCGCGGATCAACCCGGCCATCCGCGCATCACCGCATCGACCACCGCATGTAGATCAGCGCGCGTTGCGGTTCCTGCCGCCTGCACGGCCATGCCCTGGCTCACGGTCGCGATATAGCGCGCCAAGCCGGCGACGTCGGTGGTCTTCGGCAAATCGCCTTCCTCGATCGCGCGCTCGAGCCTATGCCTCAAAGCGACTTCTTCCGCGACACGACGCAGGCAGAGTTCTTTTTTGATCGGCTCGGCCGCATCGCCGCAAGAGAGCGCGCCTTGTACAAGCAGACAGCCCGGCGGGGACTGCGGGTCCGTCAATTGATCGGCAGTGCCGCGAAGAAGACGCTCGACGACTTCGCGCGCCGTCGGCGCGTCGAGCGCGTCACGCGAAAAATCCTTGCGAATCCCGACGTAGCGAGCGAGCGCCTTACGAAACAGCTCTTCCTTGCTGCCGAAAGCCGCGTAAAGGCTTGGCGGATTAATGCCCATCGCCTCAGTGAGCTCGGCGATCGAAGAGCCTTCGTAACCTTTGCGCTGAAAGACGACCAAAGCCTTTCCGAGCGCTTCTTCAGTATCGAATGCCCGGGGGCGTCCTAATGCCACGGCCTTGCCTCGTTGACTTTTTTATTGATCGATAAATAATGTTGGCGGTTCGCTTTGTCCATGCGGCGAACCACTCTTGCCTTCAAAAATCGGCGAAAGAAAAAGGCAAGGCTGGGGCTTGATATGCCGCACCGCAACACATAATTGTAGCGAACGATACACAATTAAGCTTGCCTGTTGGGGAAATTCCGGCGCGACGCGCGCGGGGTTTGGAAAGCATGAACATCGTTCGTTTCGCCTTGCATCGCCCCTACACGTTTCTCGTGCTGGGCATTGCCATTCTGCTCCTCGGCGTTTCGGCCGTTTTGCGCACGCCGACCGATATTTTTCCCAATGTCGACATCCCGGTCGTGACCGTCGTTTGGTATTACGACGGTCTCAACAATAATGAGACCGAAAAGCGGATCACGACCTATTCGGAATTCTCGATCAGCTTTTTCGTCAACAACATTCGCACGATCGAGAGCCAGACGATTCCGGGCCTCGTCGTCGAAAAGATCTACTTCCAGCCGGATGTGAACGTCGATCTCGCCATGAGCCAGGTCGTCTCGGCGACCAATTCGATCCGCGCCTTTCTGCCGCCCGGCGCGCAGCCGCCGATCATCATGCAATATAGCGCCTCGACCGTGCCGGTCTTGCAGCTCGCTTTGAGCTCGGACCGGCTCTCGGAATCGGAGCTTTACGATTACGGCGTCTACCGGATCCGTCAGCAGCTTGCTCCCATCCCCGGTACGATGCTGCCGCCTCCTTATGGCGGGCGCATCCGGCAGGTGATGGTCGACATCGACCCTGCCGCGCTCGCGGCCAAGGGCATCACGCCGCTCGACGTCTCAAACGCGATCAACGTGCAGAATCTTTCGTTGCCCATGGGCGACGTCAAGTTCGGCGACAAGGATTATGACGTTCGCATCAACAGTCTCGCCGATGCCGTCTCCATTCTCAACGACGTGCCGATCAAGAAGATCAACGGCGCGATCATCCGCATCAAGGACGTCGCGCAGGTCCGCGACGGCTATGCGATCCAGCAGAATATCGTGCGCACGGAGGGCCGCAGATCGGTTCTGCTCTCGATCCTCAAAGCCGGCAATGCATCGACGCTCGACGTCGTCGATCGGGTGAAGAACGACGTCTTGCCGGTGAGCCGCGCCGCCGCGCCACCCGGCATGAAGATCGAGGAATTATTCGATCAGTCGGTTTTCGTCCGCTCGGCCATCACCGGCGTCGCGCTCGAGGCGACAATCGCGGCTCTGCTCACGTCGGCGATGATCCTGCTCTTCTTGTCGAGCTGGCGCTCGACGCTCATCGTCGCGGTTTCGATCCCGCTTTCGATTCTCTCCTCCATCGCAATCCTCTCTGCGATCGGCGAGACGCTCAACATTATGACGCTGGGCGGCTTGGCGCTTGCCGTCGGCATCCTCGTCGACGATGCGACCGTGACGATCGAGAACATCCACCGCCTGCGTCAGCTCGGAGAAAAGCTTCCCGAAGCGACCCTGCACGGCGCCGCAGGCATCGCCTTGCCGACGCTGGTCTCGACGCTCGCCATCTCTGCGGTCTTCGTCTCCGTCGAATTCCTCGTCGGCCCGTCGAAATTCCTGTTCACGCCCATGGCGCTCGCCGTGGTCTTTGCAATGCTCGCCTCTTACATCCTATCGCGGACGCTCGTGCCGATCCTCGCCGGGCTCCTCCTCTCAAACGAGCGCCACGCGAACGAGAGCCACGCCGGCGAGCCGGATCGCGCTCCTTCGATTTTCGTGCGCTTTTCACGTGGCTTCGAAGCCGGCTTCGAGCGCCTGCGCGACAGCTATTCGCTGGCGCTCGAAAAGCTCATAGAGAGCAATTGGAAGGTGCCCGCGGCGGCGTTGACGATCTTGACGATGGGCGCGGTCCTTTTCATGCTCGTCGGCCGCGATTTCTTCCCGGCGATCGACGCTGGCGAATTCAAGCTGCACGTTCGCGCTCCCTCCGGCACGCGCATCGAGACGACGGAACATATTTTCGAAAATGTCGAGAACGTCATCCGCCAAGTGATCCCGGAGTCCGAACGCGATCTCATCATCGACGACATCGGCGTACCTTTCCGCTACGCCCTGCCTTTCGACGACGGTACGACTGTTGCCGGCAATGACGGCCAGATCCTGGTCTCGCTGAAAAAGGGGCACAAATCGACCCCCGCCTATATCAAGCGCCTTCGCGACGTGCTTGCGGAACAATTTCCCGACGTGACCTTCTATTTCCAGCCGGGCGACATCGTCACGCAGATCCTGAATTTCGGCCTGCCGGCGCCGATCGACGTCCGCGTTGTCGGATACGACAAGGAGAACAATCTGCGTATCGTCAAGGCGATGCTCGAAGAAATCAGGCATGTGGTGGGCGTCGCCGACGCGCATTTGCACCAGATCGTCGATGCGCCGGAGCTGACCGTCGCCATCGACCGGCAGCGCGCCTCGGATCTCGGGCTCGATATGGAAGACGTCGCGCAAAATGTGATGGTCGCGCTCGCCTCGAGCAATACGGTGACGCCGAATTTCTGGGTCGATCCGCTCACCGGAATTCAATATCCGGTCGCGGTGCAAGTGCCGCAATATAAGCTCGCCTCGCTCGGCGATGTGAGCGGCACGCTCGTTGGCACGCGCGGCGCGGCGGCCGGGGGCGCGATCCCGACCTTACTGAGCAATGTCGCCGGTTTCGGCCGCGACGCGGCGCAGACCGTGACGAGCCATTCGAATATTCAGCCGACCTTCGACATTTACGCCAATGTCGAGGGCCGCGATCTCGGCCGTATCGCTTCCGCCATCGATCAGATCGTCGCCAAATATCGCGGAGAGCTGCATCCGGGCAACGAGATTGTCGTCGAAGGTCAGATCGAAAGCATGCGCTCCGCCTTCATTCATATGGGGATCGGCCTGCTCGTGGCCGCGGTCGTCGTTTATTTGCTCATGGCGATCAATTTCCAATCCTTCGTCGATCCTTTCGTCGTCGTGCTCGGCCTGCCCGGCGCGATGGCCGGCATCCTGTTCATGCTCTTTGCGACCGGCACGAGCCTCAGCGTGCCTTCTCTGATGGGCGCGATCATGAGCGTCGGCGTCGCTTCGGCCAATTCGATCCTGCTCGTCACCTTTGCCAAGGAACAGCGCGCCTTCGGCCTCTCGGCGCGCGATGCCGCCGTCATGGCAGGACGCACGCGCCTGCGCCCGATCATCATGACGGCGCTGGCGATGATTGTCGGCATGATTCCGATGGCGCTCGGATTGGGCGACGGCGGCGAACAGAACGCGCCGCTCGGCCGCGCGGTGATCGGCGGATTGATGTTCGGCACCATTGCCACGCTCTTTCTCGTTCCCTGGCTTTACAGCCGCTTGCGCAAGCGCGAGGGCCGGCTGATGGAGGATTTCTCGCATGTCTAAGCCGCTTCCCGCCGAAGAATTCGAAATCGCGCCTCGGCCCTCCGCCGTCCGTTTCGGAACGCTCGGCTGGCTCGCCTTGCTGGTTCTGGTCGGCGGCCTCAGCTACGGCGCCGGGCGCCACATCTCGACGGAGGGGGTCGCGGAAGCGGCAACGAGCGCGCGGCTCGCGATGATCCCGACGGTGCGCACGGTGACGGCGCAGCGCCTTGCGGGCGCGATACCCGTCGATCTGCCGGGCAGTTTGGAGCCGTTCGAAACGGCGGCGATTTTCGCCCGCGCCTCGGGCTATATCGTGCAGCGCTTCGTCGATATCGGCGCGCGGGTGAAGAAAGGCGATGTGCTCGCGATCATCCGCTCGCCCGAGCTCGATCAGCAGGTGAGCCAGGCCGAAGCGGCGCTGACGCAAGCGAAGGCGAACTTCGATCTCGCTCACGTCACCGCTGAGCGCTCCGCGGCTCTCGTTCAACGCGGCTGGGTGACGGCGCAGCAATATGACCAGGATCGCTTGACCGAAGCTGCGCGCGCGGCGGACGTGCGCGTGGCGCAGGCCTCGCTGGCGGCTATCGAGCAGAAGCGCGACTACCTGAAAGTGCTCGCGCCGTTCGACGGCGTCGTGACCGCCCGCAATGCCGAGGTGGGTGATCTCGTCAGCGCCGATACGACGACGGCGCGCTCCATGTTCAGCGTCGCGCGCACGGACAAGGTTCGCGTGCAGGTCTATGTGCCGCAAGACGCGGCCGAGGGACTCAAGAACGGTGTCGCCGCGTCCATTTCGGTGCCTGAGATGCCCGGCCGCATGTTCAAAGGGCTGGTGGCGCGGACGGCGCAAGCGCTCGACGCCACCTCGCGCACCTTGCTGGCCGAGGTCGATATCGACAATCCCGCGAATGTCCTGACGGTCGGCACCTATGTGCGGGTGCATTTCGATCTCGTCTCGCCGAGGCCGCACGTTCGGCTCGACGCCAATGCGCTCATTTATGGTGCCGACGGGCTTCGAGTCGCCGTGGTCCAGAATGATCGCGTTGCGCTCGTGCCTGTGCGCATTGCCCGGGATTTCGGCGCTCAGGTCGAAATCGGGCAAGGCTTGAGCGGCGGCGAGATCGTGATTCTCAATCCGCCTGTCGCGCTGAAAAACGGGGGCGCCGTGCATATCGCATCGAATTGAGACATCTCGGGTCTCAGCAAGGCTTGCCCCGCCATAAGAGCCGTGCTCTCAGGTCTATCGTCGGCAGCGTCGTTGTCCTCCGCGGCGATTGCTAGGCCCGAATCGGTGATCCGCGCGCCAATGAGCAATGCTGCGGAATGTGAGCCCCAGGAGCGCGGGGTCCCTTGCCGGTAGCCGCAAGAGCGAAAGATATGTGTTCATTGCATGGCCACGAGGACTTGCCGAGCCCGACATTGGTCCGAGCGGCGAAGCTTCAGGTGATTATGCGCCGGGCTGCACGGCCCCACCCAGTGCGGAGAACCAGATGGCGCGAACAAACGAGCAGCAATCGGGCGGCGAGATCATCCGCGCGCCCGAAAAACTTGCGATAAAGCTCGTCGTCAATGGGGTCGAGAGGCAGTTTTCTGTCGCGCCTTGGACGACCTTGCTTGACGCGCTACGCGAGCATCTCGGGCTGACCGGCACGAAAAAAGGCTGCGATCATGGCCAGTGCGGCGCGTGCACCGTGCTCGTCGACGGACGCCGGATCAATTCCTGCCTCGCCCTCGCCGTCATTCAGGACGGCGCACAAGTGACCACCATCGAAGGTTTGGCGAGCGAGGGCGCGCTGCATCCCTTGCAGCAGGCCTTCATCGACCATGACGCTTTCCAATGCGGCTATTGCACTCCGGGCCAGATCTGTTCCGGGGTCGGATTGATTGCCGAAGGAAAGGCCAAAACGGCCGACGAAATTCGAGAGCTCATGAGCGGCAATATCTGCCGCTGCGGCGCCTATCCCAATATCGTCGCAGCAATCGAGGAAGTGATGGCACGATCATGAACAATTTCCACTACTCGCGCGCCAGCGACGTTGCCGATGCCGTACGCCAGATCGCGGCAGATCCGACGGCGAAATTTATCGCCGGCGGCACCAACCTCGTCGACTTGATGAAGGAAGACGTCGAGCGCCCGTCCCGGCTGATCGATATCACCCGGCTACCGCTCAAGACGGTCGAAGAAACGGCGGAAGGCGGGCTCAAGATCGGCGCGCTCGTGCCGAACTCCGATCTCGCTTATCATCCGCTCGTCGTGCAGCGCTATCCAATTCTTGCGAGCGCGATACTGGCCGGCGCCTCTGCGCAGCTGCGCAATATGGCATCGACCGGCGGCAATCTTCTGCAACGCACGCGCTGCTATTACTTTTACGACATTGCGACGCCCTGCAATAAGCGCAAGCCCGGCGACGGCTGCTCGGCGATTGCCGGTTTCAACCGCATCCACGCCATTCTAGGCACGAGCGAATCCTGTATTGCGACGCACCCTTCCGACATGTGCGTCGCGCTCGCAGCGCTCGACGCGAAGGTCCATGTGATGGGTTCCGACGGCGCGCGCGCGATCGCCTTCTCCGAATTCCATCGCTTGCCCGGGGAGAGCCCGGAACGCGACTCGAATCTGAGACCGAACGAGATCATCATTTCGGTCGAGCTCCCGACGCAAGGCTTTGCCAAAAACTACACTTATCTCAAAATTCGCGACCGCCTGTCCTATGCCTTTGCGCTCGTCTCTGCAGCGGCTGCGCTCGATCTCGAAGGCGACAGGATCAGGGAGGCACGCCTGGCGCTCGGCGGGGTCGCTCATAAGCCCTGGCGCGACCCGTCCGTCGAAGCGATGCTGCGCGGACAATCGGTCGGGCAGGCGATCTTTGCGCACGCCGCCGATCAGTTGCTGCGCGATGCCAAAGGCTTCGGGCACAATGATTTCAAGATCGATCTTGCGCACCGCGTGATCGTGCGGGCGCTCAGCCAGGCGGCAGCAGGCACGGCGCAATCGCAATCCGACAAGAAGATCCGGTGACAGCGATATGCCGCGAATTGAGGCTCAGCAATTCCGGCGGTTGGAACTAAGCAAATAGCAGCAGGGCCGACTCATGACAGCTCACTCCCATATTGGCGCATCCGTCTCCCGTGTCGATGGCCATGCGAAGGTCACCGGCGCGGCGAAATATGCCGCCGAGTTCGACGCGGACGGGCTCATCTACGGCAGCATCGTCACCTCGACCATTGCCAAGGGCCGTATTCTTCGCATCGACGTGAGTGAGGCCTTACGTGTCCAAGGCGTGATTGACGTGCTGACGCACGAGAACCGGCCGAAGATGGCGGACAGTGATGAGGCCTATAAAGACGATACGGCCCCGGATGGCTCACCCTTCAGGCCCTTGTATGACGACAGGATCAGGTTCAGCGACCAACCGATCGCGCTGGTTCTTGCGGACGACTCCGAGACCGCGCGGTTCGCCGCCTCTCGGGTCCGTGTCGAATATAAAGATGAGGCGCATGTAACCGACCTTCATCGCGCACGAACCTTCCCGCTGAAACCGGGCGCGACGCCCTTCTCGCCTCCGGAGCCACGCGGGGCCGCCGAACAGGCTTTTGCCGCGGCAGAAGTGCGCCATAGCAGCGAATATTACGTTCCGATTGAGCATCACAATCCGATGGAACTCTTCGCCGCGACGGTGATCTTCGAGAAAGACGGCAAGCTCACGATTTACGACAAGACCCAAGGCGTGCAGAACGTGCAGCGCTATCTCTGCGGCGTGCTCGAGATGAAGCCAGAGGACGTGCGCGTCGTCTCGCCCTTCGTCGGTGGCGCTTTCGGCTCGGGGTTGCGCCCGCAATATCAGGTCGTGCTTGCCGCTCTGGGGGCGCTGGCGCTGAAGCGCTCCGTCCGTGTCGTCCTGACGCGGCAGCAAATGTACGGACTGGGCTATCGTCCGGCCATGATCCAGAAGGTCGAGCTTGGCGCCAAGGCGGGCGGCACGCTCGATGCGATCATGCACGACGCGGTCACCGTCACCTCGCAGCACGAAGCGTTTCACCGGCAGGAGACCGGCTGGTCCGGCCTGCTCTACACGTGCCCCAACGCGAAATATATCCATAAGCTCGCGCGGCTCGATCTCTCGACGCCCTGCGACATGCGCGCGCCGAGCGCCGCGACCGCGGTCTATGCACTCGAAGCGGCAATGGACGAGCTCGCCGTGGCTCTTAGGCTCGATCCGCTCGAGTTGCGCCTGCGCTGCTATTCCGAGCGCGACCAGAACGACAATCGGCCCTATAGCAGCAAGGCGCTTCGGGAATGTTACCGGCAAGGTGCCGAGGCTTTTGGTTGGGGCGCGCGCAATCCGCAACCGCGCTCCATGCGCGACGGCACGGACCTGATCGGCCTCGGCATGGCGACCGGTGTCTGGGAAGCGCTGCAAATGCGGATCGCTGTCCGCATCGTGCTGACAGCCAATGGTCATGCGGAAGTCTCGTGCGCGACGTCCGATATCGGCACCGGCACCTATACGATCATGACGCAAGTTGCCGCGGAAATGCTGGGCCTGCCGCTGGATGCAGTCACGATCAAGCTCGGCGATTCTACGCTTCCTCAGTCACCGGTCGAAGGCGGATCGTGGATTGCCGCCTCGGTCTCGAACGGCATTGTCACGACCTCCTATGCGATCCGCGACGAGTTGTTGCGGCTGGCAAGGCAAGTCCCGAATTCGCCGCTCGCCGATGTTGCTGCGCAGGACGTCGCGCTCAGCGACGGCAAGCTCGTCAGCAAGCGGGACGTTTCGCGCGCCGTCTCGATTTCGGACGCCATGCGGCATGGCGGCATCGAGCGCATCGAGCAGGAGAGGACGACCAGCTTTCCTCGCGATGAAGCGCACGCGCATAATACGCATTCGGCTGTCTTCGCGGAGGTGCGCGTTGACGAACAACTCGGCGTCATCCGCGTTGCGCGTGTCGTCAGCGCCGTTGCAGCTGGGCGGATCCTGAATACGAAGACTGCCGCCAGTCAGATCATCGGCGGCGTCGTATGGGGGATCGGAATGGCGCTTCACGAGGAAACCGTCATCGATCACAATTTCGGCCGCGTCATGAATGCGAATATTGCCGAATACCATGTTCCGACCAACGCGGACGTGCACGATATCAAAGTCATTTTTGTCGACGAGCCTGACGATATCATCAATCCCCTCGGCATAAAGGGACTAGGCGAGATCGGCATCGTCGGCGTTGCCGCCGCGATCGCAAATGCGGTCTATCACGCGACCGGAATACGCGTGCGCGATCTCCCCATCACCCTCGATAAGCTGCTTGGATAACGAGCCCTGCTCGCCGTGCGCAGGACGTGCGGAGAGACCTGAAAATCGCGCTGCTATATTTCGATCACTTAAGCGGAATGAGACGATCGAACGCAACGCTCAAGCCACAATGAACGCGTCGTCGAGCGCCGATCATGCGGACGAAAATGATCGGCCAATGGCTGCCTTGAAAAATTTGAAGGAGCCGGTGCGTATCGATTCGCTCGGCCCGCAGCTTCATTATCCAAATCTTGCAGGCAGGAAAAATTTCGTGGAAGATTTTTGAGGACGCGCACCGCTAGCTTGCACGCGCCAGTATCCCTCAACTGGCGGTGAACTGGGAGGAGCGTATGTCCGCCTTCATGCGCAGGGTCGTCTCGGCTTCCTGTGACGACACTTCATGCAAAAGTTTGAGATCCTTGGCCCTCGGCCTGACGCTCATCGGAGCGCTGATGGCGCCGCTTCACGCGCGCGCCGCTACCGGCCCGATCGTCGATACCACAGCCGGCAAGGTCGAAGGACTCGTGACCAATAATGTCGCGGAATTCCTCGGCATTCCCTATGCCAAGCCGCCTGTCGGCGGTTTGCGCTGGATGCCGCCGGTTGCACATTCTTCCTGGTCGGGTACGCGCAAAACGGTTGCTTTTGGCCCGAACTGCGCACAGATCACGGAGCTCGGCGTCTTTGCGGGGCCGGCGAACAATAATGAGGATTGCCTTTACCTCAACGTCTTCACACCGAACGTCAGTTCGTCAGCCAAGCTTCCCGTCCTCTTCTGGATTCACGGCGGCGGCAACGAGGACGGCGAGAGCAGCGATTACGATGGAAGCAAGCTCGCCGCGCAAGGGCGCACGGTCGTCGTCACCGTCAATTACCGGCTGAACCTGATGGGTTTCCTGGCGGTTCCGTCGCTCGATTCGGAAGGCCATCATTTCGCGAATTACGGCATCATGGATCAGCAGCTGGCGCTCAACTGGGTGCACAATAATATCGCCAAGTTCGGCGGCGACCCCAAGAACGTCACGGTCGGCGGCCAGTCGGCCGGCGCGGAAGACACAGGGATCCACATGATCTCGCCGCTCGACGCGGGGCTCTTCCAGCGGGCGCTCTGCGAAAGCGGCTGCCCGAGCACGTATTATCCGAGCCGCGGCCTATTCCCGACGGTTGCGCAGGCCGAGGCGGTCGGCACGAATTTCGCCGTTGCAGCCGGTTGCGGCTCGAAGACAGGCGCCGCGCAAGCCAAGTGCCTGCGCAGCCTCACTGCGGCGCAGGTCGAGGCGCTCGCCGGAACAGCCAGCACGGCAAGCCCCTATGTGCTCGGCCCGATTCTCGACGGCACGATAATACCCATTCAGCCGATCGACGCCTGGAACAGCGGCGCTTTCACCCATATGCCGTTGATCAACGGGAACACGTTGGACGAGGAAAACTTTACCCTCGCCATCTCGGAATATTTCTCCGGGCCGCCACGCACCCCGATCACTTCGGCTCAGTATATGAGCGCGATCGCTTCGACTTATGTGAGTCCGCCCTTCCCCGCCGGAACATCCGCGAAGATCCTGTCGCTCTATCCGGTGGGCGCCTATTCTTCCGCGCAAGTGGCTTGGGACAGGGCCGGAACCGATCCGTTCCTCTGCGCGGAACGGCAGGTCGATCATACCTTGGGGTCGCAAATTCCCGTCTATGCCTATGAGTTCGACGATCAGACGGCGCCCTTCTTCTTCCCTAAGATGCCGGGCTTCGTCTCACTCGCCTATCACACGGCCGACATCCAGTATTTGTTTCCGCTCTGGCACGGCGGCCCTCTCGGCATAGCCCATCCGCTCAATGCTCAGCAGACGAAACTCTCGGACGAGCTGGTTGCGGCGTGGACGAACTTTGCGGCAACCGGCAATCCGAATGGAGTCGGCAGCACGCCCTGGCCGGTCTTCCCGAAAGGAACGAACAAGCCGGCGTTCCTGTCGCAAAATATTCCGGTGCTCTCGACATTCACGGATACCCAGTACAGGGCGCAGCATCATTGCGACTTCTGGGATTCGATCGCGACTTATTGAGCCTTACGCATCCACGTGATGCGAGGGGAGCGGCTCCGCCGGGGGTCGCTCCCTTTTTAACAGGCAGCTTGAATATGCGGCGCCCGGCGCGAAGCCACTGAGACAAGTAGCACAGCTTGCGTTTGGCTCGCCATGGACGCTCATCACATCGCCGCCCTCGCAGGTGACCGTGACAAGGCGAAATTCCGAGTTGAGCAGGAACTCCGGTTTGGCTGCCGTTTTCTACGTCCGGCATCGTCAAGGAGTATCAGCTTGAGTCTCGTCGAGGTCCTGTTCGGTCGTAAGCTGGCCAATCGCGAATTCGGCCGGCGTCAGATCGGCGCCTTCGAAGGCGTCCCTGCCATGGGGCTCGATGGGCTCGGGTCTTCGGCCTACGGCCCGGAAGCCGCGCTCACGATCCTCGTTCCGCTCGGCAGCGCCAGCTTCGCCTTCATCGGCTGGATCATGGGGCCCATTCTGGCCCTCCTCATGATCCTTTTCCTCTCTTATTGGCAGACGGTTCGCGCTTATCCGAACAACGGCGGCGCCTATATCGTCGCCAAGGAGAACCTCGGAGCCAATGCCAGCCTGCTCGCTGCAACGGCGCTGATGGTCGATTACATTCTGAGTGTCGCGGTCGGCATTTCGGCGGGCGTCGGCGCGCTCGTCTCGGCCGTTCCGATTCTGCACTCCTATATCCTGCCGCTTTGTCTCGGTATCCTCGCGCTCATTACCGTCGCCAATCTGCGCGGCACTTTGGATGCAGGCCGGCTATTCGCTTTGCCGACCTATCTCTTCGTCGCCAGTTTCGTCGCGATTCTCGCAATCGGCATTGTCAAATCCGTAATGGCCGGCGGGCACCCGCACCCTGTGATCGCCCCGACGCAGATGCCGAAGGCAACCGAGACGGCGAGCCTCTGGCTCTTGTTGCGCGCCTTCGCCAGCGGATGCACGGCCATGACCGGTGTCGAGGCGGTGAGCAACGGCATGAGCGCGTTCCGTGAGCCGCGCGTAGCCCATGGGCACCGCACGCTTTCCGCGATCGTCGGAATTCTCGGCGTTCTGCTCGCCGGGATAGCCTATCTCGCCGTGACTTATAAGATCGGCGCCATGGACCAAACTCAGGCCGGGTATCGAAGCGTCTTGTCGCAACTCGCCGGGGCGGTGATCGGCAACGGCGTTTTCTATTATGTGGCGATCGGCTCGCTTCTTTGCATCCTGGCGCTTTCGGCAAATACGAGCTTTGTCGATTTCCCGCGCCTCTGCCGCATGGTGGCGCAGGACGGGTTCTTACCGAAGCCTTTCGCCATCGCCGGACGACGCCTCGTCTTCTCGGTCGGAATCATTTACCTCGCCGCGACCTCCGGCTTGTTGCTCTTGGTCTTCGCCGGGATTACCGACCGGCTGATCCCCTTGTTTGCGATCGGTGCGTTTACGACCTTCACGATCTCGCAGACCGGAATGATCGTCCACTGGCGGCGCGCACTCGGCCAAGCCGGTGGCAAGACGGCCGCCAATCGCAGCCATTTCTGGATCAACGCGATCGGCGCGACGACAACGGGCCTTGCGCTGGTCGTCATCGTCATTGCCAAATTTGCCGAGGGCGCCTGGATCACGATCCTGGTTATCCCGTGCGTGATCGTCCTGCTCAAGTTGATCCGCAGCTATTATGATGAGCTCGAGTCCCAAGTGCGCGACTCGAAGCCGCTCGAACTGCACGGCTCGGGGCCGCCCATCGTGCTCGTTGCGACCGAGAATTGGAACAAGCTGACGGATAAGGCGCTTGGTCTTGCCTTGAATTTATCGCCCGACGTGATCGCGGTGCATCTCAGCCATCTCTCCGGACCGGAGGTGGAAGAGCGCGGCCGAGACCTGCGCGCGCAATGGCACACCGACGTGGAGAATCCTGCCAAAGATGCCGGATATGCGCCGCCGCGCCTCGTCATCCTTCCGGCGCAGCATCGCAATATCCATGAGCCGATCCTGAAATATGCACGCGAGCTTCGCGCCAAGTTCGGCGATAGATCGATTGCCGTGCTGATCCCCGAAGTCGCAAAGCAGCACTGGTATCAGTCGATTCTGCACGGCTTTCGCGCCTATCGGCTTCGCTCGGCGCTTTTGCGTGACGCAGACCCGTGGCTCACGGTGATCGAATTGCCCTGGCACATGGGCGAACGCAGGTGAGCTCAGGGTCGCATATCTTAGCTCGAGAGGACTCAGAGCGGGATTTGCGCGAAAAGCTTTGTCCAGCTTTTCCCATCCCGCCCTAACCCGGCTTGTCGAAGATCTCGGCTCTATAGCGCGCGGGCGTCACACCCATGATCCGCCGGAAGCAATTGCTCAGATGACTCTGGCTGCTGAATCCGACCATCAGCGCCACGTCGACAAGCGACAGATGCGAATTGCGCAAGAGGGTCTTTGCCCGTTCCACGCGCCGCTCGATCTGGAATTGATGCGGCGGCCGCCCGACCGCCTCCTTGAACGCGGCGCAGAAATATCTGGGCGTCAGTTCCACCAGGTCAGAGATTTCCGAGAGCGTAATGTTGCGACTGAGATTGTTCTCGAAATAATCGACGACCCTCTGCAATTTTTCGTCCGAAAGCGCGCGCGTAGGCTCGGGACGCGAAGGCGGCCCGTCGATAAAATAGGCGAGTTGCGTCACGAACATCATCGCTGCCCGTTCGAGAAACATCGGGCCGCGCGGAAAGCCGTTCGAACACTCCTTCTTGATTTCTGTGATGATGGTCCAGAGCAAGCGATCTTTCGACCAGGAACAATCGACGGTCATGTCTTGGACAAAGGACTTCGCCCGCTCATCGTCCGCGATCGTCTGCGGATCGAGAAAGAGCCACAATCCTTGTCCGCCACCGCGGCAATTATCCTCGAGATCGCATTTGCGCGGCAAGACGACGAGATCATGCGAGGCAACCGTCTGCGACCACACCTTGTCCATTGCCACATGGCCGTCCATGCGCCAAACGACCTCGGTGCCCGGATCCGCGGAAAGAACAATGCCGATTGCAATATCGTCGCGCAGAAGTTTGCTGCTGTGCCAGCTCTCCCAGTCGACCGTTCGCATCAGCGCCGATCCGCTCCCCCACGACATCGTCCCTTCGCGGAAAGCGCTGGACTTCCTGCCCTCGTCCGAGCCGTGAGCTTTCGGCATCTTGGCCTCCCGAAGCTATTTAATTTTATTTTGTAGCTCAGTACCTTAGGCGACCGATTCGGGCGCGATTATAAGAAGCAGAGGTCGCCCGCAATCTTCCACGAAATTCAGAAATTGCCAGAATCCGGCTATTTCCGCGGCCGAAATCCGAAACGCATTGACGGGTGCCGCTCGCGTCTTTTGATCAGCGTTTGTCGGCCTGCAGCTTCACCGGTGCGGTTTCGCGCATCAGACTCATCGCGAAGAGCCCTAGCGCCGTTGCCAGCAAGAGATACCAAGCGGGCGCCAGAGCATTTCCCGACATGCGAATGAGCCAAGTGACGATCGGCTGCGCGGTGCCACCGAATAGCGCGATGGCGATCGCATAGAGAGTTGCCATCGCACGGCCACGCACGCCTTGAGGCAGCCCCTCCGCGAAGGCGGCATAGAAGGCGCTATAAGGAATGGTTCCGATGAGCTGCAAAATACCGAAGCCGCCGAGCAATGCGAAGGCGCTGCGCGTTTCGACGATCCAGAGAAAAATCGGATAGGTCAGCAGAAGCGCGGCGAGCTGCGGCCAGATCATGATCGGCCGGCGTCCGGCGCGATCGGCAAGCCAGCCGCCGAGGAGCGCGGCGCAAATGCCTATAGCATTGCCGACCAGCGTCGTGGCGAAAGCGAGATCGGCTGCGACCTTGAGCGTGTTCTCCGCATAGGTCGTCATATATTGGGTTACGTAAGTGATGATCGTGCCGCTCGCGAGAATCATCAGGCTCAAGACGATGATGCGTGCGTGGCTGCGCAGAATCGCAAAATTCCCATCCGCCGGGGTGACGGGCGCCTCGTCTTCGGATCTATGCAAAGTCTCCGGCAGGCGGCTCCTGACCCATAGACCGAAAGGCAGCGTGATCGCACCGATGAGGAAGGCGATGCGCCAGCCGTAAGAATCGAGCGCGGCACTCGACATCGTGCGCGCCAGCACAAAGCCGACCAGCGACCCCGCCGTCGCAGCGATTTGCTGGCTCGCCGGTTGCCAGGAAACGGCGAAGCCACGCCTGTGCAACGCGGCGGCCTCGACCAGATAAGCGGTTGTCGGGCCGACCTCGCCGCCGAGCGAGAAGCCTTGCACCATGCGTGCGCAGATGGCGAGGATGGGCGCGAATATGCCGATCGCGGAATAGGGCGGCGTCAGCGCCAATAGGATGATGGCACAGCCCATCATGCTGAAGCTCAGCAACATGGCGGGCCGGCGCCCGGCCCGGTCGGCATAGGCGCCGATGATGAGGCCGCCGATCGGGCGCGTGATAAAGCCCGCGCCGAACGTGGCAAGCGACAGCATCAGGCTGGAATATTGGTTGTGCGAAGGGAAGAAGGCGTGGCCGATCTGGATGGCGAAAAAGCTATAGGTGATGAAATCGTAGAATTCGAGCACATTGCCGATCGTCGCGCCGAAAATTGCCTGCGCGCCGAGCGCTCCGGTACTTTGCGTGCCCGCCGGCTGCTGCGATGATCCTTCCAGCACTATCTACCTCCGGGAGACCTCGAGGAGACCCTCTTGTCCTTTATGCCTGTGGATGTCCGGCTTGCCGAGCGGCCATTGAGCCGCATCGAGACGGCTTTCGTCGCCCGGCGCAACGCGCTCGAGATCATCCCGCCGCTCGCCTTTCGCCAACCCATCGTCTCGGGGGAAATGCTCCTGCGTTGGCATATGCTCGCAGATCCAGGCGGGCTCAAGCGGGTCCTGCTCGATAATGTCAAGAATTACCCCAAGTCCGAGATCATGCGCCGGATGCTGCGGCCGGCGATCGGCGAAAGCCTGTTCAATGCGGAAGGCGCGCAATGGAAATGGCAGCGTCAGGCCGTGGCTCCCGTCTTCACCCACCGCAATGTCGTCGCGCTGGCACCGGCAATGAGCGCCACCGCGGAACGCGCCTGCAAAAGGCTCGCCGGCACCGGCCGCGTCGAACTCGTGCGCGAAATGCTGACCGCAACTTTCGACGTCATTTGCGACGTTGCGCTCTCAGGCCGCGACCATTTCGACGGGCGGACTTTCGCCGCCGCGATCACGCGCTATTTCCAGACCGCGGGACGCGCCTCGCTGCTCGATTTCCTGGGAGTTCCCAACTGGTTCCCGCGCCCCGGCGAATGGCTCGCACGATCCTGCGTCCGCACTATGCATGCCATGGTCGCCAAAGCGATCGAAGCGCGCCGGCGCGAGGGCAAGGCTCGTGCGGACGACCTTTTGGATCGCATGCTCGCCGCCGAAGACCCCGAAACGGGCCGGCGCATGAACGAGGACGATCTCGTCCGCAATATGCAATTCTTCATCGTCGCCGGTCACGAGACCACCGCGCTCGCCATTTCCTGGGCGCTCTACCTTCTCGCGAACATGCCGGAAGCTCAGGAGAGGGCGCGAGCGGAAGCGGTGGTCCGTCTGGACGGCCGCGTGGCCGGCGCAGAGGATTTGGATGCGATGCCCTTCATCGGTCAGGTCCTGGAAGAGGCGATGCGGCTCTATCCGCCTGTCGGCCTCATCGCGCGCACGGCACTCGAGCACGACGAATTGTGCGGCCGGCCCGTGGGGCGAGGCGACCTCGTCTTTCTGCCGATTTGGGCCTTGCATCGGCATGAGATGTGGTGGGACGCACCGAAGGACTTCGATCCCGAGAGATTTTCGCCTACCAATCGCGCCCGATTGGACAAGTACCAATATCTGCCCTTCGGCGCCGGGCCGCGCGTCTGTATTGGCGCAGACTTTGCGATGATGCAGGCGCGGATCGTTCTTGCGACTTTGCTGCAGCGCTTTCGCTTTGCCCCGGATAAGCCCGCGCCCTATCCCATCATGACCATGACCGTGAGGCCCGAGCCCGGCGTTTTCCTATCCCTGAAAGCTTTGCATTGAGCGAGGCTTCACCGCTCGTTTCGGCAATGGCATGAGACTTTCCTTCGACCGCCTGGACGATCTGAAATTTCTGGACGAGCGCACCGTCCTCGCGGAGGCACTCGCCGCGCCGCCTCTCGATCCCCCTGCGCGAAAGACAGTCCAAGCCGAAGCCGAAGCCTTGGTGAAGACAGCGAGGCGCGCGAGCCGGCGTGGCGTGGTCGAGAGCTTTCTGCAGGAGTTCAGCCTTTCGACGCCCGAGGGCCTCGCCTTGATGTGTCTCGCCGAAGCCTTGCTGCGGACACCCGACGAGCCCACGCGCGATCGATTGATCGCGGAAAAGCTCGCCTCAGGCGACTGGGCCCGTCATATCGGCCACTCGGAAAGCCTGCTCGTCAATGCCTCGACCTGGAGCCTGATGCTGACGGGCAAATTGATCGGTCCGGACCAGGAGGCCGTTCGCGACCTTGCAGGATTCATCCGCCGTCTCGCCAGCCGGCTCGGCGAACCCGTGATCCGTCAGGCTGTGGCGGCTGCCATGCGGATCATGAGCGAGCAATTCATTCTCGGCTCGACCATCGACCGCGCGCTGAAGCGGGCCGATGAGGAACGATTTCTATGCTCCTTCGACATGCTGGGCGAAGCAGCGCGAACGAAGGCAGATGCCGAGCGCTACGAAGCAGCCTATTCGCAAGCAATTGCCGCCCTCGCCGCGCGGTCCGATAGGCCCGGCCCCGAGTTCGGCCATGGCATTTCAGTCAAGCTTTCGGCGCTCTCCGCAAGGTATGAAGCCCGCCAAGCCCAGCGTGCGTTAAGCGAGCTTTATCCGCGCATCCTGAATCTGGCGCGGCAAGCCGCGGAGGCCGACATCAACCTGACGCTCGATGCGGAAGAAGCCGACCGTTTGGTCCTCTCTCTCGAAATTCTCGATCGGCTCGCCAGAGAGCCGCGGCTTGGAAACTGGAGAGGTCTCGGGCTCGCGATCCAAGCCTATCAGAAACGCGCACCGCGGGTCGTCGAGGCAGCCGCGGAAATCGCTCGCGCGCATGGGCGCCGTTTGATGGTGAGACTGGTGAAAGGCGCCTATTGGGATTCGGAAATCAAGCGCGCGCAAGTCGCAGGCCTTCCGGATTATCCGGTCTTCACGACCAAAGCCGGAACGGACCTTTCCTACCTCGTCTGCGCGCGCATTCTCATCGCCAGCGCTCCCGCTCTCTACCCGCAATTTGCGACGCATAATGCCTATAGTTTCGCGGCCGTCCGGGAGATGGCGCGAAAGTCTGGATCCGTTCCCGAATTCCAGCGCCTCCACGGCATGGGCGAGGCGCTCTACGGGGCTGCTCATTGCGAAAACGCATTCACGCTCCGCGTCTATGCGCCGGTCGGAAGCCATGAAGACCTCCTGCCCTATCTCGTCCGGCGTCTATTGGAGAACGGCGCCAATGCCTCGTTCGTGCATGGCCTATCGGACACGCGCACGCCGATCGCGCGCCTCGTCCAAGATCCGATTGCCGAGGTAGAGGGCGCGGGTGCGCGCAATCCGCGCATTCCCCTTCCTGCCGATCTTTATGGCTCGGGCCGGCGCAATTCGCTGGGTCTCGATCTTTCGACCGCAGCGGCGCGCAATGAGCTCAGAGAGGCCATTGCCGCTCTCGACGCCAAAGAGGTCGAAGCAGGGCCGATCGTTCGCGGACGGCTCATCCGTAGCGGAACGGAGACGCTATGCCGGTCTCCCGCGGATCCTGCGCATAGGATCGGCCGCGTGAGGTGGGCGACGGCCGATGACGTGAACGCGGCTTTTGCCGCGGCGAAAGCCGCGCAGCCCGCCTGGAATGCAAGCGGCGGCGCGCATCGCGCGGTCGTGCTCCGTGCGATGGGCAATGCGCTCGAAGCGAACCGCGATCGCCTTATCGCGCTCTGTGCACGCGAGGCAGGCAAGACCCTGACAGACGGCATTGCCGAAATACGCGAGGCTACGGATTTCTGCTTCTATTATGCAAGCCTCGCCGAGCGCCAGTTTGCGGAGCCAGAATCGCTCAAGGGAGCCGCGGGCGAGAAGAACCATCTTCGCCTCAATGGTCGCGGTGTCTTCACCTGCATCAGCCCATGGAATTTTCCGCTCGCCATTTTTACCGGCCAAATTTCAGCGGCGCTCGCCGCCGGCAACGCCGTGCTCGCCAAGCCCGCCGAACAGACGACGTTGATTGCGGCCGAGGCGGTACGGCTCTTCCATGCGGCGGGGCTCAATGCCGATCTTCTGCATCTCTTGCCGGGCGAGGGCGCAAATATCGGCCAGGCGCTCATCACCCATGCCGATTGCGACGGCGTATCTTTTACTGGCGGCACGGAGACGGCTTGGGCGATCAACCGTGCGCTTGCCGCTCGCAATGGCCCGATCGTGCCGCTCATCGCCGAGACGGGAGGGCTCAATGCAATGTTCGTCGATACGACAGCGTTGCGCGAACAGGTGATCGACGACGTGCTTGTCTCGGCCTTCGGTTCGGCCGGCCAGCGATGCTCGGCGCTGCGGCTTCTCTTCCTGCCGCATGAGACTGCCGACATCCTCATCGAGGGCTTGATCGGCGCCATGAACACGCTCGTCATCGGCGATCCCGCCGATCCCGCAACGGACGTCGGCCCCATTATCGATGAAGATGCACGCAGCCTGCTAGAGGCGCATGCCGCGCTTCTGGCGCGCGAGGCCAAAGTGTTGCATCGGCTCGAGGCGCCGCAGGCCGGCACATATTTCGGGCCGCTCATCGCAGAGATCCCCGATGCCGGCTTTCTGCGCAAGGAAATATTCGGGCCTATCCTGCACGTGGTTCGCTATGATCCCAATCGGATCGAGCCGGCCGCGGCGGCCCTGCGATCGGCCGGCTATGGATTGACGCTCGGTATCCATTCGCGCATCGAGGCTTTCGCCGAACAGGTAAGGAAGATCGTTCCAGCCGGAAATGTTTACGTCAACCGCTCGATGATCGGTGCCGTTGTCGGCGTTCAGCCTTTCGGCGGTCTCGGTCTCTCCGGCACAGGCCCCAAAGCCGGCGGTCCCTTTACGCTCCTGCGATACGCCACCGAACAGGCGGTGAGCGTCAATATTGCCGCCCAGGGTGGCGATCCGGAACTCTTGAACTTATAGAGCATGATCCGGAAAAGTGGGGACCTTTTTCCGAAAGACTGTGTTCGAACAAAATGCGGCACGCGCATGATCGTTCTCTTCACCGATTTCGGACTGCACGGACCTTATACGGGCCAGGTGAAGGCAGTCCTTCATCGAATGGCGCCGGCCATTTCCGCGATTGACCTGTTCGCCGACGCACCGGCCGGCAATCCAAAAGCTTCCGCTTATCTGCTCGCCGCCTATGCCGAATGGTTTGCCGAGCAAACCATTTTCCTGGCGGTGGTCGATCCGGGCGTCGGAAGCGCGCGACCGGCGATCATCCTCGAAGCCGATGGACGCTGGTACGTCGGACCCGGCAACGGGCTTTTCGAACTCGTCGAGCGCAGAGCCTCGCACGCCCGGTGCTGGGATATTGCGTGGAAACCCGAGGGTCTTTCGGCAAGCTTCCATGGCCGCGACCTCTTTGCACCGGTTGCCGCCATGCTTGCGCGCGGCGAGTTCGCGCCTCGCGAGCCGCGCCAAGACGATGCGCATCGCCGGAAGGACTGGCCGGACGATTTGTCCGAGATCGTCTATATTGATCATTTCGGCAATGCCATGACCGGATTGCGCGCCCGTATGCTTGCAGGCGGCACAAGGCTCGCGGTCGCCGGCCGCATTTTGGAGCGCGCCGGAACTTTCAGCGACCGGTCGGAAGGCACGCCCTTCTGGTATGAGAATTCAAACGGACTTGCCGAGATCGCCGTCAATGGCGCGCGCGCCGACGGCGTGCTCGGCCTTGCAATCGGCACGCCCGTCGAGATGGTCGTAGCCTGAGGGCGTCCACTCCGCCGCGCACCGGCGGTGAGTGGAGTTGGACGGCCGATCCTTAGGCGGCCTCGGCTCCGGTTGCAGCCGTCGCGCGCGGCAATTCGCTGCGGAGATAGGCGACGAGCCCTTGCAGGAGCTGGTCCCAAATTTCGAACTGCGCGCGCAGATGTGCGGCATGGACGCCGCCGACGAGCGACACATCCATATCGAGCATGAGGAAGCCCTGATCGAAATGCAGCCGGCCAAAGCGGCGCGCATTGTTCCAGCCGTTGAGCAAGGTGAGCGGCAACTCGCCGCCTTGGACTCTGAAGAGAGCTAGAAAAGTGAAGTCGGCATAGGCCGACTGGTCGCCCGCAATCCGATTGCCCAAGCGAATATCGAAGATCACGCCGCTCGTGCTGGAGCGCACCAGGGTGACGCCCTTGGCATCGGCAATGATTTCGGCGCGGTAGCCGAATTTCTGAATGAGGTCGCGCAGGCTTTCGACGGTGACGCCGCCAACGAGATCGGCAGCGTTATTCTTGTCTGACATATCGGCTCCACACGTGGGAAAACCGGCGGCCCGCGCCCTGCTCCTCATTTCGAGGATGGAGGCGTGCCGCTCCCCTCCTAAGAAGACGATCGATCTCTATCGAACCCGCAGAAGATTATACGTTGGACGCTCCAGGATCTCGGCAGCGCGTTCAGACCGGGATGGGCAAAGCCGTCTCCGCCTTGATGCTTTCCAAGGCGAAACGCGATGTCACATTCTTGAGCGGTATCGCCTCGATGAGGCGCTTATAGAACGCATCGAAGCTTTTCGTGTCCGGTACGACCACGCGGAGCAGATAATCATAGTCGCCCGCCATGCGGTAGACGTCGAGCACTTCGTCCATGGCCGAGATCGCCTGCGCAAAAGAATTGAGCTTCTCGCCGGTGTGGTCGCCGACTTCGACTGCAACGAAGGCTGTGATCACGAGCCCGAGCTTCTGCGGATCGACCAAAGCGACACGCCGCCGAATGATGCCCTCCTGCTCGAGGATCTGAATCCGTCGCCAGCAAGGTGTGGCCGAAAGCCCCACCTTCGCCGCGATCTCGGCAATGGACAAGCTCGAGTCCGTCTGCACGATCTTCAAGATTTTGCGATCTGTCGCGTCCATAAATTTCTCTGCCCGATCCAGCCCGTGAAATTTCCTTCTTATACCTACATAGTCCATAAATAAACTAGAGAAAAGCCTCTAACTCTGCCGTCGGGTCCGTTACGCCCATGAAAAAGCCCGCCGGGGAGCCGGCGGGCGCATTGCGTTTGATTCCGTTACGAGCTTTGCGGTGCTCGTCGCCTAGTAGCCATAGCCATAAGCATAACCGGGGCCATAGCACGCGGCCGGATTATAATAGCCATAGGCGTAGTCACAATCGTAGCTGTAATCCCAGCCGTACGGGTAACCCCATCCACCCCAGCCGCCATACCAATGACCGCCACGCCAGTGCCCGCCGTGCCAGCCTCCGCGGTCCCAATCGCCCGCGAAACCATGTCCCCCGTAATGGCCGCCAAATTCGTGCGCGCCAGCAAAACCGTGGCCGCCAAAGCCACCTGCGTGCCCGCCAAAGCCACCGGCTGCATGAGCACCGAAACCACCGCCGCCAACTCCACCGTGACCGCCGAAGCCGCCACCGCCGCCAAAGCCGCCACCATGACCGCCACCGCCATAGGCGATCTGGGTGAAACCGCCCGCCTTCGGGCCACCCGAGCTCGCGCCTTGAGCAAAGGCCGCGCCGGCCAACAGAAGGCCGGAGAGACAGACGCCCGCGCGTAAGAGACGATAATTCATGTCCTTCTCCTCCTTTCAAAGGGTCGAGTATTTGCGAACGCCCGATCGCCCAAGTGGTTTGAGGTAGGACAGGAGGGAAAAGCACGGGGCGCAGCATAAGCGCCAGCAGGCCTGAGTTGGCTATCTTTTTGAAGAAGGCGCGCGCGGGAAGATGCCGAAATCCTCGGCGCGGCTCGAGAAGCGCTTCTGTACTGGCCGCGATCAAAACGGCAAACCGGACCGATCGCAAACAACCAAGGATCCGAATTCCCTAACGGTGCGCGCCGAGCGGCGAAATATATGTGGGCGGCGGCGGGCGATAAGGATAGACCGAGACTCCGAAATTTTGCCCGTATTGCTGCTTCACGGCCGGTATATTCACGATGCCGATCTTCGTATCGGGCGAGCGCGCGTCGAGCGGCGCGTTGATCGACGGCGGATTGACGCGATCCACCTGTTCTCTGAGCTGCTGATTGAGGCAATCGAGGTTCGCATTATTGTTCGCGTTCGGACACGAGCTCGTTTTGGGCCGCGTTCCGCCGATCGTGATCTGCGGAAGCGATTCGGGCCTCTCCTGTGCTGCCGCTTGCGACAAGGCCGCGAGTGTTGCGATTGCGGCGAGCATCATTGTCCGCATCGTGACCTCCTATCCGGCTCTGCTCAACGCCTCTGGCCAAGGCGAGTTGCGCGCCAATCGCAAACCGATCGACGCGATCCATTTCCGTTTATCTCTTTTCACCGCGAACTTGCGCGACCAGAGTACTGAGCTGGCTGTTGAGGGCTGCGAAATTAACGCGCGTGCCAAGCGCGCTGGCAAGGCACCTGCGATGGCAGCCGCCTCCACCGCCTCGCTCACCGAAAGTTGCGACCGGCACCTCTCCTGTGACCGGAAACCCGCGCGCAGAGAGCTGTCGCCGCACGGCAAAGCAATAATCGACGGACTGATAAGAAAATCGGGTCTCGCCGTGACCAGCGCGATATTTCATTACGGTTGTGCAAAGATCGCCGCCCGACAGCCGCCAAGCCTCCGCGAGATATTCGACGCCATAGTGAATATTGGTTTGCGGAACTGCGAGATCGGAGTCGGAGCCGGCAAAGCCAAGCATGCGCGCCGTCGAGGGCAAGACCTGCATGAGACCGATCTCGCCGGCGCCGCCGATCGCGGCAGGATTGTAGCCGCTCTCAACCGCCATCACCGAATCGGCGATCTCGGGCGGCAGTCCGTCAGCTTTGGCTTCCGCCGTCGCCAGCGCACGATAGTTCGCCCGCCCCTTCAAAGCTTCGGCAGCTAGATCGGCTGGCTTATCCGGCAGGCTCACCGGCTCGGGCGCAACCGGCGGAGCGTCGCCCGCTTTCGCGAACTCCGATCCCAGCAGACCGAGAAGGATCGCCGCGCCGAGGAGTCGCGCGATTTTTGCCCCCCGCATGATGTTCAGGATCGCCCGCTTTCGGCCACAGCCGGGAAAATGAGATCGGCTCGATCCGACATGATTGGCTCCATTACCGTATGACGAGAACCCGGCGTCGCAGGCACATCGGCCCGGCTGCTCGCGGCGTTCTGCGACCAGTCGGTCCGCACCGCGCCGGCGAGTTCGGGCATCACGGTGTCCATGAGCCATTCGCACGCGGCTTGGCTCACTTGCCGATGGCGTGCAGACATGCGCGGGCGATTGGCCGCCGCAAGGCCGCTGCGCCCGGCCGCAATATCGCCGAGCAGACGCGCTTCGATACGAACCACCGGTCCCGCCATATTGGGTGGGCCAATTTCATCGACCGGCACTCGCTCCAGCATGGCATACGCGTCTTGAACGAGCCGCTGCAAATGCGCGTATAGTCTCGCGGCGTGCAAAGAGATTTCCGATGTGATCAACTCACCTGCGAGGAAAACATCGATCTCGATCGCGAGCGCTGCCCATCCGGGCGCAATCGGCCGCAAATCCTGTTTCTGAATCCGGCAATGGATGACGTCGGCCGGTCCCGAACCCTGCCCGCCGAGTTCGAGGCAGGCGCGGATCGTCAGGAGCTCCCGGCCTTCAGCGGTCGCACTCAGCCGATCGCCGAAATGCAACGCCAAGGCGCATCCGGTAACGATCGGATGCGACGTGACGCGACGCGGCGCAGCGCTCTTGTAGCCTTGGGCATTGAGCGCGCTGCGCAGATGATCGACCGGTCGAGTCATGCCTACCTGGCAGCCTGGCTCGAATTGCCGATCAATTTGGAAAGAGCGATCTCGTTGATCGTCACCTGATTGTCCTTGAGCAGCCCGTCGATATAGGCCCGCCGCAGTTCCTCGGCGCGGGCTTCGCGCAACCGCTGCTTCAGCGCATCGTGCACCTGGGCAAATGGGACCGGCGCTGCCGGCTTCGTGTCGATGAGCTTGATGATCTGCCAGCCGCCGTCGACCTGGATCGGTTCGGAGGCAGCGCCTTTCGCCAGGCCGGCGATCTGGGCTTGCAGATCCGGGCGCAACTGCGTCTCGCTGACCCAACCGATTTCGCCGCCGTGCTCGGCCGTCGCCTTTGCGTCGCTGTCCGCTCGCGCGATCGCGGCGAAATCCGCATTCGGCTGTTTGAGCGCCCGCGCGACCTCGAGGATCTTTGCGTGCGCCTTCTCCTCAGTGCCCTTGTCGGCGCCCGCCGGAACGGCCACGAAAATCTGCGCGATCCGATACTGGCGCGGCGCCATCAACGCGGATTTGTTGGCATCATAGGCCTGCTGCACGTCGGCTTCGGTCGGGTAATCCTCCGGGACGGGGATCAGCGACTGGAGATAGGTCTGGACGACGATATTATCGCGCAGGCGCTGCATCGCGGCGATGACTTCCGGCTGCTGATCCCAATGTTTGGCGAGCGCCTCCTTGAGCAAATAGCGGTCAGCGAGCAGGCCGCGCACGGCTTGCGCCACAGAGCCGAGATCGCCGCCCGAAGCCGCCTGGCCGCGCGAGCCGAGCCCCGCGATCAGCGCACGTATTTCATCCGAGTGAACCTCGATATCGCCCATGCGGGCGATGACCTCGCCCTGATCGTGCGCCTGCGTGCTTGCGGGCTGCGGCTCCGCCGGTTGCGCGACCGCCGTTTCGACCGGATGCGCCTTCGCCTTGTGAGCCGGCTTGCTCGGCGATTGCGCTGCCGCCGCGGTGGCGAGAAGCAGAGCGACCGGCAGAACGGCGCGCTTCAGCGCCAAGAGACTTGAACGTTCCATCATGGTTGAACCTTTTGATCGAGGATGCGATCGAGATAGGCCTGCACCTTGTTCTCGTGATCAACGGCGCCGATGCCGATGAGGGGCTCACGAACGGCAAGCACTTTCCACATGTTGAGATCGCGATAGCCGGCGAGAATATCGCTGCTGATCTTCACTAATTTGACATTTTTGGCCTCGCAGACCTTATCGGCGGCCTTATAGGCCTCGTCCTCCGCCTGGAATTTCGCGCGCTCGGCATCCTTCGCGCGAGCGACGTCTGCCGCGTCTTCGTAGGCGGCCTTCCATTTCTCGAGGGCCTGTCTGTGCTCTTCGAGATGCTGGTTGAACTCGGTGACGGCGGTGTTGTAGGCCTTTTCCATCGCCTTGGCGCGCGCCCGCGCCGTATCGACGTCACGCGTGAGCTTGTCGCGTTGCTGCGTCAGGCTTGCGACTTGTGCCTGTGCGCCCGCCAATTCGTCCTGCAGCGCGCGGCTTTGCTGGATGGCGTCGCGCAATGCTTCACGCAGACGATCCGTCTCCGATTCATCGCCGCGCGCGACTTGCGCGGCGCTGATGATCGTCAAGAGAACGGCGAAGATGAATGTCGCGCGCATGGTCAATATTTCGCGTTGAGATCGATTTGGAGGACATCGACGTTGTAGGGCGGCCCGGCGATGCTGTTGGCGCTCATCCAACGCAAGGTCGTCCAGACATTGGAATTCAGCGCGAAATTACCGCCGACGAGATAGCCCTTGAGATTGGTGCCGCCGAGACCGAAGTCGGAATCGGCGAAGGCATCGACGACGGCATCGGACTGCAGATATTTGTAGCCGATGTTGAAGTTCCAATCGCCGAATCTTTGCAGCTCTTCGTGGCCGATCGTCAGACGGCCCATCCAGCCGATATTGCCGCCGACGTAGGGGCCGGTTCCAATACCATTTGGCGTGCCACCGAAATTGTTGAACGCAACGGCCGCGATCGCCGCCTTGTTGAAGGCCGTGTTATCGACGAACTCGCCGTCGACAATGATATTGACGGGATAAAAATAGCCGAGATCAACGCGGCCGGAGACGTCGAGCTCGCGGAATGCGCTCGCCAGGCCGAAATATTGCCATTGGTCAATCGCGCCGTTACTGTTGATTGTGGTGGGTACGATGTTTCGCAGCGCCATATATGTGTTGCCGTTCTGGGCGAAGGGCGGGCGCAGATCGTCGGTATCGCAGGTGTCGGTTTGCACCACGAGCGTGCAAGGATCCGACAGCCGGCCCTGGATGTTGGTGAAGTCGTAATAGGCAACGCTGAAGATCGAATTGACCTTCGGATTGATCGCCCAGGCCGTGCCGATCTGGCCGCCTAAGAGATAACGGTCCTCGCTTCCGTATTTCACCGCAGAGGTCGTCCCGAAATTGAGATCGGTGTTGAAGGTCGGGAAGGCGCCCGCAACGACGAAGGGCGTCACCCCGGTGGTGCCGATCTCGTGCTTGACTTGCACCGCGGCGCCGTCGAAGCCGAGGTCGTGATACCAGACGAGGTCGGTCGCCGAGAAGAACGGATTGGCGAAACGTCCCCCCGTCGCATTGATGGTTCCGTTGAGCGCCGTGTAATTCAGATAGGCGCGATCGAGCCAGATCTGATATTTGCTGAAATTTCCGGTGAGGGTCTGGTTGGTCGAAACGGGCTGCGAATCGCTGCCGGTCGCGAAACGAATGCCACTAGTGAACCCGTCGAACAGATAGGCTTCGGCGCCGAGCCGTGCCTGGATGCGGAACCGATCGCGATCCTGGGTCGAGTTCAAATATGGAGGATTGATACCCGTATTGATCAGCGTGGTATCATAAGGAGTACCCGTGTTGATGGCGTTGAAGTTCGGGAAGAAGCCGCTGGGCGCATTGCCCTTGGGATAAAAGATGTTCTCCGACCGGAGGCGGAAGTCGCCGCTGAAATGGATGCGCTCGGCCCATTCCGGGAAAGTGCCCGGCGCAGCCCAGCGCTCGTCTTTCGCCTCGCGTAGCACCTCTTTCTTGAGATCTTCGCGGATCTGCCGCTTTACGATCTCGGGAACATAAACGATGTGTTTGGTGCCGGGCGGCGAGACGGCGGCGCTCGCGGCATCCGCCTCCTTGGCCGCTGCTGCGGCTTTCACCGCAGCATCCTTTGTCGCCTGCCGCGAGACATAAGCCTCGTCCTCCGCTTGTTTGATCAAGGCGTCGGCCTTGTCCGCGGTGATGAGCTTTTGCTCGACCATCAGATTGATGAGGTTGATGACGACATTGGGAGAGGTCGGCTTTTTCGACGAGACCTTCAGCTCGCTTTTGGAAGCCGATTTCGACGTCGTCGAGCTGCTCTTGGCTCCGGAGCTCTGCGCATAGGCGGGAGCACACATCAGCGTCGCCGACACCCCAGCGGCGAGCGTGCAGCGCGCGGCCCTGCGCAGCAGCCTTTCGCCGACGGCCAACGCTCTTTCCTTCTGCATGTTCGGTTGACTCCTCTACGCGTTATCAGCTCGGTTTGCGCTCTGTAATGTGGACGACGATCGGCATCGGCATGTCGTTTGGCGGCGGCTGGCTGAGCGTGATGGTCGGCAGCACGGCGCGCAGAGCGGCGTCGAGCTTTGCATCGCCCGTCGAAGAGCCGAGCACGACCCGGCCGATGCGGCCGTGCGCGTCCGCCCAAATTCTCACCTGCACTTCCATGACGGCCTGGCGGGTGTCGGGATTTTCGCGCAGCGCCGCTTCGATCTCGTTGTCGACGATGGTCGCGTACCAGCCCCAGCGGCTGCCGCCGCCACCGCCGCCCAGAAGTCCGCGTCCGCCGAGCTTGCCGCCCAAACCGAAGACATCGCCCGGACCCTCCGCCTTGGCGTCGAGCGCCAGGGGGCCCGGCGGCGGCTCGTCCTTGTCGGCGTCCTTCGGCTTGTCGAGTGGCTTATCGTCCGGCTTGTCCGGCTTGACTTCCGGCTCCACCATTTTCGGCTGCTCGATCATCTTCGGCTGCGGCTGCTGTTGCGGCGGCGGAGGCGGGGGAGGCGGCGGCGGCGGAATGATCTTGACGACCGTCAGTTCACGGATCTGCTTCGGCGGCGGCGTGTTGTCGCTGAAGAGAATGAGCCGCGTGACGATACCGGCCGCGACGAGCACGACGGCGCCGATCGCGAGATAAGCCCAGTTGCGACGCCAGAAGTTTTTGCGCGAAGGCGCTCCGGCGTCTGCCAGCGGCGCCAGCTCTTCTCCCGTGGCTCCTTTGGCTTCCTTCGTCCGATCGTCCGGCAAGGGTTCGCGCGCGAGGACGTTCATGCCGCCGGCTCCCGCGCTGCCCATGGAGTTCGATGGTCTCGCCGGCGCGGCATCATTTCACCAACGGTTTGGTGGCAAGGCCGACTTGCGTGATGTTGAGCCGCCCGAGCAGATCGAGCACGTCCATCACGTTCTGATATTGCGTTTGCGAGTCGCCACGCAGCACCACTGGAAACTCCGGCGTCAGCGCCTTCTGCTGCAGGAGGCGCTGCTCGAGCTCGGCAAGGGTCACGGGAATCGTATCGAGGAAGATCTTCCCGTCGTTCGTGACGGTGATCGCCTTGGTCGTCTGTTGCGCGAGAGAGGGCGCGGCCGAGGCCTTGGGCAGATTGACCTTCATGCCCTGCACCGTCGCCGTCGTCATGATGATGAAGATGATGAGCAGCACATAGGCAAGATCGAGCATCGGCGTGATGTTGATCTCGTCATAAGGTTTGGAATCCGCCTGGACCTGCATGGGATCACTCCGCGGCAAGACGTTGCGCGGCGGGGTCCGGCCTGTCGGCTGCATAGACCTCGGCGATCTTGGCGACGAGCTCGTCGACGAAGACCTGCATGTCGGACGTCAGGTCTTTGATCTTGGTAATGAAATAATTATAGGCAAAGAGCGCGGGGATCGCGACGGCGAGACCCGCGACCGTCGCGACGAGCGCCGCGGCAATACCGGGCGCAATGGCGTTGACGTTGACGTCGCCGGAAGCGGCGATCGCCGCAAAGGTGATCATCACGCCGACCACGGTTCCAAGAAGGCCGAGGAACGGGCCGCCGGAGATGGCGATCGTAAGTATCACCATCGAGCGGTTCAGCTTCTGCACCTCGCGCACCAAACCGCCGTCGAGCGCCGCGCGGATGGATGCAACGGCTGGCCCCGAAAGGCCGATGAGGCGCCGGTCGTTCTCGCTGGCGAAACGATGCCGGACTTCCGCAACGCCGATCTGATAGAGCCGATAGAGCGACGAGTTGAACAAAAGCTTCGCGCGTGGACCCGCTACGCGCCCGCCGAGGCTCGCCACATCCTCCGGATCGTCGAACACGCCGAGATCGGGACCCATGTCGCGGAAGGCTCTGACGAAAAGGATATTGGCCTTCGCTTGCTTGCCGAGATAGCGCGAGCGGTCGAACATGACGGTCCAGCTGATCGCCGCCATAATCATCAGGAGACCGATGACGACCCAGCCGTCGATCGTCACCGATTTGAGGATGACGGCGAAATAGCCCGAGAACCAGCTCGCGGTCTCTTCATCCGTGCTGAAGGAAATGAACTTGCCCTGGTCGAGCCCCTGTCCGATTGCTTGCGCTTTGATGAAGCCTGCGGGACGCGCGATCTTGGAAATTTCGAGTTCGTCGATGTCGCCGGAAAATCCACCATAGGCTGCGGGCGCGGGAGCAGCCGCAGGTGCCGGCGAAGCGGCCGGCGCGGGAGCCGCGGCTGGAGGAGTCGGCGTCGTCGCGGGCGCTGATCCGTTGGCGCTGGAACTAGAGGGATTTTGCGCAGATGGCGCGGGCGCCGGTGCGGCACCCGGTGAAGCGGCCGGCGCCGGCGCTGCACTCGGTGCGGCGGCCGGCGTCGGCGGGGCGGCAGGTGTCGGCGCAGCGGCGGGTGCGGGAGCTGGTGTGGGGACCGCCGCGGCCGTATCGCCGCCAAGCAAAGCAATCGTGTTCAGCGCCGGCAACGTCGCCGGGAAAGACGCATAGGCCGCGCCGTCGAGATAAAGCGTGACGAGCCCCGGCGAGGCTGTGACGGCGAGATGATGCCAACCGCCCGGCGCCACCGGCAGGCCGGCCGCGCTCCGATGCGCACTGCCGCCCGCATCGACCTCGACGAATGGTGCACCATTGTTGAGGCCGATCACGAGACCATTGGCGCCGTCGCGCCGGCTGTAGATGACGGCGTTCGGTTGCAAGCTCGCCGCTTTGAACCAGACCGAAAAGGTGAAGGAGCCGGCGTTCGGAAGCGCCATGGAGGGCGAGGCCGGCAGCGTCAGCGGCGTGCGGCCATCCAGGTGCAAACCCGAGCCGATGATTGCGCCTTCGGCGGGCTTGCCGGCGCTCTGCGCCCCGTTCGCCCAGACGGACGAATCTTGTGGGGGCGTACCGCGCTCGGCGAAATGGTAGACGAGCAAAGTATCGGCATCGTAAGTGGCTTTCGGATCGCTGACCGCATTGGCTTTCTTGTTGCCGTAGTAGAGCCAGACGTCGGTCTTCGTGCCGGGTTTGAGATCGGGCACCTGCACCCAGACGAAAGCCTCGTCCAACAGCGAGTCGAATTTCTCGATGTGATATTTGAGCGGCGTCTTGTCGTCCGAAGCAATGAAGCGAAGGTCGCTCCCATCCTCCTTGGCGCGCGCGAAGCGGAAATTGCCGGCATGCAGACGCACCAGAACCGCCGTTGTGCCGATCGGATCGGTGATATTTGCGCCCGAAGCGCTCGTATCGAGGGTGATCTTCTTGCGCAGCGACCAGTCGTCGTTCCACCAGGCCTGCGCCTGGGTGGCGAGAGAGACCGCAAAGAGCGCTATCAGCGCAGTGAGCAAGGCGCGCGGGGAAGCCGGAAACTTGTGTCGCATCATCATCTTCCAATCCATCAGAACTCTCCCCAGACGCGGAACAGGGCGCGCGGGCGGTTGGCCTCGGTATAGGCCTCGGAGACCTTCGGCACGGCGATGGCGACCATGCCGTTCAAATAGGTGAGGAGCTGGAACGTCGTCCCGAACCCATAGCTCCAGACGTCGAAAACGGTCTGTTGCTCCGGCAGCGGATCGATGATCGAAGCGACGCCGCCGTCGAGAAAGGCGAAGAACCGCCAATTGTTGAATGTCGTGAATTGAACCGGCTTGCCGTCGACACCCTTGATGTTCGACTGGATCTTCGAGCCGATGTCCGGGCTGCGTATTTCAAACGTGCCGGCCGCGCCGGAATCACCCAGCACTTCCGATTCGAGATAGCCGCGCACCGTATCGAACCCACCGAGGCTGAACTGCTCGCTCGAGACGAGCGGCTGGTCGGCGACCTGACCTTGCACCTTGCCGTAGAGTTGAAAGCCTGCTGGCAGGTCCTGGGTGCGCGATAGATCGCCCTTGAGCACGGCGAAATTGGCGGTCGCATCAAAGCGCTTGGCATCGAACGCATCGGGCCCGCTCCCGAGTCCGCGCACGCCGACCACGGAGCCGACATCGAGTTGGGTGAAGGCCTTCGCTTCCTGGAAAGTCGCACCGTAGTTCGCCGAAACAGGTACATAAGTGACGGGCGTGCTGAACCCGCTCGCCGAAAGGTTCACCGTCTGATCGAAATGTTTGTAGTCGGGCCCGAAGGATAAGGTCTCGGCGAAATTGTCGAGTGTCGGGAGCGTCAGGACGGCGCGTGCTCCGGCAATCTGTCCGGGGCCGACGACGTTCACGCCGCCGATCGCGGCGACATTGCTGTTCGAGACGACGCCGTAAAGAAGAAAGCTCAGCCATTCGAGATTGGGAACGCGCGCGAGATAATTGCCCGAGAACGCCTGCGCATCGGCGGGATGTTCGGGCGCCACCTGATAGGTGAAAGTGAACGAGTGGCCGAGCTGCCAGAAATTGTCGTAGTGCGCCGTGCCCGTTACGCGCAGCAGCGACGTACCTGGAGATTGCCGGTCGTTGATCTCGACATTGCCGTGGATCGGGACTTTATCTTCGACGTTGAGATCGACATCGACAGTCCCGGGCGCCACGCCGGCACGCAACGCCGGAGTGATGCGCCGGTCCGGCCATTGATTGAGCGCCACGATATCGCGCGTCACGTCGTTGAAATTGGGAAGCGTCCCCTCTTTCAGCGACGCCGCTCTTTGCTTGATCTTGTCGGTATCGAAATAATGCGAGTTCTTGACTCTGAGACGTCCGACCTTGAGTTCAGTGACTTTCAGGACGACGATGCCACCCGACGGATTCTGTTGCGGGATCGAGACGCTGACGGTTTGAAAACCTTTGTCGTGATAGGATTTCTCCAGCGCCGCACGCGCCTTCTCGACGTCGTCCGCCGAGCGACCCGGTCCGAGGAAGGGATAGACCGCCTCTTCGACATCGATCTGCGCCATCGAATCGGCACCTTCGACGCGATATTCATCAATCTCGAAGTGCATTTGCTTAGCCTTGCTGGGCGTAGGCTTGTGCGATTTCGACGGCCCGTGATCGGTGGCTTGCGTAGCGGCATTCGCGGCCTGATCATTGGGAGGCGTTGCACCCAGCGCGGACTTCGTGACCCCGCCGGTCAACGCCAATGCCGCTACCAGCAGCCACGGACGGCGCACCTTGAGCCGCCGTGCAGCAATCCCAAAACCCAGCGCGCCAGCCACAACGCCCCCAATTCACCTAGAGGGAATGCCGTCGCGGCGCGCAGCGCTTAATGCAAACGTCGCCGATCCCGCGCTCCTTTCGGAACACGGATGAAGCCCCCTTCGTAAGATTAAGACGATTGGACCGCAGCGAACCCGCAGACGGATTTTATGACTCTCGTAGAAAACTCAAGCCGACCATTGCGTGGAGATCGGATCGATGCGACACGCCTGCCATAAGCCGCACAAAACTTCCGCAATTCGAAAATGGCCGCGATGTTTCAACCGAGTAGCACGATGCCGCCGGGCAAAGAGACGACGCGCGCGCCGAACAATTGATGGACCTGTGCCACGAAGCTCTGCAATTGATTGATGTGGAATGTTCCGTTCACCACCCGGCGCGCCAGTTCGCCATTGGCAATGATGATAACGCCGGGGCGATAGCGGTTGACCTCCGCGACGACTTCGGCCAGCGTCCGGTCGCGCACGACGAGCAGGCCGTCTTGCCAGGCGGTGGCTTGCACGGGGTCGAGAAGAACCGGTTCGCCAAGGCCGCGCTGCGCCGAATAGGAGACCTGCTGGTTTTCCGATAGGCGGACGTTGCGCCCGTTCAATTCGACTTGCGCCGTGCCGAGAAGGCAGGAGACCGAGACGATGCCGCCAATGCAGCGCACGTCGAAATTCGCCTGCGACGCCGTGGTGCGCCCCGCCGCAGCGACAACGACAAAAGGTGCATCACCCGCCCCCTTGGCCGTGACCGAGACTTCCCCGGAAATAAGCTCGATTTGCGGTTTATCCCGCCGCGAGCGAACGGCAATGCTCGTCAGCGTATTGAGCTTGAGCGATATGTTGCTTGCCAGAACGACGTCGCGTTGCTCGCCCTTGCCGGTGCGATAATCGGCGGACAATTCCTCGAGCGATGGCCACAGGCCGAGGGGCGGACGTAGAACGACATAATAGCCGGCAGCGGCCGCTGCAGCCGCTGCTGCAAGGCCGCCGAGCGCCGCACGCCGTGTGGAGACGGGCTGCGCGAGATTTGCCGATCGGCGCGCGGCGTTGGACTCTTCTTCGGCCAGTTCTTGCGCCGCCCTGCCCGCACTGCGCCAAACGCGCACGGCCCGTCTAAAGGCCTCTTCATGCGCAGGGTCTTGGTTGCGCCAATGCTGCAAGGCATCGAGATCGGCTCTGGTCGGCTCTCCCGCTTTGAGGCGAACGATATGCTCGAGCGCCTCCCGAAGAAGGCGATCCGGCGCAAATTCATCCGTGGGATCGGTCACAGTCTAAACTCACGGATCCGCACCATACCATGTCCCCCTTTTGCACGGTTCACGGCGCAGGCGAATTATGGAAAAGGCAAAGAACAATCAGCAATAATGAATCTACAATGTTGTTTGCGCTCGTTTTTGCGCTCGTTATTGTCGGTGAATCGTAGCCTATATACTGGAATGCGGAACCGCTTCGTAAAACTTTTTTCATCTGCACATCGCGAATCGCGGACCAAAGTCTCTTCTAAGAAGACGACTGACCTTCGCCAATCCTGAAACGAAAACATGCGCGCGTCCGAAAACGTAAGAGGCGCGGCTACCGACAAGGCGCGCGCTCAAACCTTCGGACGGGGGCCGCCGAGGCGCTGGACGAGGTTGCGGCCGAGACTGTTGGCGCAGTGCGTCAGAGCGCGCTTGAGATCGGATTCGACCGTTCGCAGACTGACGTGCAACCGATCGGCCACGTCCTGCGGTCGCGCGCCATCGATCGAAATGCTGCGCAGAACTTCTCGCGGCCGCGGCGGCAATTCCGCCAAGGCACGCCGGAACGCTTCTATGTCGGAACGGGCTTCGGCGATGCGATCGGGACCCGGCGTTTCGTCATCAATGTCGAGGACGGCGTCCACTTCGGCGGCGCTCACGCGATAATTTTCCGCGCGCTGGCGATCTTTCGCGACATTGATGGCGACGCGGAAAATATAGTCTTTCGGGCTTTGGATCGGCGTCGCCTCGGCGACTCGGCCCAGCCGCACATAGGTTTCGTGCAGGGCCTCGTACGCAAAATCGCGCGACCCCAAGCGCCAAGTCAGCCGCTTGACCAGGTCCTCGTAACTTTCGGTGAGTTGGGAGCGTAAACGCGCTCGATTGGACAAGTCCCGGTCCGACATGCAGGCCCCCGGCCCGGAGCGTTCTTACATAGTCAAGTTTAAGTAGCCCCGCTTGGCTACACATTTGTGACGGATGCCGCCCCGTCCTCCGTCAAGCAAAACTTCGACCGGCATCCATTCGCCCTCGTTCAAGACGGGTCGAAGGCGATGCTGAGTTGAATGCTGAGCTCCTCCGGCAGTCCAGGCGGAATGGCTGGCAGAGGCTGAGCGCGGCGGATTGTCTCTACTGCCTCTTTGTCGAGCAAGCTTTGGCCCGAGCTTTCCTTCACTTGCACATCGAGGACCGTGCCATCCCGCCGCATGAGAAAAAGGGTCTCGACGGTTCCATGCAAATGGTCGCGGCGCGCCGCCGCCGGGTAGTGCCGGTAAAGCTCGATGTGACGAAATAGCTCTTGCCGGAATTTTAGCGCGACGCTGTCCGGCGGAGCATCGACCGGCGCATCGAAGCCGACATCCGGTTCGGCCACCGGGGGCGTGAACGGCTGATCGAGCGCAGCGACCGATGCGTCATCCGATGCTGTCGCTTGCGCCTGATCCGCCGCGCTTTCGGCGCTGAACGCGATCCGCGAGACCGGATGCGCGGCGGTTGGCTGCCGAGGCGCCGCAACGGGTTCAGCGGGCGCGACCAGCCGGACCTGCACCATTGAAATATCGTCGCTCTGCGCCGATCCCGTCGATTTCTGCTGGCGCAGCCAAAAGACTCCGCCCGAAAGCAGCACGGTCACGACGACCGGCACCATGACCCAGCGCAGGAACACGGTCAAAAACCAGGCGCGCGCATCCTCGGTCTCCTGGTAGACCGCCTGAGCCCAAGAAGGCTGCATATCGTTGCGCGGCTCGTGCTCGATCATTGCAGCGACCTGACGGTTACCGCGATCCGCACGGGCTGGGGCGTATTTTCCGGCGCCGTTCTGCTCATCACGAGCCCCTGCAATGTCGTCACGATGGCCGCATCGCGCGCCTCATCGCCCGTTGGGAGAGACAATTCGGCGCGCTGCACAGCGCGGGAAGGATCGATCCAAAGTCTCGCGATGAAATGATAGCTGCCCGCGCGGGTCAAGGCGTTCCTTTGAAGCGCGCTGCGAATATCGAGCTGGATGCTCGCGCTATAATCCCGCAATTGAGAGGCATCTTCAGGCTCGGCCTCGTCGCGCACCGGCATGGTGCCCAAGATCAGATTGGGCGCAGGGAGCGCTTGAGGCGAGCCGACGCCGGCCTTGCGCTCCGAGGGCAGCGCCAAAGTGATCGCGTTTTCGCTGGTGTAGCGGACCTGAAGCCCAGTTCCCTTGAGCAAAAGGGCAAGGGCCGCGTCGCGCGAGAACATGCCTTCGACTTTGGTCGACATGCGGCCGAGCGCCGAGCGACTTTCGTAGAGAACCTGCAATCCAGTCTTCTCGCCATAGCTCTGCAGCGCGGCCGCCAAAGGCTGCGCGGGAATGTCGAATGTCAAAACCCGATTGTGATCGTCTCGAACCGCTTGGGTTTGGGCAAAACAGGCAAAGCCGGCCAGCGAAGCTCCAAAAGCGGCCGCAAGAAGCAACGCCCGGGTACCAAAATATCTAAAGAGGCCCGGGCGGGACGCGTGTGCACCCTCCCCGATCCTCGCCCGCGAATCTTGCAAAACAATAGAGCTCATGCGCTTTCGGACGCACCCTGCTGCGACCCGCTCAAGCGTGCGCCTGCCGGGAACACCCGCTCTATAATGATTGTGTGACAGCCGCCTAAATGCGGGCGCGCAGATGCCGCGCGTTAATCTCGCCGTCCGCTACCTGATCCAGCGGCTCGGCGTCGCCCACGCGGGAAACGGCCGATCCTCCGGGAGAATTCCCGTTTCGCCCCATCCGCCGCGTCCGAAGCCGCCCGGGGCTCCGGTTCCTGGAATGCCGCCGGAACTTCCGCCGTAATAGCCGGAGACGCCGCCCGTATCGGGAAGAGGCCAGGGAGAACCGTAAAAATTCCTTCTGAATTCCGCTCCCCGATCGCCGACGCCATTGGAACTGCCGCCCCAATAATGGCCCGTGCCCACGGCGCTTCGCTCCATGAACTGCGGAGGGACATCATATCCGGTGTAGGCAGCCGCGCCGCTCTCCCGGCCGCCGGTGCCGGGAACGCCGCCTGCACTGCCGCCCCAATAATGTCCGGTGCCTATGGTGCTTTCGGCAAGCGCCGATCCGGCAAACGCAATCGAACCGATGAGAGCTAAGCCGGCGAGTGACTTGGCTGACGCCATTCTCATCTCCTCAAATTTCCTGGGCCATTGGAGCCCGCAACGGCCAGACCGTTCGAGCTTCCGCCCCAGAAATGGCCCGTCCCGGCGGCGCTTCCCTCGGTGAATTCCGCCGGCACGTCATATCCTGTTCGCGCCGACGCCCGGACTTCCGGACGCGTGCCGCCTGTCCCGGGAATCCCGGTCGAACTGCCGGCCCAATAATGTCCGGTGCCGGCAGCACTGCCTTCGGCGAAAGCTGCAGGTACATCGGCGCGCGCAGCGGTGCGCGCCTCTGAAGGCGGGGCGCCGGTGCCGAGGATTCCGTTCGAGCTGCCGCCCCAATAATGCTGCGAGGCGCCATCGGCCAATGCCGGTGCCGCCAAAGCGATCGAGCCGACAAGAGCAAGTGTTGCGGATAGCTGCGTTGCCTTCATTTTTATCTCCCCCCGTCGTCCCGCATCGCAATGCTGCACTAAGCTTGAAATGTTTCATCCGACGCGCTGTTCCATCGCGCCGGACGATTCATTTGCTTCTACCTTAAGATTAGTCGCGGTCTATCTTAAAAAGCGCTTTAGCGCCGCTCCGGGCGGCGCGGCTTGCGGCAAAGCGCGTCGACTGTCATCAAATCATCGGGAAGCAGCTCTCGCTCTGAGCGAATCGCCGGCTCAAGAATTTTTCTGGCGGCGTGGATGCGCCCGGTGAGCCGGGTGTGAGGCGGCGACCGAGTGAGGCCCGATTGCCGGAGTAAGGCCACCGGTCGCGGCCTGAAGCGCCGGGCGAGCGCGCACGCTGGCGCTGTCGTTGGGGGTCGCCAAGGCGTCCGTCGCCGGCGTCGCGCCGAGCCAAAAACCGAGCTCGGCCGACTTGATCTGATTGTCGGCAGAAAAATATGCATCCTGCCAGGTATCGTCGGTCGAGAGAAAATGCCAGGCTTTGTCCTGTTCCGTGCTCAGCCAATAGCGCCAGGCATAATGGTCGTAGACATCGAGGCAATGCGCCGCGTAAGCCTCGGCGATCGCTCGATGGCCGCGAATGATCGCCATGTTCTCGTCGTTGTTGTAGGAGGCGGTGTACCCGAGATTGTGGCTGCCGGTCACGACGACACAGCTATCGGAAAACGGGTCGACCACCACGATCTTGTCGTGGATCACGGCATGTCCCGCCTGGTTCAATTCCTTTTCCCATTGGCCGAATGCATCGTCCGCGGTGATTCCCTGCGCGCGAATGACGCGATAGTCCTGCCCCTCGCCTCCTTGCGATCCCTTCGACTTGCTGTGACTGACGCCGTCGTGGATCTGCGTATAGAACGCGCCCGAGGCATGTGCCGCCGTCACCGCGCCGCGCACGAAGAGCGATGGTTTGGCACGCAGCGCGTCCGCGACCGCATTGATGATGCTCGGCGAACCTGGTTCGAACGCGAGAAAGAGGATTGCCTGTTGCGCCTTCCCGATGATTTCGAAGACTTCCGCCAGGTCCGGAGGTAACGTCTCGTTAGCCCCGTGACTCCGGCTGCGCGCTTTCGGCGTATTCGGCGAGAACCAGAGGTCAACCGAGCCGCTCGCGTCTTCGAGCGCGATCGTCGGAATGGGCTTTGCATTTTCGAGCCGGAAAGCATGCGATTGTTGCGCTTGACCATCGGTGCCCGGCGGATCGGTGTCCGATTTCAGTCGGTCCCAATAATCCCCATATGCCGAGGCCAAAGCCGGCGAGCGCGCGATGATCGAATTATTCGTTTGCGCGCAGAGGGCATGCGATGTCCAATTGGTCGAGCCGAACAAGACGGCCTGCGGGCCGTCTCTGTCGAGCACTTGAAACTTGTTGTGGCCGATATGGCCGCTCGGCATGAACCGATCGATGACGTCGGCGCCCGCTTCGTGAATCTGCTGGCGTTCGGGCGCATAGGTGTCGTCCGTCTTTTTTCCTCTCGACGCCATGCCCGGCATATTGGACAAGATGACATGGGCTTTCGCTTTCAACTTCGCCAAATGCGCGATGACCTCGGGATCTTGAAATTCATAAAGCGCACAATAGACTTCGCCGCCCGCGCCAGCCGCTTCGTCCGACAGAATTGTGAGGGCCTCGATCATTTGGCCGGCGAGATCGACGCGAAGCGGATCGCCCGGCTTGACAATATGCTCCTCGAGTGTGCTCAGCATCGATTTGGCTGGCGAGCCGTCCGACAGGACATGTGCTGTCGCTTGCGTAGCGAGAATGCCGCGATTGAAATAAGCCGATAAAGCGCCGTAATGCGGGTTGAGCTGGACCTCGTTCGATATGAGCGGTCCGTAAGGAAGCGGCTTTAGATTGCCGGGCGTCCCGGTCATCGGCACGATCTTGTATTTGTACGTGCCGCCGCGCTTGGCATAGACGTCTTTCCAGAAGAATTTCTGCACCGGATCATTGGCCGTCGTGCGGCCTGGCGTCGCTTTCTCGCCGGGAAAGGTCGCGAGCGCCGGGAGACACGTCTCGGTGCCGGCACGGACATCGACGCGATAGATTGCAAAGCCGAGGCAATTCTGAAGCTTGCCGCCCAAAGTCCAGGCGACGACTGCAATGTCGTTGTTGGCGAATGCCACAGCCTTCATGCCGGTTCCTGCAGATCGTTGAGGACCGATCGCCGAGCGGCGGATCAGACGAGCGAACCGCCTGAGCCGCGCACGCTAGGCTTGTTTCGTTGCAGGATTGTGATGAAGACGAAGTCCGACTAGCCGCCCAAGTTCTGGTGACCGCCGGTCAGCGGCACGAAGGGGATGATCTTGCCGCCGAAAATATCC
>Ga0209062_1001367_pt1 | contig 44366 bp, 29 predicted proteins | sample Coa_R2_2_FD_187158 | JGI IMG/M metagenome (GOLD analysis project Ga0209062, IMG submission 187158) | Surface soil microbial communities from Centralia Pennsylvania, which are recovering from an underground coalmine fire - Coalmine... | ecosystem: Environmental > Terrestrial > Soil > Unclassified...
CGAACACGTCCCAGACGAGGGGGCTGCGGAATTGCGGCCAGATTCGCATTGTGTTGGGATAAGGCAATAGCCAATAGAAGAACCACGGCCGGCCCATGTGAAACAGGGGAAACAGGCCGGCGTTGGCGACGGCGAACAGCGTCATGGCCTCGGCGAAGCGGTTGATCGACGTTCGCCACTTCTGATGCAAGAGCAGCAAGATGGCCGAGATGAGCGTGCCGGCATGGCCGATGCCGATCCACCACACGAAGTTGATGATGGCGAATCCCCATGCCACCGGTACGTTGATACCCCAGACGCCGACGCCGCGGAATAGCAGCCAAAAAATCGTGTACAGCAGCAGCATCGTGAGGGCGAAGGAGATTGCGAAGCCGAGCAACCAGGCGCGCGGCGTCCGCCGCGTCAGTGTGATGGAGCTGATCTTTTCGGACACGGAGCGGAATGTGTAGCCCGGCCCCATGACGGGCGGAACGCCGTCGCCGCTCAGTGGGGGCGTCGTCTCGCTGGTCGCATGTTTGGATGCCGCAGTTTCCGGCTGCATGGATTGCTACTCTCCTTGCTTGCGCTGCGGGCTGGTTAGTTCGGGATTCGGGTTGCGCAACGCCGCCAAGTAGGTTGTCCTCGGCATCGTGTTCAGTCCGGCCAGCAGGGCGTAGTTGGTCGGCTCCTCCTTCCACTGGTAGACGACGCTTTCTTTGTTGTTGAGGTCGCCGAAGATGATAGCGCCGGCCGGGCATACGGCCTGGCACGCCGTCATTAAATGCCGATCCTCGATGCGCCGGCCCTCGCGCTCCGCCTCGATGTCGGCGGCTCGGATGCGCTGCACGCAGTAGGTGCATTTCTCCATGACGCCGCGCGAACGCACCGTCACTTGCGGGTTGTTCATCAGTTTCAAGCTGCTCGTCGCGAAGTCGGCGAATTGCAGGAAGTTGAAGCGCCGCACCTTATATGGGCAGTTGTTCGAGCAATAGCGCGTGCCAACACAGCGGTTGTAGATCATGTCGTTGAGTCCATCGTGGCTATGCACGGTGGCGCCAACGGGACAAACAAGCTCGCAGGGGGCTTTCTCGCAGTGCATGCACGGCACCGGCTGAAAGTGAGCTGAGACCTGGTTTGGATCGAACGGTTCGCCCCCGTAATAGCGATCGATGCGCAGCCAGTGCATCTCCCGACCGCGTGTCACTTCCTCCTTGCCGACGATGGGAATGTTGTTTTCCGATTGGCAAGCGACGACGCAAGCGCTACATCCAGTGCAGGTAGTCAGATCGATCGCCATTGCCCATTGATAGCCTTTGCTCGGCTTCTTGCCCGGTTCGCCGAGCTGCTTGGTCGCTTCCTCGAATTCCTTGTCGGCATCTTTGTAAAGCGTCAGCGGGATGAGTCGATTCTTGTCGGGATCCTTTTTCCGCTCTTCTTCCAGCTTTGCTTCGGCCCGGCCTCGGGGTTGAGGTCCGGGAATCTGCGCCAGTACTTCGGGCTTTTCCGCTTCTCCAGCCGTTAGCTCATCGGCGAAGTAAGGATGATCGCGGAAATGTGCCAATGAGGAAGAACGGATGGGGGCGCGTTCTTCCATGTTGTGGTGCATTTGCGTGCAGGCCAGCACATGCGTTTCGCCGGGGACTCGGCGCGCCTCGGCGCCTTGATCGAACCAGGGGTATGCATTGGTACGGAGAAAATAGGCGTTGAAGCCGACGCCACCGGCGACTTGGCCTCCGCGCGAGCGTCCGTGGCCAAGATGGACAGTGACGGCGTCCTCGGCATGGCCAGGTTGAATCCAGATCGGCGCCTTGATGCTACGGCCACGGTAAGTTAACTCGATCACGTCCACGATGGCTTCGCCATGTTCGCCGCCGCTAGATCCAGGCCGGCCCGAAGCATCGCGGATATTGTCGGCATAGGCAATGCCGAGTTTCTTCGCCGTATTGGGACTTACGATAGCGGCATTGTCCCAGGTGATTTTCGTTACCGGCTTGGGCAATTCTTGCAGCCAACCGTTGTTGGCGAATCGGCCATCGAACAGCGTCGGATCGGGGTGGAAAATGATCTCCATACCCTTCGTGGCGTTCTGGGCTGGTTCGGCCTTCGCTACTCTTTCCGCCCAATCGGCTTTCGGTGTTAGATTGCGATTCTCGAATGCGGTTCCCGCGACAAGCCCCTCTTGCAGAGATTGCCGCCAGAACTCCTCGAAGCTGCCGGATCGCTTTTGTTGCTTCCACCACTCGCGCCAATGTTCCTTAACGATCTCCAATCCGCTGCGCTCCGGCGATTCAGTGAAAGCAGCCAACAACTCGTGGACAGTTCGGCCGGAGTATAACGGCGCGATGAGCGGCTGAATGATGCTCGCCGTGCCATCATAGGCACGGCCATCGCTCCAACTCTCCAAGTAGTGCGCTGCCGGAACGTGCCAATCGCACAGGGCCGCGGTCTCATCCTGATACAGACCAAGATGAACACGCAACGGCACTTTCCTTAGCTGCTCAGCGAAATGGAGATCAACCGGAGCGGTATAGACGGGATTGCCGCCAAGGACAACGAGCAGTTTGACGCGGCGCTCGGCCATGTCCTTGACCAGCTCCGAAATCTGTTGGCCGTGATCAACCGGCTTCGCCTCGATGGGCGACGTGTACTTCACAGTTTGGCCGGCGTTCTTGAGCTTGTGATTGAGGGCATGAACGAGAGCATGCAGGCTGGGCGGATGATGATCTCCGGCTAGTATCAGGGACTTTTCCGCGTGTTCCGTCAAATCTTTCGCCAACGGCTTGAGCCAACGACGCGCCTCCTCCGGCAGTTCGGCTTCGGCATCCCTAGTGTTCGTCGGCACTTCTAGCTCGGCGGCGAGCGCGAGGGCGAACATCTCGATTTGCGTCGGACGGAGGGCAAGGCGATGATCGGCCACACCGCCGGTGTTGCTCATGCCGCATTCGACCGCATAGAGGCGATTCATCTGGATTTCATTCACCGGAGGGTTGTCATCCCCCGCTCGCCGAGTGCGAACACGGCGGCGACTGGAGAAATCGCGTGTATAACGCAGTGTACCCGGCCCGGCCATCAGGAAATCAGCGTCGAGAGACAGAACCACGTCGGCTTTCGTGAAGTCGTAGTACGTATTGACATAGTCGCCGAAAGCCAGCTTGGCGCCCTCGAGCACGTTGGAACGATTGGCAGGTTCGTATTGGACCCACTTCGCCTTCGGGAAGAGATCCTCACCGAGCAATTCCTTCAATTGAGCGGCCAAGGTCGGCGAACTGACGGTCTCAGTGAGGAAATACAACCCTTCCCCGCCCTGGTTCTTCAGCTTGTCCAGTGCACCGCGCAGCGCGGACAGCATTTCGTTCCAGGCTCGCGGTTGGCCACGATAGGTCACGCCCTGCGAGCGGTCGGGATCGTACAGGCCGAGGATGGATGCCTGCATGAACGAGTCGCTAGAGCCGACTTCGGCATCGTGCTGGAGTCCGGGGGGGCTGGCAGGGTGAAGAGGATTGCCTTCGATCTTGGTGGGCCGCCCCTCGTGGCTCTCGACGAGCACGCCCGTAACGACGCCGCCGAGCGGCATGGCCGTGGCGAAGTACAGTTTCTTTCCCGGCACGATCTCTTCTGGCTGCCGCACATAGGGCATAATCTTCTCGCGCGGCGCCGGCTGCGTCGAACAGCCGTTCAGCCCCATCAGCGCCAACGATGCGCCCATCAACGTAAGAAAACGCCGCCGCGTCACGGGGTTGGTCCATTCCGACGCTTGCTCGTGAAATTCGCGGTGTAGCATCTCCTGGAACTCAGGCGTGGCCAGGTATTCCTCCAAGCTGCGCCAGAATCGGCGGCCTTCCGAATCCACTGCCATGATGGTCCTCTTGCAATGCCGAGCCACGATGTAGAGCCACGACCGTAAGGGAGCCGTGAAAGCAACTGCTCCCTCACGGTCGCGGCTCTCCATCAACGATGGCACGTTGAGCAACTGGTCAATTCGTGCGGCGTCCGCACTTTGTATTCCTGCAACAACTGCTGGCCGAGCGACATTTGATTCTCGGCCCTCCAGCTCATGTTGAATATCTCCGACCTTGGCCGTAGATGATTTTCCGGATTGCGATGGCACTCCAGGCACCACTCCATCAGCAGCGTGTTTTCCTGATACGTCAGCGGCATTTCATCGATGCGGCCATGACAGGAGGCACAGCCGACCCCCTTGGCGACGTGAATGCTGTGATCGAAATAGACGAAGCCGGGCAAGTTATGCACGCGCTCCCACGGGATCGATGCCCCGGTACGATAGCTTTCGCGTACGGGTTCGAGCATGGAGCTGCCGGTCCAAATCTGTTGATGGCAATTCATGCAGGTCTTGGTCGGCGGAATCCCGGCGAACGACGACGTTTCAACGGAAGTATGGCAATAACGGCAATCGATGCCCAGCTGGCCGACGTGGTGAGCGTGGCTGAACGGCACTGGCTGGACGAAGGCGAGATGCGATTCGGTGACGTAAGAGGAGCGATAGAAAATCGCGGCGAACCAGCACAGCCCGGCGACGATGAAGACGGCGCCGAAGATCGTCACCTTGGAGATGGTGTTGAAGCTTCGGTGAAAAATTTGGGGCATCGATGTCGCCTCACCCGGTGCTGCGGGCGAAAACCCCCGCTCATTGATCTATGAACCCATCCGTCGCGGAGCAACGGCACGCCCTCGTTCCCACCTCCGCGTGGGAATGGGGAGAAAAATGCAAATGATGTGCCAACGGATTGTCAGAGATGTGTAGGACTCCGAGCGCAAGAAAATAGCAGAGATCCTGCATGGCCAATAACGGAATGGCGGGGGGAGTTCTCGATTCTGAGATTCGCCCTTCCACTGCTGAGAGCGAGGAGGGGACTCGATAGGTCACCTTGTCACCGTGTCACCCTGTCACCTCGTCATCATCACTGGCCGCGTGAGGCGGTGCCGTGGCGGGATGCGGCGATGCAGGCACCCTCGGGCAATGGTCGGCCCGCGACAACGATGTCACGCTCGTGCATGTAATCACGCAGCTTGCGGTACAACGGAAAGCTGTCGGGATAAACGCACAGCGTCACGGCCGTGGACGCCGGTTCAATGCTGTCAATGATGCGGCGGAATTCCGAGCCGGGAGAAAGAGCTTGCTCTACCGTCTCGCCGCGACGAAGATCGACAGGCTCGATTTCCCACGATAGCCCAACTTTGCCGGAATAGGTATCGATCTCCGCCGTATAGCGCATGCGGAAAGGGCCGACCTGCTCGGTGATGTTCGAATAGTGGTCCGAGCCGCGTAGTTTCTCGCTGCCGCTCAGAGCGCTTTCGATCTCGGTCATGAACTTGCCATAGTCGATAAAGGAAATCCTTCCGTAGCGACACTCGAACAGCAGTTCTTCTGACTGCAACGGATGGCTGACCGGCACACGATAGCGCAGCGTCTGCTTGTTCGACGGCGCTTTGCGTAACGCCTCGATTTCTGCAACGACGCGTATGCTCCGTTCGCGGATCTCTTCCAGCGATAAGGCGGCGTTGCGCGCCGCTTGTGCGTCTTGCCGTGACTTCGACTCAACATTCTTTCGTTCCGTATCAACCTGCTGAACGTGTGCGGTCAGACGGGCCAATTCCTCGGCGGTCAAGGTGCTGTCCTGCCGAAGTTTCTGCCATTCCTTGAGCTGCTCGAGCAAATGGGCCTGCGCCTCTGCCAGTTCGCGGCGCTGTCGTTCCAACTCCGGAGCGAGTGGATCTTTTGGATCGGGCAACTCGGCGATTTCCTCGTGCGTCAGGGCCGGCGGGGCGGTTGGGACGACGGCCTTATAGGAACGCGCTCCAACCCAGGCGACAAGAATGAGGCGGAGAATGATGCCGACCACGTTGGCGACCACGTCGAGAAACGAGTCGAAGCTGAATTCGATTTCGCGGACTTTACGTCGTCGTCGGATCATAACTTGAATCTCTTATGAACCGCCAAGCCGCCAAGGACGCCAAGAAAAGAAAGAGAAAAAGAGAAAACCTTTCGCTTTGTCTTCTTTTTTGCTTTTTCAGTCTTTTATTCGTGATGTTCGTGTGATTCGTAGTGGTCTCTCATTCCGTGCTTGGCGTCCTTGGCGGCTTGGCGGTTCAATTCATGAACTCACGGAACAGCGCCGGTGACGATGCCGATTACATCGTCGTCGGCATCCAGGTTGCGGCGCGTTTTTGGCACCGGCAGTACCTCCAGGGCCGGATAAACCGTTAAAAAAGTGCGGATGTGTTCGGGCCGCACTAGCAGGCACAATTGCGGATGATACGGCGGCTCGCCGGGGCGGCGCGAGGACTGGCGGCGTTCGATCATTTGGTGGATCGCTTTGATTAATGGATTGCCAGCAGGATCGCTCATGGCCTGAGCCACCGTGAAAGTCCGTTGCGAGGGATAAAGCATGAGATCGCCGGCGCGGCATTCGAGATAGATGGTCCAATCGCGTCCGCCATGGACCCAAGCCGGCCGCGGGGCTGCTAGCCGTCGCTGCGGCGGCGCAAACGAGGGAGTCGGTGCGAAACGATTCATGGCCGCCGATTGCGAATCTCCACTCTCCCCCCCTCCGTTGCCATTGCCTAGGACCACCCGGACGCGCGGCTGCCCTCGATTGCCGTCCGGCCCCTCTGGTGGTTGTTCCTCAGCGGATGCGGACGAAGGCGGAGAGGCGGTACGCGGAGGGGGCGTCGGCTTGCCGGTTAACGGATCAATGAAAATCACTGCGTCGGAAGAACGACCGCTGATAACTGGCCCTGGTGCTCCCGTCGCGAGTTGTCCACTGGGACCGGTTCCACTGTTGCTCGGTGTTCCGGCTGAGGGGACACCCGAACCTTGTGTGTTTGAGCCGCCTCCTCCATTGATCTGCGTTCCGGTGTTGGAGACGATTGACCCCTGCATGCTCGTATTGGGACCATTATTGAATTGTGTTCCGGCAGGTGATCCGATTGTCCCTTGCGCGCTCGGCGTTGCTGTGCCGCCTAGGCCCGCAGTCCCTCCGCTGGCGTTGGCTCCTTGCATGTGTGTATCCCCGCCATTGTTAGCGCGTGCGATAAGGTAGCGTCCCTCGGCGGATTGCCCCGTCGCCAGCGTGGATCCAGGGATTCCCGATCCCCCTGTTCCACTTGCTGACACGCCGTCACCCGAAACGCCATTCCTGTATGGACCGGTTCCCGCAATCGCTCCACGTCCCGCGCCGCCCCCCGGATAGCCATCCCCCGAGCCGGACGAAAGCGCTCGCGGCCGGCCGAGTCCCGGCAAGTCCGAGGTGGTATCAGTCGGCGAACCACCACCCAAGCCACTGCCCTCGCTCGAATAGCCAATTCCGCCACCGCTGCCCTCGAGCGAGGGTGGCATGGCCGAGGGATGCCCGCGCCCGTTGCCGCGAGCTAAGCCGATCCCCACCCCGCCTGAGCTTGCGGTGGTTCCCCTCACTCCATCAGTCCCATACGGGGATTGGGAACTCACGTAAGTATTTCCTTCACTCCCAGAGGAAGCCTGTGCGCCCGCGGTGAAGCCCTGCTTCGCGGACCCACTCGATGCCGAAGGATACGAGCGAAGCAATGGATCGCGGAGCGGGTTCCCGCGCGGAGCTTGGGAGCCAGGATCCCCCCCACCCGGATAGCCCGCAACTCCTCCAAGAACACCAGCGCCACCAGGCCCACTTGGACCCCCAGAACCCCCAGCAGCACCGTAGCTCCCCGGGCTGCCAGGACCACCGGGACCATTGTCCCCTATACTGCCAGCCATCCCTGATCCAGCTCCGCCGGGACCACCTCCGGTGTTGCTCTTGGGTGAACCCGGTTGGTTCGTTCCCCCTCTCACCCAGCCGCCAGTCCCGCCGGACTCGCCGCTGCGGAAACCACGAGCTCCGCTTGCCGAAACGCCTCCTCCATCGCCGGTCGGGGGCATACCCAGCGGACGACTGGTTAATCTTGGAGTGGAACCAGTGGCGGTTGGAGGGGAAGTTGAGGGAACAGGTGTTCTTGTGGCCACCATCCAAGGTTGCTTACTCGGCATTTCATCGTCGGCAGGGAAGTCGAGCACCCAATCGTCATCGATGAATTCGTAGCCGAAGTCGAGAGACTGTCCCTTGAGTGCCGCTTGAAACAAGTGATAAGTGGTGACGCCGCCGGGTCGCAACAACAACAACAGATACGGCGTTTTGTCCACGTTGCCCGGCAATCCGGCTAGCTTTTGATGTTGCTGGGCTATGCGCCGCTCCACCTCAGCTCGAACGTCGTTGGCAGGATCGTTTGAGCCGGGGATAAGCGCGGCGAGCGGCATCGCCTTGCGCTCGGGGTGGAAAATCACTCCATCGGCGGTGCACTCCACGTAGATGGGCCGGCGATTCTCGCCGCGACGGCCATGATAAGGCACAACCGAGAATGTCTTCTGCTCGCGCTGCCGCGACGCTTTCAAGTCTTTCAGGACTTGCTCCATCTGCAATACATCGATGGTCATGCGCCGTAGTACCTGGCTTGATTCCTTGGATCGATTCTCTGTTTGCTTCGCACTGACGCGAAGCGTGCGCAAAAGCTGTTCTTCAGCCTGGAGCCGGCTGCGCTCGTCCTGTGTCTTGCGGCGCAGCTGAGTAGTGGTGTCTTGTTCATAATGTAGGCGGGCGGCGATCGTCTGGAGTTGTTCGCGGATTTTGCGCATCTGCAATTGCATCTCGATCTGCTCGTGCGTCAGTTTCTCATGCAGGGCGTCGCGTTTCCGCTCCCAGGTTGCCTGCGCCTGCTGTTTGAGTCGATCGCGCTCGGCCTGGCGGGCTGTCTCGCTTCGCGCAGCCTCCTCGACCAACCGGGCAGCCTCGCGCTGCGCTCGGGCCTGAGCGGCCTGGTGGGCCTTGCGATCCATGACCAACAGGACGAGGATCAGCGACCCCATGGCGCACAGCAGCACGGCCAGGAAGGGGAACGTCGAGACTTGCAGCTTATGCCGGCGTCCTCTCATGCCGCCTTTCCGGAATTATGGCGCGGCGGAGCCGTTGTCTGCGGCAAGGCACTGGCTCTCGCCGTCAACAGATGGATGGCCGCCGTCAGCGTGTGCAGCGTTTGTTCAAACGCCCCCGCGCCGGCCAGGGCGGCCAGGTTCTGTTGCAAACCGGCCTGCAATTGCAGCAAGTGGTGCTCGCCTTGCTGCAAACCCGCCAGCGCCGCTACTTGCGCAGTCAGTCCGTCGCCGACCCGCCCCAGCGCCACTTGCTGATCGCGCCCATACTCGCGTACCACAGTCGCCAACGCGCCCAATTGCTCGAACAGCCGCGCGCTCTGTTCGAGCGCCTGTTTTTCCAGCCCGGCCAACAGTTGCGAATGCGTTTGCAATGTACCTTTGAGCGCCGCCTCCAAGGCACCGGCCATTTGCTCCTGTTGACGGGCTGACGCGTCGCGCATCCGTCGTTCCTGTTCCGTCAACGCCCGCGCCCACACTTCCGCCTGCCGTTCGACGAGCTGCCCCGTGGCATCAACAAGCACCTGGGTATTTTGACGCAGTGCTTCGACGAACGGCCCACTGTCGCCGGCAATACGTAGGAAGCGATGGGCTAACTGCCGCTCAACCTCGTGATCCACCGCTTCGAGAATGCTCTGCTCGCGCCGCTCGACCAGGAAACTGCAAAACATGGTTATCATGGTCAAGCTGAGGGCCAGTGCTGTTGCGTCAAAAGCGTAGGACAGACCGTCCGTCACCTGGCTCAGATTCTTCTCCAGCACCTCCGGCGTCGCTCCGGCGATGGCGTCAGTAATGCCCAAGACGGTGCCGAGGAAGCCGAGAATCGGGATGGCCCAAGTGATGAAGCGTGTCAGCGCGTAACTGCCCTCCATGAGCACCACATCGCTATCGAGCAGGGCGCGCATCTGATCGTCCAACTCGGCCGCGGAACCGCGCTGGCAGAGGAAATCGAGTATCGCTCGGATACGCTGGGCAAGGAAGGTGCTTTGCAAGCGCCGGGGCAAACGATTCAGGCACGCGCGCAGGTTCGCTGCTTCGCCGACCGGCACGGGTTTGCCGTTCCACGGCGGGAGGATCTCGACCTGGAAAGCGCGGCATTCCAGGAGGCTTTGTAAGAATTTCGCGCCCAGTGCGCTGATCGCACAACAGAATAAAATTAGTTCGACGCCCTCGACGGGACGTTCGATGTAGCGAAAAAGAAACGTATGACGCAATGGTCCCTTGTGAAAGAGCAACAACAGGACGACGGCCAGCGGAACGCCGACGACAAAGGCGGCGAAGTTGGTGCTGGGCCGGCGAACGGCGTCGGCGGAAGCCGGTTTGGCGGAGTTCATGACGGGGCCTCGATCCATGAGGGATGTCCCTTGCGGAAACATCGTCTGTGGGCGGGGGGGAATTGTAACGATTCCGTGTTGGGGTGCCAGACTATTTCGCCGTGGAGGTTAAGGGAATTTAATGAACCGTCAAGACTCCATGAGAAGAGAGAGGAAAAATAGGCATAACGAGTAACAATATTCATCAGCAGTCCACCAATTCGTTTCTCCTTCTTGCCTTGGCGTCGTTGGTGTCCTAGGTGTCCTTTGCAGTTCGGCGGTTTATTCAGTTCGGAATTCGCAGGAGAAGACATGCTCACCGTTCATGTGCGCGTCAGCGATGCGGCCACAGGTCAGCCGACGCCAGTCCGTCTGCGTCTCGTGGATGCCGCTGGGATTTGCCGGATGCCGTTCGGCAGGTTGGCAGAATTTGCCACCGGCCCCGGCGAACATGTCGGCGGACAAGTCCGCCTAGGCAACTCTGCATTTGCTTACATAGACGGCGTTTGCGAAGTCCAGCTTCCTCCGGGTCCCGTCCACGTCGAGGTTTCCAAAGGGCCAGAATACTTGCCCGTTTGCCGGGAAGTGGTCCTGGGTCCAGGAAAAATCGCCCTCCGTTTGAGCATTGAGCGCGCCCTCGATTGGCGTTCGCGAGGTTGGTACGCAGGCGATGCCCGAGCGCACGAGCTGTCGCCTCACGCCGCTCGCCTGGAAGGAGCGGCCGAGGGACTGGATGTTGTGAACCTGCTGGCTGGCGAGCAGCCGCCGCAAGCAGATCGTCCTGGGGCATTTGTCAATTTGCTCGCGTTCAGCGGCACGCGGCCGGCTCTCGAAGGATCGCCCTGCATCGTCGTGAACACTTGCAACACTCACCCGGTTCTTGGCACTGTGGCTCTTTTGAATTGTCATCGGATCGTCTTTCCGTTGCGCTTCGGAGGACCGGATCGTGTGGATGATTGGTCGGTCGCCGACTGGTGCGATCAATGCCACCGAAAGAAAGGCCTAGTTGTTTGGCCGGATTTGCCGCGGCTGACGGCGGAACATCCGCAGGGTGAAGCACTCGCCGCCCTGTTGCTGGGCAAGATCGATGCGTTCGAGATTTGCCGCCTGGGCGATGCCCAATCGACCGCCCTGGCAGACTGGTATCGGTTGCTCGCTTGTGGCCGGCGTCTGCCGCTGATGGGAGCGAGCGGGAAAGACCGCAACACCGTCGCACTGGGCGCCGTTCGCACGTATGCTCGTCTGGAGCCGCAGCACGGATTTAGTTATGGTGCCTGGATTGAGTCCGTTCGTGCCGGCCGGACGTTCGTGACGGATGGCCCCTTGCTGGCATTCGCGGTGAACGGGCACGAACCCGGCTCCGTACTGTCTCTGGCTGGGGAAGGCGCGACAGTGCGCATCCAGGCCGAAAGCCGTAGTATGACGCCGTTCGCTCGGCTGGAATGTGTGTACAACGGTGTGGTCGTCGCCGCCGGCGAGACGGTCGGCGATGGCACAGCAGCAATGATCGAAGCTGATGTGCCGATTTCCAGTAGCGGTTGGCTGGCGGCGCGCTGCCTGCGAGACGGAAACGACTCCGCTGTCCGTGCTCATACTTCGCCCGTGTACGTGGAGATGGAGGGTCGGCCCCTGCGCCCAGAGGCGGACACGACGGCTCCGCTGCTTGATGTCCTCGATCGCACGCTCGTCTGGATACAGCGGGAGGCGAGCTGCCCCAAAGAACAGCATCGCCAGCAATTGATGCAGACCTTGCAAGCCGCACGAGAGGAGCTGTTGCGGTGCGGTTAGATTCGTCCGAGCCGCGCCACGGAGCGCAGCGGAGGAAGCGGCCGATCCCACGCCGCCGCTTCCTCCGCTGCGCTCAGCGCGCGGCTCGGACAGGTTCGTGTGAAGAGGGAACGTTGTGCCGCGCCGTTACCTTATTCTCATCTTGATCCCAACGGTCCTCATGACTGGAGGCACGGCGGGATACTACATTCTCGAAAAAGAATATTCCCTCTTCGACGCCTTCTACATGACGGTCATCACGCTGACGACGGTGGGCTATGAGGAGGTCCATCCGCTATCGCCGATAGGACGCATTTTCACGATTGTCCTGCTGCTAGTCGGCGTGCTGACGTTCTTCTACACGGTCACGGAATTGGTCCGCGTCGTCATCAGCGGCGAGGTCCAACAATTGTTCGGGAGACGGCGCATGGAACGCAGCTTGGCGGAAATGAAGAACCACATGATAATCTGTGGCTATGGCCGCATGGGACGGCACGTCTGCCGGGAATTCTCGCAGCGGGGACTGCCATTTGTCATCATCGATCGCCGTGGGGAGTTGCTGCGCGATTTCGATCTGGCCAACGGCATCGCCCTGGAAGGCGACGCTACTTCCGATGAGATTCTCAAGAAAGCCGGAGTCGCCCGCGCCCGCGCCCTCGTCACCGTGGCCGCCTCCGATGCCGACAATTTGTTCATCACCCTGAGCGCGCGCTTGCTCAATGACAAACTTTTCATCGTGGCCCGAGCTGAGGGAGAGCTGGCCGAGGAGAAGCTCCGCCGCGCCGGAGCCAGCCGGGTCGTCACGCCCTACGCGATCGGCGGCGCGAAGGTGGCGATGGCCGTGTTGCGGCCTGCCGTGGTCGATTTCATCGAGTTGGCCACCGGCACGGAGCATCTCGATTTGCAGATCGAGGAAACGCTGATCCAACCGGGCAGCAAGTTGGCCGGCGTCACGCTCCTGGCCAGCGGGCTGCGTCAAGATCTCGGCGTCATTGTTGTCGCCATCAAAAAAGCGAATGGCCATCTCGTCTCCAATCCGCCTGGCGATGCCGTCATGGAGGCAGGCGACACACTCATCGCCCTGGGAGCGCGACAAAGCCTCGATCGCGTTGAGATCCTGGCCTGCCGCTCAGGATGACAAGGTGACAGGGTGACGGGGTGACAAGGTGCCAGGGTAGTTGCGAGGAGCAGCCCTCAGCGATGTTCCAGGCGGAATAATCCTAATCTTCGTCACCTTGTCACCCTGTCACCTTGTCACCCTGTCACCTTGTCACCCTGTCACCAAAGCGCGATGCGCGTCGTGGTCGATTCCATTACTTGCCAGTCGCCGTTCGGCGGGTACAGTATTTGCCGGAATGTCGGCTATGGCCTTCTCCGCGTACAAAGGCGGAAGGTGGCCGCGCTTCATCCGCATGAGCATGCACCTGTGATGGAGACCAACCATGAAGCGAGCTGTCTGGCTGCGCAGGACCCTGTGGATCACCTTAGTTGCTCTGCTTCTGCTCGGGGGAGGAGGGCTATTGGCTCTGAGACTCTACCTCTCCTCGGCGGCCGCAACTCGGCAAGTCGCCGAACGACTGCAGGACATGCTCGGCGGACAGGTCGAGATTCAGGGTGCGCAAATTGGCCTGATCGGCGATAGCAGCGTGCGCGGCATCCAAGCGTTCGAGGAAGGCCGGCCGGACAAGCCCTGGCTGCGCATCGAGGATGTGATGGCCGATGTATCGGCCCTCAGCCTGTTGCGCGATAAATCTCCCGAAGACATCCAACTCCAAGGCGCCCGTATCACGTTACGATTTGACAGTGGTGGGCGCCTGCTCACCAAGCTGCCGACTAAGAAAAAAGGCGCGCCGGCCCGATTGCCCCTCATGCACATTGAGGACGGAGAGTTGACCTTCGATCAAGAGCATCGCTCGCCCATGATTATCCGCGGCGTCAACGCCCAGCTTACCTCCACGGAGAATGGATCGAAGCTTACGGGAACAGTCAACGATCCGTTCTGGGGCGACTGGAAGGCGAACGGCGATTTCAACAGCGACGGCAGTAAGGGCAGCCTCACGCTCGATACCGAAGAAGTCGCCGTCACCATGCAGAAGCTGAAGTCCATCTCGTTCGTGCCGTTGTCGGTTTGGGAGCAGGTCCACGTCGAAGGAACCACGCCGGCACAGGTGCTGCTGTACATGGAAACCAAGGGTGACAAAACCTCAGTGCATTATCGCGTCGCGATTTCGCCGCGCGATGGGCGCGTAGAGGTTCCGTCGATCGACTTGGTTGCCGTCCAAACCAGCGGCAAGGCGGTCGTCGCCGATGAAATCGTCGAGCTGGACAACGTACACGGCAAAACGGCCGGCGGTTCGATCACGACAAGCGGGAAGCTAAATTTCCACGATGAGCCGACGCGCCTGGCTTTCAAAGCCGGCGTGCAAGATGTGCTGCTTCGCGACCTGCCGCGCAGCTGGAAGATCCCCAACAACATCGAGGGTAAGCTGACCGGCTCGGCCGACCTCGTCGTGACGATCAAGCAGAGTAAGATCGAGACGTCTGGGTCGGGCGAAGGCGTGATCCGCGATGCCAAATGGGGCGGATTCTCGATTAATCGTCCGATCCGCCTGGCCCTCCGTTCCGACAAGGGACGTTTCCGCTTCCATCAGCCGGAGCCGGCGGGAGTCGCCGAGGTAAAGGACGGCGAAGTACGGACGCAAGCGCATTACCACAGTGCCGAGATGGAGGAGAGCGAATTCGCGGACAAGGACGATTTGCTTCAGAACGCCCCTGCGGAATTGGTGAACTTGCTCGGCCGCGGTATCAAGCTGGCAGCGGACGGCTTGGCCAAAGGCATCGACAAGGCCGCGAATACCTTGAATAAGCTCAAGCCGCCGAGCACACCCGGCGAAGCGCCGACGTATCTCGACGTGGATCTCAGTCTGCAGAACGTGGACCTCGTTCAGCTGGTGCAAAAACTGAAACTAAATCTACCCTACGCCATCGCCGGCCGCTTGACGTTCCAGGTCCACGCCTCGATCCCCATCAACACAGCGGGCGATTTGAAAGCGTATCGACTGCGCGGCAACGCCACATTATCGAGCTTCAATGTGGCTGGATTGGCGATGTCCAACGTCGAGACGAAGGTTCGCTACACCAATGGAGTACTCGATCTTGAAGACCTCAAGGGACAGATGCCCGCAACGAAAGACGCAAAATCACCTGGAAACTTCGATGGAAACGTTCGCGTGCAACTGGTTCCGCGCGGCGATTTGCAGGCGTCGCTGAAACTCGATCGACTCCCGCTTTCCACGCTTCTGAACGTGGTGCCGCAAATCGGCAAGCAAGTGACCGGCATCGTATCGGGCACGGTGCAGGCGCGAGCGCCTCTTATGGAACTAAGCAATCTCGCAAGCTGGCGCGGCGCGGCAAACTTGAATGTTCCCGACGCCCAAGTTTATGGCGTCCCCCTGCATGATGCTGCCGCGAGCCTGATCGTGGATGGGATGGGGGCGCGGCTCTCGACATTCAAGGCCGACCTTGAGGGCGCCCCACTAACAGGCTCGGGCGAATTGCAGCTCCGTGGCAATTATCCCTTCAAAGCCGAGGCACACTTGAGCAGCGGCGATCTGACGACACTCCATCGAATGCCGGCCGCGTTTCGTCCGCCCTTTGAGCTTAAAGGCCGTACTCAGCTCGATGGTACGGCGACTGGGACGTTGAAGCCGTTGATGTACGACACGAGCGGGAAGCTGAGGGCGCGCGACCTTGTGGTGGAGGGGTTCCAGATGGACAATCTTTCCTTCCGCTGGTCCAAGGACAATAACGATCTGAAACTTGATACCATCAAGGCGGACATGTACGGCGGAGAAATTACCGGCTCGGCCCGATTGCCACTCAGCGCCGACGCGCCCGGAAGTGGCGACTTACATATTCGCAATGTGGACGTGAAAGCGATGGCCAAGGCGTTGCCGTCCTTTCCGGTACAACTGGAAGGCAGGATTTCCGGCACGGTCAAAGGCAATTTGGCCGCGGCCGAAGGCGACAAGCCGCGCACCTGGACGAGCGATGTGGAAGTGACGGCACCGCAGCTAAAAGTGCAGGGCATCCCCGCCGAAAAATTGAAGGGCACTCTCGATTCGCGCGCGGGCAAAACCTCGTACAACCTCCGGGGCGAAACGCTCGGCGGAACATTCACCATCAAGGGCGATCTACCCACCGGGAAGGAAAAGGAGAAGCAACCACGGGAGGAGGGTCCAACTCTCGGCCCCCAAGCCCGGAGCGCTAACGACGGGTTTCGTGACCCGTCATTAGCGCTCCGGGCTTGTGCGTTTGTGGCCGACGAACCAATCGGGAAAGGACATTTTGAGCTGCGCGATGCCCGGCTTTCGCGCGTATGGCGTGCCTACAACATCACGGGCGGCCTGGCCCATTTGCGTGGCCGATTTTCTATCGTGCTCGATTACCGCCACATGGGACCAAATATGACGCCAATCGGCAATGGGTCCTTTCGCATCGACAATGTTCGATGGGACGATGAGTTGCTCGGCGATAGCTTGCAGGGGAGTGTCCGGCTAACGTCCAACAATTTTCAGCTTTACAATGTGACAGGCAGCGTGGCCGGTGGTCTGTTTCTAGGTCAATTCGTTTTCGGTCTCACCGCCAATCGCCGCGGTTGGTTCCAGATCGATTTGCAGCAAGCCGAGGCATCGCAGCTTCTCATGCCGCTGCCGGAGGTGGCTCGGCAAGTGAAAGGGCCAGTGGACCTGAACCTCCGCGGCAGCATCGGCCGCGAATGGGACGGCAGCGGCGGGGCCACGCTGGTGCGCGGCCGGATTTACGGCATGAACATCACGGAATGGCGCATTCCGATGTCGTTCAGCTTTTCACCAACGCAGGGCACTGGCGAATTGGCCGTTCGCGATAGCCAGGCTCGCCTCGCCCGAGGGCGGGCGCGCTTCGAGGGCACCATGAATTGGGGCAACGGTCTGCGCTTGACCGGCCTGTTGCTTTTCTATCAGGTCGACATGCGCACCCTGCTGCGAGACGCACCGGAGTTGAGTTCCTACGCCTCCGGCCGGGTCTCCGGTCGCGTCGATTTGGCAGGCAGTGAGATGCGTTCCCTCAGTGACTTAACCGCCGTCGTGCAGGCGAAAATGGAGCAGGGGCAAGCACTGCAAATGCCGGTGCTCCGGCAGATCACGCCCTACTTACGTCCCGGCGCCTCGTCGGCTACATTCCAATCGGGCGAGCTGAAAGGCCGCTTAGCCGGCGGCATCTTCCGCATTCAACGCGCCACGTTGGTCGGCGATTTCATCAAGCTACTCATCCTCGGCACCATTAATCTGGCGGGCAACCTCAACCTGGAAGTCACGGCGCAAACCGGCCTTTACTTCCTCAATCCGGCGCGGACTAGGGCCGTCAGTTCGCGTATCCCCCTCATCGGTGCCATTCCCCGCTTGGTGCTCTACGAGGCCAACTCGCTGTTGGCTCTCGCCGTTGTTCATCTGCGCGTCACCGGCACCGTTCGCGCTCCCGTCGTTCGCCTGGAGCCGCTGGTGACGCTCACCGAAGATGCGGTTCGTTTTTTCCTCGGTCGCGCCATCGGTCTTACCATCCCCAACCTCCCCTAGCTGCGTTTTTTCATCACTTCTGCTGTATCCCGCTCCTTCCGCGGTCGATAATGACAATGCAGCCATGGATGGCCTCCTTGAGTATCGGATTGCGCCGAGCAACTCGGCGCCGCATCCGTAAGGAAGCGGAGAGTCGGTCGAAGGAGGACCCATCGATGTCTCGATGCCTTACCCAGGGACGGGTTGTTCGCGTTTTCGCCGTCCTGCTTGTGCTTTGCGCCAGTTGTTCCTTCTCTTCCGGCTGCTCGAATCTCTTTGGCCTTACCCCCACCGGCCACCGCTTGACTGCCGAAGCCAAAGCGCTGCGTTCGGCGTATCCCGACCCGCTACCGTTGCCGCGCGAGCTGGATAAGCGAGTCGCCCCGCTTTTCGTCGTCGAACCGGGCGATGTGCTGCTGGTGCAGCCCGTCAATCTCGATTCACCGGTGCGTCTGCCGGGCGATCAGACAGTGCTTCCCGACGGCACCATCCAACTGGGTCGCTACGGACAAATCGTCGTGGCCGGCAAAACCATCCCGCAGATTGAAGCCGATGTGAAGGCCCAGATCGAAGCGCAGCAGAAAGACGCGGGACCGATCACTGTCCGCCTGGTCACGCGCGTCAGCAAGGTTTACTACGTTCTCGGCGAAGTGAACGCACCGGGCGCCTTCCCGCTCCAGGGACGCGAGACCGTGCTTGACGCGCTGTTAGCGGCAGGCGGTTTGAACGATAAGGCGTCGCGGAAATTCATCACACTATCGCGGCCGACACCACCCGATGGCTGCCGCGTCGTGTTGCCAATCTGCTACAACGACATCGTGCAAATCGGCGATACCTCGACGAATTATCAGATCGCGAACGGAGATCGCATCTATGTTCCGACTCGCGGCTGGGATGATTGCGGCCGCAATAAAGTGTGTCCGCCGTGCGGCCGTCCGCAAACGCCGTGTCCTGCTCCCGAGGGATGTCCCGCGGGAATCTCCAGCCCCATGCCGTCCCCGCAGCCGTTCGCACCCTTCCAACAAGAAGAGCCGCGACTATTAGGAAGGGAGTTGCCCTCGCTCCCTAACGGTCGCGGCTCGGCATCGTCGGCTGCTTCGACTCAATGATTGAACACGTCATCACCCAAGCCGACGTTGAGCCGCATGTTGGCGAAGCTATAGACCTCGACGAGTTGGCCAGAATCGCCGGCCTGGCGCGGCCAATCGTAGAACTCCAAGCGTATCGGTAGGTGCGTTTCCTTGTCGAAATAGACCACATCGCGGTAATAGAGGAAATGGCCATTGCCATTGTCGGGGTGGATGGTTTCGACGCGCGTGCAGCGGCGACGGTTGTATTCGTATTCGGCGACGCGAACCTGTGTGGTCAGATTCTGGCGGCGCTCGTTCTCCCAGGCGCGAGCGAAACGCTCGATCATGTTGCCGATGCCGGCCTCGGTAATGCTGCGCTTGCTAGTCTGCCGGGCGCGCGGATCATTCGGATCGAGCGAGACGAAACCGGCAAACGAACCGAGGACGCCTTTGGGACGGACGCGCATCTTGCCGTCGTTGCGGCCTGCCACGTAGCAAACTTCCTGTCCGGCCTCGGTGCGCGGTTGGATAAATCGCAAATAAACGCTGAAGGGCTGCGTTCGCACCTTCATTTCCATGACCGCATCCGCATTTGGCAGCACGCCGTTGATACGCTCTCTTTTGATGAGCAGGCAGGCGTAATCGCGCACGTTCTGATACGCTTGCTGCGCTTCGTGAATGAGACGAACCGGCTCGTCCATCGGCGAAGCCTGCTGTTGCGGAAGGGACTTCGTGCTCGCCGGGTCCATCGGCTCAGGCGCGGACGGTTGGGACGGAGGCGGAGCGGAGCTAGGTGGTTGACCGGCGCCGAGCAGAACCAAGCCCAGGACGCCCAGCGCGCCATAATACCACCAGCGGCGGCCCCAAGGAGAATGTGGAATCCGGCCCGTGAACATGATACCTCCCAAGTCCATAATCTGAGCCACGGCCGTAAGGAAGCGGTAGCCAAACCGCTTCCTTACGGTCGCGGCTCACCCTCTTTGCAGATGTCGTGCCATCGACTGAGAGAGTTTGCTCGATTGCCGCGCTGCGAATTGGAAACGCTCGAATGCCAGCAGGTTGCGCTGATTTACGCTTCCTTGTTCCCAGTCTCGGTGTGACTGCGCACGCTGCCGCCGCCCGCGCGCTCTGTGTATAATTTACATGGCGCTTGCAATTCGGTGAAAAAAAGAGACGAAAGATGGAGAAAATAGCGACGCGAATGCCGGTGCAATCCGCCTTCCTGTCGTCTTGAGGGAAATGCGAATTATCTCTGTTATCGGAAAGAGAGAACTATGACGGCGGCCCTCCACATCCGCACGCTCGTATCGATGCCGTTTGAAGAGAACACCTACGTGGTTTGGCTTCCCGGATCAACCGAGTGCATCGTCATCGATCCGGGATTGCAGCCGGAGTTGATCGAGGATTGTTTGCGCGAGGAGGGCTTGACCGTGAAAGCGATCCTGAACACGCACGGCCACGCCGATCACATTGCCGGCAACGAGGCCATGAAACAACTCGCCCCCGACGCGCCGCTCATCATCGGCGCCAACGACGCGCGGATGCTGACTGACGCCGAGGCCAACCTGAGCGCGGGATTCGGCTTCGCCGTCCTCAGTCCGCCCGCCGATCGGACGGTAAAAGAAGGCGATACCGTCGAGGCGGCCGGACTGATGTTCAGCGTCCTAGACATCCCCGGCCACTCCCCTGGCCATGTTGTTTTCATACATCAGGGAGCACCGGTTCACGTGTTCGGCGGTGATGTGCTGTTTCGCGGAAGCATCGGCCGATATGATTTTCCCGGCGGCAACGGCCACCTGCTCCTCGAAGGCATCCGCCGCAAGCTCTTCACGCTACCGACAGATACCGTGGTTTATCCCGGACATGGGCCTGTCACCACGGTGGGACATGAGATGCAGACGAACCCGTTTCTCACCTGAGTAGCTGACCAAGGGTTCGAGCGGTCGCTTCTCACAAAAGTGTTTGGATCGGCATAGAACTGGGATTATACTGGCACGAGCATCGTTGGCGATCAGTCGTTCGGCCATCCCTCCGCACTCCGCTCGACGGAGGAATCGGCCATCGCGATCTCCCTGCGGGTGGAAGCTGTAGGGGTTTCCTCGCGTGCTCGCTATCTCTAGCAGGCTTGGCCCTTACGAGATTGTCGCCCCGCTTGGCGTGGGCGGCATGGGAGAGGTCTACCGCGCCCGTGATACACGCCTGGGCCGCGAGGTCGCCGTCAAAGTCCTGCCGGAAGCCTTTGCCAACGACTCCGGACGAAAAGCACGCTTCGAGCGCGAGGTCCGAGCAGTTGCGGCGCTGTCGCATCCAAACATTCTCGCTATCCACGACTACGGTATGCAGGGCGCGATCACCTATGCCGTTATGGAGCTTCTCGAAGGCGAGACACTCCGTGGCCGGCTGGCCAGGGGGCCGCTGCCGTGGCGGGAGGCGGTCGAGATCGGCGCGGCCATCGCTGACGGGCTGGCTGCTGCTCATACCAAGGGCATCATTCACCGCGACCTAAAACCGGAGAACCTCTTCTTGACGGCGGACGGCCGGGTAAAAATCCTCGATTTTGGCCTGGCGCGAGTCGAGCCGACGGCCTGCGCCCAGGAGGAGACTGGACCTTACGTACCCTCTCCAACGGACTCCGGCACGGTCCTGGGCACGGTTGGTTACATGTCTCCCGAACAGGTTCGTGCGCAACCAGCTGACTCCCGCAGCGACATCTTTGCCTTCGGCTGCGTCCTGTACGAGATGGTTACGGGACGGCGCGCCTTCCGCCGCGAAACGAGCGCGGAAACCATGACGGCGATCCTACACGATGAACCGCCGGCCCTGGCAACATCAGCTCACCCGCTCCCAGCGGAACTGGGGCGGGTCATCCGTCAGTGCGTCGCGAAAAATCCAAACCAGCGGCTTCAATCGGCCCGTGATTTGGCGCTTGGTTTGCGCGCGACGGCGAGCGATCCCGCACTTCACCGCATGTCGGCGGGTCACCCTTTCTCTTGGAGGCTCATCGGCCTTATTGCAGCCGTACTCTTGATCGGAGGGATCGGCGCATCGGTGTACTTGCTGACAAGAGGCGGAAATCGTGCCAACAACGGCAAGGCCGCGGAAGAGGGCAGAGTGTTCAAAGCCGTCGCGGTCCTGCCTTTCGTTAACGACAGCCAGGATCCCAACCAGGAATATCTCAGCGACGGCGTAGCCGAAGGCATCATCGATAACTTGTCGCGGCTGCGCAAGAAACCCTTGCGGGTGACCTCCTTTAACGTGGTTTCCCGTTACAAAACGCAAACGCTCGATGCTCGCAGGATTGGCGACGAGCTGAAAGTCCCTGCGTTGCTCACCGGGAAGGTCATGCTAAATGGTGCCGACATCACGATTCATGTCGAGCTGGTGGACGTTGCGGATAGTAGTCGAATTTGGGGCAATAAATACGTCAGGAAATTTACGGATCTTCAGTCGGTGCAGGAAGAGATAACGCGTGACTTGGTGGAGAACTTGGGGTTGGTGTTAAACACCGAGGAGCAACGACACCTGGCAGAACGCTCCACCAAGAACCCGGAGGCTTTCCGAGAATATCAGCTGGGGCTCTTCCACTATAACAAATGGACCGAGGCAGGAGTCCACGAGGCGATAAAGCACTTCCAGCGTGCAATCGACATCGACCCTAACTTTGCCCTATCTTACTCCGGCTTGGCCGGCTCTTATATCAATCTGGGATTCTTTGGATACGTTCGACCCAAGGTTGCTGCACCGAAAGCCAAGGAAGCGGCACAGAGGGCATTGGAGCTGGATCGAACCTTGGCCTATCCGCACGCTGTGTTGGCCATGCTTAAGTTCGGTTTTGACTACGACTGGATGGGGGCGGAGACCGAATTCAAGCACGCCATCGATGTGAACCCTTCTGATGCGATAGCTCACTGGTGGTATGGACTCGCCCTATCCCTGATCGGTCGATCTCAAGAGGCGTTGTCACAGTATGATCAAGCTCTTGCTCATGAGCCGGCTTCATTGATGATCAACACTATGTACGGACATGCCTTTTTCTGTGCGGGCAAGTACGATCAGGCGATCGAGCAAAGCAGGAAGACGCTTGCTTTGGATCCAAATTTCAGCGAGGCACATAGGATTCTCGGCCTGACCTACCTGAAACAGGGTAGGCATGACGACGCCATAGCGAGTTCCAAAAAAATGTAGGTGTAGGCACCTCCCAGAGCCTGGCGCTTTTAGGACACGCCTACGCACGTTCTGGAAAGGAAACGGAGGCGAAGAAGATTCTCGATGATCTTATAGGTTTACGAACGGAGGGCTACACATCGGCTTACGGGCCGGCACTGATTTATTCAGGGCTTGGGCAAAAGCAGATGGCCTGCGAATGGCTCGAAAAGGCTTATGAGGAACGCGATAATCACATGACGGACCTCGAAACAGATCCCTGCTTCGAGAATCTGCGGACAGTGCCACGTTTCATCCAGCTCGTGCAGCGCGTGGGACTTTTTCCCAAGGCCATGACGCGGAAGCAAAACCCTCCTTCGATCGCCGTCCTGCCTTTCACGAACATCGGCGGCGATCCGAAGACCGAATACCTCAGCGACGGCGTGGCCGATCAGATCATCAACAGCCTCTCTCAAGTCCGCCGCCAGGATCTCAAAGTCCGGCCCTTTACGTCCGTCGCCAGGTACAAGGGGAAGGAATTCGACTCAAAGGCCTTCGGCCGGGAATTGAACGTGCAGATGCTCGTGAAGGGCACAGTGCGGCAGCAGGGGGAAGACATCACGGTCAGCGTGGCAGTTATTGACGTGCATGAAGACAACCAGCTCTGGGGGCATTCGTATACGGACAAGCTCGGAGCGATTCTCAGTTTGCAGGACCAGATCGCCCACGATATCGCCGTGAATTTGCGCCTCCAGTTAACAAGTGAGGAGGAGAAGCGTCTAACCAAGCGCTACACCTCTGATACAGACGCTTATCTCCTTTATCGCAAAGGGCGACATGCCTGGATCATCAGGACCGAAACACGGTTGAAGCAGAGCATCAACTACTTCAATCAGGCGATCGAGAAAGATCCCGACTACGCACTGGCTTATGCCGGGCTGGCCGATTCTTATAGTTCGCTCGGCTACTGGGGTGGCCTGTCTCCTAAGGTCGCCTTCCCGAAGGCGCGGGAGGCGGTGGAACGCGCCCTGGCGCTCGATAAATCGTTGGCCGAAGCACACACCTCGCTGGGTTACATCAAGCTGCATTATGACTGGGACTGGCCGGCGGCCGAGGCGGCATTCCAGCGGGCCATCGAAGCGGACCCGAAGCTGGCCAGTGCATACCACTGGTATTCCCACGCTCTAATCGTGATGGGTCGGGCGGAGGAGTCGCTCGCCGCCAGCAAACGGGCTCTGGAATTCGATCCACTCGAACGCAATATCACCATGCACCTGGCTCACCATTATTACTATTTCCGGGATCACGACCTCGCGATCGCTCACTTACGAAGCGTGCTCGAGTTGGAGCCGGCGTTTCTCTATGCTCATGGCTTGCTGGCGATGGCCCTTTTAGCCCGCGGGGGACGTGATGCCTCGGATGTTCAGAAGTCGAAGTACGCCGAAGCCGTTGCGGAAGCACAAGCTGCCGCGATAGGGCAGGACCGGCCGGCAATGGTCGCGATCCTCGGATACGCCTATGGGATGGCTGGCAATAAGCGTGAAGCACAGAAGATACTTGATCAGTTAACCGACCTGTCGAAACGGAGGTATGTCTCTCCCTACGACCTCGCCATCGTTCATGTAGGACTTGGCGACAAGGATCGGGCTATCAAAGAACTTCGAAGGGCCTACGAGGAACGCTCTCCGCATTTGGTTTTGCTCAAGGCCGAACCGGTCTTCGACAGCCTGCGCTCCGACCCGCGTTTTGCCCAAGTTCTGAGAGACATGAAGTTGCTGCGGTGAAACACGTGCGGTAGCCGCAGGAACCTGCTTTCGTAGTCGCAGTATGGAGAGGCAAGAGGTCGGGAGAGGTAACGGCAACGAATTCGCAGTTTGGCCGCGACGTGCTATTTCGCGGAAGCATTGGTCGCAATGATTCTCCAGGCGGCAACGGCCACCTAGTGCTCGAAGGCATCCGCCGCAAACTCTTCACGCTGCCGACGGACACCGTGGTTTATCCGGGACATGGGCCTGTCACCAAGGTGGGGCGGGAGAAACAAGCGAACACTTTTTTGGGATAAGGTTCCTTACGTCGATCCGCGTCTTTACGGGGACGCCGCTTTCGCGTAGAATCCCGCATAGATATTTCAGTCGTTAGGGAAGGCAGCAAAGCTAAGGTTTAGGAGAGGTGGCTGAGTGGCCGATAGCGCCGGTTTGCTAAACCGGTGTCGGGGTAACACCCGACCACGGGTTCGAATCCCGTCCTCTCCGTTTTTCTTCCCGCTTCAAACACCGATCACCTATCGATTTCTCCCATGACGATATCGATGCTGCCGACGATTGCCGGCACGTCGGCAATCAAACAGCCGCGGCAAATCTCGTTCGTAACGCTGAGATTGCAGAAACTCGACGAGCGCGCCCGCACGCGCAGCGGCACGACTCCCTTGCCCGGCGCCCCGACCACGTAGAAACCCATTTGGCCGCGCGGACACTCCGTCTCGCGACAGGCCTCGCCAGCTGGTAGATGACGCGGCGGCTCAATGCGATGGGAGCCTTGAGCACTGGGATAGCGATCCAGCGCTTGTTCGCAGAGGCGGATGCTCTCTACTACCTCCAGCATGCGCACCATGAAACGGTGCCACGCATCGCCGATGACCGTTCCGGAAGGCGCGCGCCAGCCCCAGCGATCGTCAAAAGGAGGCACCACCACGTTGAAATCGTAGGTCTCGTAGCCGCAATACGGCTCGATCTTGCGCAGGTCCCAATCCGGATCGCCTTGCCGGCGATCCAACGAGCCGCGCAGCATCGGGCCGCTACACCCGTTACGGATTGCCTCATCTTTCGATAAAACGCCGATGTTTGCTGTTCGCTTGACGAAAATGTGGTTGGTCGTCAACAGCGCGTGATATTCCGGAATGCGCGGCTTCAAATAGTTGAGAAAATCACGGCAGCGCTCCACCCAGCCGGGCGGAAGGTCGTCGTGAACTCCGCCGATGGTGATGTAACTGTATGTTAAACGCGCGCCGCATACTTCCTCGAAAAGATCAAGGATCATTTCACGTTCGCGGAAAGCGTACAGAAACGGGCTGAACGTGCCGAGATCGAGTCCGTAGGCGCCCATGCCGACGAGGTGGCTGGCGATGCGATTCAGCTCGGCGATGAGGACGCGGATGACGTTGGCCTTCTCCGGCAGCTTCATTCCACACAGCTTCTCGACAGCCAGCGAGTAGCCCAAGTTCATGTTCATCCCGGCCAAGTAATCCATCCGGTCGGTGTAGGGGATGAACTGAATCGGCGTCACGTTCTCGCCGATCTTCTCGGCGCAGCGATGGAGATACCCCAGGTGCGGCGTTACTTCGGAGATGACCTCACCGTCGGTGCGCAGCACCAGCCGGAGCACGCCGTGCGTGCTGGGATGTTGTGGTCCCATGTTGACGAGCATTTCGTCAGTGCGAACGTCGAACTCGACGACGGTTTGATCTTGTCTGCGTTCGGGAGGTGCGACGGTGGCCATGAGGTATTCTCCTATCAACCACGGATTACACGGATAAGAAAACCAATTCTTCCTTCTCCGCGTGATCCGTGTAATCCGTGGTTAGCTTTTGTCAGCGTCCACGGATGCCATGATACTCCAGTGGATACTCGTAATCCTTCCGCAACGGATGGCCCACCCAATCGTCCGCGAGCAAGATACGCGTCAGTTCCGGATGGCCCGTGAACCATACTCCGGACAAATCATAGACCTCGCGTTCGTGCCAGTTGGCGGCGGGCCACATCGAAGTGACGGAGGGCACCTCCGGCAATTCGCCGGGTTTATTGTCCTTCCAGCGGGGCAAGATCACCTTGACGACGAAGCGATGGCGATGGAGAAAGCTCGACAGGTGATAGACGACTTCCATGTGTGGATCAAAGCCGGCCTTGGGTGCTTTCTTCGGGTCCGGCTCCAGGTAATCGACACCGCTGATACAGTTCAAAATGTCGAAGTGCAAACGGTTGTCTTCCCGAAGGAACCGGCATGCCTCAAGCAAATCGGCGGCATCCACGACAACGAATGGATCGATGGCTTCGAGATTCTTCGACTTGATGCGCGAACCAAATTGCTGTTCGAGAAGGGCGGCAATCTCAGCGGCGGTCATGCGTTTCGTTCCTCAAATAAACCGCCAAGAAGTCAAGGGAAGTAAGAGAGAAAGAACAAGGGAGCAATGAATCGCTCAAGATATCGACCTTCTCAACTGTTCTTCTTTCTCTTTCTGTCCTTGTCATCCTTGGCGTCTTGGCGGTTAGTCTTTTATGCCTTAGCAGGGGCGGCCAATTCCTTGTTTTTCTTGGCAAAGGCGTTCTGTTTTTCCAACGCCTTGACGGGGTCGGGATCGCTCAATTCCGGGGGTAGCAGGGTGTAGCCGGTTCGTGCCGGAATGGGGACCGTCAGCGGTTGACCGTGGGTCAAGTCTTTCATCGCCCGGACTTTGTCCTGAATGCGCATGAGACCTTCGAGCAGTGCTTCCGGACGCGGCGGACAGCCGGGCACGTAGACATCGACTGGTACCACCAGATCGACGCCTTTGACCACGTTATAGCCGTACTTGTAGTACGGTCCGCCGCCGCAGGTGCATGCGCCCATAGCGATGACGAACTTCGGATCAGGCATCTGGTTGTAGAGGCGGCGTACGCGGCTGGCCATCTTGAAATTGACGGTGCCCGCCACAATCATGAGATCGGCCTGGCGCGGAGTCGCTCGGAACGCACCCGCGCCGAAGCGATCAATGTCGTAGCGGGAGGCGCCGGTGGCCATCATCTCGATGGCGCAGCAAGCCAAGCCGAAAGTCATCGGCCACATGCTCGACTCGCGCGCCCAGTTGATGGCTTGTTCCAATGAGGTCGTGATAACGCTTTCTTCAAAACGGCCTTCCAACCATCCCATTTATGAAATCTCCCCCCACGAAGGGTCTTAACGCTGAGCCGCGACCGTAAGGGAGCGGTTTTGAAACACCATTCCCTTACGATCGTGGCTCAGTTGTCATCATCAAGAATGAACCACGTGTTCGGCCGCGGGCGCCGGAACCTATTTAGGAATCGGCGCGGGCGCCCGTGAGCTAGGTAACGCCTCGCCGGTCGAACGTTCGGCCGCCAAACTGCGCACCCAGGCCAAATCGCCGCGATGCCACAGATAAGCGAAGCCAACCAGTAGTACACCGAAAAACACGGCGATTTCTCCCAGCGCCAGCCAGGCGAGGGAATGCGCTTGTTGTCGCGACTGCACAAGGAGGTTCTCATTCAATTCCAGATTGGCCAAATCCGTTCTTTCTCCCTGGGCTAAATTGTTCCCGGCTGTCCGTTGCTTTTCCTTCAACTCTTTCAGCCGATCCACTGTCTCAGGCTTGGTTCCTATCAGCTCGTTATGCTTATCGGAATAGGTGCTGCGGCTCGATTCCGGCATCAGATCCCAGGCAAGCTCCGCCGTCTCCTTGTAGTCCCCGACACTTTTTGGCTCGCTGACCGCGGCCAACGAGTTCGCTTTGCCGAACACGACGGCCCAGGGGAAAAAGAACGCAACCTCAACATCGAAAATAACGAACAAGAGCGCGACCACGTAAAAGCGCAAATCGAACTGAATCCAGGAGCTGCCGATGGTCGGTTCGCCGCACTCGTAGATGGTGCGCTTCGCGGGGTCCGGCTTGTTTGGGCGAATGATCTTGCCGGCCATCAAGTGGACGAAAATGAAGCCGATCCCGACGGCCACGAACAATAGCAGATAAGCAGCAAGGGGAGTCATGCACATTATCTCCAACCCGAGCCGCGCACGCAGCGCGGCGGAGTGAGCGGTAGATGTGGCCGCTTACTCCGTCGCGCTGCGTGCACGGCTCGGCAACTCTTGTCGCCCGGCGAAACCGGCATCCAGCTCGTGCCAGTGAGCTACCTCGGGTTCGCCCAGCCGCCAGCACAGATAAATCGGCCGGCCGTTCATTAGACTAGGAAAATCGACAAGGCCAATAAAGTATTCCTTCAGCTCAACCCCGAGTTGTCCCAACTCGCGGACATATCCTTCCATCTTCTCCTGCCCACGCTCCAGCTCCGCCTGCACTTGTTGAAGCTCTTCGTCATGGGCATCGCTGAGACGGAAGCGGTCGCCGGGTTTTAGCCGATTTAGGCGTTCGTGACGATCGCGAAGATCGTGGGCCAATGCGGTGATGTCCTGCACAATGGCCCGGACCAAAGGCAACGTGTTATTTGCCTCGGCCACGGTGAAAAATCGTTTCCCGGTTTTGGGTGCCGCCATCTTTCTACCTCCTCCCGCTGAACCGAGCGACAGTCTAGGCGAGTGAATGGGAAGGACAAGGCTTCCAATCCGAAACAAGAGGTAGGAATCGTTCCTTTGCATTCATTATTGTAAATCGTTCCACTGCTTTTACCAGCGCCTCTGTTCGCGCTCATTTCTTCGCGGCTGGCGCCGGATCGGGCGGTTTGGTCCACACCGGCTCAACTTGGAGCTTGGAGGCGGCCACCGAAGTCGGATTGAGCGTTGCCTGCCCCCAGGCCACCTCCAACGGCAGCTTGGCGAAATCGACGATGCAGCCGTCGCGGCTAAAACAGCTTTGATCGTGCGTCGAACCCATGAAAATACAATCGACCGGACATGGATCGACGCATAAGGCGCAGAACATGCACTTGGTATAGTCGATCTTAAAGCCGTTGACGCGGAACCCTTTGCCGACCGGATTCTTGATCTTCTCGATGTAAATGCAATCGACCGGGCAAGCGCGAGCGCATTTGTCGCAGCCGATACACGTGGTCAAGTCGAAGCGATGAAAGCCGCGATAGCGCGGCTTGACCGGCACCGGCAGTTCCGGATACTCGAAGCGTTCGGTGAAGGTTTTGCGCCGGTAGGTTTGCAAGAAATACCACAGGGTAATGTACATCCCCTGGGCAACTGTTTTGACGGCGATGATGATATTTCGGAACCAGACGCGCATGGCAGTCTCGTGGAAGGGCGCTGATCGGCGGATGGTAAGAAACCCACATCTTCGATTCTATGCCGCGACAATCCGGGTCGCAAGGGAGGCGAGGAATCACCCGTATGACTAGATGGCCGATTCGTGAAATGATACCCTGAGAATCGGTGAAGTCATCTATCATTCGTTGGTTGGGTTGTTTCGATGCGAGGATCATCGAGCGTTCTTCTCTGGATCGTGCTGTTAGTGACTGCCGTCCGCGCCCCGGTTTTTGGCAGCGTCCAGGATCCATCAGACGATGACGAACCGTACATGCCCGGACTTGTGGCGCGTTTCCAAGATGAGAAAGCCCATATCGCCGTGCGGCTCGATCCTCAGCTCGCGTTCCATTGGGGGCAGCTGCCGCCCGATCCCCGTTTGGCGGCGGGAGAGTTCCAGGCGCGTTGGAAGGGCCATCTGCTTACCGCCGCGCGCGGCGATCATCGTTTCTTTGTCTTTGGAACCGGCGAGATCGAGTTGAGAATCGCCGGCAAAGTAGTCATAGAACGGCAGAAAGTGCGGAACGGTTGGTTATCGTCGAATGCAGTTTCGCTCACCGCCGATTACCACGCGCTGGAGCTGTCCTTTCGGCGAACGGACAAGGATGCTCGTTTGATGTTGTTATGGTCTGGTCCGGATTTCGGGTTGGAGCCGGTCTCGCCGCGTTTCCTCTTTCATCCGCGCGAGAAGCATGTCGAAGGCGATTTCGAGCGCGGCCGGCTGTTGGCGCATGTGCTGCGCTGCGGCCGCTGCCACGGCGAGGAGCAACCAACCTCACCAGCCCCGGCGCTGGATCGTCTCAGCGGCAACTTATCTCGCGATTGGCTGGTGCGCTGGTTGACGAACAACGAGAAAGCCGGCGACGAGCGCACTCTGCGGCGGATGCCTGTGTTCGGTCTGTCCGCGATGCAGGCGGACATGATTGCGGATTGGTTGTTGACAGCGCGAGAATCCGAAGTGGGACGGGCCGCGGAGCGGCCGGACGTGCGTTCCCACGCGGAGCGTGGGAACGAGAGTGCCAGGACGGGTGAAAGATTATTTGTGTCGCTCGGTTGTTTGGCGTGCCACAGCTGGCGCGAACTGGGCGCGAGTGGCTGGCTGGGCGGCGGCGACCTTACGCACATCGCGGACAAACGCCCTCCGGGTTTCTTCGCTGCATGGCTCGCGGAGCCGGCCCGCCTGAACCGCGATCATCGCATGCCCATCTTCCAATTGTCGGAAAAGGAGCGAAAATCCCTTGCTCTATTACTTGCGGAGCAGAAATCGGACGCCACGCGGATCGTCCTTCCCTCTCGCTCCCAGGCTTCGTGTGGGAGCGTGAGGGAAGGACGGAAGCTCACCGAGCAATTCGGCTGTGCTTCCTGTCATCGGATGCCCGAAGCCATTCGCCAGACGACCAGCCGAGCCGCGCCCCGGCTCAACGAGCGCAGCGATTGGGATCGCTCCTGCGTGGGTCTGCCCGATGCGACGAAACATCGGCCCGGTTATCGTTTGAACAGGGTCGATGCTCGGGCCCTTCGCTGTTATTATGCCGCTGCTCGCTCCAGCCGGCGCGATGGGGCCTATTTGCTGATGAAGCACAATTGCCTGGCCTGTCATGCCCGCGAGGGCACACGTGAGGCAAACTCGCTTCTGCCTCCGCTCTTGTCGGACAAACTCGCGGCTGTTGCCAAGCGTTATCCAGACCTGGCACCACAAGTGCCGGCCTTGACGCCGCCGGCCCTCAACAGCGTCGGCGACAAACTCATAGATTCAGCACTCTCTGAGGCCATCGCTCGCCACGGCGAACCACACCGCCCCTACTTGCGTGTCCGCATGCCGCGCTTTCCCTTATCCGACGACGACCTGCAAACTCTCGTGCACCATCTGATTGATACCGACCGCGTACCGCCCACTCCTCGGGGCGCTGACGCGACCCCGCTGGCCAAGTCGGCGCAACGAGATCGTTATCTGCTTGCCGGTGGCCGGCTTGTTTCCAGCGATGGTTTCGGATGCACCAGCTGCCACGCCGTCGGCCCTGTTCAGCCGGCTAACGATTCGCTCAACGCCCGCGGACCGGATCTCTTGCGACTGGAGCGCCGCATTCGTAGGCAGTGGTTCGACCGCTGGGTGAGAAATCCGGCACGGATCGTGCCGCAAATGGAGATGCCGTCGGTACAAATCCCCGTGGCCGGCGTGCTGGACGGCAAGCTCGACGAGCAACTGAACGCCGTCTGGCACGTCCTTAATCTCCCCGGGTTCCAGCCGCCGCTCCCTAATCCGATCCGAACGCTTCGCCATTCCGGCAACCATCGCGCGGCAGAGGCGATCGTTCTAACCGACACGCTCCAGCAGGGCGATCAAACGCGGATCAAGCCGTTCCTAACCGGCATGGCGAACCGCCATAATGTTCTTTTCGATCTAGAGAGCGGGGCTCTGGCGAAGTGGAGCGTAGGTGATGTCGCTCGCCAACACGCACGCGGCAAGACCTGGTTTTGGGAGCCGGCCGGCACGGTAATCGTCGATACTGGACTTACGCGGCCGGATTTGTCACTGATCCTCGACGGTCGCGAATTACCGGCGATTGCACTGGGCCAATTTCTCACGGAGGCGGATGCGTGGCAGACCGAGGGAGACCGTGTTTATCTGGAGTATCGCTTGAAGACCGAGGGCGGGAGACTATTCCGTGTTCGACGCAAGTGGACTCCGTCAAAGGCGGGGTTCATACAGGAACTCTCGATCGAAAGCATTCCCGCGGGAGCAAGCGTGCGGCTGGATCTGTTGAGTGCGGAGCGTGCGGCCAAGGCTAGCCGCACGGCGGATGGCCGCACGATTCGTCTGGGGGATCGATTCGGCAGTCGCATCCGGCTGGTCGAACCGGGCGATCAGAAATTCACGGAGGATTCGCAGAGCCTGCTCTTGTCTCCCGATAAAGTGGGCGCTATTCGGATTGTGCTTCGCTATGAATCCGAAATCCCAGTTGATCGCTTCCCCGAAGTTCCGCAAGCGCCTTCCATCGCGAGGAAGGGTGAACCCGTGGAAGTCGCTCCGGGTTTCCGCGGCGAACGTCTCCCTCTGCCGCCTGACATTATGCCCACCGGACTCGGCTGGCGTCCGGATGGCCGATTGGTCTTTTCTTCGTTGAAAGGCCAAGTTTTCGAGGCCATCGATACCGATCGCGACGGCACGGAAGATCGTCTGAATCTTCTCGTCGATGGCTTGCCGGCCCCTTACGGCGTCCACGCCGAGAAGGACTACATCGACGTTAGCGCTAAATACGCTCTCCTTCGTCTCCAAAATGTTGATAAACCCGGGCGGCGCATCGAAACTATCGCTTCCGCCTGGGGCTACAGCTCCGATTATCATGATTGGGCCGTCGGCTTGCCGCGCAACGTTCGCGGCGAGTATTTCCTTGGCATCCCCTGCCAACAAGATCATCGTTCGACTGCCGCCGCTCGCTTCCATGGCAACGTCCTCCTTCTGACGCCGCGCGAGCTTACCCCCGACGATCCACGACGATTCACTCTGACGCCGCTCTCTGCCGGCCATCGCTTCCCGATGGGCTTGGCGCTGGATCGAGCCGGCGAGCTGTTCGTCACGGATAACCAAGGCAACTACAAACCGTTCAACGAACTGAACCACGTTCGGCCCGGTAATCATTTCGGCTTCATCAATCACCTCAATCGCGGCAAACCGATTCCGCCGCGCACCCCATCCGCCATCGACATCCCCCATCCCTGGACGCGAAGCGTCAATGGCATCTGCTTCCTGTACACGCCGAAGGAGCTACGAAGCAGGATCGGTCACGACGCATTCGGCCCCCTCGAAGGCCATCTGATCGGCTGCGAATACGATACGCGCCGGCTGATCCGCATGACGCTTCAGCGCGTCGGCGAGACCTTCCAGGGCGCGGCCTACCCACTGAGCATCCCACCGAGCGAGCCGCGGCACGGGTTTCTCGGCCCGCTGGTCTGCGCCGTCTCGGCGGGCGGCGAACTGTACGTCGGCAGTATCCGCGATAGCGGCTGGGGCGCCGGCGCCAATGTCGGCGAGATCGTCCGCGTCCAAGTCCAACCCGACAAACTACCGTGCGGCATTGCCGAACTGCGGGCGATGCACAACGGTTTCTCGATCGATTTCTTCCGTCCCATCGACCGCGAATTGGCTGGACGATCGGAAAGCTACACGATCCAGTCGTATCGCCGCGAGCCGACTCCGGCCTACGGCGGCCCCGACCGCGACCGCCGCACCGAGAAAGTAATCGGCATCTCTGTTTCGAGCGATGCGCGACGAGTGGAACTGAAACTCGCCGAGATGCGGCCGGGGTTCGTGTACGAAATTCGGCTCAAGAACCTCACGCCAGGTGGAGGCGATTTCCATCCCGCCGAGGCGCATTACACGCTGAATGTCGTGCCGAGGTGAAAGACTGGCGGGCGTTTCAGCTGATGCTCGCCGGGAAAACGCTGCTTTCCGCGTAACATCTTTCCAAGTTATCGTTTTCTTGCCTTGACTACTCCTCGATCTCAGCTACATTGTTTTTGTTGCGACTGAATCTCAATATCAACAAGGAAAGGTTTCGCATATGACCCAGAACAACAACAGACGGAAGGCGTTCACTCTCATCGAGTTATTGGTGGTCATCGCCATTATTAGCATATTGATGGGTTTGCTCTTGCCCGCGGTGCAGAAGATCCGCGAGTCGGCTGCTCGGACGCAGTGCATGAACAACCTTAAACAGGTGGGCCTCGCCCTGCACAATTATCACGATGGCAACCAGGCGTTGCCTCCCGGTTACTTCTCGACCATGCCCTATCTCGATGGTGCGACAGATACCGCTCCCGGTTGGGGCTGGGGGGCGTTCCTCTTGCCCTACCTGGAACAGGGCAATGGCTACCAGCAGCTCAACTTCAAACAGCCCGTGCCGAACTCGCCGGCCATCCAGACGATGGTGAAAATGTACTTGTGCCCCTCGGACCAGACGCCGTCGGCAGCCTTCCCGGTTCCCGATGGCTTTGGCAATACGGTTTGCCAGGCGGCTCCCATCAGTTATGCCGCGTGTTGCGGCGGCGACGAATCGGACACCACAGACGCGACGGGTTTGGGCGTGTTCTACCGCAGTAGCCGGACTCGCCTGACCGACATCACCGATGGGACTAGCGAAACTATCCTCATCGGTGAACGTGCATGGGGGAACGCCAAAGGCGTCTGGGCTGGGGCGATTCCAGGCGGCGTGATCCAGCGAGGTTCAACGAACCCCTGCCAGCCCAATGTGCCCGGTGCCTCGTACCCGGCGGCCACGTTGGTCCTGGCGCACGCGCACGGCAACAATCCGCTCGTGGACGCCGACGGCAGCGCGGGCATGGATGATTTCTCCAGCAAACATACCGGCGGCTCGAACTTCCTGTTTGCCGATGGTTCCGTGCATTTCATCTTCACCATGCCTAGCGATAACCCGGACGGCAGCTATCCTGTCCTGGAGCTCCAGTTCCAGGCGCTGGGGACGCGCTCCAACGGTGAAGTGGTCGGCCTGACGGATTTAATGGGCAATTGAGGCGCGCGAGGGATTGCGATCATGAGACGTGTCCTTATTGTTCTCCTGCTGCTATCGCTCTACGGGTGCGGCAAAGTGCCGCCAACGACGAGGGTGAGCTATTGGGTTGAGGCGGTGCGCGCGCCCGATGCCAGGCTCCGCAAGAAAGCTGCCTTCACCCTGGGCAATCTTGGCACCACCGATCCGACAGTGGTGTCCGCGTTGCGGAAAGCGTTGACCGATGGCGATGCGGCCGTTCGCTCTGAGGCGATCCTTGCCCTTCTCAAGTGCGGTCCTGCGGCTGCGGAAGCGGTTCCCACACTCATCGACATGCGGCAACGCGATCCGAATCCCCAGGTTCGCCGCTACGCCGCGAAAGCCGTCGAGAAGCTCGCCAACTGAAAGGACGCACTTGCCAGGAAGGTCGGGGTCCGGTCTACTATCATATCCCTGGTTCCTGGTGATCGTGGATCCATTCCCATCGACGAGGAGTTGTCCCATGAAGCGATTGGTGTGTCTCATCGTTTCCGTGGCGGCCGGCTTAGTTTGCGGGTTGTACTTGAAGGCGGACGAGACGCCTGCTTCCACGGCTGATCCAGCGGCGACAAGTTTGTTGGCGGACGCACGTGCCGCCCGCGCCCTCTATCAAAACTTCCCCGGTTTCAGTGCCGACATCGAGGTCAATCTCGATGGCAGGGCGAGCCGCGGCCACGTTGAAATTAGCGACAAAGGCAAGGCCGCTCTCACGCTCGACAATGCCGAAGCTGCCAAGTGGGCCAAGAATACGCTCGAATCGATCATCGCCCATCGTCTCAGCAGCGGGCCGGATGAGGAAACGCCCTGCGCATTCGCCGACACTGACGAGCATCATCCTCTCGGTCGGGCCATTCGCGTGCTGAACGACGAATTCCACTCCAGCTATCGCATCCGCGATCGCCAGGTGATCGTGGTCAATCGCCACGTGCCCGGAGCGCGATTCACCATCACGGTGTTAAAGAACATCGTGACGAAAGAGAATAAGTTTCTGCCAGCCAGCTATGTCGTCAACACCTGGGATGCCAAGACGGATGCGCTAAGAAGCTCCGAGGCGCATCATCAGACGTGGCAGCGCATCGGCTCTTACGATTTGCCGAAAGAAACGCTGTCTGTCAAAGCCGCTGCCAACAAGCAGGAGTCGCGCAGCCTACAACTATCCCACATCCGCTTGCACTAAGCAGAACGACCCAAAGGACTCGCCAAGGACACCAAGTTCCGTTCCTGGTGTCCTTGGCGAGTCCTTTGAGCCCTTGCTGGAGCGTTCGTGGGCATCAATCCGATACCGCACCGACAGCACCGGTTTGCCCCATGAGGTAGCCGCGTAGATCACAGAAGATTTGGGTACAGACGTTACGCCAGGCAATGCTGGCGTTGAGGTCGGTTCCCGGAGAGCGGAAGGTTACGGTGATGCGCAGCTGATTGCCGCGCGAATCCTCGGCATGGTCCAGACGCAGTTCCATGTCGATGGTGTTGTTGCGACGCGAGATACCTAGCCAGGACATTCCCTGACGAGGGGCGGTATAGACGCTGCCACGGCCGCCGAAGCGAACGCGGATACAGCCGGGCACGCTTTCGATAATCTCGCCGCCAACATCGCCGATGAAGCCTCGCAGCTTATACTCGGCAATGCACTTTGGCATCCACGCTTGCAGGTGGTGAACTACGGCGAACGGATCATACGACGGGGATTTTTGGGGATCGGCATGGTCCTTGACCGGAGTGATGCGCACTGCCATCGTGCGATCGGCTTGTGACGAGCCGTCCGAGGACTCCCTCTCGGAATCTGGTGCGCTGGGTGGCGTCATCGCCTCAAGCGTTTCTTTGTTCGGAGCGAACGCCGCCCCATTCGCCGAGAGCGACAACGATCGCTGCGGGGTGCGCTCTACATCGGTTATCAGCGCGGCCTCGTACAATTCAGCCAACTCGCGGGCATTGCGCGGCCGATCGTCCGGATTCTTGGCCAGACAGCGGCGCACCACATCTTCCACCGCGGGCGGCACGTCGAGATTGTCGCTCTCGAAAGTCAAGGGCGGCGGATCTTCGGTGACATGGGCCAAAAGCAGATCCATCGTCGAACGGCCGGCAAACGGAAGCCGGCCTGCCAGCAACTCATAAAGAATGACGCCGACACTGTAGAGATCGCCGCGACCGTCCATCTCATCGCCGCGCGCTTGTTCCGGACACATGTAGCCCGGCGTTCCGACGGCGAACTCCGTGTGCGTCTGAGTGATCTTGGCGAACTGGTCCGGCGTCAGTAACTTGGCCAGGCCGAAATCCATGACCTTGAGCAGCTCATAGGGCGTATCGGGATCGACGATCATCAAATTGGACGGCTTTAAGTCGCGATGGATGATCCCCAAGGTGTGGGCGGCTTGGAGGACTTCGCAGAGTTGGTAGAGCAGTCGGCCGACCCGCGCCGGCGTGAGCCGAAGATTCTTTTGCAACAATTGATCGAGGGTGACGCCACGGATGTATTCCATGACGATGAACGGTCCCTGCGGATCGTTTAGGGAGGCATCGTAGAGGGTGACGGCATAAGGATGCTGGAAGCGGGCCATCAACAGCGTTTCACGCGTGAACCGCTCGCGGAACTTGGGATCGGCGGCAATGTGATCGTGCATGACCTTGATCACGACCTGCCGTCCTAAGTCGAGCTGGCGAGCCAGGTAAACGCGGCCCATACCGCCTTCGCCAAGGAGGCGAATGGTTTCATACCGCCCCATGAAAACGCGGCCAAGCATGGAGTATCGTCCGCCCATCCCGAGGAGTTGGGTATCTCTGCCTGCAACAAGTGTAGGTCACAAAATGCAGTTCTGAGTTTCAAGTTCTGAGTTCTGAGTTCCAAATGCCGCGCTCCGAACGAAAAACTTCCTCTTTCGCCCTATTCGGAACTCAGAATCTGGAACCCAGAACTCGGACTCGTCGACCTTCGACACGCAAGCGCCCCTGCGCAAACCATTGGATCGCTTGAGGATATGCCTCGCATTCCGCGGCAAACACACGGGCTGCCAGGCTCTCCGGCGTATCGTCGTCCATGACCGGCACGACGCGCTGCGAAATGATGGGACCGTGATCGTACTCATTATCCGCGAAGTGGACGGTGCAGCCGGTCACTTTCACGCCCCTCTCCCGTGCAGCGCGATGGACCGCCAGTCCGTGATAACCCTTGCCGCAAAAGGCCGGGATCAAGGCCGGATGGATGTTCAACACGCGATGGCGGAAGTCATCGGGGATGTGCAACAGCTGGAGGAAGCCGGCCATGCATACGAGATCGACGTCCGCATCCCGGCAATGCGCGAAAATGCGGCGGCTGAATTCTTCGCGCGAGGAACAAGAGGAGCGCTCGACAACGAAGGTGGGAATGTTGGCCTGACGCGCCCGCGTCAACCCGAACGCATCCGCTTTGCTTGAGACAACGACGGCGATCTCCGTGCGCAACATTCCCCCGGCGATGCGGTCGAGGAAGTTTTGCAGGGTGGTGCCGCTGCCGCTAATCAGGACGGCCAAACGGATAGGATCGTGCATGAGTCCCTCGTGATGCGTTGATGCCGGCGCTATCGAATACGCTTCCCACGTGATAGCATAACAGCCGCACCGCCAATGGCGAACAGATACACCGAAGGAAGCGCAAGCGATGATCTTCGACTGGTGGCAACGCAAACCGTCGGCCCGCCAAGATCGCAAGCCGACCAGCGAGCCGAGGACGAGGCCGCCTCTGGAGCCTCGCCCCGCGCCGCCGGAACCAGGGCCGGAGAACGGCACCGATATTCCCGACCTCCGTGCTGTGTTGCTGGAGCTTGTGGCCGACCGCGCCCGCCTGCGCCGCAATCGCAGCCTGTTCCAAAAGGAGACGGAGCGCTTCGAATCAGTTCTCGATCCGCTGCCGGGCTGGCTGGTGGAAATGTACAATCTCACGCCGTCGCGCCGCCGAGACATTGCTTTGTACTGGGCCAAACGCTTGCAGCTGACGCAGGAAGGGAGCGAGGGCAAACGCTTGTGGCTCGACCTGACGGATACGGGCCGAAACTGGCTGGCGCAAACCGTTGGCGAACAATACGCCACCATCTACCACCGTCTGCGCGAGACGGATCGTTCGGATGATCCCTTTTATTACTGGGGCCACGAATTTGACGATGGCTGGTTCCTGGGCGCCGCCGTCTCCTCGGTGCTCCTGAGAGCAGGTCAGCGCAATCGAGACGATTGGGGAGTACGGTTGACGTTGGAAGACCGGCAGCCGTTGCGTGACGCACTCTACGCCGCGTTCGCCGAATTGCCGATGGGCGTTTTCCACCGCTTCGACAATTTCACGGCCCACACTTGTTACGGCTCGTACAATCCGCTGCTGTTGGGCCGACGCTCGGATCAGGTCCGAATTCGCGTCTCAGGGCGCATAATATCGCCGCGTGTCGAACCGCTGTATGAAACAGGCCGCCATCTACTGGGCCAGCTGGTCAGCAATCGTCTGGTCTCGCTGGGCTGCCTGCAAGCCGGCCGCGACGCAGACGGCGAGTTGCTGATCGCCCGACGACCGCGATTGGATTCGTACTTCGGCCGCTCCGTTCCCAAGGAACCTGATGGGACCGGCGTCTCGCCGGGTGGGACCGGCGTCTCGCCGGTCGTAGTCGTGCAGCCGGATTTCAGTGTCCTGGTCATCGGCATGGATCAATCCCCGTTGGCGGAGTTGTTGCCCTTCTGCGAGCGCGTCCGCGAGCGGAGCGGCCCCGGTGCGGCGACGCTGCGCCTCACGCGTGCCTCGGTCATCAAGGGTGCCGTAACGGGATTGTCGAGCGCGTCGATGCTAGAACGTTTACAGCGTCATTGCAGCAAGCCCCTGCCGAAGAATGTGAGCCACGAGGTGCGTGAATGGGCTAATTGGGTGCGTTCGGTGTCCACGGAATCCGTGATGTTGTTTCGCTGTCCGGACGCTGCCGCCACCGACCGCATCGTCGCAGCGCTGGGCCGAGGCGCTGAAAAACTCAATGAAACGATGGTGGCGTTCGCGTCCACTATCCTGAGTGATGCCGACCGGCGTAAATTGCTTGAACAAGGCATAATCATTGGCCGCCGCGAGAATCCAAACAGCGACAAAATAGAAACGTAGAGGCCGATTTTTAGAAAGGCGGGAAATCAATGCCAGATTCCTTGCGGATGTCCTCCCCGAACGCCCGCGTTCATGAGGTGGCGCGCCCACGATGGGCTTTCCTCCTCTGCTTGGTTGCATTGGCAAACGGCTGCGGTAAGGGCCAATCGCCGCCTCCTCAAACGGAACCTCGCTTCGTCCGTCAAGTCGAATGGATAGGGAAAGGCATCTGGCTCAAGGCCGACACCCATGTCCATACCAAGTTTTCGGATGGCGCTCATACTGTTGAGGAAGTGGTCCGTCAGGCCGAGCGATTCGGGTGCAATGTCATGGCCATCACCGATCACGCGGATCGTAACCTCAAGGCGGCCACGAGGGAATACCTGGAGGCCATCCAGGTTGAGCGCCGCCGTCATCCGGATTTGATTCTCTTGGCGGGGTTGGAATGGAACCTTCCGCCCTGGGGGGGCGACGAGCATGCGACAGTCCTCATCCACCCCGATCTCGATGAATGGAGCGTGCTGTCGCGCTTCAAGGAGCGCTTTGATGACCTGGACCGCGTACCTCATCGCGCGGAGTTGGCAGACGAAGCCCTGCGTTGGTTGGAGCAGAATGCTGTTCACGACCAGGTACGACCGGTCGTTATCTACGAACACCCCAGCCGGAAGCGCGATCGAAGCCTCGACATCGTTTCACCGCTGGTCCACTGGCGAGAGGTGAACGACGTGGTGATCGCCATTTCGGGCGCTCCCGGACATCAGCGCTACAATCCAAATGGCGGTTACAAGGACAAGGAGAAAACGATCGATCGTTGGGACCCGGCCGCGGCGCGAATGGGCGACGCTTGGGACACATTGCTCCAGCGTGGTTTGGATCTGTGGGCCGCCGATGCACCCTCTGATTTTCACAACGACAACCCGCAAGGTCTGCATGATTTTTGGCCGGGAGAATTCTCCGAGACGTGGCTGTATGTACCGGAGAAGTCTGCCGCCGGCGTTCTCCGGGCCTTCCGTGCTGGAACCTTCTTCGCCGCCCACGGCCACATCGTCCGCCAAGTCGAGCTGACCGTTGAGGCAGCGGGATTGCCACGCCCGGCCGGTGTTGGCGAAGTAGTGCAGCTTCCTGCGGGAACCTCCTTCACGATCCAACTGCGTTGTGTCGTGCCCGACAAGGACTGGGAGGGACACCCCAATCAGATCGATGCGATTGAATTAATCGCCGTTACTCCTCAATCGGCCCGAATCGTCGCTACCTTGCCTGTGAATAAAAACGGGGTCGTTCCCACGACTTCTCTCGAAGTTCTTCCTGAGGGGATGGTGATCCGCGCAAGGGGCCGCCACGAGATGAAGGGCGGAGCGAATCTGTTATTTTATACCAACTCTATCCGCATTCAGTCTTCGAGCGGGACTCAGTAGTGCGCCGTCCAGCTTGCGGGCTAACAGTTCCTAGCATCAGATGCGTTTGTACTTGGGAAAAGACCACGCTGGACGAATATAATCGATATGGGACAGTCGCTCGCCATCGTTAAGAGGGAAATACCATGCCGATTCACGACTGGACTCGCGTCGATGCCGGATTGTTTCACGACTTTCATCAACGCTGGACGGGTGCTCTGTCCGACGCGCTGAACCTCGGTGTTTTGCCGCCTAATTACTTTGCGCTTGTGGAGCAACGCATCAAGGGACCGATTCCGGATGTCCTGACTTTGCGACTCTCCTTGGGGACAGAAGAGCCTAGCAACGGTAGCACCGCCTTGGCGGTGGCGACGGCACCCCCTCGTACGCGCCTTGTTCGCCGCAGCGAAGCCGAAATCTATGCAGGTAAGGCCAATCGTATCACCGTGCGGCACCGGCATGGTGATGTCGTTGCCGTCATCGAAATCGTCTCGCCCGGCAACAAGGCGAGCCGCGCAGAACTCCGCGCTTTCGTTGAAATATTGGCGGATCTCATTCATCAAAACATTCATTTGCTAGTAATCGATGTCTTTCCGCCTAGCCCGCGCGATCCACAGGGCATTGCCAAAGCCATCTGGGACGAATTTCAGGAAGAGGACTTGAACTTGCCGCGGGACAAGCCGTTGATGTTGGCATCCTACGATGCTGGACCGCCGCGGGTGGCTTACATTGAGCCGGTCGCCGTAGGTGAGGTTTTGCCTGACATTCCGCTATTTCTTAAACCGGGGCTGTATGTTCCGGCTCCATTGGAAACGACGTATCAGACGACCTGGAAAGGGTTCCCGGCCGTTTTGAAGAATCTACTGGAAGAACCGGCTCCGACTCCGCCGCAATCGTGAATCGGGAGCGCCTACAACCAATCGTCGTGGGTTTGGGGAGTTGAGAGTCGCACCCAACCCCTCCACTCACGGACGTTGTAGCAGTAGACCCCGCATGATGGCTCGACTCGAAGTCCCATAGTATCGAGGTGGACAGCGCCCCCAAGTTGAAAGCCCGAGAAGCCGCTGGCCTCGGCGATGCCCTCGAAAATAGCTTCCGCTCGGAACAATAGCCTCGAGGGATTGAACGTTCGGCGAAGCCGCACTCGCACCTCCGCATACACGGAGGAGGTCGCCATACCATCTCCCGAAGACACGGAAGTCATCGAGAAACGAGGCGCTTCGCGGACCCAGACGGAGAGCGTTGCCATAAAGCGTCCGCCAGCTGTCTCCTCGCAAGCGCGGAGAATTGGTTGGATGGCGTCGGCAAAGACACTCTCGATAACATCCCGCTCGGGTCCGGCTTCATCCGCTGCTGTTGCCAATTCCGTGTCCTCGTGCGCAACGAATGAGTAACCCCTCGCGCGTCAAGCGTCGCGGCAGCTCAGGCTAAATCCGCTTCCGGATTTCCTCAGCCTCTGCTTGGCGGCGACGCATATAATCCTCCACCTCCGAACGATGCCGAAGGTGATAAGAGATAACGGCGTGGATGTCGGCCAAATCCAGCGTGTCAAAGCGCTCAGCGATCTGTTCCGCGCTGAGGCGGGCTTGATAGGCCCGAATCACCAATTCCAACAAAACGCGGGTGTTGCCGATACGGATGGAACCATGCTCATCATCGCGGAGCGGCAAGGGATCGGCTTGCAAGGACAAACTCATGAGCACCTTCCTCAATTCGGAAAAAGGCTTACGATCCGCAAGTTACTCAACACAAAAAAGTAGGGCAAGCGGAGAGTACCAACACGGTTCTCCGTCAAAAAACTCTCAATCGCTGGAATATCGTTTGCCACCACACTAGCATGTACTCCATAAAGAACACTCCCGCGCCATCCTCATAGGGAGAGCCACATGAAATCCCTGACCTTCACTATTGTCCTGCTGTTCGTCCCCGCCGCGTTCATCCCCGCCGAGCGTTCTCCTAACTCCAAGACACATCAGGTCGAGCTGAACGGCCACGTTTTCACGCTCCCCAGCGAATTCGATATCGAGCTAGTCGCGGGACCGCCGCTTGTGGATCGACCCATCGTCGCCGATTTTGACGAGGAAGGCCGGCTCTATGTCGCCGATTCGTCCGGTTCCAACGAGCCGGTGGTGGTGCAGGTCAAGAAGAAGCCGCATCGAATTCTCCGTTTGGAAGATACCGACGGCGATGGCAAGTTCGACAAGCGCACCGTGTTCGCCGACAAGATGATGTTTCCCGAAGGCTGCATGTGGCATGCTGGCTCGTTGTACGTGGCAGCGCCGCCGAGCATCTGGAAGTTGACGGATACCGACGACGACGGCGTGGCCGACCAGCGCGTTGAATGGTTCCAGGGCAAGACGCTCACTGGCTGCGCCAACGATTTGCACGGACCCTATCTCGGACTGGATGGGTGGATTTATTGGTGCAAGGGTGCGTTCGCCCAGCAGACGTATGAACGGCCGGGCAAGCCGCCGTTTGTGACGAAAGCAGCGCACATCTTCCGCTGCCGGCCCGACGGCTCAGGCATCGAGCCGGTGATGACCGGCGGCATGGAC